>Ga0247829_10000291_pt1 | contig 17811 bp, 14 predicted proteins | sample 12C_Control_Day4_FD_207765 | JGI IMG/M metagenome (GOLD analysis project Ga0247829, IMG submission 207765) | Soil microbial communities from agricultural site in Penn Yan, New York, United States - 12C_Control_Day4 | ecosystem: Environmental > Terrestrial > Soil > Agricultural land | place... | reverse complement strand
GGATCCGGTCAAAGCCGGCCTCGTAGCGAGTTTGGGCCGGCCGGGCGGAAACCTGACCGGGCTCGCCACGCAGAGCGAAGAGCTCTGGGAAAAGCGGCTGGGTTTGCTGAAGGAGATCGCCCCTCGCATGGCGCGCATTGCGGTAATCGCGAATCCAGCCAATCCTGGCAACGTCTCGTGCATCGAGGAGATCCGCACCGCGGCGCAACGCCATCGGTTGCAGCTCAGTTATCTGGAGGCCAACGAAGGAACGGCGCTCGAACGAATGCTCGACTCGGTTGCAAAAGATTCGACCGATGCCGTCGCGGTCTGCTGGGATGGGATGACGTTGACGAGCGCGCGCACTATCGCGGATTTCGCGCTGCGGCAAAAGGTGGCGACGGTGGCGCCGCTGCGCGAGTACGTGAAGGCCGGGGCGCTGATGTCCTTCGGGACGAGCCTGCCGGCGCAGCGACGCCGCGCTGCGTATTACGTCGACCGGATTCTAAAGGGCACGAAACCGGCCGACCTTCCGATCGAGCGGCCAACGCTGTTCGAGCTCATCGTCAACATGACGACGGCCAGGATGCTCGGTCTGACGATGCCGACAGGGCTCGTGGTCCTGGCGGACGAATTGATCGAATAGCGAGCCCCAGGATGCGTGCCGCGTACATATCTAATCGATTCGAAGGGACAAAGGAGGTGCCCGTGCTGTCATCACTCGTCCTGTCATTCGCCTTCACGACCATGTTGCATGTTCCGCTCGCAGTCGCGCAAAGCAACTTGGGAGAGCTACTCGACGCTGGGGCGAAGAACCTATCCCCCGAGGAATTCAGGCAGGAAGTGGTTCAACGCGTGATCGTAGGCCCGACACCATCGGGGGAGACGCTGGAGGTTATGTATACGAGCACGGGAGCGATCCATGGGCAAAGCACAATTTCCGGAGGACGGAGGGTGGCGGCCGGGCCAATCTCCGGCGAGTGGACGACGGACGACAGTGGAAGAATTTGTTCGACGTTGCGGATCGTTGGTGCCACCCAGGGGGACGCGCTTGCCGCGGGCGTACTGTTGCCTGCACGTTGTCAGTATTGGTACAAGCTCGATCAGCGCTATTTCTTCTCCGACTCCGACTCCGACCGCAGCATGCGCGTGCTTGCGCGCACGATAAAGCCTTGAGGCAAGCCAGCCACTCCGCCGAGAGCGTGTGCCGAACACGGACTGCTTCCCGTCAGTCACGACCTAGGCGCGCGCCGTGCCGGCGAAGCGCCCTGGCGCACGTTACGCGTCCTCTGTCTCCGGGTCCTTGCGCTTCTGCAATAGTGCGGGCACGGGGTGCATCATGCGCCGATGCGCGGCCACTCCCATGTGCGCGTGCGGATGCGCCGCCGCATGCGGGCGTTTGACGATCGGCTGATCCGGATTCTTCGCGTACGCGGCTTCACGCTCGGCGCGCCGCGCATCGCCATTGGTCGCCGGTGCGCGACGGGAATCGCCGGTCGTCGCAGGTTCGCGCCGCGCGGTGGCGCCGGCGCCGCTGGTGTTGCCGCCATGACTTTTTGCGGCACGGGGCCGAGCCGCTTGACCGCCACGCTCGCGCCGGCCGCCTTCCCGCGTAGCTGGTGCCCTGCGCGCCGGACGCTCGCGCACCGCGCCCTCGGCATCGAACCCGTCGGCGACCTCGATCGTCACGCTCTTTTTCAGCAAGCGCTCGATCTCGCCAAGATACTTCTCCTCCTCGGGCGCCACGAGCGAGATCGCCTCTCCGGTCGCGCCGGCGCGGCCCGTGCGGCCGATGCGGTGGATGTAGTCTTCCGGCACGTGCGGCAGCTCGTAATTGACGACGAGCGGCAGGTCGTCGATGTCGAGGCCGCGCGCGGCGACGTCGGTCGCTACCAGCACCTGCAGCTTGCCCTCCTTGAACTTCGCAAGCGCCTCGAGCCGCGCCGCCTGCGTCTTGTCGCCGTGGATCGCCGACGTCTCGAGGCCATCCTTCTCGAGCTGGCGCGCAAGCCGCGATGCGCCGTGCTTGGTCCGCACGAAGCAGAGTACCTGCCAGACGTTGCGCGATTTGACGAGGTGCTCGAGCAGCGCGCGTTTGGCTTCCTGCGGCACCTTGTAGGCGCTCTGCGAAACCGTCTCGGCGGCGGTGTTGCGCAGCGCGACCTCGATCAGGCGAGGGGCGTTCAGGAGCTCGTCGGCGAGCTTCTTGATCTCGTTGCTGAACGTCGCCGAGAACAGCAGGTTCTGCCGTTTCTTCGGCAACAGCGCCATGATCCGCTTGATGTCCGGGATGAAGCCCATGTCGAGCATCCGGTCCGCTTCATCGAGCACCAGGATCTCCACCTGACCGAGGTTCACGCTCTTCTGCTCGACGTGATCGAGAAGGCGTCCGGGCGTGGCGACGAGTATTTCGACGCCGGCACGAACGATCGGGAGCTGCTGGCGAATGTCGACGCCGCCGAACACGCACGTCGAGCGCAGATTCGTGTACTTGCCGTATTCCCTGATCTGCTCCTCGACCTGGATCGCGAGCTCGCGTGTCGGCGCGACGATCAGCGCCCGCACGTTGTGGCGCGCCGGAGAAGGGCTCGTGTTCGCGTATTGCGCGAGCTTCTGGAGAATCGGCAGCCCGAAGCCGGCCGTCTTGCCGGTGCCGGTTTGCGCGCCGCCCATGATGTCGTGGCCGGCGAGAATGGGTGGAATGGCCTGCGCCTGGATCGGCGTCGGCGTGGTGTAACCCGACTCGGTCACGGCCCGCAAAATCTCCGGGCGCAAGCCGAGCTCGTCAAAGCTCGTTGCGTGCATCGTTGCTCCTGGTACGCGGCCTACCGCATCGGCGGTTTCCGGTCCAGGCAGCGGAAGTTTCGTTGACTGGGTTGCGCCGGCGCATTGAAAGGGTTGGCGCCAGACGGGTGGGCGGTGACCGGAACGGCCGCCCGAGGTCGTGATTATATCGTAACCGCCGGATTTTCCAAAATTTTCTCGCTCCGGAGGGGTCCGGCGGGCTATAATCGACTGTTTATCCGCGACCCGCGCAGCCCTGTCCACGACATGCCGAAAAATCGCAACGACCTCCGCAACATCGCGATCATCGCGCACGTCGATCACGGCAAGACGACGCTCGTCGACAAGCTGCTCGTGCAGGCCGGGACGTTCGCCGCCCATCAGCACGTCGGCGAGCGGATGATGGACAGCAACGACATCGAGCGCGAGCGCGGCATCACGATCTTCGCCAAGAACTGCGCGATTCGCTATCACGACACCCACATCAACATCGTCGATACGCCCGGCCATGCCGACTTCGGCGGGGAGGTCGAGCGCGTCCTCGGCATGGTCGACGGCGTTCTTCTGCTCGTCGACGCGGTGGAAGGCCCGATGCCGCAGACGCGCTTCGTGACGCTGAAAGCGTTGCGGCAGGGGCTACGGCCGATCGTCGTCGTCAACAAGGTCGACCGGCCGGGTGCGCGTCCGGAATGGGTCGTCAACCAGACGTTCGATCTATTCGATCGCCTTGGCGCCAACGACGCTCAACTCGATTTCCCGGTCGTGTATGCGTCTGCCTTGAACGGCTGGGCGACGCTCGACGCAGTGGTGGCGAAATCCGGCGAGCAGCGCGGCGACATGCGTCCATTGTTCGACACGATCCTGCGCTCGGTTCCCGCGCCGGACGGCGACGTCGACGGACCGCTGCAATTCCAGATGAGCGCGCTCGACTACTCGAGCTACGTCGGCCGACTCGGCATCGGCCGCATCCGGCGCGGCAGCCTCGCCGCCGGACAGGAGGTCGCGTTGCTCGATCATCCGCTGGCCGAAGGCGAGGTGCCTGCGCGCGGACGCGTCGGCCAGGTGTTCATGTTCGAGGGGCTTAACCGCGTTCCGGTCGAGCGTGCCGCCGCGGGCGACATCGTGCTCGTCACCGGCATCGACGATCTGCGCATCGGCACGACGCTCGCCGCGGTCGATGCGCCGCACGCGCTGCCCGGCATCGCCGTCGACGAGCCGACGCTGTCGATGTACTTCCAGGTCAACACGTCGCCGCTTGCCGGCCGCGAAGGCAAGTACGTGACGTCGCGCAACCTGCGCGATCGCCTGACGCGCGAGCTGTTGACGAACATGGCGCTGCGCGTCGAGGAAACCGAGGACACCGACGTGTTTCTCGTGTCCGGACGCGGCGAGCTGCATCTCACGATCCTGCTCGAAAACATGCGACGGGAAGGCTACGAGCTCGCGGTGTCGCGGCCGCGCGTCGTGCAGAAGGACATCGGCGGCGTCACATGCGAGCCCTATGAGATGCTGTCGGTCGACGTCGACGAGCCGCATCAGGGCGCGGTGATGGAGGCGCTCGGCGTCCGGAGGGGCGAGCTCGTCGACATGGCGTCCGACGCGCGCGGCCGCACGCGCCTCGACTATCGCATTCCGGCGCGTGGATTGATCGGCTTCCAGGGCGAGTTCATGAATCTGACGCGTGGTACGGGCCTCATGAGCCACGTGTTCGACGAGTTCGCACCGGTCAAGGGCGACATTCCGGAGCGTCGCAACGGCGTGCTCGTCTCGCAGGAGGACGGCGACGCGGTCGCCTACGCGCTGTGGAACCTGCAGGAGCGCGGCCGGATGTTTGTCTCGCCTGGCGAGCGCCTCTACGAAGGCATGGTGATCGGCATTCACAGCCGCGACAACGACCTGGTCGTCAATCCGATCAAGGGCAAGAAGCTCACGAACGTGCGCGCGGCCGGCAAGGACGACGCCGTCCTGCTTACGCCACCCATCGCGCTGACGCTCGAGTACGCGGTGGAGTTCATCGCCGACGACGAACTCGTCGAGATAACGCCGAAATCGATCCGCATACGCAAGCGGTACCTGAAGGAGCACGAGCGCAAGCGCGCGAGCCGCGCCGCGGCGTGATCCAGACAATGCGGGTCAGACATGCATTTCCGGTTCGCTGATGCATCTCTGACCCGGATTGGGTGGGACCCCGATTGGCATGGCACGGCCGAGCGCGCTGGACGCGGCTACCGCTGAACGGTTCGCGGCGCTCGCGCTCGCGAACGTCGCGACCGAATTTCCGCACAAGCTCGACCAGGTTCTGACGAGCTCGGCCGACGTGCGGGCGCCGCGCGATCTGCATCCGGCGTTCCACGGCAGCTTCGATTGGCATTCGTGCGTGCACATGCACTGGCTGCTCGCGTGCGTGCTCCGCCGTTTTCCCGCATTGCCTTCGGGCCCGGCGATACGCGAGTGCTTCGATCGCCACTTCGCTCCCGCCGCGATTGCCGCGGAGGTCGCATATCTCGCGCGTCCCGGCAGCGCGTCGTTCGAGCGGCCGTACGGCTGGGCATGGCTTCTGAAGCTTGCGGCGGAGTTGCGCAGCGCGATCGGTGATGGCGCTACGGCTGCTGGTGATTCATCGCCATCGCCCCGCGCCGGCTCGGATGATTTTTCCCGCTGGTCGCGCGCGCTGCAGCCGCTCGCCGACGCGTTCGCCGTGCGGTTCGTCGAATTCCTGCCGCGGACGCGACATCCGGTCCGCCACGGCGTGCATTCGAACAGCGCGTTCGCGCTCGCCTTCGCGCTCGATTACGCGCGGACGGTCCACGACGAGACGCTCACCGCGACCCTGTGCGCGAAAGCGCAGGACTGGTTCGCGAACGATCGAGACGTCCCGGCGGCGTGGGAGCCGTCCGGCGCCGATTTCCTGTCGCCCGCGCTCGTCGAGGCGGAGCTCATGCGTCGCGTAATGCCGTCCGACGCGTTCGCCGCCTGGCTCACCGGCTTCCTGCCGGGCTTCGCCCGCGGTGAGCCGGTGGCGTTGTTCGCGCCCGTCGAGGTGACCGACCGCAGCGATCCGCAGCTCGTGCATCTCGACGGCCTGAATCTTTCGCGTGCGTGGTGCCTGCGCGGCATCGCGGCTGCGCTGTCCCCGGATGACCTCCGCCGCGGCGTCGCGCGTGACGCTGCCGGCGCCCATCTGGCGACTGGTTTGACCGGTCTTGCAAGCGGCGATTTCGCCGGCGCGCATTGGCTCGCGAGCTTCGCGCTGCTCGCGCTCGATGCGTGACGTCCCCTGCTAAACTCTGAAGTCATGTACGAGATCGTTTTGATCGCAGCGGGTTTCGTCGTCGTCATCGCGCTGCTGGTGGCGCTGCTGCTGCGACTCGGCGCGCTCGCGCGCGATCGCGACGCTGCGTCGCGCGAAGGCGCGGAGCTGCGCGGCCGCCTTGAAGCTTTTGGTCGAGGCGTTGCCGATCACGAGCGCGACGTGCGCCAGGATCTCGCGATCGCGCGCAACGAAGCGGCGGGCGCGGGAACGGCGCTGCGGCAGGAGATCGGCGACGTGATGGCCCGCTACGCGGAAACCAATGCTCAGCTGCATGCCGCTGCGGCGAATGCGCAGGCCACCGAGCTCAAGGCCTTCGGCGAGCGCCTCGCGCACGTCTCGCAGGCATCCGAGACGCGCCTCGACGCGCTGCGACGCACGCTCGAAGAGCGCCTCGACGTGCTGCGCACGGAAAACGCGCAGAAGCTCGAGCAGATGCGTGCCACCGTCGATGAGAAGCTGCAGACGACGCTCGAGCAGCGGCTCGGCGCTTCGTTTCGTCAGGTGTCGGAGCGGCTCGACCAGGTGCACAAGGGACTGGGCGAGATGCAGACGCTCGCCACCGGCGTGGGCGACCTGAAGCGCGTGCTGAGCAACGTCAAGTCGCGCGGCACGTGGGGCGAAGTGCAGCTCGGCGCGCTGCTCGCCGACCTGCTGCCTGCCTCGCAGTATGCGCAAAACGTGATCACGCGACCAGGATCGAAACAGCCGGTGGAATTCGCAGTCCGATTCCCTGGCCGCGGCGAGGACAACGTCCCCTGCTGGCTGCCGATCGACGCCAAGTTTCCGCTCGAGGATTGGCAGCGACTGCAGGTCGCGATCGAGCGTGCCGACGCCGACGCCGTCGATGCCAGCCGCCGCGCGCTCGATCAGTTCTTCAAGGCGCAGGCGCGGATGATTCGCGACAAGTACGTCGAATCGCCGCATACGACCGATTTCGCGATCCTGTTCGTGCCGACCGAGGGCCTGTTCGCGGAAGCGATGTCGCGACCCGGCCTCGCGGACATTCTCCAGCGCGAGTTTCGCGTCACCATCGCCGGCCCGACCACGCTCGCGGCGTTGCTGAACAGCTTGCAGCTCGGCTTCCGCACGCTGGCGATCGAGCGGCGGTCGACCGAAGTCTGGCGGGTACTCGGCGCCGTGAAGACCGAATTCGATCGCTTTGGCGCGCTGCTCGCGAAGACGAAGGACAAGCTCGTGCAGGTCAGCAATACGCTCGACGAGGCGGGGCGCAAGAGCACGACCATCGCCCGCAAGCTGCGCGACGTCGAGGCGTTGCCCGAGCACGAGGCCGACCGGTTGCTGACGTCGGACGAGCCGGGCGTGATAGACCTCGACGCCGACGAGCCTGCCGTGCCGCAACTCGCGGAGCCGCCGGTGCATTGATGGCCTGATGCGAGTGTTCGACGCGCTGCGCCGCTATCGGCAAAAGCGAATACTGCGCGCCGCAGCGCTTCCCGACGCGCTTTGGCGCGATGCCTGCGCGACGTTGCCGTTTCTCGCGATGTACGGCAATGAGGATCTCGCGCGGCTGCGCGATCTCGTCGTGCTGTTTCTCGACGCGAAGAGCATCGTCGGCGCGCAAGGCCACGACGTTACGCCACTGCAGCGGGTGATCATCGCGATCCAGGCGTGCGTGCTCGTGCTGAATCTCGACCTCGCGCTGTACGATGGATTCGAGACAATCTTCGTCTATCCGGGCGAATTCGTTCCCGGATGGGAGTACGAGGACGAGTACGGCGTCGTGCATCGACAGGAAGATGCGCTTGCGGGCGAGGCGATGCACCGCGGCCCGGTGGTGCTGTCCTGGCCCGATGTCGCCGCCTCGGCCGACTGGGACGGCGCTCAGATGAATCTCGTCATCCACGAGTTCGCACACAAGATCGACATGCAGAACGGCGATGCCAACGGCTGCCCGCCGCTGCCGGATGCCGCCGCACGCGACGAATGGCTGAAGGTCATGCGCGACGCGTACGAGGATTTCGGCGCGCGCGTTGACGCCGGTGAGGACACGGCGATCGACCCCTACGCAGTGGAGACGCCGGGTGAGTTCTTCGCCGTGCTGTCGGAAGTTTTCTTCGCCGAACCAGACTTACTCGTGGACGAGTATCCGGACGTGTATCGCGAATTCGCGCGCTTCTACCGTCAGGATCCAGGCGCCGCGCGCCATTCGTGATCGGCTATCCTCGCACCGATCCCGAGTTTTCGATCCTCGATCTTCCCCCAGCCCCGAGTCCCCAATCCAAAGCCCCATGAAACTCACCCTCGTCGGTTCCCGCTATTTCGGCGCAAGCGTGTTCGACGCCCTCGTCAGCGACGGCGTCGACATCGTGCAGGTCGTCGCACCCGCCGCGGACGATCGGCTCGCGCTCGCCGCGCAGGCGAAGGGCGTCCCCGTGCACGTGCTCGCAAATCCAAAGATCGTTCCGGGCGACGCGATTCCCGAAGGCACCGATTTGATCGTGGCCGCGCACACGCATGCGCGCGTGGTCGATGAAGCGCTCGAGCGCTCGCGCCTGCGCGGCATCGGTTACCACCCTTCGCTGTTGCCTCGGCATCGCGGCATTGCCGCCGTCGAGTGGACGATCCTGGAAGGCGATGCGATTGCCGGCGGCTCCGTCTATCACCTTGCGGCCGGATGGGACGCAGGGGCGATCGCGGCACAGGACTGGTGCTTTGTCGCGAAGGGCGAAACCGCGCGCGAATTGTGGGAGCGCGCGCTCGCGCCGATTGGCCTCGCACTTTTGGCGCGAGTCGTGCGCCATGCGGCGGAGCACGGTGAATTGCCCGCGCAGCCGCAGGACGAGCGGTTCGCGACGAAGGCGCCGATGATTCGCCGCACGATCTCGCTGTCCGAGGAAGGCAAGGCCGTCGGCACCTCGCTGATCGTCACCGCCATCGGCGCCGACCGGCCCGGCATCGTCAGCCTGCTGTCCGATCGCGCGCAGGGCTTCGGCGCCAATTGGGCGGGCAGCCGCATGGCGAATCTCGCCGGCCAATTCGCCGGCATGGTGCACTTCGAGGTCCCGGCGCCGAACGCCGAGCCGCTCGCGCAGGCGCTGCGCAGCCTCGAGGCGTCGGGGCTACGGGTCGTGATCGAGAAGGTCGAGACGCCGCCCGCGCCGGCCGGCCGGCGGATCGTACGACTGGAGCTCACCGGGCTCGACCGTCCGGGTATCGTGCGCGATCTTTCGCGCAGCCTCGCGCAGCAGGGCGTCAGCATCGACGACCTGCACACCGAGATCGTCGACGGCAACACGTCCGCCGAGCACCTGTTCAAGGTCAAGGCGCTGCTGGTCGTGCCGGAATCGCTGCCGAACGAGAAGCTCCGCCAGGCGCTGAGCGCGCTCGCCAACGAGATGATGGTCGACATCGCGCTCGGCGAGGCGGCGGCGAAGGGTGCTGCTTGACCGGTCAGGCCGCCGGTTGACCAGGCGTTAATCCGGCGTATCCTTCCGCGTTGCCGGCACGCGTGCCTGCTGTCCGCCGGCGCCCGGAAACCGATAGGGAGGCTACCGAAATGACGAAAAGCAGCATCGCGCTCGCCACCGCGCTCATCTTCGCGGCCGGCAGCGCATTCGCGTTCCACTGCCCGCAGGACATGAAGAAAATCGACGACGCGCTCGCGAAGAATCCGAAGCTCGACGCGACGAAGCTCGCCGAAGTGAAGAAATACCGTGCCGAAGGCGAGGCGCTGCACAAGGCCGGCAAGCATCAGGAGTCGATCGACACGCTCATGAAGGCCGAGAAGATCCTCGGCATCTGACCGGTAGTTGCAGTCTCGAAACGCCACGCGCTCGCGCGTGGCGTTTTTTCATCCCGGCAGCGCGCGCGCCAGGATCTTCGCTGCGGCACCCGCATCGCGAACCGTTCCGAACGCCGCGCCGGTGTAGGTTGCAGGCGCGAGGCGCGACGCGCAATACGCGTCCGAGACGGACGACGGCGCGTGCCGGAGCAGCTCGGCCGCGGCGACGGCGAGCGCGATCGCTTGCACGACCCCGCGTGCACCGGCCTCGTCCGCATCTCGCGCGGCAAGCGTCGCGTCGAGCGAATCGACATGACGATCGTAGTGCGCGTTGGCGCCACGCGCTGTGGCAAGCCACTGCCGCAGCGCGTCGGCGGCATCCGGTTCACGGCGCATCGCGCGCAGCACGTCGAGGCAGACGATGTTGCCGGAGCCTTCCCAGATCGAGTTGACGGGCGCCTCGCGATGGAGGCGGGGCAGTGGTTGCTCCTCCACGTAGCCGTTGCCGCCGAGCGCTTCCATCGCTTCGGCCGTCGCCGCGATGGCGCGCTTGCACACCCAGTACTTCGCGGCCGGCGTGACCATTCGCATCGCCGCGCGCAGCGTCGATTCTGCCTCCGTTTCGCCGGCCCGGGCGACGTGCAACGCGAGCGCGAGCGCCGCCTCGCTCTCGAGCGCGAGGTCCGCGAGCACGCTCGCCATCAGCGGGTGCTCGGCTAGAACGCGGCCGAACGTCGTCCGATGCCGCGCGTGGTGCAGCGCGAACGCCGTCGCGGCGCGGATGATGCCGGCGCTGCCTATCACGCAGTCGAGCCGCGTCCACTGCACCATCTCCAGGATCGTCGCGATGCCGCGACCGGGCGGGCCGAGCGGCCACGCGAGCGCGCGCTCGAACTCGACCTCGGCCGACGCGTTCGAGCGGTTGCCGAGCTTGTCCTTCAGCCGGCTGATCCGGATCGCATTGCGCCGTCCGTCGGGCTCGAAGCGCGGCAGCAGGAAACAGCCGAGACCTTCCGGGCCTTGCGCGAGCACCAGGTGCGCGTCGCATTGCGGCGCCGAGAAGAACCATTTGTGACCCGTAATGCGATACGCACCGCCGGTATCGGGCTCGGCGCGCGTCGTGTTCGCACGCACGTCGGATCCGCCCTGGCGCTCGGTCATGCCCATCCCGATCAGCGCTGCGCGTTTTTGCGCGACGGGCAGCGCGCGCGAATCGTAATCCGACGTCAGTACGCATGACAGCCATCGCGCGGCATCCGGCACCATTTGCGCATGGCGAGCGAGCACCGGAACGCTGGCGAAAGTCATCGTCAGCGGGCACTGCGTTCCGTTCTCGACCTGCGCGTGCAGGTAGTACATCGCCGCGCGCGCGACCTGCGCGCCGGGACCGGGCGCCTGCCACGGCGCGCAATGTTCACCCGCTTTCGTCGCGAGCTGCATCAGCGCGTGCCACGCGGGGTTAAAGACGATTTCGTCGACGCGCTCCCCGCGGCGGTCGTGCGTGCGCAATGTCGGCGGATTGCGATTGGCGGCGTCCGCGAGTGCGTACGTGTCGGGGACGGAAAGCGTCGCCGACCAACGGCGAAGCGTCGGCATGGCCTCGGGAACGTGTCGTTCGACGGCCGCCTGCAGCGCCGGATCGCAAGCGAGCAGATCGGTGCCCTCGAACGGTGGCGGCTGGTTGGAATCGGAGTCGGTGTGCATCGCAACTATGCGGGCTCGGCGTCGGCTTGGGGGCGAGCGACAGTGTATCGTCGCGGCTGAAACTCACCAATCACGACCCGATGCCGCCGATGATGTATGCAGTGGACGCCGACATCCGCGGCGCGGCGACGCTGGATGCTGCCTTCTATCGGGACGAGGCTGCGTATGCGGCGACGCGCGAACGCGTCTTCGCCCGGACGTGGCAATGGATCGGCGCCCTCGGCGACGTCGCGGCTAGCGAGTCGTTCGCACCGCGTGAGCTGTTGCCGGGTCTTCTCGACGAGCCGCTGCTGCTCGCGCGTGACGCCGCCGGCACGCTTAGGTGCATGTCGAACGTCTGCACGCATCGCGGCAACCTTGTCGTGCACGCGCCGGGCCGCGGCTCGCACATCCGTTGCGGTTACCACTCGCGTCGCTTCGATCTCGCCGGCCGCATGGCGTTCATGCCGGGGTTCCAGGACGCACGGAATTTTCCGTCGCTCGAGGACGACCTGGCGGAAATCCCGTTCGATTCGTGGGCGGGGCATGGCTTCGTCGCGCTGGACCCCGCCGCGCCGCTCACGAATTTCGTCGGCGACATGGCGGTGCAGATGCAGGCGATGCCCGTGGGCGAATTCCAGCACGATCCCGCGCGCGACCGCGAGTGTCGGCTCGATGCGCACTGGGCACTGTACGTCGAGAACTATCTCGAGGGATTTCACATTCCGTTCGTTCACGCGACGCTCGCCGAATGCGTCGAATACTCGAGCTACGAGGATCGGCTGTTTCCACTCTCGAGTCTGCAAGTCGCGCTCGCGAAGCCCGGCGAGGTCGCGTTCGCGAAGCCCGGCGAGGCCGCGTTCGCGAAGCCCGGGGAGGCCGCATTCGAGCCTGCACCCGATTCGGACCAACGCGTGGCCGCGCTGTACTGGTGGATCTTTCCGAACCTGATGCTCAACTTCTACCCGTGGGGACTGTCGCTCAATCTCGTGCAGCCCGAGGGCATCGATCGAACGCGGGTTTCGCTTCGCAGCTACGTGCGCGACGCGGCGCTGCTCGACCGCGGCGCGGGCAGCGGCCTCGACCGCGTTGAAGCGGAGGACGAGGCAATCGTGCAGGCGGTGCAGAAGGGCGTGCGATCGCGCTTCTATCGGCGCGGCCGCTATTCGCCGACGCGCGAGCGCTGCGTCCACCACTTCCACCGGTTGCTGTGCCGGTTCCTCGCGAAAGAGCCGGAGGAAACGTGATCGCCCGAATGCGCGTCAGGACGGCGTCGGCCGGATCGCCGATTTGGGCCGGAACGCCTTGCACACGTCCTCGCGCGTCTCGACGTACGGACCGCCGATCAAATCGAGGCAGTAGGGCACGGCCGGGAAGACGCCGTCGAGCGTTTCCTTGATCGCCTTCGGCTGGCCGGGAAGATTGAGGATCAGCGCACGGCCGCGCACGACGCCGACCTGGCGCGACAGGATCGCGGTCGGCACGTATCGCAGGCTGACCTGCCGCATCTGCTCGCCGAAGCCCGGCAGCACCTTGTGCGCAATGGCGAGTGTCGCCTCGGGGGTCACGTCGCGCGGCGCGGGCCCGGTGCCGCCGGTGGTCAGCACCAGATCGCAGCCGACGGTGTCGACCAGTTCGACGAGCGTGCGCTCGATCACCGGCTGCTCGTCGGCAATGAGGCGCGTTTCGAAACGATATGGCGTCGCGAGTGCCGCATCGAACCACACGGTGAGTCCGGGGAGCCCCTGGTCGACATACACACCGGCCGCAGCGCGATCCGAGATCGAGACAAGGCCTACTACGAGCGGACGTTCCGGCATCAGTTCGTCTCCAGATTAGGCGTGTGCGACCTCTTGTACCCTCGCGCTTCGGTTCACGATGGGTTGCAACGCTATTTCACCGCGGCGCACCCTCGATGATCCGCTTCAGCGTTCGGAACAGTTCGCGCGATTTGTGCGGTGGCGCGCCGCGATCGCGTTCGTCCCGCGCGGCAGTGGCGAGGCTCGCAAGCGTCTCGCGCGGCGCATCCGGATAGGCAGCAGTGAAAGCATCGACGCCATCGGCTTCCTGCAGCACGCGATCGCGCCAGCGCTCGACGAGCGCGAACTGCGCGCGCTCGGCCTGCGATCCGCTCGCCCCCGCGGCAAGCGCAACGCGCAGCGGCTCGGGATCGACATCGCGCATCAGCCGGCCGATGTACTGCATCTGGCGGCGGCGCGCTTCATGCCGGGTGATCGTGCGCGCGAGCGCTATGGCGTCGACGAGGCGCTCTGGGAGATCGAGCGATGCAAGGCGCTTCGCATCGAGCGCGACCAACTCGGCACCGAGATCCTGCAGCGCATGCATGTCCCGCTTGCGCTTCGTCTTGGACGGCGCATCGGGCGCGATTTCGCGCGGCGGCAGGGAGGCGGAAGCATTCATCGGGGATGTGCCTCGCGCGCACGATGCGGCGGGCGGTCGCTCGCAATCAAGGACGAGCCTGCCGCCGCGGCGAGCGAGCGCAGGCCTTTGCTATGATAGCCGACGCCTCCTTCAATCTCGATGATGACCGTTTCCGCGCACGCAACGACGCCCAGCGACGCGAAGTCGCACGCCGAATCTGCTTCCGAATCGCGCTTTCCCGTGCCGACTGCGACGCTCGAACGCGTGGCGGCGGCCGTGCTCGACGCGGCGCGCGCGGGCGGCGCCACCAGCGCCGAAACCGAAGTGTCGCAGGCGGTCGGGCAGAGCGTCACCGTGCGCAAGGGCGAGGTGGAGACGATCGCGTACAACCGCGACAAGGGTGTGGGCGTCACCGTCTACGTCGGCGCGCGGCGCGGCCATGCAAGTACCGCCGATTTTTCCGACGACGCGATTCGCGCGACCGTCGATAAAGCGCTGGCGATCGCGCGCTACACGGCGGAAGACCCGTGTGCCGGTCTCGCGGACCCAGAGCGCCTCGCGCGCGCATGGCCGGATCTCGATCTCTATCATCCGTGGGATCTCTCGGTCGACGACGCGATCGCGCTCGCGCGCGAGACCGAAGCGGCGGCGCTGGCCGTCGACGCGCGCATCTCCAACAGCGAAGGCGCGAGCGCGTCCCGCGGCGAATCCGAATTCGTCTATGCGAACTCGCTGAGCTTCCGCGGTGGCTACCGCAGCTCACGGCATCACCTCGATTGCGCCGTCGTCGGCGAGGACGGCGGTGCGATGCAGCGCGACTACTGGTATTCGGCGGCGCGCGCGCCGGAGGATCTGTTGCCGGCGGCCGAAGTGGGCCGCATCGCCGGCGAGCGGACCGCGCGGCGGCTCAACGCGCGCCAGCTCGGCACGCTCGAATGCCCGGTGCTCTTCGAGGCACCCGAGGCCGGTGATCTGCTCGGTTCGTTCGTGCACGCGGTTTCGGGCGGCAGCCTGTACCGCAAATCGTCGTTCCTGCTCGATTCGCTCGGCGAGCAGGTGTTCGCGCCGCATGTCGACATCCGCGAGGAGCCGCACCTGTTGCGGGGGCGCGGCAGCGCGCCGTTCGACAACGAGGGCGTCGCCACCGAGCGGCGCGACGTCGTCGTGAAAGGCGTGGTGCAGGGTTACTTTCTCGGCAGCTATTCGGCGCGCAAGCTCGGACTGCGATCGACGGGCAACGCCGGCGGCGCGCACAACCTCGTCGTTTCCGGCACCGACGATCTGCAGGCGCTGATGCGTCGCATGAAACGCGGGCTGTTCGTCACCGAGCAGCTGGGCCAGGGCGTCAATCCTGTCACCGGTGACTATTCCCGCGGCGCGGCCGGTTTCTGGATCGAGGATGGGCAGATCGCCTATCCGGTCGAGGAGATCACGATCGCCGGCAACCTGAAGCGGATGTTCCAGGACATCGTGGCGCTCGGCAACGACCTCGACTGCCGCGGCTCGCGGCATATCGGGTCGATGCTGGTTTCGAGCATGACGGTCGCGGGCAGCTGATCAGGCATCCCGGCAGATGGCTTCGACGATCGAGCCCGTTGTCGACTGGCTACGCCGCCTCAAGGATCCGCTTCGCAACACGACGCAGATAGGACGCTGGATCGCGCGCCTGCCTGCCGGCGACGTGCTGGAAATCCAGAAGCAGGCGCTCGAGCTGCTGGCCAACTTTCCGGGCGGCGGGCGCGATGCGACGGCAGCGCAGCTCGAGGCATTGCTCGAGCTCGACGCGCGGCTCGAGCCGATCGTTCGCGACCTGACGCGCCAGTACACGATCAATTACCAGAAGAGCTCGACCGTCGAGTCGCGGCTGTGGCACGCGGTTTTCGACCTGGTGAAGGGGTTTGTCGGCGCCTACAACGCGGCGCTGCAGGCCGGGTTCCCGCACGTCGAGAACCGGCGCTGGCGCGTGATCCTGCCGTGGGCGCTCGTGCGCCTCGCGCACTATCGCGGCCTCGACGGCAAGTTCCGGCTGTTCCGCTACAGCCACTGGATTCCGGCGCAATGGCGCGAGTTCCACGAGGTCTACGAGCTCGCGCGCGCACGCTCGTGGCAGCGCGAGCAGCTCGTGTTCGGTGCAGGCGCGTTTCGCAAGCGCGGCGTGTTCGTCGAGCAGGTGTACCTGAACATGCTGCTGCTGATGCGGCTCGACTCGGGCAATTTCACCCCCGATCAGGTCGAATGGGTCGCGAACCAGCTCGAGGATTGGGCACCTACGCTGACGCTCTCGACCACGGCCACCGACACCACTGGCTTCTACGTCGACCTGACCGGTGCGCAGGGCTTGCGCCGCCGCGACAAGCCCGTCGTCGGCGGGCGCGTCATGTACGTCGATGCCGGCCCTGTCTACACGCGGATCGTCGAGCGGTTGCGCTGGTTGCCCGAAACGGACGAAGAGGCACCCGCACCCGGCGACCTGCCGCCGCGCGAGCAGCGCCTGTTGCTGATGCGGCTGGCGGCGCTGTTCGGTCCTGACGCGATCGCACACGCGCCGCGCGCGACGCGGCAGTCGGCCGACGAGCACGTCCGCGTCGTCAGTGGGCTGCATGCCCTCACGCGCGCGGTGGCCGAGATCGACCGCCTGCCGGCCGCCGCGCGCACGCCCGGTGTCGTCACGAGCTTCGACGAGGTGACGCTCGTCAATCCCGGCATCAACCCGGCGTCGATCGAGCGCCGCGTTCGCGGCACGCGCTGGAAGATGGTCGATCGCAGCGAAAGCGGCTGCCGCCTGATGGCTCCCGCGAAGGAAGCGCCGGCAAAGCTCGGGGAACTTCTCGCGATCAACGACGGCGGCAACTGGATCCTGGGCGTTGTGCGGCGGATGCAGCGCCAGCAGGTCGACGAGATGACGGTGGGCGTCGAGATCATCGCACGCCGCCTCGTGCGCGTGCTGCTGCGCAACTGGGCCGCGCCGGCGGAAGCGGCACGCGCTGTCGGAGCGGGTTACGACAAGCCGTTCTTCGGCATTTACCTGCCCGCGGCGCCGGAAAACCGGCAGGCATCGCAGCGCAGCCTTATCGGTCCGGACGATCGCTTCACGCCGGCCAGCATGATCGAGCTCGACACCGGCAGCGCGCGCTATCTGATCCGCTTCACGCAGACGCTCGAGCGGCAGACCGGCTGGACATGGACGCTCTTCAACGCGGTGCGCAAGCTGGCGCCGTAGTCTCGTTCCGCGATTCGTGCGCGCGCCGGCATCCATCGGTCCGCGAGCGATGACGGGGTATTGGCCTGCTGCTAAAATGTAAGACTGACCTGCGAGAGGGTCGTCGGGAGTGGGTTTACTCGCACGAGGTGGGAGAGCGGGTCCTGTGGCCCGGGTCAAAATAGTCGCCGGCACGCCGGCCAATCATCGAGAGAATGCGAGGAGACATCGGATGGAGCGTCGTTCGTTCATCAAGCACACCGGCCTGGCCGGCATCCTGGCGGCTTCTTCCGCGCCGGTATTCGCGCAGTCGGCGCCGGAGGTGAAATGGCGGCTGGCGTCGAGCTTTCCGAAGAGCCTGGACACGATCTTCGGCGCGGCGGACACGATCAGCAAGCGCGTCGCCGCGGCCACCGACAATAAATTCCAGATCCAGACATTCGCCGGCGGTGAAATCGTTCCCCCGTTCGGCGTCGTCGACGCCGTCCAGAACGGCACGATCCAGTGCGCGCACACGGCCCCGTATTACTTCTTCGGCAAGGATCCGACGTTCGCGTTCAGTTGCGCGCTGCCGTTCGGCATGAACGTGCGCCAGCAGAACGCGTGGATGTATCACGGCGGCGGCCTGCAGTTGATGCGCGAGTTCTTGAAGGACTACAACATCATCCAATTTCCGGCGGGCAACACGGGCGCGCAGATGGGCGGCTGGTTCCGCAAGGAGATCAAGAC
>Ga0247829_10000288_pt1 | contig 17851 bp, 15 predicted proteins | sample 12C_Control_Day4_FD_207765 | JGI IMG/M metagenome (GOLD analysis project Ga0247829, IMG submission 207765) | Soil microbial communities from agricultural site in Penn Yan, New York, United States - 12C_Control_Day4 | ecosystem: Environmental > Terrestrial > Soil > Agricultural land | place... | reverse complement strand
CACGCTCGGCGGCGCGATCACGTCCGCGGCGGCGACGACGACGGCGGCTGCTCCGGCTCCGACTCGATGACCACCACCTCTTCCTCGACCGCCACCCCCTCGGGCGGCTGCTCGCCGGCCTCGCCGGCGGCGCGGCGCTCCTGATCCTCGGCCGGCTCCTCCTTCATCCGATCGAGGTGGGTCTCGATCATGGTGAGGTGCCGGCGCTCGTCGAGCAGGTTCTTGGCGACGATCACCGCGGCGGCCTCCGGGAACTCCAGCTCGGCCGCCTTCTCGTAGGTCTTGTTGGTCAGCTTCTCGTTGCTGCGCATCGCCTTGAGCGCGCCCTTGGTCCCGGTCGCGCTACGCACGGCGGTGACCACCTCGAGCAGCGCGCCCTTGAGGTCGCGATCGACCGGCGGCGGCTCGCCGCCGAGATCGATCACGCACTGGCTGAGGTCCTCGATGTGGCGCTCGTGATCGGCGCGGAACGACTCGAGATCGGCGACGACGTCGGGGTCGTCCTCGATGTGCTCGAGCGCCTTGGTGTAGAGGCCGACGGCGTCGGCGTCGAGCTGGATCAGATCGATCAGCTTCGCGAAGATTTCCTTGTCTGACATCGGCATCGGCGTTCTCCTGGTCGCGTCGATCTCGCAGCGGAGATCGACGCCATCGCTGGGTAGGCGTACCTGCCGGCAACGTGGGACCGGATCCGGCGAGGTCCAAGCCGCGACGCGCGAAGATCCGGCGACCCGGACGCCCCGGTGGGACCTGCCGGCCCCACCCTCGGCCGGACGCCGTCGGCAACCAGCCGTGAGGTAAGATCGCCCGGTGCACGCGGGGACGTTGATCTCGGCGAGGTTCCGGATCGTGCGCTGCATCGGCAGCGGCTCCACCGGGGACGTCTACGAGGCCGTCGATCGCCAGCGCGGCGGACGGACGGCGATCAAGGCGCTGCGCCTGCAGCACCCGGTGGCGATCAGCCGGTTCAAGCACGAGTTCCGCGTGCTGCAGGACGTCGAGCACCCGAGCCTGGTGTCGCTGGGCGAGCTGATCGAGGAGAACGGGCGGCTGTACTTCACGATGGAGCTGGTCGACGGCACCGACTTCCTCGCCTTCGTCCGGCCGCCGGACAGCGGGCTCGACGAGGGCCGGGTCCGCCGCAGCTTCGCCGACCTCGGCGGCGCGCTCGAGGCGCTGCACGCCCGCGGCCTGGTCCACCGCGATCTCAAGCCGTCGAACGTGCTGGTCACCCGCGACGAGCGCGTGGTCGTCCTCGACTTCGGGCTGGTCGTCGACCTCGACAGCCGCGATCCGACCTGGTCGGGCCCGAGCATCGTCGGCACGCCGCACTACATGTCGCCCGAGCAGGCGGCGGGGCAGCCGGCCGGCCCGGCGTCCGACTGGTACTCGGCGGGCGTCATGCTGTACGAGGCGCTGACCGGGCGGCCGCCGCACGACGGCCCGGTCATGAAGCTCCTGGCCGACAAGCAGCAGGTCGAGCCGACGCCGCCGGCCGAGCTCGACCCGGCGGTGCCCGCCGATCTCTCGGCGCTGTGCTCGGCGCTGCTGCGTTTCCACCCCGCCGATCGCCCGACCGGCGCCACCGCGATCCGCCGCCTGCGCCGGGCGCCGACCGACCGGGCGGTCCGCCGCGACCGCCGCGCCACCGGCAGCTTCACCCAGGGCCCGCCGTTCGTCGGCCGCGAGGCCGAGCTGGCCCAGCTGCGCGAGATCCTCGACGGCGCCGTGGTCACCGGCGGCGCGCCGGCCGCCGTGCTGATCCGCGGCGAGTCCGGCGTCGGCAAGACCACCCTGGCGCGGGTGTTCGTGCGCTCGCTCGAGAAGGACGCGCTGGTCGTCACCGGCCGCTGCTTCGAGCGCGAGTCGGTGTCGTACAAGGCCTTCGACGGCGTCGTCGAGGGGCTGGCCAAGGCGCTGGCGCGCATGGACCCGACCGCCGCGGCGGCGATGCTGCCGCTGCACGCCGCCGCGCTCGCCGACGTGTTCCCCGATCTCAAGCGGGTCAAGGCGTTCGCCGACGCGCCGACCGGCGGCGTGCCGGCCCAGCGCGAGCTGCGCGACCGGGTGTTCGGCGCGCTGCGCGAGCTGCTGGTCCGGCTGGCCCGCCGGCGCACCGTGGTGCTGGCGATCGACGATCTGCAGTGGGCCGACGACGACAGCCTGGCGCTGCTGGCCGAGATCCTGCGGCCGCCCGAGGCGCCGCCGCTGCTGCTGCTCGCCACCCTGCGGCCGCCCGGCACCGGCGCCGACGTCGAGGCCCGGGTCCGCGCGGCGTGCCCCGACCTGCGCACCCTCGAGCTCGGCCCGCTCGATCCGGTGGCGGCGCGCGAGCTGGCCGAGCTGCTGTGCGCGCTGCACGACGTTCGCGACCGCATCGACGTCGGCGAGCTGTCGCAGGAGGCGGCCGGCCACCCGCTGTTCCTCGACGAGCTGGTCCGCCACGCCGCCGGCGGGCACCCGGGCGCTGGTTTCCGGCTCGACGAGCAGGTCCGCCACGCCGCCGGCGGGCGCCCGGGCGGCGGCTTCCGGCTCGACGACGCGTTGTGGGCGCGCGCCACCGCGCTCGAGCCCAAGGCGCGCGCCGTGCTCGAGGTGATCGCGCTGGCCGGCGAGCCGCTCCACCACGACACCGTCGCGCGCGCCGCCGATCTCGCCCCCGAGCAGCTCGGCCGCGTGCTGTCGCTGCTGCGGGTCGCCAACCTGGTCCGCACCACGGGCGGCGGCGGCGGCGACACCGTCGAGCCCTACCACGACCGCATCCGCGCCGCGGTGGCCGGGCACCTCGACGACGACCGGCGGATCGAGCTCCACCGCGCGCTCGCGGTCGCGCTCGAGGCGTCGGGCCGGCGCGGTCACGAGCCGACCCTCGCCTACCACTGGCAGGCGGCCGGGCGGGCCGACCTGGGCGCGCGCCACGCCGCCGCCGCCGCCCGCGACGCCGCCGACGCCCTCGCCTTCGATCGCGCCGCCCGCTTCTACCGGCTCGCGCTCGAGCTCGGCCACCCCGAGCGCGGCGAGCTGTCGGCGCGGCTCGGCGAGGCGCTCAGCGTCGACGGCCACGGCGCCGAGGCCGCCGACGCCTACCTCGCCGCCGCCGACGCCACCACCGCCGACGAGGTCGCCCTCGACCGGCGGCGGCTGGCCGCCGAGCAGCTGCTGATCAGCGGCCACATCGAGCGCGGCGTCGAGCTGATGTCGACGCTGCTGGGCACGCTCGGCATGGCGTTGCCGCGCACGCCGCGACGGGCGCTGGCGTCGCTGGTGCTGCGGCGAGCGCTGGTGCGGGTGCGCGGCCTCGGCTTCCGCGAGCGCCAGGAGGGCGAGGTCGCGGCGGCCGAGCTGACCGGCGTCGATCTGTGCTGGTCGATCGCCGGCGGGCTGGCGATGGTCGACACCATCCGCGGCGCCGACTTCCAGACCCGCCACCTGCTGCTGGCGCTGCGCGCCGGCGAGCCGACCCGGGTGGCGCGCGCGCTGGCGATGGAGGGCGGCTTCCACGCCGTCGGCGGGCCGCGCTCGCGCCGGCGGGCGGCGCGGCTGTTCGCGGCGGCGCGCACCCTGCTGGCGCGCACACCGTCGCCGCGAGTCGAGTCGTTGATCACCGGGTCGGAGTGCATCGTCGCGTTCCAGGCCGCCGAGTGGCGGCGCGCGCTCGAGCTGGCCCGCCGCGCCGAGCCGCTGATCCGCGCCCAGCAGACCTTCGCGACCTGGGAGCACGACACCATCCACTTCTTCTGGCTGTACTCGCTGTTCTACCTGGGCGAGCTGCGCGAGCTGGCGGTGCTGGCGCCGGCGCTGCTGCGCCTGGCGACGTCGCGCGGCGATCTCTACGGCGCGACCAACCTGCGGGTCGGGCTGCCCAACGCGGCGTGGCTGATCGGCGGCGACACCGCCGGCGCCCGCCATCACCTCGACGAGGCCGAGCGGCAGTGGACGCCGAAGTGGTTCCACCTGCAGCACTACCACCACATGCTCGGCGACGCGAACCTCCACCTGTACGGCGGCGACGCCGAGGCCGGCTGGCGGGCGCTGGTCGCGCGCTGGCCGGCGATGAAGGCGGCGCAGATCCTCCGCATCTCGCTCATCCACGACGAGGCCTTGCACCTGCGCGCCCGCCTGGCCATCGCCGCCGCGCGAGCCGGCGGGCCCGAGCGCGACGCGCGGTGGCGCGAGGCGGCCCGCGATGCCGCCCGGGTCGCGCGCGCCCACGAGCCGCCCATCGCCGCCCTCGGCGAGCTGGCCCTGGCCGCCGTCGATCACCACCGCGGCGACGACGCGCGCGCCGCGACCCGGCTGCGCGCCGCCGCCGCCGCCTTCGCGCAGGCCGACATGGCGACCTACGCCGCGGCGGCCCGGGCGGCGCTCGGCCGGGTCCTCGGCGGCGACGAGGGCGCCGGCCTGATCGCGGCGGCCGAGGCCGCGCTGCGCTCGCAGACGGTGGCCGAGCCGGAGCGATGGATCGCCATGCTCGCCCCGGGCTTCTAGCGAAATCATGACGCGTCCCCTTCCAACCGTTCGCACTGAGCGACGCGGAGGGAGCGCAGCGACCGACGCGGACGTCGAAGTGCGGCACAACCTGTTCACGCTTGCACTGTGGGCGCCGTTCTTCGACGTCGGAACGAACGGAACACATGGTTCCGCGGCCTCACATGGCGGACGACTCGGTGGCGGAACCGGCTGCCGGCGGCTCCGCGGCGGGCGGCTCCGCGGCGGGCCGCTCGGCGCCAGACGGCTCGGCGGGCGGCGGCTCCGCGGGCGGCGGCTCGGCGGCCGGTGGCCCCGCGGGCGGGCTCGGCGGCGCCGGCCGCGCGGCGATGCGCACGTCGTCGTAGTAGGCGAGCGCGCCGAGCGGCCAGTCGATCAGGATCCACAGGCCGCTGACCAGGAACCAGCTCAGGCCCTCCGAGTGGCGCCGCGTCTCGCCCTCGCCGATCACCGCACCGCCGGCGGCGCGCACGGTGATGCGGGCCCGGTCGGGGCGCCCGTCGGGGAAGACGCGGTAGACGTAGTACGACGAGCCGTGGCGGGCGCCGTCGTAGACCAGGGTCTTGGCCCGCTCGCGGCCGTCGACCAGGATCGTCGGGTCGGCGTGCTGGACCACGACCGCGATGCTGGCCCGAGCGCTGCCGCGCTCCTGCCGGCGCAGCATGGTGGCGCAGCCCGACGACGTGAACGCGACGACGAGCAGGACGGCGACGGCGCGCTTCACCGCAGCACCTCGGTGTGGCGGACGGTCCTGGTCGCGACCGGCGCGGGGCCGAGCACGGTCACCTCCTCCATGCCGAACAGGCCCTCGCCGAAGACGTCGACCAGCGTGCCGACGCCCATGGTCATCCAGTTCAGGTAGATGAACAGCTTGTAGCCGCGCATGAGGTCGCGCTTGAGCAGGATCTCCTCGCGCCGACCGTCGGCGAACGTGGCGGCGAGGGTCACGTAGCGGCCGGGCGAGCTCACCAGGAGCGCCGGCAGGTAGCGGGTCTCGATGGTGACCGTGGTGCTGGTCCGGCTGACCTCGCGCGAGCTGTAGGCCCTCATCTGCCAGGCGGCCGGCTTGCCGTCGAGCTCGAAGCGCGTCGTGCGGGCGACGTCCTCGCTCATGTGCAGGAAGATCGTCTTCTGCTTGCGGTTGGCGATGGTCGCGCAGCCCGAGCTCGAGATGATCAGGCCGAGCGCGACCGCGACCGCGCAGATGGCGCGGGCGCTGGCGGTGGTGGACATGGCGGATCGCATGCGCGTGGGTCCCTCCTCACCTCCCCACACGCAAGCCGGGGCGAGGTCGTCAGGCAGGATTCGCCGGCCGCCCGGTCGGGCCGGCCGCGCCGGTGCCGGCCCCGGCCTCGACCCGGCGGGCGGGGTCCGCTACAAGTCAGGGCATGAAGTTCCAGGTCCGCGCCCGGGCGACGGGATCACGCGCCCGCGCCGCGACGATGACGACGCTGCACGGGACGATCGAGACCCCGATCTTCATGCCGGTCGGCACCCGCGGCACGGTGCGGACCCAGACCCTGGGCCAGCTCGAGCAGCTCGGCGCCCCGATCATCCTCGCCAACACGTACCACCTGCTGGTCCGGCCCGGCTTCGAGGTGTTCGAGAAGTTCGGAGGCCTGCACCGGTGGATGGACTGGAAGGGCTCGATCCTGACCGACTCGGGCGGCTTCCAGGTGTTCTCGCTGGCCCACGCGCGCGCGATGGACGAGGACGGCGCCGAGTTCAAGGTCTCGCCGGACGGGCCGCGCATCCGGCTGACCCCCGAGAAGTCGATCGCCATGCAGCGGGCGATCGGCTCCGACATCATGATGGTGCTCGACCAGTGCATCGACGCGACCAGCTCGCGCGCCGACGCCGAGGCGGCGATGCACCTGACCCACCGGTGGGCGCGGCGGTCGCTGGCGGCGCGCGGCGACTCGCCGCAGGCGCTGTTCGCGATCGTCCAGGGCGCCTGCTTCGAGGACCTGCGGCGGGTGAGCGCGGCCGAGCTGACCAGCATCGACGGCTTCGACGGCTACGCCATCGGCGGCCTGGCCGTCGGCGAGCCGAAAGCGGCCCGCGAGGACATGACCGAGCTGACCGCGGCGCTCCTGCCCGAGGATCGCCCGCGCTACCTGATGGGCGTCGGCACGCCGCTCGACCTGCTCGAGGCGGTCCACCGCGGCGTCGACATGTTCGACTGCATCCTGCCCACGGCGTGGTCGCAGCAGGGCGTGGCGTTCACCTCGCACGGCAAGGTCGACCTGTGGCGCGCGGTGTACAAGCTGGCCGCCGAGCCGCTCGACGCCGCCTGCGACTGCGACGCCTGCGCGCGCTACACCCGCTCGTACCTGCACCACCTGGTGCGGTGCAAGGAGCCGCTCGGCTGGCAGCTGCTCGCCTTCCACAACCTGCGCTTCTACCTGCGGCTGATGGCCGAGGTCCGCGCCCACATCGCCGCCGACACCTTCGCCGGCTTCTACGCCGAGCGCCGCCAGACCCTGGCGTCGCCCGACGAGCTGGCTCCGCCCCGGCCGACGCCGCGGCGACGGACCGGCCCGGCCATGACCCGCGGCGCGTTCGCGGTGCACGACTCGCCCGACGGCTTCGCCAGCATCCAGCACGTGGCGTCGCGCGAGGTCATGCACTCGATCAACCACCCCGACGACGAGGCCGAGCGCATCTACGTGGCGCAGTCGTGGGGCATCGCCCAGGCGCTGGCCGGCACGCGCACGCGGCCGCTGGTGGTGTGGGACGTCGGCCTGGGCGCGGCCCACAACGCGATGGCGCTGATCCGCGCGCTCGATCGCGCCCCCGACCACGGCCCGGTCGAGCTGATCAGCTTCGAGCACGACCTCGACGCGTTCCGCCTGGCGATGAGCCATCAGAAGCGGTTCGTCCACCTGCGCCACGAGGCGCCGCACCGGATGGTGGCCGAGGGCCACTTCCGCCGCCGCCACCTGGCGTGGACGGTGTGCGAGGGCGACTTCCTCACCACCTTCGCCGGCCAGCCCGCGCCCGACGTCATCTTCTACGATCCGTTCTCGGCCAAGGTCGACACCCCGATGTGGTCGCTGGCCGCGTTCCGCGCGATCTACGCCCACCTCGACCGCGCTACCGAGCTGTTCACCTACTCGACGTCGACCGCGGTCCGCTCGTCGATGCTCGCCGCCGGCTTCCACGTCGCCCGCGGGGTCGGCACCGCGCCCAAGGCCGAGACCACGATCGCGCTGCGCCCCGACGGCGACGCCGACTTCTCGCGCCACCCGCTGCTCGGCGCCGACTGGCTGGCCCGCCGGGCGCGGTCGTCGGCCCGCTTCGGCGCCGACGTCGCCCCGCACCACCACCCCGAGCTCGAGCGCGCGATCGCCGACCACGCGCAGTTCCGCGGCTGATCACGGCGCGATCGTCAGGCCGACGACCGCGCAGTTGTCGCGGTGGTGGTCGCGCATGCCGACCACGTCGGCGGCGCGGGGCAGCTCGACGGCCCGGGCGGCCACGGCGTCGCCGCGCGCACCGGCGTCGGCCAGGCGCTCGAGGTAGGTCAGGTCGGCGCGCGCGATGGCGGCGGCGTCGGCGGCGGACAGGCGCGGCCCGTGACCGGGGATGACCTCGACGACCTCGCCGGCGAGCAGGTCGAGCAGCCGGCGCAGCGTGGCCTGGTAGGCGGCGACGTCCTCGACGAACGGGATCTCGCACGGCGACAGGTAGTCGCCGACCAGCAGCAGGCCCTCGGCCTCGACGATCAGGCCGAGCCCGTCGGGGCTGTGCCCGGGCAGGTGCAGGGCGTGGAGCGCGATGCCGGCGACGGTGGTGCGCGCGTCGGTGGCCAGCCCCTGCAAGGTGGTCGGCCAGCGATGGCCGTCGGGGCGCGGCACGTACCAGCGCGAGTCGAACGCGCGGGCGTCGTCGAGGTAGCGCGCGGCGCGGGCGTCGCCACGCGCGACCGCGTCGGCCAGCACCGGGTGGACCAGCACCGGCGTGTCGGGGAAGATCGCGTGGCCCATGACGTGGTCCCAGTGCCCGTGGGTGAACGCGACCGCCTCGGCGCGGCCGATGCCGCGCACGCGTGCGGCGATGGCGTCGAGCTCGCGCGGGAAGTAGGCCGGGTCGACGATCACGCACGCCCCGCCCTGCGACAGCACCGTCGAGGTGGTCTGCCAGATGCCGCTGGTGAAGACGTCGACCTGCACGGCTCATACCCTACCCGCGTCCGCCCGGGTGGCACGCTCGGTCACGCGGCGCGCCGCCCCGCGGTCGGTCAGGTCACGGCGCGCACGGCGGCGGCGATCGGGGTCACGCGATCGACGGCCGCGACGAACTCGTCGACGACGGCGTCGAGGCGCTCCTGGACCTGGGCGTCGACGATCAGGCCGGCGTCGGTGACCGCGATGGTCTTGTCGAGGACGAACAGGCCGGTGGTGACGTGCAGCGCGCCGAGCGACGCCAGCACCGGACGCAGCGCGTAGTCGACGGCGAGGACGTGGGCCAGGGTCCCGCCGGTGGCGAGCGGCAGCACGACCTTGCCGGCCAGCCCGAACTGCGGCAGCAGATCGAGGAACGCCTTGATCAGGCCGGTGTACGACGCCTTGTAGACCGGGGTCGCGACCACCACCGCGTCGGCGCGGGCGATCAGGTCGAGCGCCGCGCGCAGGCCGGGCGAACCGACGCGGGCGTGGAACAGGTCGGCCGGCTCGAGGTCGCGGACCGACACGCCCTCGACGTCGAGGCCACGGCGGACCAGCGCGGCGCCGACGTGATCGGCCAGCGCCACGGTGCGTGAGGGGGTCTGGGGACTGCCGGACAAGGTGACGACCAGCGGCATGACGGGCTCCTAGAAGTGGCCGTTGACGGTGACGTTGAGGCTGCGGTCGAAGGTCGAGCTCGTCCCCGCCGCGTTGCGGGTCCACACCACCAGCTCCGACAGGACCGACAGGTTGTCGCTGGCGGCGTAGCCGATCGCCGGGACGTGCAGCCACTCGCGGACTGACTCGTCGCGGTAGCCGCCGTAGCTGACGTTGTAGCGCCCGACCAGCTTGCCGAGCTGGTACTGGCCGCCGACCAGCAGGTAGTCGTTGAGCTCCGAGGCGCGGCCGGGGACCGCCGGCATCGTGTCGGTCGCCGGCGTGGCCGCGACCGGGAAGGCGTCGACGTGCTTGCCCCACTGGCGCAGGACCTCGGCCCACGCGCTGAAGCCGCCGCGGGTCACCGACGCGTCGACCGCGGCGCGATAGACCGGCTCGACCCCGGCCGGCAGATCGGCCTGCAGGAACTGACCGGACACGCCGAGCTTGAGCTCGCCGCCGCCGCCGCCGAGCCTGGTGAACGGCTCGACGCGGGCGACGACCTCGTTGCGCCGCCGCGCGCCGGCGATCGAGATGGTGTCGCGGCCGGGCAGCGAGACGTTGGTCGCGCCGTCGACGACGAAGTACTGGCCCCAGTAGCGCACGCCCTGCGGGCGCTCGGCACCGGCGACGCCTTCGACCGACACGCCGAAGTCGGGCGCGAGCTTGAGCCCGTCGTAGACCTGGACGTTGCCGTAGAACGACCCATCCCAGAACAGGCCGAGCCGGCTGTACAGCTTGCCGACCTTGACCGTGAGCGGTCCGGCGCCGACGTGGGCGTAGGCCTCCTCGACCCAGGTCGGCCCGTCGAAGAACGGGCGCAGCTTGGTCGGCCGGAACCGCGAGTCGACGTGGACACCGAACTTGCCGAACTTGCCGTCGACGACCAGGTTGGCCCAGAACAGGCTGAAGTCGCTGTCACCGCCGGTGTCGAGCGGCTGGTAGTACCAGAGGATCAACCCGGCCCCGAGCGTGAGCCGGTCGGTCCACGGCCGGGACGGCTTGGCCTCGACCTCCGCGGCCGGCAGTGGCGGCTCCACCGGCGGCGGCTCGGCGGAAACGGCCGCGGTCGGCGTCGCCTCGATCGGCGCGGGCTCGACCGGTGTCGGTTCGGGCGGTGCCGGTTCGGCCGGCGGCGCGTCGGGTGGCGGCGCCTGGGCAGCGGCGGGACCTGCGGCGACCAGCGTGATCGCGGCGGTGAGGATGGAGATCGTGGCTCTCATGGTCGGACCTCTCGGGGTGACGAGGCGTCGCGGCGACCGACGCCCAGGTAGAACTCCTCGACGTCGGGCCGCGCGAGCAGCTCGGCGGCGGTGCCGCTGGCGACCACGCGGCCGTTCTCGAGCACGTGGCCGTGGTCCGCATAGCGGAGCGCGAGCCGTGCGTTCTGCTCCGCGACCAGGAAGCTGACGCCGTCGTCCTGGTGGAGCCTGCGGATGGTGGCGAAGATCTCCTCGACGACCTGGGGCGCGAGGCCCATCGATGGCTCGTCGAGCAAGATCAGGGTCGGACGGGCCAGCAGCGCGCGGCCGATCGCGACCATCTGCTGCTCGCCGCCCGAGGTGTAGCCGGCCGCGGTGCGGCGCAGCCGGGTCAGGCGCGGGAACAGCGCGTACACCCGGTCGAGCTCGGCGCGCAGCGCGGCGCGGGTCGGGCGGCGGACCAGCGCGCCGGTGATCAGGTTCTCCTCGACCGACAGGTGCGGGAAGCAGCGCCGCCCCTCGAGGACCTGGACCACGCCGGCGCGCACCAGGTCGCGCGGCGTCAGCTCGACGAGCGAGCGGCCGCGGACGTGGATCGCGCCGCGGGTGATCGCGCCGCGCTCGGCGGCGAGCAGCCCCGACGCCGCCTTGAGCGTCGTGGTCTTGCCGGCGCCGTTGGCGCCCAGCAGGGCCACGATCGACCCGGCCGGCACGGTCAGCGACACGCCGCGCAGGGCGAGGATCGCCTGCTCGTAGACGACGTCGATGGCCTCGATCGCGAGCAGCGGCGCGGCGGTCACGGCGCCTCGGCCTTCGCCTCGGCCTCGCAATCGCGGATGGTGATGCCCTTCTCGGCGGCGTACCTGGCGGCCGACTCCTCGATGATCGGGCGCAGCAGCGCGCGGTCGGGCGTGACCCAGTCGCTGATCAGGTTCCACTTCTGCCCGTCCCACTGCTGGAACTTCACCGCGCCGCCGCCCTCGTGATCGGCGCAAGACAGCTCGATCCGCTGCAGCAGCCCGAGCGCGCCGAGCGCCTGCAGCCGGGCGTCGTCGAGGTCGAGGTGCTCGAAGCCCCAGCGGACCTCCTCGCCGGTCAGCGGTCGCTGGCCGAACTTCTGCTGCGCGACCCGGAGCGCCTCGACGTTGAGGATGCCGTTGACGACGCCGAGGTTGTAGTAGACCGAGCCGAACCGCTTGGGGTCCTGCAGGTCGCCCTTGCCGGCGGCGATCACGTGCTGCTGGATCGCCTGCAGCACCGGGAAGTCGGTGCCCGACGGGTGGGTGGTGATGGCGAGGAAGCCCTTGGCGGCGTCGCCGGCCGGGATCACGTCCTCCTCGGCGTTGCTCCAGATGTTGCCGATGATGTGGTCGACCGGGAAGCCGGTGCGCTTGGCGGTCTTGATCGCCACCGGGTTCATCACGCCCCAGCCGCGGAGGATCACCCAGTCCGGCTTGAGCCGGCGGATGGTCAGCCACTGCGACTGCTGCTCGTTGCCCGGGTGGGGCACCTCGAGGTGGGTGATCTCGAACCCGTGCTTCCTGGCGTACAGGTCGAGGATCGGGATGGTCTCCTTGCCGTACGGCGAGCCGTGGTAGAGGGCCACGATCTTCTTGCCGGCCAGCGACGCCTCACCGCCGCCGTGCTGGCCGATGTAGGCCACGATCGCGGCGATCTCGCTGTACGGGTTGAGCTGGAGCGGGAAGATGTACGGGAACACCCGGCCGTCGGTGGAGTCGGTGCGGCCGTGATTGATCGTGATGATCGGGTTCTTGTCGGCGGTGGCGCGCTCGATCAGCGCGTAGGCGATGCCGACGCTGAGCGGGTTGAACGCCGCCGGCGGCGCGCCGTCCTTGCCGCCCTTGAGCCGCTCGTAGCACTCGACGCCCTTCTCGACGACGTACTCGGTCTCGCACTCCGACCAGGTGAGCTTGACCCCGCCGACGCCGCCGTCGCGGAGGTTGACCAGCTGCAGGTAGTCGATGAACCCGCCGAAGAAGCCCGAGCCACCGGCGGCGTACGGCCCGACCCGGTAGCTCTGCAGCGGGAAGTACTGCTCGCGGCCGGGGGCGCGCGGCGCCTCGGCGGCCGCGGGCGACTTGCCCTCGGCGACCGCCGGCGACGTGGCCTCGGCCTTGTTGGCCGCCGACGAGGTCTTGGCCTCGCAACCCGCGGCCGCGGCCGCGGCGGTGAGGGCGATGAGCGGAGCGATGGAACGCAGCATGGAGATCTCCCGTGGATCAGGTGTCGAGCGGCCAGCGGCGGAGCCGCGCGCGCGCGTCGCGCCAGAGCCGGACCAACCCGTCCGGCTCCTTGACGAGGAAGAAGATGATGAGGACCCCGAACAGGATCTTCTGGAGGTTCTGCAGGTTGCTGGGATCGGTCGCGCCGGCGAACAGCGCGCCCGCGACGTGATCGATCGCCAGCGGCAGGAGGACGATGAACGCGGCGCCGACGTAGGCGCCGGCGATGCTGCCCATCCCGCCGATGATGATGATGAACAGGATCTGGAACGAGCGGGTCAGATCGAAGCCGTGCGGCTCGACCGTGCCCAGGTACGCGAACGCCCACAGCGCGCCGCCGACGCCGCAGTAGAACGAGCTGACCGCGAACGCGAGCAGCTTGGTGCGGCCGATCGGGATGCCGATCACCGCGGCGGCGGTGTCGAGATCGCGCACCGCGATCCACCGCCGGCCGACGTCGCCGCGGACCAGCTGGGCGGCGGCGAGGGTGAGCACGACGACGATGGCCAGGGTGAGCTGGTAGCGGCCGGCCGGGCTGCCGAAGTCGAGCCCGGCCACGACCAGGCGCGGCGCGCTGATCACCCCCGACGCGTCGTGGTTGGAGAACCAGCCGAACTTGGTCAGCGCCCACGTGACGAAGAACTGGGCGGCCAGCGTCGAGACGATCAGGTAGAAGCCCTTGATGCGCAGGCTGGGCAGGCCGAACACCACGCCGGCGGCGGCCGCGGTCAGCCCGCCCAGGCCGAGGCTGACCAGCAGCGGCAGCCCGGGCACGCGCAGCTCGAAGTTGTAGGTGGCGAACGCGCCGATCGCCATGAACGCCGCCGAGCCGATCGACAGCTGGCCGGCGTAGCCGGTCAGGAGGTTCAGGCCGAGCCCGACCAGGCCGAGGACCAGGAACGGGATCAAGATCGCGCTGAACCAGTAGTCGGTGGCGATCTGGGGCACGACCACGAACGCGCCGGCGATCAGGGCGACGAGCGCCCAGCGATCGGCCGGCCGGCGGATCAACCGGGTCTGGGCACCGTAGGTGGCGGGCAGTCCGAGCGACATCACACCCTCTCGATCGCCGGCTCGCCGAACAGCCCGGTCGGCCGGATCAGCAGGAACACCAGCGCCAGCCCGTACGGGAACCAGTTCTCGATCCCGCCGCCGACCAGCGGCCCGACGTAGACCTCGGCCAGCTTCTCGCTGGCGCCGACCAGCAGGCCGCCGACGATGGTGCCGGTCACCGACGAGAACCCGCCGATGATGAGGACCGGCAGCGCGCGCAGCACGATCAGCGACAGCGAGAACTGGACGCCGACCCGCGCGCCCCACAAGAGGCCGGCGATCAGCGCGACCACGCCGGCGATGGCCCACACCAGCGCCCACAGCCGGCGCAGATCGATGCCGACCGCGAGCGCGGCCAGCGGATCGTCGGCGACCGCGCGCAGGGCCAGCCCGGCCCGGGTCCACTTGAACAGCGCGCTCAGGGTCGCGACCAGCGTCGCCGCGGTCGCGGCGGCGACCAGATCGAACCGGCTGACGAACACGCCGTGGATCTCGAACGGGACGTCGGTGATGCCGAGCTCGAGGCCGTGGACCTGGGCGCCCCAGGCGATCTGGGCCACACCCTCGAGGACGTAGCTGAGGCCGAGCGTGGCCAGGAACAGCGTCATCGGCGGGCGGTTGACCAGCGGCCGCAGCACGGCGCGCTCGACGGCGACGCCGATCGCGATCATCACCGCCAGCGTGACGCCGAGCGCGGCCCAGAACCCGAGCCCGCGCTCGACCAGGCTGACGAAGGTCAGCGCGGCGAACAGCACCAGCGAGCCCTGGGCGAAGTTGAAGACGCCCGACGCCTTGTAGATGAGGACGAAGCCGAGGGCGACCATCGAGTACATCACCCCGGCGAGCAGGCCGGCGACCAGGACCTCGACGAAGAACGCCACGTCAGGCCTCCCCGTGGGGGACGCCGAGGTAGGCGTCGATCACCGCCGGGTCGTCGCGGACCTCGGCCGGCGGCCCGTCGCCGATCTTGCGGCCGTAGTCGAGCACGACCACGTGATCGGACACGTCCATGACCACGCCCATGTCGTGCTCGATGAGGACGATGGTCGTGCCCAGCGCGTGGTTGACGCGGACGAGATCGTCGGCCATCTGCTGCCTCTCCTCGTGGTTCATCCCGGCCAGCGGCTCGTCGAGGAGCAGCAGGCGCGGCGCGCCGGCCAGGGCGCGGCCGAGCTCGACCCGCTTCTGCAGGCCGTACGGCAGCGTGCCGACCACCGCGTCGCGGTGGGCCTGCAGCCGCAGGTCCTCGAGGATCTCCTCGGCGCGGGCGCGGGCGGCCAGCTCCTCGCGGCGGGCGCGCCCGATCGGCACCAGGTGCTCGATCAGGGTGGCGCGCCGGGCCAGCGTCGAGCCGGTCATCAGGATCTCGAGCACGGTCATGCGCTTGAACAGGCCGAGGTTCTGGAAGGTGCGGCCGATGCCGGCGCGGGCGGCGTCGCGCGGCCGCATGGCGCGGCGGGCTCGCCCCTCGTAGGTGATCGAGCCGCGCTGCGGCCGGTACAGGCCGTTGATGACGTTGAGCAGCGAGCTCTTGCCGGCGCCGTTGGGGCCGATCAGCGCGCAGATCTCGCCGCGCGCCACCGCGAAGCTGATGTCGGTGATCGCCGCGACGCCGCGGAACGACAGCGACACGTGGTCGACCCGGAGCAGCGGCGCCGGCGCGGTCACGCGCGGCCTCCCACCGGCACGCCGACCCGATCGAAGAAGGCGGCCACCTCGGGGGCGAGCCCGTCGCCGCGGGCCACCGCGGCGCGGACCCGGCCGAGGCCGAGGGCCCGGCGCAGCGGGGCCCGCACGGTGACCCGGCCGAGCCGGCCGGGCGCGGCCAACCCGGCGTCGACCACGCGGCGGCGCCACGTCCCCGGCGGCGGCAGGCGCGCGACGGTGTCGCGGTGCAGCGCGGCCCAGCGCTCGGCCGACGCCACCAGGTAGGTCGGCCGCAGCTCGCGCAGATCGTGGGCGGCGGTCGACGCGTCCTCGGGGACGTTGAGGGTGAACCCGGCCACCCGCCACTCGGCGATCAGCTCGAAGTCGGTCCGCCACGCCGCCGGATCGACGACGAACGCCTGGTCGGCGGCGGTGAGGCCGGCGGCCGCGACCCGCGCGGTCGCCGCCTCGATCAGCCGGTCGGCGAGCGCCGGTGGCAGGTGGGCCTCGTCGGTGAGCTGGCGCCAGGTGCGCGCCTGCCACAGCCCGCGCCGCTTGACGCGCAGCGCGACCCGGTCGCTGGTGGAGATCGTCGTGACGAACATCGACGTCTCTACGCGGCCACGGCCGCGGCCGCCTCGAGCTCGCGCACCAGCGGCAGCACGCGGGTGCCGAAGTACTCGACGTCCTCGAGGTAGTGGAGGAAGCCGCCGAGGACGAGATCGACGCCGACCGCGCGGTAGGCGACGATCCGCTCGGCGATCTGCTCGGGCGTGCCGATCAGGCCGGTGCGGAAGCCGTCGTTGTACTGGACCAGATCCTCGAAGGTCGAGGTCGCCCACATCCCCTGCTTCTCGTGGGTCGACTTGCCGGCCTGCTTGACCGCCTCGCCGAACCCGTGCACCGCCTCGACGTCGGCCTTGGCGATGATCTCGCGCAGGACCGCCTGGGCCTCGTCGGCGGTGTCGCGGGCGATGATGAAGGCGTTGAGGCCGAACTTGACCCGCCGGCCGAGCGCGGCGGCGGCGGCGCGGATCTCGTCGATCTGGGCCTTCACCCCCTCGATCGAGTTGCCGTTCATGAAGTACCAGTCGGAGACGCGCGCGGCCATGCGGCGCGCCGCCACCGAGTTGCCGCCCTGGAAGATCTCCGGGTGCGGCGACTGGACCGGCTTGGGCTTCAGGTTGTAACCGCGCAGCCGGTAGAAGTCGCCGCTCAGCTCGGCGTGGTCCTCGGTCCAGCTGGCGCGCAGGACCCGGATGAACTCCTCGGCGCGGCGGTAGCGCTCGTCGTGCTCGAGCCACGGCTCGCCGAGGGCGGTGAACTCGCCCTTGAACCAGCCGCTGACCACGTTGACCGCGATGCGGCCGTTCGACAGGTGGTCGGCGGTGGCGATCAGCTTGGCCAGCACCGCCGGCTGCCACAGCCCGGGGTGGACCGCGGCGATGACCTTGAGCCGCTCGGTGGCCAGCAGCAGCGCCAGGCTGAACGAGGTCGACTCGTGCTGGTACTCGGCGCCGTAGCTGGCCATGTAGCGGACCTGGCTGAGCGCGTAGTCGAAGCCGGACCGCTCGGCGAGCTGGGCCAGCCGCTTGTTGTAGTCGTACTCCCAGTGGGTGCGCTGCTCGATCTTGCTCACCACCAGGCCGCCGCTGACGTTGGGCACCCAGTAGGCGAACTGGATCCCGCGGGGTTCGTTCGCATCGCTCATCGGTCGTTCCTCCTCACTCGCCGCCGGCTTCGAACAGCTCGAGCGGCAGGCCGACGAGGGTCTTGCCGATCCACTCGCGGGCGATGTTGTTGGACGGGCCCATGCCGATCGCGGCGCGGGCGTCGCGGTAGATGCGCTCGAGCGGGCCGCGCTTGTAGCCGTAGCCACCGCTGACATCGAGGGCGCGGCGGGCGACCTGGTTGGCGACCTCGGCGGCGTGGACCTTGAATTCGGTGAGCGGCAGCAGCAGCTCGCCCTGCGGCCGGCCGGCGGCCCACAGCGCGTCGAGCTGAGCGGCCAGGCGGTCCTGCCAGGCGCGCAGGCTCTCGACCAGCACCTTGGCCTCGCCGAGCTGGGCGCGCAGCACCTGGTAGTCGGCCAGCCGGCGATCGAAGTCGCGGTGGACGGTGCGGGTGGCGTAAGCGGTGACCTCCTCGAGCGCGCCGCGGGCGACGCCGTGCCAGGCCGCGCCCAGGCCGATCAGGTACACCGGCGAGACGCCGTGATAGATGATGTCCTTGCCCTGCCCCTCGGCGCCGAGCCGATCGCGGGCGGCGACGCGGACGCCCTGGTAGCGGATCGGTCCGCTGTGGTTGCCGCGGACGCCGAGCGCCTCCCACGGCCCGGGCTGGATGCCGGCGGCCTTGCCGTCGACGATGAAGAAGCTGATGTCGGTCGGCC
>Ga0247829_10000282_pt1 | contig 17918 bp, 17 predicted proteins | sample 12C_Control_Day4_FD_207765 | JGI IMG/M metagenome (GOLD analysis project Ga0247829, IMG submission 207765) | Soil microbial communities from agricultural site in Penn Yan, New York, United States - 12C_Control_Day4 | ecosystem: Environmental > Terrestrial > Soil > Agricultural land | place... | reverse complement strand
CCCTGCGCGAGCATCGCCACGAGCACGCGCTCGAGGAAATGGTCCTGGCCGACGACGACTTTCTTCACCTCATAGAGCACGCGCTCCATGAGCGTAGTGACCTCCCGATTCATTCTCTTTATCTCCATCAGAACGGCGACAGGCCGACCGCGCCCGCGGCCGACTCTATCGGCACGGCGAAGCCGATGCCGATGAAAACGCGGTGCTCGGTGGGGTTGAGCAGCCCGGTGACGATGCCCACTACCTCGCCTTCGGCGGTCACCAGCGGGCCCCCGGAATTGCCCGGATTGGCCGCGGCATCGAACTGGATCAGGTTGGTCAGCACGCGCTTGCCCTCGGGCGAGCGGTACTCGCGGCGCAGTCCGGATACCACGCCCGACGACACGGAAGGGCCGATGCCGAACGGAAAGCCGACTGCCATCACGTCGTCGCCCATCGCCAGGTCTTGCGTCGATCGCATGGTCGCGGCGACCAGGTCGTCGGGAATCGTCTTTGCCTGGAGCACGGCCAGATCCTGCTCGGGCTGCAGGCCGATCACCGACGCCTCGGACTCCAGCCCGTCGGCGAACTCGAGCAGGAGCTTCGGCGCCCCGGCCACCACGTGCAGGTTGGTGAGGATGATGCCGTTGTCGACGATCACCACGCCGGTGCCGACGCTCTGCTCGACCTCTTCGCCCATCTCGTCCTTGCCCATGCCGCGCACGCGCACCACCGAGGGGCGAATCACCTCGAAGGCTTTCGACATGCGCGAAGGCAGCGTGTTGTTCTCGAGCGTGCGCATCACCGCGGCGTCGATGTCCTCCTGCGTGAGCGCGCGCGGCGGCACCGGCCAGGCGAAGTAGAGCAGCGCGGCAATACCGGCGAGCGCCAGGCCGGCGAGCGTGTTGCGCCAATGAAGCCATTTCTTGCGACGCGGAGGTACGACCGGCTCGGGCGCAGGAGGAGGCGTGTTTCGCTCGCCCGACGGGCGGGGGCGGCGTGACCTGCTATAAAGCGTTGCTTTCCTCACTGGCTCTCAGTCGACTCCAAATCGCCGCGACAGTTCCGCCTGCCGATGAACCGGATACCAACAACGCACGTAGGCAGCCTCATCCGGCCCCCCGAGCTCCTGCAGTTTATCCGCCTGAAGCAAAATGGTCAGCCCTACGACGCGCCGGCGTATGAAAGCTCGCTGAAAGCTGCGGTCGCCGACGTCGTCCGGCGCCAGGCGCAGGCCGGCATCGACCTCCCCAGCGACGGCGAGTTCGGCAAGTCGATCAGCTGGTCGCAGTACGCCCTCGAGCGGCTGTCGGGGTTCGAGCGCCGTCCCGCCCGCGCCGGGGAGCACGGCTCGACGCGGGGCGCCGACCGGGCTCGCTTCGCCGAGTTCTACCGCGAGCTGGATGCCGCGGACGGTCCGCCGGCGCAGGTCGGCGTCGCGGCCGGGCAAGCGGTGTGCGTGGGGCCGGTTGCCTACACCGGCCAGGCGGAAGTCGGGCGCGACATCGGCAACTTCAAGGCCGCGCTGCACCAGGCGGGCCTCGCGCAGGGCTTCCTGCCGGTGGCTGCGCCTTCGAGCGTCATCCCGGACCGCATCAACGAGTACTACAGGTCGGACGAGGAGCTGCTGTTCGCCATTGCCGAGGCGATGCGCGCGGAGTATCGCGCCATCGTGGACGCGGGCCTGCTGCTGCAGCTCGACGACGCGCGCCTCGCGGTGACCTACGACCGCATGGTGCCGCCGGCGAGCCTCGCCGATTACCGGAAGTGGGCCGGGCTGCAGGTGGAGGCGATCAACCATGCGCTTCACGGCATTCCGGAGCAGCGCGTGCGCTACCACGTGTGCTGGGGAAGCTGGCCGGGGCCGCACACCACCGACGTGCCGCTAAAGGATATTGCCGACCTGGTGCTGAAGGTGAAGGCCGGCACCTACCTCATCGAGGGCGCCAATCCGCGCCACGACCACGAATGGCGCGTGTGGCAGGACGTCAAGCTGCCCGAAGGCAAGGCGCTGGCCCCGGGCGTAATCAGCCACGCCACCAACGTGGTGGAGCACCCGGAGCTCGTGGCGCAGCGCCTGGTGCGGCTGGCGCAGCTCGTGGGCCCGGAGAACGTGCTCGCCAGCACCGACTGCGGCTTCGCCCAGGGCCCGTTCCACCGCCGCGTTCATCCCTCCATCATGTGGGCGAAACTCGAGGCGCTCGCTGAAGGCGCGCGGATCGCTTCGCAGGCGGTGTAGAGAAAGCGAATTCGATTTCGGGCTCCCGCCCGGAAACGATGTCCGCCAAGGCGCGCGCGCTGCCGCACGAATGCGTCCAGCCGAGCGTGCCGTGTCCCGTGTTGAGGAACAGGTTGGGGTATCGCGTGCCGCCGATGTAGGGCACGTTCGACGGCGTCGCCGGGCGCAGGCCGGTCCAGAACTCGGCGCGCGCCGCGTCGCCGGCACCGGGGAACAGCTCTTCCGTGCGGCGCAGCAGCGCGCGGCAGCGCGCCTCGTTGAGCGCCGTGTTGTAGCCGTTCAGCTCGGCGGTTCCGGCGATGCGCAGCCGATCGCCCAGGCGGGAGAACACCAGCTTGTACTCGTCGTCGGTGAGCGAGACCGAGAACGCCCTGGCCGCGTCCTTCACCGGCATCGTGGCCGAGTAGCCTTTCGCGGGATAGATGTCGAGGTCGATGCCGACCGGCCGCGTCAGCAGCGGGCTGTAGGCGCCGAGGCTTACGACGTACGCATCCGCCCTCAGCATCTCGCCTTCGACGTGAACGCCGTCGATGCGCCCGCCCGCCTTGAGCAGGCCAAGCACGTTCCTCTGCAGGAAGCGAACGCCGCGCTCCGCGGCGAGCGCGGCAAGCCGCTGCGTGAACTTGTGCGCGTCGCCGGATTCGTCGGAGGTGGTCATGCTGCCGCCCACAAGAAGCTTTCTTGAAAAGGCAAGCGCAGGTTCTATGCTGACGCACTGATCCGGCGACACGATCTCGATATCGCAGCCGTGCTCGCGCATCACGCGCGCCGGCTCGAGCGCGGCGTCGAGCTCCGCCTGGCGGGTGTAGAAGTGCAGGATGCCGCGCGTCAGCTGGTCGTACTCGATGCCGGTTTCCGCGCGCAGCGACTGCAGCGTGGCGCGGCTGTAGAGGCCGAGCGTGACGATCTGCCGGATATTGCGGCGGGTGCGCGCGGGCATGCATTCGCGCAGGAACGACAATCCCCAGAGCCATTGGCGCAGGTCCGGCCGCAGGCGGAACAATAGCGGCGCATCTTCCTGCGCAAGCCACTTCAGCGCCTTGAGCGGCGCCGAGGGATTGGCCCACGGCTCGGCATGAGACACGGAGATCTGTCCGCCGTTGGCGAACGAGGTTTCGAGGCCGGCGCCCGGCTGGCGATCCACGACGGTTACTTCGTGGCCGGACTTGTTGAGAAACCAGGCAGTGGTGACGCCGATCACGCCGGCGCCGAGTACCAGGACTTTCATAGAGGCTCCTTGGACGATGGATGCCGCTCCCGCTGTCCTTGGAACCTGAGAGATTCGGCCAACGGCCTTGATCCTGCCGTTGTGCCTTGCTCCTTCGGTGAGCGGATCGCTTGCGGATCCGCTGCTCTCCAGTATCGGCTGATTGTCCGCGCCAGTCCGGGTGCCTGAGCGGTTATGGGAGATTTCGCCTTCGGCGGCGCTGCCCGGCTGCTGCAGCGACTCTCCTGGTACGGACAGCCCATAGTTTAAATGAAAACGGCCGCCCTCGGCGGCCGTCCTCACGATGCACGAACGCTGCGGCTACTTCGTCGTGCCGGTCGCGCCGCCGGAGGCTCCCGATGTGCCGCCGGTTGCCGGCGAGCCTGCTCCGCCCGCCACTTCACGCGTGCCGCGCACCTCGATCTCGACGCGGCGGTCGGGCTGCAGGCAGGCGATGAGCTTCGTGCCCCTCACGCCCTTGCACTGGTCGCCGGTGACCGGCTCGTTATCGCCGCGGCCCTCGGTGCGCACGCGGTTCTCCTCGATGCCGAGCTTCGCGAGGTACTGCCTTACCGCTTCCGCGCGCTCGGCCGAGAGCTTCTCGTTGTACTGCTCGTTGCCGATGCGGTCGGCGTGGCCGACCGCCAGGATCGACTCCACCTGCGCATCCTTGATGCGCTGGGCGAGCTGGTCGAGCTCCTTTTGCCCCTCGGGCTTCAGCTCCGCCTTGTCGAACGCGAACAGCACGTCGGACTGCAGCGACACCTTCTCGATGATGGGCGCGGGCGCCGCAGGGGCAGGGGCAACCGCGAGCGGCGCGGGTGCGGCTACGACTACGGGCGCCGGCGCGCTCACCGTCTGCACCGCATCGCAGGGTGCCTTGGCTCTCGCGGGAGTCCAGTCGCTGGTCTTCCAGCACAGTCCGTACGGGGAGGTCCAGACCTGGCCGGCGGCGCTCGACACGTAACCCGGCGCCTGTGCGGCCTGACTAGCCTGCGCGTTGGCAGTGCCGGCGACCGCCGCTAGCGCAAAGGCGAGCGCGACAGCAGTCAATTGGGGTGTGCATCGTTTCATCATTTACTCGTCTCCTTGGGCAGACGTTTGCAGAAACCTTGCGGTCCTGGCGCCCATGCGCCGGGTGGACTACGCTGAGCAAATGTCGTGCCGCACCGTCAATTGAGGGGTGGCGAGGCCTCGGCTACCCCCAGATCGAGGCGCGCACCGCTCGCGACCTCGGTCGAGACGAACCGGGCCAGCGCGATGATCATGCGCTGGCGCTCGGGAGCGAGACTGCTGGGATCCTGCAGGGTTAGCTGGGCTTGCTCGACGATCAGATTAAGCTTGGCGAGAAGATTCTGGTGGTTCATTTGCCTGCCCCTTGTGACACGCCCGCACGCTAGCGCAACTTTGCGAAGCGCGTTTGTAGTATGTCCTGTCACTGTGGCAGCCGCGCAACGAACGTCGCCTGGCGGCGTCGCTCCAAAGGGCATATAGATTGCAGCACGGCGTCGCCGCGGGGCGTCACCGGGCGCCGTCGGTCGTGCGCGCCGGCGCCTCTATAATGCGCGACCTTTTGATGAGCCGATACCGAAGCCTCGAGGATTTCATGGCGCACGTGCAGCGCCGCGATCCCGAGCAGCCCGAATATCTGCAGGCGGTGCGCGAGGTGATGGCCAGCCTCTGGCCGTTCATCGCCGAGCATCCGCGCTACGCCGAGCACGGCCTGCTCGACCGCCTGGTCGAGCCGGAGCGCCTGGTGCAGTTCCGTGTGGCGTGGGTTGACGACGAGGGAGAGACGCAGGTGAACCGCGCCTGGCGCGTGCAGCACAGCAGCGCGATCGGGCCGTACAAGGGCGGCATGCGCTTCCATCCGAGCGTGACGCTGTCGATCCTCAAGTTCCTCGCCTTCGAGCAGACCTTCAAGAACGCGCTTACCACCCTGCCGATGGGCGGCGGCAAGGGCGGCGCGGACTTCGACCCGAAGGGCAGGAGCCCGGGAGAAGTGATGCGCTTCTGCCAGGCGCTGATGAGCGAGCTGTTCCGCCACCTCGGGCCGGACACCGACGTGCCCGCGGGCGACATCGGCGTCGGCGCGCGCGAGGTCGGCTACATGGCCGGCATGATGAAGAAGCTCGCCAACAGCGCCGGCTGCACCTTCACCGGCAAGGGCTTGAGCTTCGGCGGCAGCCTGATCCGGCCCGAGGCCACCGGCTACGGCGTCGTGTATTTCGCCCAGGAGTTGCTGGCGCGCAAGGGCATGGACTTCGAGGGCATGCGCGTCGCCGTGTCCGGCTCGGGCAACGTCGCGCAGTACGCTGCCGAGAAGGCGATGATGCTCGGCGCGCAGGTGGTCAGCGTTTCGGACTCGGGCGGCACGGTCTACGACGCCGGTGGCTTCGACCCCGAGAAGCTCGCGGCACTGCTCGAGCTGAAGAACGTGCAGTACGGGCGCATCGAGGATTTCGCGCGCCGCTTCAAGCTGCGCTACGAGGCAGGATGCAAGCCGTGGCACCTGCCGGCCGACATCGCCCTGCCTTGCGCCACCCAGAACGAGCTCGACGCGGCCGACGCGCGAGCGCTGGTGGCGAACGGCGTGCGCTGCGTCGCCGAGGGCGCCAACATGCCCTCGACCGCCGAGGCGGTGCAGGTGCTGCACGCGGCCGGCGTGCTCTACGGGCCGGGCAAGGCGAGCAACGCCGGCGGCGTGGCGACCTCAGGGCTGGAGATGTCGCAAAACGCCATGCGCCTCGCGTGGACGCGCGACGAGGTGGATCAGCGGCTTCAGGTCATCATGCGCGGCATCCACGAGATGTGTTTGCGCTACGGCGCGCGCGCCGACGGTAGCGTCGACTACGTCGACGGCGCCAACATCGCCGGCTTCGTCAAGGTGGCCGACGCGATGCTTGCGCAGGGCGTCACCTAGAGTTCTCGTAAACCAGCTTGGCGGCGACCGCGTCGGCCACGGCCTGGCCGAGTGCCTTGAAGACCACCGTAGCGCCAGGCGGCGGCTTTTCCTTGGTGCCACCGAGGATCTCGCCGATCTCGGCGTAGACCTGCGCGCCCGAGAGGATCACGTCGCCGGATTCCTTGGCGGCCGCCTCGCGGCTGTCGGCGATCACGGTGTTGCGCATCGCATCGTCGTCCAGCTCGCGCCAGGTCGGGCGCACGGCGCCCACCGCCGCGGCGAAGGCGCCCGGCTTGAGCCAAGCCCCGCGCAGCACCGGCTCGGCCGCGTTGGTCACGGTGCAGACGATGTCCGCATCGCGCACCGCTTCTTCCGCCGTCGAAGAAGGTTCGCCGCCAATGTCGTCCGTACACCGCTTCACATTGTCTGCGTTGCGGCTCCAAACACGGACCTCCGAGATCGGCCGCACCGCGCGCATCGCCAGCGCGTGGCTGCGAGCGAGCACGCCGCTGCCCAGGAGGGCCATTACCTTGGCTCCCGGGGAAGTCAGCGCGTCCGCGCCCACCGCGGACACTGCCGCGGTGCGCAGCGCGGTGAGCCAGGTGGCGTCCATCGTGGCGAGGATGCGGCCGGTGTCGCGGTCAAGCAGCAGCAGCGTGGCGAGCATGGTGGGCAAGCCGCGCGCCGCATTGGCCGGCACCTGGGTAATAAGCTTCACCGCGAGCGCCTCCGCGGTGAGGGCCGGCTTGAGGAAAAGCAGGCTGTGCTCGGAAGGTAGCTCCATCACCAGGCGCAGGGGCTGTACCACTCGGCCCGCCGACAGGTCGATGAAGGCGCGCCGCAGCGCTGGCAGGAGGTCCTCCAGCCGGAGTAGACGACGCACCGTGGCGTCGTCGAAGTAATTCATGAGCTGCAGGAAAGCGCCGAGGCGCCGGGCCGCTCGCGCGCCCATTCGGGACGCCGCGCCGCAAGCTCGTCGTGCTCCGGTTGCTCGTCGTACGGCCGCTGCAGCACGAGCATCAGGCGCTCAAGCATCGCGGCATCGCCCTGCGCGAGCGCATCGATCGCCTGCACCGCAAGGTAGTTGCGGAACACGTACTTGGGATTCGCGCGGTTCATGCGCTGCACGCGGTCGGGCTCGCGCCGCGCGCGCGCGGCGTAGCGCTCGAGCCAGGCTTCCATGCCGGCCGCCGGCTCGGCATAGAAGGCTTTGCGCAGGGTGTCCATCGTGGGATCGGCGAGCCCGCGGAAGAACAGCGTGAAGTCGGTTTCAGCCTGGGATAGCAGCGAGAACATGTCGCCGACCAGCGCATCGTCGCCAGGCTGGTCGAGCGCGGCGAGGCCGAGCTTGTGCGCGAGCGCGCGCGGCCACGCGGCGTTGAAGGTCTCGGCGTAGAGCGCGAGGCCCTTCTCCAGGTCTTCCCGCGCGGCGAGCGGCAGCAGCGCTTCTGCGAGCCGCGCCAGGTTCCACTGCGCGATGTGCGGCTGGTTGCCGTAGCTGTAGCGCCGGCCGTGCGCGTCGGTGGTGTTCGGCGTCCATTGCGGATCGTAGCCTTCGAGCCAGCCGTAGGGACCATAGTCGATGGTGAGGCCGAGGATCGACAGGTTGTCGGTGTTCATCACGCCGTGCACGAAGCCAAGGCGCATCCAGTCGACCATGAGAAGCGCAGTGCGCCGGCATACCTGCTGGTACCACGCGGCGTAGCTGTGGCCGGGGAAGTGGTGCCGGATGACGTAGTCGGCCAGCGCTTTCTTCAATTCCTCTTCCAGGATCTCGAAATTGCCGAAGCGCACGAACGACGGCGCCACGCGGCATACGATCGCGCCGGGCTCCGGCGCCGGGTGGCCGTCGTAGAACATGTCGCGGATCACCGGTTCGCCGGTACCCACCAGGCTGAGCGCGCGCGTCGTGGGGACGCCGAGGAAGTGCATCGCCTCGCTGCACACGAGCTCGCGCAGCGAGGAGCGCAACACCGCGCGACCGTCAGCGGTGCGCGAGTAGGGCGTGCGTCCGGCACCCTTGAGCTGCAGCTCCTGGCGCGTGCCGTCCGTGGCGATCAGCTCGCCGAGCGTGATGGCGCGGCCGTCGCCCAGCTGGCCGGCCCATTGCCCGAACTGGTGGCCGCCGTAGCGAGCCGCGTACGGCTTCATGCCGGAAAGAACGCGGTTGCCGGCGAGCACTTCGGCGTCTGCGGGTCTCGCAACCCCGAGGAGGTCCGCTAAAGGCTGCGACCAGGCGAGTAGCTGCGGCGCACGCACGGACGTAGGCGCGACGCGCGTATAGCAGGCGTTCGGCGCCTGCCTGGGCACATTGGTCAGGACAGGGTCGCCCGGCAGCTCGTCGACAAAGGTGTTGTGAAACTCGAGCCGCGACAGATCGACCGCGGGCGAAGAGGCAATCGGCTGGGAGGCGCTCACCCGCCGATTATCGCAAGTCCTGTGCCCTTAGCCGCTCCGAGTCCGGGGAATGCCAGGCGCCGAGCAGGCGGTAGACGCCGCTGCGGAGGGTGGAGGCCTCGGTGCCGAGGCTGCGCCGGATCGCCACGGCCGCACTCTCCTCGATGTGCAGCGCATCCTGCTCGCGCATGACGTCGATCACGATGGCGGCCTCGATGGTGCGGTCGCCTCCGGGTCGCAGCCGCGACTCCCGGTTCGCCGGATTGGCCGAATCCGGCGCCGCGCGCCAGATCTGCACGGACAGCACGTGAGGCTCGTGCCTGACGGCCAGCGCATGCTGCAGCAACCGGTCCGCGTCGATCGCGGCGGGCATCTCAGCGTACGCTGACGCCACGTATCCGCCCATGGCGCCGGGGTCGGAGCGATAGGCCAGCGTGCAAGCCGTCCGGGTCATGTGGCGAAACTGCGCCATGATCCGCCGCGTGAGCTCGGTGGGCGCGGCGACCTTCGCAAGATACTCGGGAGAGGACAGCACGCGCGGCGATGTGAGCCGGTAGTACGTCATGAAGTGCGGCGCGCCGCGCACTGCCTGGTACCGGTAAGCGGCGAGAAAGCCCGGGATGCCGAGCCGCTCGGGCACGTGCTCGCGCACGTACCAGCTTTCGTACAGCTCGGCGATCTGGTCGTCGCGGTCGTTCCAGATGGAGAGGATGCCGTCCATTCCTAGGCGTACAGTCGCGAGGGATTGTGGACCAGGATTGCGTGCCGGTGTACCGGGGCGCCCGTCCATTCGAAGAATAACGCGAGCAGGCGCGCGGCGTCGGGCACGGGACCCTCGGGACGCGGGTGCGGCCAATCGGTGCCCCACACCAGATTGTGCGGGTTCGCCGCCACCAGCGCCTCGTGAAAAGGCCGCGCTTCGGCGTAGTCCGGCGGCGCGGCGCCGAGCCGGTAGGCACCCGAGAGCTTTGCCCACAAGCGCCCTTCGGCCACACCGCGGACCAGTGCCTGGAATCCCGGATGGGCGACGCCGTGCCGGTGCTCCATGCGTCCCATGTGGTCGACCACCACCGGGACCGGGACGCGCGAAAGCTGCGGCAGCAGCTCGGGCAAGTCCCGCGTGTCGATCCAGAGCTGCAGGTGCCAGCCGAGCTCGGCCATCGTGGGCAGCAGCGGCTCCATCTCCCTCAGGCGCACGCCGTTCTGGTAGTAGGGCTTGCCGTCGCGGCGAAACTCGTTGGCGCGCAGCCCGCGCACGCCCCCGGTATGCCAGGCGCGCAGCGTCGATGGCGTGAGCTCGGCGCCGCCCACGGCTACGCCGCGCAGTCGCTGTGGCGCCCGCTGCAGCGCGTCGAGCATCGCGCGGTTGTCGCGGCCATAGGCGCTCGGCTGCACCAGCACTCCGTGATCGAACCCGAGGCGAGCGAGCAGCGCGAGATACGCTTCAAGCGGTGCGTCGTCGGGCGTGTAGCTGCGCGGCTCGGCGTAGGGGAAGCGCGCCGCCGGCCCGAAGACGTGGCAATGGCAATCCCAGCCGCCCGGCGGTGGGGCCGCGCCGCTCATTCCTTCTTCAGCCCGGCAAGCCGCACCGCCTCCCGCGAGCTCTCGTACTCCTTGCGGATGAACTCGCCGAAGCCACGGGCCGTCATCAGCTCGGGCGTGGCCGGCTCGATGCCGAGCTCGCGCATCCTGTCGAGCGTTTTCGACGCCTTCATCGCCGCGGCAAGCGCCGCCTGCAGGCGCGCGATGACCTCCGCGGGCGTCCCGGCCGGAACGAGCAGACCGATGTAGCTCGCGGCAGTGAAGCCGGCGACGCTTTCCGCGATCGTTGGCACGTCGGACGCCTGCGCGACGCGCTTCGCCGATGCGATGGCGACGAAGCGCGCCTTGCCGCCGCGATGGTGCGGCAGCGCGCTCGAGAATTCGGTCATCGCGCCCTGGATGGTACCGGCGATGAGGTCGGGCAGCAGCACGCCGCCGCTCTTGTACGGCACGTGCAGCAGCTTGGCGCCGGTCTGTGCGTTGAAGCGCTCGAGCGTGAGGTGCGTGGCGCTGCCGATGCCGGAAGTGCCGACACCGATCTGCTGCTTTTTGGACAGCGCGACCAGCTCCTGCACGGTCTTTGCCGGGACCGCGGCGTTGACGATGAGGGAGTGGGGCGCCAGGCTCGTAAGCCCGATGGGGGCGAAATCCTTGAGCGGGTCGTAGCTCAGGTTTGCATGCAGGAACGGGTTGACGGTGAGCGGGCCGTTGGATCCGCTGAGCACCGTGTAGCCGTCGGGCGCGGCGCGCGCCACCTCGCCGGCGCCGATGCCGCCGCCCGCGCCGCCGCGGTTCTCCACCACCATCGGCTGGCCGAGGGCCTGAGACATCCCTTCGGCGACCAGCCGGCCGACGATGTCGGCGTTGCCGCCGGGCGCGAACGGCACGATGAGTCGGATCGGGCGCTCGGGATAGGCGGCCAGCACGGCACGCGCCGGCAGGGCCAGGGCGGCAAGCGAGCCGAGCGTCTTGAGCAGCCTGCGTCGGGAACTTCTCATTGACATCCTCCTTGAGTTATCGGAACAGCTCGTCTACCGCGTAGCGCCTCGGAATAAGGCCCTGGCGGTGGACATAGTCGATGGCGACTTCGAGGTTGCGGCGGTTCGTCTCGATGCCGTACGGGTTCATCTCCGGGCTGCCGGCGGCGCGAATGCTCGCCTCGAGCAGGCGGGATACCTCGGCCGCCGCTTCGTCGGAAACCGAATCCTTTACCGCGACCATGTGGTTGATCTGCATCGCGCCGGTGCGCGCGCGCCAGGCGCGCGCCGCGGCCTCGGCGTCCGGGATGAGCGGGCGGATGCGTGGATCGTCGGGCTTGCCGTCGCCGACTATGGCAGCGTCGATCTCGCCGGCGAGCAGCATGCCGATGAGCGCCTTGCCCTGCGGCGCGCGCTGCACGTTCGGCGGGTCGCGGAACTCGGCGACGTGCGCTTCCTCGAACGTCACCCAGGTGATGCGGCTGGAATCGACGCCGAAGTCCTCGGCGAGGATGCCGCGCAGCCACATCCCGGTAGTGACCGAATAGGAGCGCACGCCGACGCGTCGGCCGGGAAGGTCCTGCGGCGCAAGCGGGCCGCGCTCGGCGTTATGCACGAGGAAGGAATGCTGCAGGCGCCCGAACACCACCGCCGGAAGTAGCCGGTAGGGCTTGCCGGCGGCGAACGCCATGAGAAAGGTCGTCATCGCCAGCTCGGCCACCTCGAACTCGAGCCCGCGCACCGCGCGCTTGAAGCCGTCGGTAAGCGGTTGCACGTCGGCGAAATCGAGCGCCACCTCGTCGGAAGCGATGCGCCCGGCTTTCAGCGCCTCGGTACAAGGATAGTCGCCGAGGAGCGCGCTGAGCCGGGGTCGATGCTTCATGCGCCCTATTTGATATGATGAATTTTCCTCTGGCAACCTGAAAAAATGGAACGCATCGCGTTCATCGGCTTCGGCGAAGCCGGGCAAACGATCGGCCGCGGACTGCTGGGCGCCAATGCCGCGCAGATCCGCGTCTACGACATTCTCGGCGAAGCCCTGGAGAAGGCGGCGGCGCTCGGCGCGCGGGCCGCGAAGGACCACGTCGACGCGGTGCGCGAAGCGGACATCGTATTCCTCGCTGTGACGGCAAGCTCCAGCCTGCAGGCCGCGCTTTCCTGCGTGCCGGGACTGCGCAAGGGTCAGCTGTTCCTCGACATCAACTCGGTTTCGCCGCAGCGCAAGATCGAGACCGCGGCGCGCGTCGCGCCCACCGGTGCGCTGTACGTCGACGTCGCGGTGATGGCGCCGGTCGCGCCTTACCTGCACAAGGTCCCCTGCCTGATCGGCGGTCCGGGCGCCGAGGCGCTCCTGCCGCGCTCGAGGGCCATGGGCATGAAGATGGATTTCGTGTCGGGCGAGGTCGGCCAGGCTTCGGCCATCAAGATGTTCCGCTCCATCATGATCAAGGGCCTCGAGGCGCTGGTGCTCGAGTCGATGCTCGCGGCGAGCGAGTACCGCGTCGAGGAGCGTGTGCTCGCGTCCCTCAAGGAAACGTTTCCCACGCTCGACTGGGAGAAGCTGTCCGGCTATATGCTGGAGCGCGTGGTGAGTCATGGGAAGCGCCGCGCCGCCGAGATGCGCGAGGTGGCCGAGACGCTGAAAGCCATCGGCATCGAGCCGCTGATGGCCGGCGCCACCGCTGCGCGCCAGCAGTGGGTTGCCGACCTCCAAGTCAAGGAGCAGCTCGGCGCGCGCAAGACCGAGGACCGTGCAGAGCTGGTGCACGCCATTCGCAGGGCGCTGGCGCGAAAGTGAGCCGGGTGGCGGACGCGGAATACGACCTGATCGTCATGGGCGGGGGCACCGCCGGCGTGCAGCGCCAAGAGATCGAAAGGAGAGCGGCGTGAACAAGCCAACCGAAAAGGGCCTCGGCGTTGGAGAAGAAGGAACCGTGAAGAGGAAGGGCGGCGAGCTGATCGCGCAATTCCTGGTAAAGGAAAAGATACCGTACGTGTTCGGCATCTGCGGCCACGGCAACGTCGGCCTGCTCGATCCGCTCTACGAAGTGCGCGACAAGGTGCGGCTGGTCTCGCCGCGCCACGAGCAGACCGCCGCACACATGGCCGACGGCTACTTCCGCGTCAGGCACCGGCCGGTCGCCACGCTGACTTCCACCGGTCCCGGCTCGGCGAACCTGATCATGGCCCTCGCCGTGGCGCAGACCGATTCCTCCGCGCTGCTCGCAATCACCGCCAACGTGCCGACGTCGCAATTCAACCGCGGGCCGTTCCAGGAGCTCAATCGCCACAACCAGGCGGATTTTCCGAACGTGATCCGCCCGGTGGTGAAGCGCAGCTTCCAGCCCTCGCGCGTCGACATGCTGCCGCTCGCGCTGCGCCAGGCGATTACCACCGCCACCAGCGGCCGGCCCGGGCCGGTGAACCTCGACGTGCCGTTCAATCTGTTTCAGGAGGAAGCCGAGGTGGCGCTGGAGCCCGCGTGGGACGGCTTTCCCGACCGGCGCCGCAGCGGCGCCTCGCCCGAAGATATCCGGCAGGTGGCCCAGTGGCTGCAGGCGGCGCGGCGGCCGGTGATCTTCATCGGCCACGGCTGCACGCTATCCGAGGCCGGCACGGAGCTCACCGAGCTCGCGCGGAAGCACCGCATCCCGGTCATCAGCTCGCCGAACGGCATGGGATGCCTCGACATGCGCGACCCGTTGTCGCTCGGCTTCATCGGCCGCAACGGCGCTTACCCGGCGAACCAGGCGGGGCGCCACGCCGACCTCGTGATCGCCGTCGGCGCGCGCTTCGACGACCGCTCGGCGTCGTCGTGGATGCCCGGCTACTCGTGGAACTTCCCGGCGGCGAAACTGGTGCACGTGGACGTCGACCATGCGGAGATCGGCCGCAATTACGCCCCGGACCTCGGCATCCTGGCGGACGCCAGGACATTTCTGCGTCAATTGCTGGCTGAAAAAATTTCTCTGCCGGAAAACCCATTCGCTGCCTGGCACGGCGAGATCGCAGCGTGGCGCAAGGAGTGGGAGGCCTACGTGCGGCCGAACTTCGAGAAGCACGTCTCGCCCATCCGGCCGGAGCGCATCGTCGCCGACTGCCGCGCGGTGCTGCCGGACGACGCCATCATCTCGCTCGATTCCGGCATCCACCACAACTGGTTCATGCAGTTCTGGGAGGCGCGCCGACCGCAGACCATGCTGAATACCTGGGGCTATTCGGGCATGGGGTTCGGGCCGAGCTCGATCCTCGGCGCCAAGCTCGCCGCGCCCGACCAGCCGTGCGTTTCCATCTGCGGCGACGGCGGCTTCACCATGGTATCGCACGTGCTGTGCACCGCGGTCGAATACGACATCCCCGCGGTGTGGGTGGTCTGGAACAACTTCGCCTGGGCGGCGATCCGCGACCTGCAGTACGCCTATTTCGGCGGCCGCGAGCACGGCACCGCGTTCTATCAGGGCGCGGAGAAGAAGCCCTACAACCCGGACTTCGCCGCCTGGGCGCGCGCTGCCGGCGTCGAAGGACTGACGGTGACGAAGTCGCAGGATTTCAAGGGCGCGCTCGAGCACGCGGTGCGGCTTGGCAAGCCGTGCCTGATCGATGTGCACGTCGACGCCGACATCCGGCCGCCGGGCACGGGCGCGTGGGCGCTGCCGCCGATTCCCCACATGGAGCCCGCGTTTGGAAAGAGATTCGTGAGATGACCGAAGAAAAAAAGGCCACTGCCTCCATCCGCAACATCGTCGAGGAGCCCTGGCAGCAGTTCCCCGGGCATTTCGGCGGTGCACTCTCCAAGGCGCTGGTGCGCCCCGAGAACGTCGGCTCGCGCCGGGTCGACTACCGCATCTCGACGTACCAGCCGATGGCATACGTCGAGCGGCATGCGCACAAGGTGCAGGAGCAGATCTACCACCTGCTCGAGGGCGAGGGCTCGATGGAAATCGACGGCAAGACGACCATCGTGCGCCGGCACGACGTGATCTTCATCCCCCCCGGCGTGTCGCATTCCATCACCAACCACGGGCTCACCGATCTCACGTTCATCGTGGTGACGACGCCGGTCGAGGACCGCTAGATGGCTCTGCTCAGCCGAGCGCGAGGTCGGCGTTCTTCAGGTCGGTGACCAGCATGTGCCCCGGCGTGTGGGTAATCACGAGGGGCAGGCGGGCGTCGAGGGCCACCGACTGCGGCGTGACGCCGCAGGCCCAGAACAGCGGGATCTCGTCCTCGCGCACCTCGGTGGCATCGCCGACCCACGGCTCGCGGATGTCCGGGATGCCGATAAGGTCCGGCCGGCCTAGGTGCACCGGCGCGCCGTGCACGCTCGGGAAGCGCGAGGTGACCTGGATGGCGCGGATGGCGTCGGCCGGCTTGAAGGGCCGCATCGACACGACCAGCTTGCCGCGGAACGGCCCCGCCGGCACCGTATCGACGCTGGTGCGGAACATCGGCACGTTCTTCTTCTGCTCGACGTAGCGCAGCGGCAGGCCGGCTTCCAGCAGCGCCTCCTCGAAGGAGAACGAGCAGCCCAGCACGAAGGTGACCAGGTCTTTTCTCCACATCGCTTGCAGATCGGGCACATCGCGCGTGAATGTTCCGTTCTCAAAAATCCTGTAAGACGCGACATCCGTGCGGATGTCCAGGTCCGCGCCCAGCGCGGGAAGGCGCGGATCGCCGGGCTCGGAGACGCCGAGCAGCGGGCAGGGCTTCGGATTGCGCTGGCAGAAGAGCAGGAAGTCGGCGGCATGCTCCTGCGGCAGGATGCACACATTGCCCTGGACGTAGCCGGGCGTGAGCCCGGCGGTGTGCCCGGTGTGCTCGCGCCGGCGAATCGCACGGCGAACCTCGCGCGGATGCGTCATGGCGCTAACATACGTCGATCCGGAGGTTTTATGAATAGACCGAGCGCATTCGTTCCCGCCGGGGTGATCCCCGCGGTCTTGCTGCCATTCCACGACGACCTGTCGATCGACGAGGCGTCGTACCGGGCGCACCTGCGCGACGTCGCCGCGGTCGAGGGCCTGTCGGCGATCACTACCAATGCCCATGCCTCCGAGGTGGCATCGTGCACCTTCGAGGAGCAGAAGCGCGTGCTGGCGATCACCTGCGAGGAAGTGCGCCTGCCCATCGTGAACGGCATCTACGCCGAGGGCAGCCTGGAAGCGGCGCGCCTCGCCAGGATGGCGCACGCAGGCGGCGCCGCGGCGCTGCTGGTCTTTCCGCCGGGCGTCTACACGTTCGGGCAGCGCCCGGAGATGGCGGTGGAGCACTTCCGGCGCATCGCCGATGCGAGCGACCTGCCGCTCATCCTGTTCCAGTATCCGCTGGCCGGCGGCCAGGGCTATCCGATGGGCACGCTCTTGAGGATCCTCGAGGCGGTGCCGGCGGTGCGCGCCATCAAGGACTGGTGCGCCAATCCGCAGCTCCACGACCGGCAGGTCCGCACGCTGCAAGCGCGCACGCCGCCGGTCAACGTGCTGACCACGCACAGCGCCTGGCTGTTCAGCTCGCTGGTGCTGGGCTGCAACGGCCTGCTGTCGGGCAGCGGCTCGGTGATCGCCGAGCTGCAGGCGCGCCTGTTCCGCGCGGTGCAGGCGAACGACCTCGCCGAGGCGCGCCGCCTGCACGAGCGCATCATGCCGACGGCCGAGGTGTTCTACGCCGAGCCGTGGGTCGACATGCACAATCGGATGAAGGAGGCGCTGGTGCTCCTCGGCAAGCTGCCGCGCGCGGTGGTGCGCCCGCCGCTCATGAAGATTCCGCAGGCCGAGATCGAGCGCATCCGCGCGGCGCTGGCCGCCGCCGGCCTGCTCGAGACGGGCGAGGCTCGCCGCGCAGCGTAGGAATACTTTGAAATTGCGGCAACTCGTCGTTCCCGCGAAGGCGGGAACCCATTTTCTCCAAGAAGCAGACTGGGCCCCCGCCTTCGCGGGGGCGACTGCTGTAGACCTGAAATGAGCCAACAACTGAGCACCGACGTGCTCGTGGTCGGCGCGGGCGGGGCCGGCATGTACGCCGCCCTCGAGGCGGCGCGCCGCGGCGCCTCGGTGATCCTCGCCGACCGCAGCCTGATCGGCCGCGGCGGCGCCACGGTGATGGCGCAGATGACGGTCGCCGTGGCGCTCGACGACGAAGGCCTGGACCACTGGGAGCACCATTACGCCGACACGCTGAAGGCCGGCCGCGGTCTGTGCGACCCGGCGCTCGCGCAGCTTCTGTGCGAAGAAGGACCGGCGCGCATCCGCGAGATGGATGCCTGGGGCGTGGGCTGGGCGCGCGAGAACGGGCGCATCAAGCGCGCGCAGGCCCCCGGCCACGACCGCGCGCGCTGCGTCTACGTGGATTTCCTCAATACCGGACCGGCGGTCTCGAAGACCCTGCGCGCGCGGCTAAACGCTACCCCGGAGATCCGCCGCGTGGGCGACCTGCACGTCACCTCGCTCGCCGTGAGGAGCGGGCAGTGCGTCGGCGCCGTCGCATTGCATGTTCCCACAGGCAATACGTTAAATATCAGAGCCAAAGCAACCATCATGGCCACCGGCGGGCTGACGCGCCTGTACCAGCGCAACAGCGCCTCGCTCAACATGGCGGGCGACGGCTACGCGCTCGCGCTGGTCGCGGGCGCCGAGCTGCTCGACATGGAGTTCGTGCAGTTCTTCCCCATCGGCCACC
>Ga0247829_10000281_pt1 | contig 17944 bp, 32 predicted proteins | sample 12C_Control_Day4_FD_207765 | JGI IMG/M metagenome (GOLD analysis project Ga0247829, IMG submission 207765) | Soil microbial communities from agricultural site in Penn Yan, New York, United States - 12C_Control_Day4 | ecosystem: Environmental > Terrestrial > Soil > Agricultural land | place... | reverse complement strand
GGCTTGGGCATCGGCTGATCCATTCGCCGACGATCGCCTGTGCCCCGGACGGTTCTCTGACGGTTAGTGGGTGGTTCAAGGACGTTTCGGGTGGCGCTGTGCCGGGGGTAGAGGTGGCGCTGTGCCACCTGGCACGGTGCCGGGGGTCATGGTGATCCGGTACCGGTTGGCGCCCTTCGGTCCGGCGTTCTTCTGCACCAGCAGCTCACCGGCCGCGACGAGGCGCGCGATGGCACGCTGCACCGAGCGCTCGTGTAGGTGGGTCTTGGTCGCCAGCGTGGCCATGGCCGGGTAGGCGTCGGCGCCTTCGTCGTTGGCGCAGTCGGCGATGGCAAGCAACACAAGCCGGTCTATGGGATCGGCGGTGGAGTGCGTCCACACCCAGGACATGACTCGGACGCTCATGGCGTCCGCCGGGCGTCGTTGGTCTGTGGCATCATCGTGCCGGGCTCCTGGTCCGCGTCGACGGATAGGGGGTCAAGTCGGCCGCTGAGCGTTCGCGCGCTCGCGGCCGACGCTTGATCGATTCTACCCGTCATGCGTTCGATCCCGGCCTTTCTTTCTGGCGTGTCCCAACACTGTCCACAGTGGATTGCGTACGGTCACTGGCCGTTGACCTTGGCCGCGATCGGCTCGCGGTTGGTACTCACCGGCCCTTCATCACGCCACCCTTCGCATCTGTCGCCGCTTGACGTTGTCCACAGGACTGTCCACAGGTGTCGGTCTGCACCAGGCGGTCAGTTCAGACCACCGCTGGTTGACCGGGATCGCGGTGGCCGCCACGAACAGCAGCCGTTCCACGTCGGAGATCGGCGCTGCCGGGTCGGTCCCGAGCTCGGCGCGTAGCCACCGCAGATTGCTCTCTGCGTCGTCGTCTCTGACCCGGGCGGCGAGTTGCTGTGCCAGCGATTCGAGGCGGTCAAGACCGGTCATCGCGGGCCTCCTCGCGGGAGCGGCGGTAGTCCCAATAGGACGCCTGCGCCGATAGGCAGTCCGAGCACCCGCCACACGCCGCGCCCATCGTGTATGTGTCACCACAGGAGGTGTGCTGCGCCTTGCTGTGCTCGATCCACCCGGCGTCGTAGGCGTAGCAGTCGCACGGTTCACCAACGGCGGTCATCACCGGCTCCTCGTCGCGCCGGGGCGGTGACCGACGTGCCAATGCCTCGGCTCACCGAACCGTCGCGTCGGGCACACGTAGACGTTCAGCACGGCAGGCGACGAGCCGGCCTTGACCAACCGGCTCAGGTGCACCAGCGCTGCCTTGCGGCTGTCGTGGTGCTGCTTCCCCTCGCACGCCCGGGCTGCGGTGGCGGTCGCCTTCGCGGGGCGCGTCATCGGGGGCTCCTGCACTGGCACAGCGTTGCCCGACACTCCTTGCGTCCACTGGCATACCAGCGGTGATCCAGGACAAGGTGACGGCAGCAACAGGTGGCGTGTGCACCGGCGCGGAGACGATCCCAGGGAGTCACGTCGCCTCCAGTTCGGCCAGTTCCCGCCGCAGAGCCTCAATCCGGGCCTGCCGCACATCGCCGATCTCGGCCTTGTCCGCCACCACCAGGGACAGGTCGTAGCCGTCCAGGATCGCCACCAGCGTTTCGACGGGTGGGTTGCGTTCGCCACGTTCGTACATGCCCAGCGACGCCGACTTGAGCCCGAGCTGGCGGGCGGCTTCGGTGAGGGACCACCTGCGGGCGTTGCGGTGCTGGCGCAGCACTGCACCGAGAGACACCTGGCCGTGGATCTCTGCCTGGTTCACGCCGCGACCTCCTTCGCTCGGTGCAGTGGGCACCAGGCACGGCCGAGGTGGTCCACGAACCAGCCACGGGCAGCAGCCACGGCGAACAGGTCGGTGGCCTGGTCGCGCAGGCGACGCACACCCACTCCCGTGCGGTCCACCCGGGCGTAACAGGTGGGCACGTCGCAACCGACGGCTATCACGATCACGAGGCGTCCTCCAGGACGTACGCCCCGCAGCGGCACTCGTGCTTACGCCCGCCCAGGGTCTCCTTGGCGCAGTGGTGCCATGGCTGGCCGTCGTCGCAGCCGATCTCGTCTCCCCACCGTTCCGTGCATGGCGGGTTCTCGCTGTATCGACCATCATCAGTCAAGTAGGTCCAGAACGAGGCGTTGCCGAGCAGTACCGCCGTACGGGCCGGGTCGGAGTAGCGCGACACCAACCAGCCGGCGATCAACGCCTCAGCCCTGTGGCCTTCGACGTAGGTGTGGCAGTCCGAGCACAGGCGCAGCAGCGACGACGGCAGGTTGACCTTCGGGTCCCGCGTCGACCCCATGCCTCTTGGGCTTCTGTGGTGGGTGTGAACAGCTGGCGCTGACACACACAGCTCGCAGCGACCACGAGAGCGGACCTCCAGCAGCGCCTTGGTCTCGTCGGACGGGCCGGTATCGCGCCAGCGGCGTCGCATCGGCGTCCGCTTGAGCGCCTTACCCCGCTGCAGGCTCACGACGCCTCCCGATGCTCGTCAGGGACGCGTTCGCATACCTTGCAGCCGGTGTCCCAGCGCGGGCCGCTCGTTGGCTCGACGTACGGATGGCGGTGGGGCTGGCGACGACAGACAGGGCACAGGTCCAGGTCGCCGAGCGAGAACCAGCCGTCGTCCTCCGCGCAGCGGCGTGCGTCTTCGCCGTCTTCGAGTGTGTAGCTGAGGCTCGCCGAGCACGGCGGCAGACCGAGTCCGTCGCAGCGGATGTCGGCGTCGACGCGCTCCACGACGACCATCTCTGATGCCGTCTTGATCACCTCGTCACCTCCTCGATGTACGGCTCAAACGCTGCCGGTGGTGGCACGGGCTTGTCCGGGTCGCGGATCTTGTCTCGGATCTGGGCGAGCAACGGTGTTCCGTCGTGGGCGGTGCGGTCACGTTCGGGGCGCTGCATCTCGCGGTACCCGCAATGAAGACACTCGAGCAGGGCTTCGAGGTCACCGGCTGTGTCGTTCTGGCCCATGTCTGCGACGAGGCGTTTGCCGTCACGTGGGCACCTGCGCTGACTCTCGATCACCAGCACTCTGCTCACCTCCGTTCAGCTCGGCCTTGCGCGCCGCGCCGGCCTTGGCCAGGTGGCTGTAGGTGACAGGCGACAGCAGTCCATCCCGGCGCGCGCCCTGGATCCGCTTGCCGATCTCGCCGATCTCAGCGGCGCTGGCGGTGGAGATCTCCGACTCGTACGCCTCTCGCAGCTCCTGCTGTTCCGTGGGATCCCACACGTGCTCTCGCTCGGCCTGCCGGTTGCGGACCTCCTCCTGTGAGGCGATCCCGCCACGCTTCGTATCGGCAGCGAGGACGGCGACGATCGCCCTACCCCACGCCGACGTCTCGGCGTTCATCAGCTCCGAGTCCTTCGTGTACGGCGTCCGGCCGGGCCACGCCTCGTACGCCATGCCGATCCCGGGGCGGGTGTCGTCGGGAGTCCGGTAGGCCGCGGCCACCACCACCACGTAGGTGCGGTCGCCGATCGTCTCGACCCGATAGGGCTGCGACGGGTCGGCCGGCTGGAGGGAGCCTTCCGGGTGCTTGGTGCGGAACTCGGCGATACGAGCTGCGACGTCGATGTAGCCGTCGAGGCCGCTCTTGTCGAAGGCCATCACGCCACCTCGCCCATGATCGCTGCGTACCGGGCATCCGCCACGGCTCGGTCGAACTCGGTCCCGCGTCGCTGGGCGACCGCCCTGGCCTGGTTGCACGCGCGGCACTTCCGATGGCCGCGTCGGCGCTCACCGAGGACGAGGTTGGGCTCAGCCAGCGCGTGGCCGCGCGGACAGTGGGTCTTGTTCGCCTCGTAGTTCGTGCCATGTCCAACCTGGTCAAGGTTGTTGGCGCTCGGCGTGTCCCACCGCAGGTTGGCCAGGCGGTTGTCGTCCCGTACGCCGTTGTTGTGGCAGGCGTAGTAGCCGGGCGGTCTGGTGCCGACGAACGTCGTCAGCACCAGGTCCTGGATGTAGCGACGCTGCTGCACTCCATCACGGCAGAGGATGATGCCGCGATAGCCGTATCCGAGGGTCAGTCCCTTGAGAACTCGGCCGCCAGTGCGCCGGATGAGCCCCGTCGTGCTGACCTCGTAGTTCTCCCACTCGGGAACCGGTCGCCATTCGAGGTTCGCCTCGGTCATGGTCGTGCCACCGCCTCTATCTCTCGCTGGATCCGGCCGCTCGTCAGGTCGGACGGCCGCCAGATCGCCACGTCGGCGCCGCTGCGGTTGAGCAGTGCGATCCACGCGGCCTGCGCCTTCGACGGCCGCCCGTCCTCGGACTTGAGCTCCCGCCACAACACCCCAGCGGTGCCGGCGATGACGAGGTCAACGAAGCCGGCGTTGCCCTGGATCGGTGTGGCGATCCGGCCGGACTGGAGCATCGCGGGACGGCAGTGGTGGACGAGGACGTGCCGGTACTGGCAGAGGTCCAGGACGGCGCGCTGCAGTTGGGCTTCCGGATCGGCCATCACGCCTCCTCGGTTGCCCGGTGCCGCCCGGACGGTGGCACAGGCACGAGACCGTCGTGCTCGTCTACGTAGTGGAAGTCGCGCAGCTGCTCCAGCTGCATTGCGGCCTGCTCGTCCGCGCACGGCCACATGGCCGACACGACGGCCTGACGCAGCACCTCCACGTCGTTGACGCGGTTGAGGATGTCGTAGGCCCGGGCGCTGGCGTCTTCCCCGGCGTCGGTTTGGCCGACGAGGTTGGCGGTGGCGCAGGACAGCAGGTGTTCCCACACTTCCCGGCACAGTGCTTCTCCGGCGTCGCGGATCTCGTCCTGGTGGAACTTCCAGGCCACGTACTCGGCGGCGATGCGTTCGGCTTCGCCGTCGTCCAGGACGCTCACGACGCCCCCCTTACTGCCGCCACGTCGGCGTACACCTGCGGCACGACCGGCTCCAACCACCAGCCAGGCATGGTCTCCGTGACACCGTCCGGGTCACCCGGTACGTGCGTGACCACCATGCCGCTGGGCAACTCGGCGACGATCTCGTACTGCTGGGCACGGATGGCGGGGACCGCACTACCCCGGATGCGGTACAGGGTGGTGTCCACAGTGGTCATGAGGTGACCTCGCTCCACGGGCCGATGTGGACGGTACGGCGCACCAGCGGGCCCTTGCCTACAGCCAGCTCGTGCCGGGCCGAGGCCTCATCGCCACCCCACTGGAGCAGCCCGCCGTGGCTGGCCCACTCCTCGCGCGTCTCCCATCGGGCAGCAGTGGCGGTGAATCCGGCGTTCGCTAGTTCGTGCAGCACCTGCGCGGCGACGTGAAGGTTCGCGACGCGCCACGCCACATCGAGCGTGGACTGAACCGGGTCAATGTCGGTCGATCGGCAGGGGCATCGCGGCTGCCATGTATCGACTGGCCGGTTGTGGAACACCGTCACCTTGTGCGCCTGCAGGGCCTCAAACACGACCATCAGTGCGGCCTTGTCGAGGTCGAGGATCGTCATGCTGACGGGTACCGTGGGCTCTGTCATCGGGAAGGACCTCTCTTCTCGTTGTCGTTCTGGTTGGCCCTAGCCGTCCCCCGGCTGGGGCCTTCTGTCTGGACGGACCCTGCCCCGCCGGGATTCGGCACCGGCGGGACGGGCCCGTTCCCCCTGGGTTCCGGGGGAGTTGTGCCCCGACGTCGCGCCCTACCCCTCAGAGGACGCGACGTCGGGAGTCTCAGCGCGGGGTAGCGGCTGCTCGCCTACGCCACTCGCGGTTGTAGTCACGGTTCGCGGCACGGCAGGGAGCGCAGGTGCATCCCCAGTTCCAGTACGTGTTTCGGTTGCCGTGCTGGACATTCGGCGGGATGGGCTCCAAGCACCGCTGATCACGCCGGCGCTTCCGAGACACCCGGTTGGCGTTACGACAGTCGTCGCACCGGCAGTAGTGGTTCGTGTAGCCGCCGATGGTTCCGTGCCATCGCTCGCGAGCCTCCACTGTGGTCACGACGCACCCCCGGCGGCCGGAGCGGGGATGGGGGTCCCCGCTCCGCCCTCATCCCCCTGGGCGCTGCTGGTAGGCGCGCTCTCCGGTGGGGTAGGCGAAGCATCGGTGAGCACGATAGGAATCCCGGTGTCGGGATCGACGATGCCGAGCAGGTCGTGCCACGAGTTCGCATCGAGCAGGTCGCCGTCGTCGTTGCGGCGCTCCCACCGTTCGCCGCCGCCAGCCCAGTACCTGCGGTGCCACACGAAGCCGGCAGGAGTCCGTAGTGCCGTCACCTCAGGGCCAGGCGACGGTGGCAGAGACCACGTACGCGGACTGTCCACTGTGCTCACTTCGCCACCTCGATCAGCGTCGGCTGCGAGTAGGACTGTGGAGACCACTCCGAACGGCGCAGTTCCAGGTCTGCCTCACGCGGACCGACAGCCCGCAGCGGCACGCCCGTCTCGTGCTCGATCCGCCACTGGAACTCCTGGGTGAACTGCAGGCGGGCCAGCATGTACGGGTCGCGCTCACCTTCGGCCAAGTGGCGCGGGATGTAGTCGTGTTGGGGTACGGGTGGCTTCACGAGACGAAAGCGACGGCGCAGCGGCGACTGGGCGATGAACACCGGGGCGGGTGCGTCGTCGGGCTCCACCGTGCGGGGCGTCTCGCCGGGTTCCGCCTCGCGCCAAGACGATGACGGCCCTTCCGGCAGCGGCGATGGGGCCACCTCGGGCAGGTCGGCGATCGCGGGCGAGTCCGCCTCCGCGCCGGTGTGCTCGACGACGCTGTACCCGTCGTACTGGTCGACGAGCTTGCACCACACCTTCCACAGCACGAGCAAGACCGCGCCGAGGAGCAGGATGCCGACGAAGCCGGCCAGGACGTCGTAGAGAGGGCCGTCGGGGATCATGTTGCCTCCCACGACATGGCTCCATAGCGGCGCACCTGACGCAGCCGCACCCAGGCGCCGAGGCGCGTCCAGTGCCGCGACATGACCGTGCGGTAAATGCGACTCCCGTTCGGGCCGTAGGTGTCGTCGACGACGGCCCAGTGGAAGCGGCCGAGTCGCTCAACGGCACGTGTCCGCGTGCGCAGGGTCATCCCCGATCACCCGCCCACGCGAACCTCTCCGCCGCACTCCTGTACCTGGACACCCCTGGTGGGGGACTACCGGGAGGCGGGGTAGACGGGCCTACAGGCTCGACAGGCTGACCGGGCGGTTCGGTGCGCGACTTCGGGCCAGCAGGGACAGGCTGGCCGATGGGCTCGGTCATGCGGCCACGCTCCGCAGGCGGGGCCGTGTCGGGCCGGACGGCTGCGCAGGGCCCGCAGGAGGCTCGGTCGCCAGCGTCGCCACGTACTCGGCGAGCGCCGACTCGGGAATGCGGGTCTTCGCCTTACCGCGGGCGATGTTGACCGTCCGCAGCTTGCCGGCGTTGATGAGGTTGTAGACGTGGCCGTCCGAGCAGCGCCACAGCTGGGCGACCTCGGAGACGGGGTAGAGGGCCTCGGCGCTCATGCTGCGGTACCTGCCTTCAGGGTCTCGATGAACTCGTCCAGGTCTTCGGCGAGTACCACCCACCGGCCACCCAGGACGACCTTCCGGAGCTGGCCGCGCTCGAAGAGTCGGTAGACGTGGCTCCTGGAGACATCGAGGCGCTTGGCGACCTCGGCGGGCCGGTAGGCTATCCTGCCCTCTGTCGCAGGCTGTGTCCTGTCGTCCATGGCAGAACCGTACCATGTCTGTCGCGCAGGGCAGATATCAACCGTTCGGATGATTCCCCGTCTCAGGTGGTGTCCTACCGTGTCATGTATGAGCCAGCGATACGCCCGCACATCCCGGCGCCTCGTTCGCGACCGGCCGGTCTGTCGAGCACGGCACGAACGCGGAAGACTGGTCATGCTCGACGACCCAGAGACCTACCTTGGCCGTGTGGCCGTAGATCGCGAGGTAGCCCGCGTCAACTTCGCGAGCTTCATCGCGAGCGCAGTCGCCGCCGCCAGAGCTCGCGGCCTCAATGACGTCTCCATCACCGAAGCGACCGGCGTGGGGTTCTCGACGTGGTACCGCTGGCGGCGCGGTGATTGGGGCCGCGAGTGGCCGAAACTCCAGCAGGTCATCGACTTCTGCACCGGCCTCGGCATCCCGGAAGAGGATGCGTTCGCCGCCCTCGGGCTACGCGGCGAGCGGACGGTGACGCCACCGACCCCCATAGACCCGGAGGTGATGCGGTTCCTTCGCGCACTCGCAGACCCCGACACCCCGAAGGCACAGAAGGACGCGATCCGGCTTGTGATGCGCTCGCTCGACTCGGCGCCGCCGCAGCCCAAGCCGAGCACCAGGCCACTGCGCAAGCGTCGGAGTGCGTGAATGGCGTACCTCCGCAAGCTGCCGTCGGGGAAGTGGCAGGCCACCGTCCGCCACCCGAACGGCAAGCGACTAACCCACACCGATGACCTGAAGGGCCGCGTGAACGCGTGGGCCCGCAACCTCGAGGCGTCGTTTGCCCGCGGCGAGGTCCGCGACCCGCGCGCTGGCCGGATCAGGGTGGGCGAATGGTACGAGCGCTGGTACGCGGCCCGCGGCGTGGATCAGAACACCCGCGACAAGATCCGATCCTGCTGGGAGACGCACTGCGCTCCACAATGGGCCTCGTGGCCGCTGGATGCGATCACGCACATGGAGGCGCAGGAGTGGGTGCGCCTGCTCGAACGCAAGCCTCGGGCACGCCACCGCGGCAAGGTCGCCGGCGACGATGCGCCGACGATCGCCGCCGCCACCGTCCACGCCGCGGTGCACGTCATGTCCAGCCTGTATGCCGCCGCGATGAGGGAGAGGCCGCCGCTGGTGGCGGGTAGCCCGTTCTCCGACCTCGACCTACCCACCGTGATCCCGGCCGCGGTGGACTTCCTCAGCCACGAAGAGCACGCCGCGCTCGTCGGCGAGCTCGACCGGAACTACCCGCCGCAGTGGGCGGCCGTCGTCGACACCGGCTGTTGGGTCGGTCTGCGCGAGGGCGAGATCTTCGGCCTGCACGGTGACCGGGTGGCCTGGCTGCGCCAGCAGGTCGAGGTTGCCCGGGTCCACACCCGGCACGGGATGCGCGAGCATCCGAAGACGTCCCGGTCGCATCGGGTGGTGCCGGTGCCGCCGCACGTCATGGCCCGCTGGTCGGCACTGATGGAAGGCCGCCCGCGGGACGCGCTGGTGATGACCGGCAGCCGCGGCGGGCCGGTCGACGATTCCGACTTCCGGCACCGCATCTGGACGCCTGCGGTGAAGGCGGCCGGCGTACGCCGGGTGTCACCGCGGATCATGCGGCACACCGCGGCGTCCTGGTTGGTGATGGACGGCGTCGACCTCTACCGCGTCCAGGCGCTGCTCGGGCACGAGTCGTTCGCGACGACGCAGCGCTACGCCCACCTCGCGCCCGAGGCGCACGACAAGGTCCGCGAATCGTGGCGACGCATGGGCGACGCACGGGCCCTGGGAACGAAGAAGGCCAGCGGCTCGGATTGAGCCTCTGGCCTGCGGTTTCGTCTGGTGGGCGATACTGGGTTTGAACCAGTGACCTCTTCCGTGTCAAGGACGGAAGAGGTGCAGGTCAGCGGTCCTACGCTGCCGCTGACCTGCGCGAATAGCCAATGGACTCCAACGGGCCCTCATCGTTCGTCATGTCGATTGACGCATGGGTGACGCACGCGAAGATCACCGAACCGGGCTCAGCCTCGCCGAGAGGTTACGGGCGACCGCCAGCATGTCCGGCGTCAGGCCCTCCGGGTCGTCGACAGGCTCCCCGCGGTCAGGCGTCCGCACATCCGGGCTGTGGTGCGCCTCGAAGCTCGCACGAATCTGCTCGAGCAGGTCCGCCTTCAGCTTCCGCTGGCCGCGCACGATCCGGGCGCCGACGAACACAATCAGCGAGGCGAGGAAACCGGCGATGAACACGCCGACCATGTACGAGTGCAGGTGGACGATGATGGGGATGTCGTCGATCGCCCCGAGCATGGCCAGGTCGACCATCAGGAGACCGAAGCCGGCCACGGCGAACACGGCCATGCCGACGGGACTGTAGCGGTGCGCGGGACCAAGAAGCCCCGCCGAACTGGGCATAGAGACCACCTCGGAGCGTAGGGGGATTGTGAACGCTGCGTTAACGACGCAGCGAGATCCGAATTATGCGCGCACGGCAACATGCAAACAACGGACAGAGAGTGCGACTGTCGTGGTTCTTTCACCAAGAACGAAGGGTGAGATTGGCGTCTCAGCTCACAGGAAGAAAGGCACCCCCTCCGCTTTAAGAGGGCGGAGGGGGTGCCCTATCTCCCGCGCCCCACGGGAGGGCCTATGCGGCGCGCTACCGGCCGAAGGTGTTAACGCGGTGGGTGATGCTCGGGATCAGGAACAGGTCAACAATCCAGCCGACCAGGAACAGGCCACCGGTGAACAGCCACAGGATCGCGGTGCCGTTCTGGCGGAGGTAGAACCGGTGACCCCCGAAGATGCCGAGGAAGAACCACAGCAGGTAGGCGACGCCACTGCTCTTTCCGGCGCCGGACGCGATCTGGACCTGGACGGGTTGCGCGGGAGGGTATGTCATGTCGGGCAGGGTGGCAGCCGGTGCGCCGTGATCGGCATGGGCCGAACGGCTCAACGCAACGGCCAGGTCTCTACAACTGCGGGCGGCTCTAGAAGCACCAAGCGAGGCGCGGGCTGGTGTGCCTCGGCTTGACGGCGCATCGAGCCCCCCACGATTCCGAAGATGCCGAGCGCCACGACGGGGAGCCCGAACAGTAGAACCATCCCCAAGGCCGACACGGCGCTGGTCGCCACTACCCCAACGGCAATGGGCACCATCAGCACGGCAGCGGTGGAGCCCACCACCAGCACTGGTCGGGCCCGGGCGCGGAACCACGCCAGCTCATCCCCATCCATCGGGCCAAACCTCATCCCGCATCCTCCCTCTGCATGCGTCGGATCATCTCGCGCGTGTAGCCGGTGGCCTTGACGATGTCGACCTGACGCATGCCCTCGTGAGATGCGGCGCGCACGGCCGAGGCGATGTCAGCACGCACGTTCTCAAGGTCGGCCTCGAGCTTGAGGCGCTTGGCGCCGAGGCGGCGTAGGTGGTCCTGCACGTCCATGGGGTAAGCATACACCCTCGGCCTACCTTATTGGCAACCGCTCCCATTAGCACCTAACATCGGGGCAATTTGGACATCGGACATAACGGGCTACCTCTTGTCCCGATTTAGGCCGTTAATGGTTGCGCGAGAAACAGCGTGTGTCAGGAACCCGACAGTTGCCTATTGTCCCTTTCGTGTAGGTACCCGTGGCTTTCCAGACCCACCCGAACCACTCGTTGGAAGGACTGACCGTTCGGCCGATTGACTATGCCTATTCAGTTGGCTAGACTGAAGCCACAACTACAGAGGAACCGGCCAGCCGCCCCACACGGGATACGGACAGCAGAGCGCCCATCGAGGTACCGCCGCAGGCCCAAGTACTTACTCAATAGATCAACGAAGAGCCCGCGCGAGGCAGCGACTACGCGCCCGCGGGCAAAGCGGCGAGAGCACATCTCCCCTGACGCCTTCGGTGGCGCCGCCGCACTCCCGCCCCTCAACCGGAGGGGCCTGGCTGAGGGAGACAGCCATGGAGCTCATCGTCAGCGAGACCACCAACACCGCCGAGCTGATCGGCAGTGTGTTCAGCGACGAGCACGGCGACCGGTTCACGATCTTGTCGGCCGACCACGCACCAGCACTGAACGCCCTGGCTTACGGGGCGCGCAGCGAGGGCGCGGGCGGCTACCTGTTCGCGGCACTGGCCCCGTACGGCAAGACGCTGAAGGGCTGACACCCAAGGCGACAGGCCCCGACCGGCCTACAGGGCGGGGCACTCAAGCTTTGCCGCTGCACGCTGCCGACCGCGGGGGTCGAGCAGAAGCGCGGCCTTCGGCCCGGCGGCTACCGGGACAGTCGGATGGGAGACCGACATGAGCGACAGCACCAAAGTATGGCGTCGGATCGGCTACGCGATCAGCTTCCTGGTCGTGGCCGGCGTCGCCGCCTACGTGAGCTACGGGCACATCGCGGAAGTGGCCCGGCTCGCGCACCAGCCTGAGGGGCTGGCGAAGGTACTCCCCCTCAGCGTTGATGGTCTTATGCTCATCGCCACGCTCGCCATGGCGGAAGACAAGGCAGCAAACCGGATGCCTCGCGGCTGGGCTCGCGTCGCATTCTGGATCGGGGCGGCCGTTTCGGTCGCCGCGAACATCGCGTCAACCCTGGTCCACTACGGACCGGAGCCGCTCGCCCTGGCCGTTGCAGGGTGGGCGCCGATCGCGCTACTGCTCGCGATCGAGGTTGTCGCCCGGCCGGGCAAGCCCAAGCCCGTCCCGGCCATTACGCAGGAGGAGGTCACCGCCGACGAGGCGGCGTCCCCCGACCTTCCCGAAGCCCCGGTTTCACCGGCCATTTCGGGAGGGAGCCGGCAGCCGTACGGTCCCCGCAAGGGCGACGAGTACAGCACCCGGCACCAGCGGCGAATCAAGACGGGCAAGTAACCGGTCCTCGCGGGCCGGCTAGCCGCTAGGGCAAAATGACGAAGGGCGAGGCGCTCTCTAGCCGGGAGCGCCTCGCCCTTTTGTCGTTTCTAGGTACCGTACGCGTGTTGGATAATGGCCGCGATCTGTTGCGTATCAACAGAATGTCCGCCGAGACATCGATGCTCGCGCTTGATATGCGCTCGGCCCCAGACGCCAAAAGACCGCCCGCCCCTTTGCAGGGGGGCGGGCGGTTCTTCGTTTGGAGGAGTGGACTCGAACCACTAACCCTCAGCGCTCGACCGCTAGCAAGGTCATGTGAGCGCTGCCGCTCTAACCCTTGGAGCTACCTCCTCATGGCCGCGCGCCGGGTGCTACCCGGACGTCGATGGGTGCGACCCACCTCTTCGCGCGACGCGGTCAGTCTATCGGCTGGCTCCGACAATCAGTCCCCCATGGCCCATCACCTCTCCGCGCCGTGCTGCGTCTACGAACATCAGCGCATCCCGCCGTGACAGGACCTTGGTCGAGTCGTCATCGGTGGAGCCGATCTCCAGCGACCCGTCGGGCAGGATCCGCCAGCGTGGGCAGGACGAGGACTCACACGACTGCGGCAGAGTCCAGGGGATGTCGGTCACGCCTCGCGCTCGTCGTGGATCAGCGAAGGCGTGTCAGTGTCGCCCCACGGCGCCGAACCCACGGACGTGAGCACGGACAGCAGCGCGGCCAGGCCCGCAGCGGACAGCGCGCCGCCCCACGGCACCGATAGCAGGTCCACCGCTCCAGCGGTGAGGATCGCGGCGAGCGACTGGGCGAAGGTCTTCGCGGCGCGCTCGAGCAGGTTCTTCAGATACCGCAGCGTCATGGCGTCCTCCCCGGACATTGACGGTTAATAATCGCGACGTGTTAACTACGTTCACATGCTCGGCTGTTCACATCAGCCGTTCGGTGGAGGTCTGCGCTTACGCCGGTCGCGGCGCTTCTGATGTTCCAGCAGGACATAGCGCCACACGAACACCGCTATCGACCCGACGTAGATCAGCGACAGCGGCCACAGCGACTGTTCGGCGAACAGCAGCCCGACCGGCTCGGCGGCGGCAAGCAGCGTCGTCAACCACAGATGCCATTGCCATGGTCCGGTCCACGTACTGCCCGGGCCGGCCGAACCGGATCAGCAGCAGCAGGTTCACGGCGAAGATCAGCAGCCAGGCCAGGCCCACCCAGCCCTGCAACGTCTCGGTCACGCCGGCCGCCGCGTCATACCCAGCCGCACACGCGTCGCCAGCTCCTCAGTGGCCGCGGCCGTACGGTCCACCTTCGCCCCTTGCCGCTTCACCGCCGCCCACTGCCTACGCGCGGCGTCCAACGCGGCCTCGGCTTCCTTGCCGTTGGGTTCCCTGCGCCACGGCCACTTCACGCCGCACGCTCACCGGTCGTGAGGCCACGCACCAGCGCCAACGTCTCCCGCGTCGTCGCCGACTGCTGCTCCACCGCCGTAGCGAGTTGGCCGACAGCCGACGTCATGCGCCGGAGCTGGCCGGCCGTCTCCGTCGACGCCTTCAGCGACGTCTCGGCGGCCTTCTTGTACGCGTCGCGGTCGGCGCGGACCTCGTCGTGGATGCGGCCCGGCACCAGCCAGCCGCGCATCACCGACAGGACGAACAGCCCGACCAGGCCCCACGGCCCGCCCTGCAGAGCGATCACGGCCAGGTCCATGACCCCTCCCCAGGGCGGTCAAGCGTGGGTCAGGAGGTGAGGCGTTCGGCGTGCTCGTCGGCGACCGCGTCGGCGATGTCGGAGCTCGAAGCCGCGATCGCTTCGAGGTTGGCCGCCACCGCCTGCTCGTAGGTCAGCCCACCACCGGGTGGTACGACCGTCGCCCAGTCCGGGCCGGCGATCGCGTCGAGCGCTGCCATGTCCGCCACCGTTGCGACGGGAACGTCACCCCACGTCTCCTTGAAATCGGCCCACATCGCGCCGGTCAGCGCCTTGCGCTTGAAGCCGTCGGACATGTAGAGCGTGCTGCTGTCGGCGGTCTTGAACAGGCCAGGCATGTCGTACTCCCACAGTGGTTTCGGTGGTCTCGGCAGGGCCGAGGTCACGTACTTGGACCGGTAGGCCCGATAGCCGGCCGGCGGGTTCTTGTAGACGTTGCGTGCCGGCCCCGGGACACCCGTCGGGCCGGACTGCTCCACCACTTCCCAGCGAGTGTCGCCACGGGTACGTGGGGTGCCGGTGATGACCGCCACATGCCCCGCGGAGCCGGAAGTCCCGGGCCCAAGCTTGCCCCACACGTCACCGGGCATTGCCTGGTCGAAGCTGATCGGGTTCAGCACCTGCGGCAGGTTCACCGTCGACCACGCCAGCGGGTTTTCCAGACCCAAGACGGTGGCGACGTACGACGAGCAGTCGTTGCGCGGGACCGTGCCACCCATGGAGTAGGGCCGGGTGCGCAGCCCACCCCACACTTGCGTGGTGCGGACCGCGATCTCAGCCAGCGACGTGACAGCCATGCACCCTCCTAGATGTTCGTGCCGGTGCTGCCCGGGTCGATGCCGATGTCCTCGATGACAAGGTCGACCGGGAACGTCGCGGAGCCGCTCATCTGGGCGTTGCCGGTGCCGGTGATCCGGGCGACGGTGAGCAGGAGGCTCAACGCCAGGTCGGAGGCGGGCGCGTAGATGATCGAGATGACGCCGGTGAAACCGGTGGTGGCGTTGACCTGCTGGTCCCGAAACGACGTCATGACAGTGCTCGACGTCGTTGGCGTCGACCCGTCGGCGGTGAAGCGCAGGTTCGCCGCCAGGCCGTCATTGTTGACGCTGCTGGCGAGCTGAATTGTTGACGTGTAGATGTGATAGAGGCGCCCGCCGATGACCGGGACATCGTCCAGGCGGACCACGCCGACCTCGGTCGTGGTCGTCGTCGAGGTAGTGGTGCGGCGATGCCGGGCGATGATGCCAGCGCCCGCCACCTCCTCCAAGGCGTCGCGCTCCTGCGTCAGTTTCGACGCGCGCAGCGGCTCTACCGCGTAGGTGGGGATGGTGTCGTTGGTGAGCGGCATCGGCTCCCCTCCTACAGGCTCGGCACGATCGGGTCGAGAAGCTCGATTGCGCTCCCGACGGCGTGGGACTTCTCGACGTTGTTCACGCTGCGGGTCACGGTGAAGGTCTGGTATCCGCCCTGCAGAGCGATCACGAGCGAGTCCGAGACGGCGGTCGATCCGCCGGTGACTGTGATGGATGAACCGCCGACCACGGTTGGTGTCGTGTCGATCCGTCGCGCGCCGTACAGGCTCTGGTCGTTGCCGGATGTGGACGTCGTTTCGGTGATCTCAAGCGGCCCGGAGATCGCCGCCGAGGTCCAGTCGTCCGACTTGCGGCCGAAGAAGAGGATCACCCTGCCGGCGTAGCCACCAGCCGCGAGACGTCCATACGCGATGTCTTGCGCCGAGGAGTTCGTCTGGCCGATGTAGTCGAGGATCCAGTCCGACGGCGAGCCGGTGATCGGCATACCCCGCAGCCCGAACACCTGCGCCTGGACTGTGTCGCCCGCCGCCCCGCCGGACGGGGTGACCGTCGGCGCCGGAGCAGAGGCGGTGCGGAAGGCGGCCCATACGTACAGGCCGCCCTGATGGCCGAGGAGGTCGTAGGTGTAGTTCGGGTCGGTGATCGCCAGCGTCGGCGACGTCGTGTCGCGGCTCCCCGCCTCGACCACGATCCAGTCACCGACCGCGCCGCCGGCGTAGTCGCCGGGTGTTACGGCGGCATTGTCGTCGGCATCCGCGGCGCCGACGGCGACGTAGGTTGCGGCGGTCGTCGCGACCGCAGTGATCGCGTTCTCCTCGCCAGCCACCGTGATTCGGCACGGCATGTCGTCGGCGTCGGTCGTCATCCGCGGCCAGCAGTCAGCCACCCAAGACGTGTCGTTGTCGTCGACCGCAGCCCGCAGCGCGAAGACGTCCGGGACCGCCCAGCCGTCAAGGGTGGCGTCATCGGGCGGGTCCTCGGTGAGCTGCTGCACGCGCCACGGCTCGTACGGCTCGACAACCGGCGCGAGATCCCAGCCGCGACGGCGGACTCCCATGGTGTAACCGACGACGACCACCGAGACCGTGTCCGTCGGGTGTTGCGACGGAGTGTTGGACCGGTCGATCCTGTCGCCCAGAGACATCTCGAGCCAGTCGGGCAGCAGGGTTGACGCGTTCGCGCCCAGGTCGATTGGGAACGCCGCGTAGCGCAGGCTGCCGTCTGTGTCCTCGCGGACGCGGAAGCTGGCCTCACCGAGCAGCTGCACGTCGCCCGCTACGTTGACCTCGGCGCTGTCGTTGTAGCGGCCCCGCTTCGCCTGATGCGCTTCGTCTTTGAACGTGCGCGAACTGCCGCCCGGCCGGCTAATCGTCCACTCGTTGCGGATGCGCTGGTCGTTGCGCACCGGCCGCAGCACGCCCGCCGAAGTCCCCTCGCTGGTGCGATACGTCGACAGGTCGATCGTCATGGCCGGGCTCAGGTTGTAGCGCTGCGACGAGGCCCGGTAGCCGAGGCCCCACGTCGACGTCAGTTCGGACAGGATGCCGTGGTCGACGTTCTCCAGGTCCCGGCAGATTTCCAGCACGTCCCCGATCGGCTGCGGACCTACCTCGACGCTTATGATGGCCGTCGACTCGTACGGCAAGCCTTCCTCGGTCATGATCCGCTCGAAGCGTTCATGCGCCTGCTCGCCGGCGTATCCAGCCGTCGCCGCCGCCGCCATCTGCTCAACATCGGGCGGCGTCTCGTCAACCCAGATGCCGAAGTCGGTCCATGCGCCGGTGGAGCCATCCGCGCCGTCGTTGAACATCCGCACATGCTTCAGTCCGGCAAGGCTGGTGCCGACCGCGGTTGCGCTTAACACCTCCACGCCATCCAGATAGGCGTGGTAGTCCACATCGGACCCGTCGACGATCAAGTCCCACCGCAGGTGGTGGGGCCCTCCAAGGACATCGTCGGTGACGAAGTTTGTGACAGTGAATCCCGGGCTGCCGCCGATGATCGATCCGCCGGCGGACGTGCTGTACTCGACCTGCAGCGGCCACCTGCTGCCCGTTGCAAACGTAGGAACAGCAGCCAGGGTCATGCCGATGATCTGGGTGTTGGCGCTCTCAACGTGGTTGAACTTATAGACCGCGTCGATCGTTACCCGGCTCGGACTGGCCGGCAGTGGGACCTCGCTGGTGATGGCAGAGTCGTCGGTCAACAGGATCCCGGGGCCGAGCCACTCCCCCATGTCCTCGGTCCCGGGAGCGACCGCGTCACCCCAGTTCAGCGACTGGAACGCTTCGCCTACGCCGTGGGTTAGCAGGCCAGCTTCCGCCAGCGGACCGTCGTTCAATGCCCAGAACGAGTACGGATCCGCAGCCAGGATTGAGCGCTCAAGTGCTGGCCTGGCCACCGAGCCCTGACCAAGGCGCCGCATGATCCCGCCGAGCGTCACCTTCACCA
>Ga0247829_10000280_pt1 | contig 17965 bp, 14 predicted proteins | sample 12C_Control_Day4_FD_207765 | JGI IMG/M metagenome (GOLD analysis project Ga0247829, IMG submission 207765) | Soil microbial communities from agricultural site in Penn Yan, New York, United States - 12C_Control_Day4 | ecosystem: Environmental > Terrestrial > Soil > Agricultural land | place... | reverse complement strand
GATGTATGCCGCCGACCGCGCCTGCGTGAACTCGCTCGGGCAGGCGCTCGACATCGCGGAGGAGATCGGCGGCGGCGGCATCGGCGCCGCGATCGACGTCTACCACGTCTGGTGGGAGCCCGACCTCGCCGGCCAGATCGCCCGCGCCGGCCGAATGGGCGCGATCCTCGCCCACCACATCTGCGACTGGCTGGTGCCGACGCGGGACCTGCTCAACGACCGCGGCATGATGGGCGACGGGGTCATCGACCTCCCCGGGTTCCGGGCGATGATCGAGGCCGCCGGCTTCCACGGCGCCCAGGAGGTCGAGATCTTCTCCGGGGACTGGTGGAGCCGGCCCGGCGACGAGGTGCTGGCCACCTGCATCGAACGGTTCCGCAGCGTCTGCTGACGCGCCGCCCGGAGGGCGGACCCGGGCGCCGCAAGGCCTTATCGCATGCGATACAAAATCAAGCCATTGATTCAATTGTGCGATTCTGAGCGGGTAAGCATTAGGAAAGCTTCGTTGACGCAAAGTTGCTGACGGTGATCCGGCGGCAGCCGCCGTGCGGCGGCCCCCGGCGCATCCGACGGCGGAGGCGCCGCTTGACCCGGCGAGACAATCGGCGCGTCCGTCCCCGCGACGGAATGGCACGTTGCCAAGGAACCGCGACGCTCCCTCGACTGTTCTTCCCGGACCAGTGCCCGCGAGGAACCTCGAGATGCGGATCGCCCAGATCGCCCCCCTTGTCGAGAGCGTCCCGCCGAAGCTCTACGGCGGCACCGAGCGCATCGTGTCCTATCTCACCGAGGAGCTGGTTCGGCAGGGACACGACGTCACCCTGTTCGCCAGCGGCGACTCGGTCACCGCTGCCCGGCTCAACGCCTGCACGCCCACGGCGCTGCGGCTAAACCCGCAGGTCCGCGACACCATCCCGCACCACCTGCTCATGCTCGAGCGCGTCCGCCAGATCGCCGACGGCTTCGACGTGCTGCACTTCCACATCGACCTGTTCCAGTTCCCGATGCTGCGCAGCATCTCGACTCCCGGCATCACCACCCTGCACGGCCGCCTCGACCTCCCCGACCTGCAGCCCTTCTACCGCACCTTCCCCGACATCCCGCTGATCTCGATCTCCGACCACCAACGGCTGCCGATGCCGCCGGTGCGCTGGGTCGGCACCATCCACCACGGCCTGCCGCCCGACCTCCACCGCTTCAGCCCGACGCCCGACCCGGACCCGTACCTCGCCTTCCTCGGCCGCATTTCCCCCGAGAAGCGCCCCGACCGCGCTATCGAGATCGCCACCCGCGCCGACATGCGCCTGAAGATCGCCGCCAAGGTCGACAACGCCGACATCGACTACTGGCGCGCCGAGATCGAGCCGCTGGTCCGCAACAACCCGCTGGTCGAGTTCGTCGGCGAGATCGGCGAGCGCGACAAGGCCGCCTTCCTCGGCGGCGCCACCGCGCTGGTCTTCCCGATCGACTGGCCCGAGCCCTTCGGCCTCGTGATGATCGAGGCGATGGCCTGCGGCACCCCGGTCGTCGCCTTCCCTTGCGGCTCGGTCCCCGAGGTCATCGACCACGGGGTCACCGGCCTGCTCGTCGAGGACATCGACGAGGCGGTCGCCGCCGTTCCCGTCGCCGCCGCGATGGACCGCGCCACCGTGCGCGCCACCTTCGAGGAACGTTTCTCGATCGAAAGGGTGGCCGCCGACTACCTGCGGGTCTACAAGTCGCTTTGCGGGCGCGGCCAACCGCTCAGCCCGCGCGAGACCCTGCCGCTCTCCGCCTGACCCGAGGGACCATGAAACACCAGGAGGCGGCGGCGCCCGCGCCCCGCACCACGCCACAGTTCTTCATGCCCTTCACCGCCTCACTGCAGGAGCGCCGCCCGCGCACGCTGAAGCACGGCGACACCTTCGCGGTCTTCGACCACAACGGCGATGCCCTCGCCGGCCCCGGCAGCCCCGAGGGCATCTACCACCGCGACACCCGCCACCTGTCGCACCTCTACCTGACCGTCGACGGCCACCGCCCGATGCTCTTGAGCTCGACGGTCCGCGACGACAACGCGGTCCTGGTCTGCGACCTGACCAACCCCGAGATCGCCGACCCCGAATTCGGCGGCCCGGTCCTGCAGGACCTGCTGCACATCCGCCGCACCCGCTTCCTGTGGAACTCCCGCGCCTTCGAGCGGCTGGCATTATCGAATTACGACACCGCCGAGCGCCGGTTCCGCATCCGCATCGACTTCGCCGCCGACTTCGCCGACATCTTCGAGGTCCGCGGCTCCGTGCGTCCCCGCCGCGGTTGCCAGCACCCGGCCGAGGTCGGCGACGATGCCGTGACGCTCGCCTACACCGGCCTCGACGACCGCCTGCGCGAGACCCGCTTGCAGTTCGAGCCCGCGCCGACCCGTATCGCCGGCGACTTCGCAGAGTTCGACCTGACGTTTCCCCCGGTCACCCGTCAGACCGTCTTCCTCGAAATCCGCTGCGGCCCCGGCTACGGGGCCCGCGCCCCGCGCGCCGCCTTCTTCGCCGGCTTCCGCGAGGCCCGTCGCGCGCTGCGCGCCAGCGCGTCGCGGGCCGCCGCGATCTCCTCCTCGAACGAGGTGTTCAACGAGACGATCCGCCGCTCGGTCTCCGACCTCTACATGCTGGTGACCGAGACCCCGTACGGTCCGTATCCCTACGCCGGCATCCCCTGGTTCTCGACCACCTTCGGCCGCGACGCGCTGATCACCGCGCTCGAGGCGCTGTGGCTCGACCCGCTGATCGCCCGCGGCGTGCTGCGCCACCTCGCCAGCGTCCAGGCGACCGAGGTGGACGCCGCCTCCGACGCCGAGCCCGGCAAGATCCTGCACGAGGCCCGTTTCGGCGAGATGGCCGAGCTCCGCGAGGTGCCGTTCGGCTGCTACTACGGCAGCGTCGACTCGACGCCGCTGTTCGTCATGCTCGCCGGCGCCTACCTCGAGCGCACCGGCGACCTCGCAACGGTGCTCGAGCTCTGGCCGGCGATCGAGGCGGCGCTCGGCTGGCTGGAGGCCTGGGGCGACCGCGACGGCGACGGCTTCATCGAGTACGGCCGGCAGACCGATGCCGGCCTCGTCAACCAGGGGTGGAAGGACAGCCACGACTCGATCTTTCACGCCGACGGCACGCTGGCCAGGGGCCCGATCGCCCTCGTCGAGGTGCAGGCCTACGCCTACGGCGCCTGGCGGGCCGCCGCGACCATCGCGCGCCGCCTCAAGCGCCGGACCGACGAGGTGGCGGCGCTCAACCGCCGGGCCAACGAGCTCCGCCGCCGCTTCGACCGCGCGTTCTGGGACGAGGCCCTCGGCACCTACGTCCTCGCGCTCGACGGCGACAAGCGGCCCTGCCGGGTCCGCACCTCGAACGCCGGCCACGCGCTGCTGACCGGCCTGGCGCTGCCCTCGCGCGCCGCCCGCGTCACCCGCGGGCTGATGCTGCCCTCCTCCTTCACGGGCTGGGGCATCCGCACCGTCGCCACCACCGAGGCGCGCTACAATCCGATGAGCTATCACAACGGCTCGGTCTGGCCGCACGACAACGCGCTGATCGCCGCCGGCATGGCGCGCTACGGCTTCCGGGCCGAGGCGGCGACGATCTTCCGCGGCCTGTTCGAGGCCGCCACCTACATCGACCTCCGGCGCCTGCCCGAGCTGTTCTGCGGCTTCCCGCGGTCGCGCAGCCACGGCCCGACCTTCTATCCGGTCGCCTGCGCGCCGCAGGCCTGGGCGGCGGCGGCGCCGATCTCGATGCTCGCCGCCTGCCTCGGCATCGGCTTCGACCCCGACAGCGGCAACGTCGTCTTCGACCAGCCGGTGCTGCCGGGGTTCGTCGACGACATCACGCTCCGCCAGCTCGGCCTCGGCGATGCCGGCCTCGACGTGCAGCTCGACCGCGCCGGCTCGCAGGTCGCCGTGCACGTGCTCGCCCGCCGCGGGCCGATCCGCGCCATCACGCGGAGCTGAGACCGCGAGAACCGCGTTGTCTTGGCAGCGCCTGCCGGGCATGCTGCTGGTCGGGCAACACCGGAACCTCGCCTGCCGGCAGTCTCAGCGGGGAATTCGGACTGGCCTCGATGCTCAAGATCGCGCGACGGATGACGCTCCGGCAGCGCCTGCTCGCTCTGGTGGCCGTGGCGATCCTGCCGGCGATCCTCGGTCTCGCCTACCTGATCGCGGATGGCCACCGGCAGCGCGAGCGCGAGATCCGGGATCAGGTGCTGCGGACCAGCGAGACCTTCGCGCTCGAGATGGAGCGGATCGTGACCGGCGCGGAAGCGGTTCTGCGCGCGCTGGCGGTCACTCCGGTGGTGCGCGGACCGCTTTGCTCGGAGTATCTCGGGCAGGTCGACGCTACCCTGCCGCAGCTCGCGGGCTTCGCCGTCGCCGGCCCCGACGGCAGGACCATCTGCGCCGCCGGCGCCATCGGCGACGGACCGTTCGGCGACGAATCCTGGTTCGCCGAGGCGCTGGGGCGCGGCGCCTTCGCGGTGGGAGGCTACACGGCCGGCGCGGGCGGGCCGTTCCTGCCCGTCGCCATCTCGACCGAGGAGCCGACGCCGCGGGTCCTGGTCACCGGCATCGATCTGGACTGGCTCGGGGCGCGCCTGCGCGAGCGCAACCTGTCCGGGGGCAGCGTCGTGGCGATCGCGGACGGCGACGGCATCATCATCGCCCGGGAGCCGGGTCCCGAGAGCTTCGTCGGCCGGCCGATCTCGCCGGCCAACATGCCGCTGGTACGGGCCGAGCGGCCGGGCACCGCCGAGATCCTGAGCCCGGACGGAATCGCCCGCATCGTCGGCTACCAGCCGCCGACGGCGACCGGGGCCGGGCTCTACGTCGCCGCCGGCGTCTCGACGCAGGCTGCCTTCGCGCCGGTCAACGCGGCGACCTGGCGGACGCTGCTGCTGGCGGGCCTCGGCGCGCTCGCCGCCTTCCTGCTCGCCTGGTACGTCGGCGACCGGCTGTTCCGCCGGCCGCTCCGCCGCATCCTGGCGACCATCGCCGGCTGGCGCGCCGGCGACGAGACCGCCCGCACCGGCATCGCCGAGGACGCCAGCGAGATCTCCGAGCTCGCCGCGGCGATCGACGAGTACATGGACGGCATCGTCCGCACCCGCGGCGAGCGCGCCGAGGCCGAGGACCGGCGCGCGCTGCTGCTGCGCGAGATGAACCACCGGATCAAGAACATGCTCGCCGCGGTGCAGGCGATCGCCAACCAGACGTTCAAGGACCGCGCCACTCCCGACAGCCTGCGCATCTTCGGCAGCCGGCTGGCGGCGATGGCCGCCGCGCACGACCTTCTGATCAGCGAGAACTGGGAGAGCGCCGACCTGAACCAGACCGTCGGCGCCGCGCTCGCGCCGTTCGGCTCCGACCAGCGGCGGCCCTTCACGATCGACGGCCCGCCGGCGCAGATCACCGCGCGCGCGGCGCTGTCGCTGTCGATGGCGCTGCACGAGCTCTGCACCAACGCGGCGAAGTACGGCGCCCTGAGCACCCCGTCCGGCCAGGTGTCGGTGCGCTGGTGGTTCAGCGGCCGCGAGCCCGGCGCGCGCTTCCACTTCAGCTGGTCCGAGCACGGCGGCCCCCCGGTCGTCCCTCCCGGCCGCAGCGGCTTCGGCACCCGGCTGATCGAGACCGCCCTCGCCGGCGAGCTTTCGGGGACGGCCAGCCTGATGTACCCCGAATCCGGCGCGACCTTCACGCTCGACGCCGACGCGGCCCGCCTGCTGAGCCGCGACGGCACCGCCCCGCTCGAGGACACGGCTGCCTGACCCGGCAACATCGCCTTAACGAAGCTTTCCTAATGCTTAGTCGCTCCGGATCACCCAGCTGTATCAACGGCTTGATTTTGTATCGCATGCGATAAGCGCCTCGGCGGCAGGCCGGATCGATCATCCGGCAGCGGTCATCCCGCCGGGCTTGACGGGTGGTCCGCCATGCTTACACGTCGCCCCGAGACCGAGGACCGCGACGTGCCGATCCCTGACTCCCTCCGCGGCCGGCTGCGCCTTCCGGCGGTGGCCGCGCCGATGTTCCTGGTGTCCGGGCCCGACCTGGTCGTCGAGTGCTGCCGCGCCGGCGTGCTCGGGACCTTCCCGGCGCTGAACCAGCGCACGACCGAAGGCTTCGCCGGCTGGATGGAGCAGGTCGCCGCCCGCCTGGCCGCGGCGCCGGACGCCGCGCCCTGGGGCGTGAACCTGATCGTCCACGGCTCGAACCCGCGGCTCGCCGCCGACCTGGCGGCGGTGGTCGCGCATCGCGTGCCGCTGGTCATCACCTCCCTCGGCGCGGCGCGCGAGGTGGTCGCGGCGGTCCACGGCTACGGCGGACTGGTGTTCCACGACGTGATCTCGCGCCGCCACGCCGAGAAGGCGGCCGAGGCCGGCGTCGACGGCATCATCGCGGTCTGCGCCGGCGCCGGCGGCCACGCCGGGACGCTCAGCCCCTTCGCGCTGGTCCCCGAGATCCGCACGGTGTTCGACGGCACGATCCTGCTGGCCGGCGGGCTCTCCACCGGCGCGCAGGTGCTGGCGGCGCGGGCGCTCGGCGCCGACCTCGCCTACCTCGGCACCCGCTTCATCGCGACCCGCGAGGCGCTGGCCCCCGAGGCGCACAAGCGGATGATTCTCGCGAGCCGCGCCGCCGACATCGTCCACACCCCGGCGGTCTCGGGGGTGCCGGCGAGCTTCCTGCGCGCCAGCCTCGCCGCCGCCGGGCTGGATCCCGACAGCCCGCCGCCGCACCGGCTCGACGTCGGCGGCGAGATCAAGGCCTGGAAGACCGTCTGGTCGGCAGGCCAGGGCGTCGGCTCGATCGAGGATCTGCCCGCCGCCCGCGAGCTCTGCGCCCGGCTCGCCGCAGAGTACGACGCGGCATTCGCCGCGCTGCGCTGACTTGCGGCCCGGGGAGAGCCGTCTATCCTGCCGGCAGAACCGGAGGGACGCGGGTGATCGGTGATTTCGGGAGCGGCGCCGTGCTGGCCGGCCGGGTCTGGGACCCGGAGGCCGAGGGTCCCTGCGTGGTCGCGCTCCGCGACGGCGCGGTCTTCGACATCACCGCCCGCGACGCGCCGACGCTGCGCGACCTGCTCGAGCGCGACGACGCCGCGGCTTACGCGGCTGCGGCCCCCGGCCGGAGCCTCGGTCCGATCGAGGCGGTGGCCGAGGCCAGCCGCGGCGGCGAGGGATTGCGGTTGCTCGCGCCCTGCGACCTGCAGGCGCTGAAGGCCTGCGGCGTGACCTTCGCGCGGTCGATGGTCGAGCGGGTGATCGAGGAGCGCGCGGCCGGCGATCCGGACCGCGCCGAGGCGATCCGCGCCCGCATCGGCGGTCTGATCGGCGCCAGCCTGCGCGACATCCGGCCGGGAAGCCCCGAGGCCGCGGCGGCGAAGGCGGCGCTGCAGGCGGAAGGCCTGTGGAGCCAGTATCTCGAGGTCGGCATCGGCCCGGACGCCGAGGTGTTCACCAAGGGCCAGCCGATGTCGGCGGTCGGCTGGGGCGCGACGGTCGGACTGCACCCGGCGTCGCGCTGGAACAATCCCGAGCCCGAGGTGGTGCTGGCCGTCGACAGCCGCGGCCGGATCAAGGGCGCCAGCCTCGGCAACGATGTCAACCTGCGCGACTTCGAGGGCCGGTCGGCGCTGCTGCTCGGCAAGGCGAAGGACAACAACGCCGCCTGCGCCATCGGGCCGTTCATCCGGCTGCTCGACGACGGCTTCACCCTCGACGACGTCCGGGCGGCGGAGCTGACGCTGACCGTCGTGGGCGCGGACGGGTTCCGGCTCGACGGGCGCTCGTCGATGCGGGAGATCAGCCGCGACCCGGTCGACCTGGTGGCGCAGACCATCGGGCGGCATCACCAGTATCCGGACGGCTTCATGCTGTTCCTCGGCACGATGTTCGCCCCGGTGCAGGATCGCGACGCGCCGGGCCAAGGCTTCACCCACCACCACGGGGACCGGGTGACCATCGCCGCCCCGGGGCTCGGGGCGCTGGTCAATCCGGTGGGGCTGTCGACCGAGGTGCCGGAGTGGACCTTCGGCACCGCGGCGCTGATGCGCAACCTGGCGGCGCGGGGGCTGCTGTGAGCGGCCGGGTACGGGTGGGCGTCGGCGGCTGGGTGTACGAGCCGTGGCGCGGGAGCTTCTACCCGGAGGGGCTGGCGCAGAAGCGCGAGCTCGAATACGCCAGCCGCAAGCTCACCACCATCGAGATCAACGGCACCTACTACGGCTCGCAGAAGCCGGAGAGCTTCGCGAGGTGGCATGCCGAGACGCCGGACGACTTCGTCTTCGCGGTGAAGGGACCGCGGTTCGCCACCAACCGCCGGGTGCTGGCGGAGGCCGGCGAGTCGGTCGAGCGGTTCTTCCGGTCCGGCGTCATGGAGCTCCGGGAGAAGCTCGGGCCGGTGAACTGGCAGTTCATGGCGACCAAGAAGCTCGACCTCGACGACTTCGCGGGCTTCCTCGCGCTGCTGCCGAAGTCGGTCGAGGGGCGGCCGGTCCGGCACGCGGTCGAGGTGCGGCACGCGAGTTTCCGGGTGCCGGAGTTCGTCGCCCTCGCCGGCGAGCACGGCGTCGCGGTGATCGCGGCGCTCGACTCGGACTATCCGCAGATCGCCGACGTGACCGCGCCGTTCGTCTATGCGCGGCTGATGGGGACGCAGGCGGCGGAGCCGCGCGGACTGACGATCGAGGCGGTGACGCTCTGGGCCGACCGGGCGCGGCGCTGGGCCGACGGCGCCGCCGAGGTCGGGCTGGAGACCGTGGCGCCGCATCCGCCGGCCGCGGCGCGCGACGTCTTCCTCTACGTGATCAGCGGCGCCAAGGAGCGCAACCCGGCGGCTGCGGCGGCCCTGATCGAGGCGCTCGGCTGAGGCCGGCCTTCGAGCCGCAATCGCCCGCGTCGAGGACGCTCGAGGGGTCGGGCGGAACGCTATGATGCGAAGGGATGGTGAGCCCGGAAGGATTCGAACCTTCGGCCAATAGATTAAAAGTCTACTGCTCTACCACTGAGCTACGGGCCCACGCGCCGGGTCTGGTTTTGGTGAGCCCGGAAGGATTCGAACCTTCGACCAATTGATTAAGAGTCAACTGCTCTACCACTGAGCTACGGGCCCGGAAGCCAACCGGTCCGAGAGTCCACCGGATCGACCGCCGAGGGTCGAATGCGCGGACCTGCACGAGGCCGACGGTCTCCTCCCCTCAAGGCGAGGCTTCTACGGTCGGCGGCGCCGGGTGTAAATAGGCAACCGCGTCCGCTCGTGTGTGTCCGGCCGGTCACGCCGGGTCGCATCGCGTCCTCATGGCGGGTGCGGCCGGGGGGCGCGCCGTGTAGGGTGCCAGGCGACGCCCCTCGCCGAGAGTCCGCAATGGCGCTTGTCCTCGACGACTATCCGGACCGCTACGCGCTGACCAACGAGCTGCACGCCCGGCCGTTTCCGGAGCTGACCGCGCCCTGCCGCGCGCTGCACCTCGCGATCAAGCAGGAAGGCGATGCCGCCGACCGCGACCGCGAGGGCGACCGCGCCCACCTCGCGGCGCTGCTCGACCGCTACGGTGCGCCGCACCCGCCGCCGGGGGCCAGCCACTATTCGGGAATCCTCGGCCGCGGCTTCCTGAAGTGGGAGATGCACACCGAGTTCGTCACCTACACGCTGTTCCTCGACGGCGTTTCCAAGGTGCCGTTCTCCGGCGAGATGTCGACGCTGTTCCCCGAGGACTGGCTCGCCGCCACGCCGGGCAAGGCCGTCACCTCGGCGCTGGCGCGCATCGACCGGGTCGCGGCGGGCGCGGAGGAGTCGACGATCGCCGAGGACTTCCCGCAGTGGTTCGTGCTCGAGAGCCTCGCCGTCGCGGTCGTGGTCGATGCCGAGGCGGTGATCGCCGGGGACTTCCGCATCGACGAGCACGGCCACAGCCGCTTCGCGGTGCTGGCGACAGAGGGCGTCGGCAGGCGCCGGCTCGGGCGGATCGTGCAGCGGCTGCTGGAGATCGAGACCTACCGCGCGATGTCGCTGCTGACGCTGCCGGTGGCGCGCGAGGTGGCGGGGACCGTGGCGCGGCTCGACCGCGACCTCGCCGGGCTGGTGTCGGAGATGGCGGCCGAGACCGGGCACGAGCGGCAGACGCTCGACCGGCTGCTCAGGATCTCGGCGGAGATCGAGCACCTCGCCTCGACCTCCGCCTTCCGCTTCGGCGCGGCCGGGGCCTACGAGGCGATCGTCAGCCAGCGCATCCAGGTGCTGCGCGAGCAGCGGATCGGCGGGCGGCAGCTGTTCTCCGAGTTCATGACGCGGCGCTTCGACCCGGCGATGCGGACCTGCCGCTCGGCCGAGGAGCGGCTGTCGGACCTGTCGGCGCGGGCGGAGCGGGCGGCGAACCTGCTCAGGACCCGGGTCGACGTGGCGAACCAGGCGCAGAACGTCGAGGTGCTGCGGGCGATGAACCGGCGGGCGGCGATGCAGCTTCGCCTGCAGGAGACCGTCGAGGGGCTGTCGGTGGTGGCGATCAGCTACTACGCGCTGAGCCTGGTCAGCCACATCTTCGCGCCGGTCGCCGAGCATTTCCACGTCTCCGAGCCGGTGCTGCTGGCGCTGCTGACGGTGCCGGTGATCGTCGTCGTCTGGTACCTCGTCCGCCGGATCCGCAAGAAGCTCGGGCATGGGGCGGAGGCTCCCTGAACGGCGCGCAGGCGCGCACAGTGCGACGCGAGGTCAACCTATTGATATCGCAGGGTAGTGGCCCTGCGCAGTAACCGGAATTCAACATCGGTTAACGGCCCGGACCGCAAGATGTAGTGGCCTGCGCCCCGCGGGGCGCAGGCCAGGCGCTCAGAAGCGGGCGCGCAGCATCACCTCGGCGCCGATGCCGCCGCCGTAGACCACCGTGTCGTAGAAGCCGGTGCGGCCGGACCGGAGGCCTACGCCTCGGCGGTCAGCTCGAGCTTCGGCGCCGCCGACGGCAGGTCCTCGATGCCGAGCGGCGCCGTCGGCCGCGCCAGCGCGTAGCGCGTGACCCAGACCAGCCGCTCCTCGGCCCGGGTCACCGCGACGTAGGCGAGCCGCTTCCAGAGCGCGATCCCGGCCTCGCTGCGACCCGACTGCGCCGCCGCCCAGAGGTCCGGCGCGAAGACCTGCACGGTCGGCCACTGCGAGCCCTGCGCCTTGTGGATCGTCACCGCGGCGCCGTGCAGGAACACCGCCCCCATGCTGGCCGCCGTCACGATCCGCGGCTCCGCTTCGCCCGGCGCCTCGAGCTGGATGATGCTCGCCACCCCGACGCGCGGATCCTCGGCGCCGACGACGTGGAGCCGCGCGAAGCCCGGCCGCGAGCTCGGCCCCAGGTAGATCACCTGCGCCCCCTTGGTCAGCCCGCGCGCCTCGAGGTCCATGCGCTTCTTGCGGTGCTTCAGCGGCAGCTCGATGCCGTCGCAGACCAGCGGCTCCCCCGGCACCAGCGCCAGCTCGGGCGCGCCGTAGGCGGTGCGGAACGCCTGGATCAGCCGCACCCGGGTGGCGTTGCGCCAGACCAGCACCGGCGAGCGCGCCATCACCCCCGCATCGACCCGCGGGCTCACCACCACCCTCCCGTCCTTCGCCGCCGCCGCGTCGAGCATCGCCTCGAAGTCCTCGAAGCGCAGTTCGGGGTCGGCCAGCGCGTCGGCGAGGTCGAGGATCGGATTGTCGGCCGCCTGCCGGTGCACCCGGCTCAGCGTCAGCTTCGCCTCGTCCGCCAGCTCGTCGAACACCATGCCGCTGCCGCCGCCGACCGGCGCCAGCTGCGCCGGGTCGCCGAACAGCACCAGCGTCGCGAACAGCTCGCGCAGGTCGGCGTACTGCCGCTCGTCGAGCATCGAGGCCTCGTCGATCAGCCCGATGTCGAGCGGCTCGTCGCGCCGCTTCCAGCCCTTGATGAAGTCCGAGCCCCTGAGCCCGGCGCTCGCCAGCGCTCCGGGGATCGAGGGATGCTGCTGGAAGAAGGCGAAGGCGCGGTCGAGCGCCTCCTCGGTCAGGTTCTCGACCTTCGGCCGGTCGCCCTTGCCGGTCAGCCACTCGGCGATCGCCTCGTAGTCGGGATGGTAGAGCGGGGTGTAGAGGATGCGGTGGATCGTGGTCGCCGGCACCCCACGGGCCCGCAGCACGCTCGCCGCCTTGTTGGTCGGCGCCAGCACCGCCAGCGTCCGCCGCGTGCGGGTCTTGCGGCTCTCGTAGTCGGCGGAGACGGTCTCGACCCCGGCGGCGACCAGCGCCTTAACCAGCTCGGCGAGCAGCAGCGTCTTGCCCGAGCCGGCGCGCCCGAGCACCGCCAGCGTCGGCTGCCGACCGCCCCCCGAAACCAGCGACGCCCCCGGCAGGTCGATGCCGGAGGCGTGGAGCGTGCGCTCGAGGCGGGCCCAGGCCCGCCGCTGGTCCTCGGAGAACTCCATGCCCCTCCTTACCGGCGGGGCGGCGGGGCGGCCAGCCTCAGGCCGCTGCCTCCAGGGTAGGGCGCGCGGCGTGGAACGACGCCTCGAACCAGGCCCGGGTCAGCGCCACCGGGATGCCGCTGCGGGTGCTGACGATCTGCCGGACCTCCTCGGTCACCGTCCAGATGCCGACGCTGATCGCGCCGGGGCCGTCGCCGGAGCTGCCGATCACCTCGGGCGAGTGGCCGATGCGGCCGTAGATCCGCGGCATGCGCGCATCGAAGACCCCTACGGCCTGCTGCACCCCGAAGCGCATCGCCGCCTCGATGCAGCCGAGCAGCAGCCCGCCGGCGACGACCGGCGAGGCGCCGGGCGCCAGGCAGAAGCGGGTGCATTCCCAGATCAGCGGGCTGGCGATCCGGACGCCGCCGGTCAGGTCGAGGAAGTGCTCGTTGACCATCGTCCGCCCGGTGGTCGGCAGCGCGCGCATCGAGCCGGCGTGGCGGCCGTCGGGATCCTGCCAGATCAGGTAGAGCGGGTTGAGATCGTCGTATTCGTCCCGCTCCCAGCCGCGACCGTCGACAGTAACGTTCCAGTTGTGCCGGCCGAGAAACTGCGACGCGCGGTCGCGAAACATCGAATCTTCGAGCGCAGGATGCCGGTGTAGTTCGTCGGCATAAATGAAGCGGATCACCTTGACCTCCTGCATATTCGCGTGAGGTCATCCTTTCCTTATCGTCGTTAACAAAGCCCGACCGTGCGCTGCTTCAGTATTTCGGCAACGCCCCGCGCGGCACGATGATTCCCCGCGCCAGCGCCAGAGCGACGGCGTGGGTCACGTTCATCGCCCCGAGCTTGTGCCGCGCCGAGTCGATGTAGGCGCGGAGCGTGTTCTCCGAGATGTGCAGCGCGTTCGCCACCTCGGCCCGGCTCTGCCCTTGGCTGAGCTGGATCAGCGCCTCCTTCTCGCGCGGCGACAGCTCGGCGGTCGGCGCGTCGGTCTCGCTGTTCAGGATGCGCTTGGCCTGCTGGTGGACCAGGTGCGAGATCAGCAGGAAGTCCTTCGCGCGCTTGGCGATCAGCGCCGCCCAGTCCTCGTCGCTGGCGGTGTGGTTGACCGTGAACACCGCGAACTCGCCGGCCGGCCCCCAGATCGGCACCGACCAGCCCTGGTTGCCGACCCCCGCCGCCGCCGCCTCGCGCATCAGCTGCCGGGCCTGCGGGCTCGACCAGTCGAGGGTCTTCCAGTCCATCGGGGTGAAGCGGCGGATGGCGCCGAGCACCACCGGATCGTGCTGCGCCAGGTCGCGCTCGATGTAGCGCCGCACCCACGCGATGTCGTAGGTGAAGGCGCCGACCTGCTCGCCCCTTATGTTGCCCGTGTGATAGACGACATGGGCGACGCCGAGGCAGTCGCGCAGCTCGTGCGCCCAGATCTGGAGCTCCTCAAACGAGGTCGTTGTCGGCAAGCGCTCCAACAACGCCTCGAGACTTTCCCTTTGCAAGGTCGACTGTTCCCGTGCCGCAGAGATGCGCGGAGATCTCCCCGGCCGCGATGAAGATCGCGTCGTCGAGTTGCTCGGCAAGCTCCAGCATCCCGTTCTTCTCGGAAAACTGCCGGATATCCTTCAGAATATCAATCACCCAGTAGGCTTTCATCGGCGTCACCTGCGAAGGAGCGAAAATCCTTTGCAAGGAGTTACCACGCCCGGCCCCAACGATAAATTCACCACTATTGATCCCCCCGAAATGGCGGGGAGCGGCGGAGCCAAAGTATTGAAGTTGTTGGATTCGATCAACCGAAAGGCGACAATCCGCCGGCCCGGGCCGGCGGAATCGCCCGGAGAATCAGCCGCGGGCCCGACTCGCCTCGACGGTGTCCGCCAGGGTGCGGAGGCCGGTGGTCGGGGCGCTGACCAGCACCGCCATGTTGCCGGGCTTGTGCTCGTTCCGCCGCATCTTGACATGCGCCTCGGGGATCTGCGCCCAGGGGAACACCTCGGACATGCAGGGGTCGAGCCGGCGCTCGAGCATCAGCTGGTTGGCCGCGCTCGCCTGCTTCAGGTTGGCGAAGTGGCTGCCCTGCACCCGCTTCTGGTTCATCCAGAGATAGCGCGCGTCCATCGTCAGGTTGTAGCCGGAGGTGCCGGCGCAGATCACCACCATACCGCCCTTCTTCACCACCAGCACCGAGACCGGGAAGGTCGCCTCGCCCGGATGCTCGAACACCATGTCGACGCTGACGCCCTTGCCGGTGATCTCCCAGATCGCCTTGCCGAACTTGCGCGCCTCGCCGAGCCAGGCCTTGTACTCGGGGGAGTTGACCGTCGGCATCTGCCCCCAGCAGTTGAAGTCCTTGCGGTTGATCACCCCCTTGGCGCCGAGCGACAGCACGAAGTCGCGCTTGTTCTCCTCCGAGATCACCCCGATGGCGTTGCCGCCGGCGGTGTTGATCAGCTGGATCGCGAACGATCCGAGCCCGCCCGAGGCGCCCCAGACCAGCACGTTCTGCCCGGGCCTGAGCTCGTGCGGCGCATGGCCGAACAGCATCCGGTAGGCGGTGGCCAGCGTGAGCGTATAGCTGGCCGACTGCTCCCAGGTCAGGTGCTTCGGCCGCGCCATCAGCTGCTGGCTCTGGACGTTGGTGAACTGCGCGAAGCTGCCGTTCGGGGTCTCGTAGCCCCAGATCCGCTGGCTCGGCGAATACATCGGATCGCCGCCGTTGCAGTGCTCGTCGTCGCCATCGTCCTGGTTGCAGTGGACGACGACCTCGTCGCCGACCTTCCAGCGCGTCACCTTCGAGCCGACCGCCCAGACGATGCCGGAGGCGTCGGAGCCGGCGATGTGGTAGGGCGCCTTGTGGACGTCGAACGGCGAGATCGGGATGCCGAGCCCGGCCCAGACGCCGTTGTAGTTGACGCCGGCCGCCAGCACGAACACCAGCACCTCGTTCGAATCGACTTGCGGGGTGTCGACGACCTCGACCTTGAACGACTGATCGGGCTCACCGTGACGCTCGCGGCGGATCGCCCAAGCGTACATCTGCTTCGGGACGAATCCGAGCGGCGGGATCTCTCCGATCTCGTAGAGATCCTTCTGCGGCGCGTCGTACTCGGGCTGGGTGACCGGTGCGTCGAGGGGGGCCATGAGCATCTCCTTCACGGCGCAATTTTATTGCGTGAATGCGGTTCCCGGCAGCCATGACATTATCCGATTGCCAGTGCAACCGCTTTTGTGCAGTGCGGTGAACCGCCTCGCGCCGCGCTGTCGCCGGGTTCCGTTTCCCGCCCGGTGGATGCGGGGCTCCACCTCACCCGAGCGGCGCGGGCGGCCGCGAAGGGCAGGGGAAGGAGCGGGTTCGTTGCGTTGCAACACGCGCCGCCAGGCCTAGGGCGATCGTCTTTGCGGCGACGGGGCGGAGTGCCGACCGTTGCCGCGAAGACCGTTCGTGGCCGCGTGGGCCGGCGCTGTCAGACCTCGTCCGTCGGCTTGGAATTGAGCTGGTTCCAGTTCGGCTCGCCGATCCGGTCGACGAGGTCGAGCTGGGTCTCGAGGAAGTCGATGTGGCCCTCCTCGTCGCTCATCAGCTCCTCGAACAGCATCTTCGACACGTAGTCGCCGACCTTCTCGCAATGGTCGCGCGCTTCGGCGTAGAGCGTCCGCGCGTCGTACTCGGCGGCGAGGTCGCACTTCAGCGCCTCGACCGGGCTCTCGCCGATGCGCAGCGGGTCGAGGGTCTGCAGGTTCGGGTGGCCTTCGAGGAAGATGATGCGGTCCATCAGCTTGTCGGCATGGTGCATCTCCTCGATGCTCTCCTTGCGCGACTTCTCGGCGAGCTTGCCGACGCCCCAGTCGTCCTGCAGGCGGTAGTGCAGCCAGTACTGGCTGATCGCCGTCAGCTCGCTCCTCAGCGCCTTGTTGAGATAGTCGAGAACCCCTGCATCGCCCTTCATCGCTCGCCCCTTCACTGCCGGCCACGGGCAGCCGCCCGCACACGCACCCTAGGCGAGCGCGGGTCGCCCGACAATATGGAATCGTTCTAAACTGGATGGGGTGGCGCGGTTTCGCTCAGGCCTCCTCGAGCTGCTTCACACGGGGTCTCGACCGCAGCCTCGGCGCATCCAGCGGCACCGCGAGGTTGCCGTCGGCGCGCATCTGTTCAACGAACAGCCGGACGCAGCCGCCGCAATCGACGCTCTTGCCGAGGGCGCGGTAGATCTTGCCCGGGGTGATCAGCGTGTAGGGGTCGGCGGCGCGCATCCAGGCAATGGCCTGACGGATGTCCCGATCGGTGACGCCTGTGCAGGAACAGACGATCATGCCGTCACCGGGTCAGGCTGGCGAGGCAGGCCGCTGGACATGGTGGCACCCCATCCGATTCCGTCTCGCCCACTTCTGACAAAACCTGTCAGAAAAAGCAAGCGAAACCGTCGGGAATTCCCGGGTCGTGATCGTCAGGCGACAGCGCGCGCCAGCGCGCAGTGCTTCCAGAGGGCGGCCAGCGCGCCGATCAGGTGATCGAGGTCGGCGTCGGTGTGCTGCGGACCGGGGGTGAAGCGCAGCCGCTCGGTGCCCTTCGGCACCGTCGGATAGTTGATCGGCTGGACATAGACGCCGTAGTCGTCGAGCAGGATGTCGGAGATCATCTTGCACTTGACCGGGTCCTTGACCATCACCGGGACGATGTGGCTCGGGTTCGACAGGTGCGGGATGCCGAGGGCGTCGAGGCGGGCGCGCAGCTTCGCGACCATCAGGCGCTGGCGGTGGCGCTCGATCCGGCTTTCCTTGAGGTGGGCGACGCTGGCGCGGGCCCCGGCGGCGATCGCGGGCGGCAGCGCGGTGGTAAAGATGAAGCCGCTGGCGAAGCTGCGGACGAAGTCGATCAGCGGCGCCGAGCCGGCGATGTAGCCGCCGACGACGCCGTAGGCCTTGCCGAGCGTGCCTTCGATCAGGGTGACGCGGTCCATCAGGCCGCGCTCCTCGGCGACGCCGCCGCCGCGCGGCCCGTAGAGGCCGACGGCGTGGACCTCGTCGAGGTAGGTCATCGCGCCGTGCTTGTCGGCCACGTCGAGGATGTCGGCGATCGGAGCGATGTCGCCGTCCATCGAGTAGACGCTCTCGAAGGCGACGACCTTCGGCCGGCCGGGGTCGATGGCGGCGAGCTGCCGGTCGAGGTCCTTCGGATCGTTGTGCTTCCAGAGCCGCTTCTCGGCGCGCGAGTGGCGGATGCCCTCGATCATCGAGGCGTGGTTGAGCGCGTCGGAGAGGATCACCACGCCGGGCAGCCGGGCGCCGAGGGTGCCGAGGGTCGCCCAGTTCGAGACGTATCCCGAGGTGAACAGCAGCGCCGCCGCCTTGCCGTGCAGGTCGGCGAGCTCGCGCTCCAGGAGGACGTGCTCGTGGGTGGTCCCGGAGATGTTGCGGGTGCCGCCGGCGCCGGCGCCGTACTCGTCGATCGCGGCGTGCGTCGCGGCGACCACCTTCGGGTTCTGGCCCATGCCGAGGTAGTCGTTGGAGCACCAGACGGTGACTTCGGAGG
>Ga0247829_10000279_pt1 | contig 17967 bp, 13 predicted proteins | sample 12C_Control_Day4_FD_207765 | JGI IMG/M metagenome (GOLD analysis project Ga0247829, IMG submission 207765) | Soil microbial communities from agricultural site in Penn Yan, New York, United States - 12C_Control_Day4 | ecosystem: Environmental > Terrestrial > Soil > Agricultural land | place... | reverse complement strand
CCCTCGATCGCGTTGCCGTCGATCAGGTAGTCGCGCACGCGTCCGGTGCGCCAGTACTGGTCGCCGCGCTCGAACGCGTAGCCCGCGAGCTTCTCGAGGCGCGCGACGGTCAACGGCGGCGGGGACACGAGCCCGCAGTGTACCCGCTACCCGGCGAGCTTCACGGTCTCGGCATCGTGAACGACGAAGTTCTCGATGCCCACGTTCGCGCGCGCACGGTAGTCCTCGTAGCGCGCGGCGATGAAGTCGCGCAGCCTGCGCGCCCCCTGCTGGACGTGATGCGCGCGCTCGCGCCGCGCCTCGTAGTACCGGCGCAGCGCCCCGGGCACGTCGTTCGGCGTGGCCTCGAGGCTGAGCGCGAGGACCGCAGCGTCCTCGATGCCCTGGTTCGCACCTTGTGACAAGAACGGCAGCATCGCGTGCGCCGCGTCGCCGAGTAGCGCGACCCGCCCGGACGACCACACCGGCAGCGGCTCGATGTCGATCAAACGGTGGCGGAACGCATTGCCGATCTTCGACACGATCTCGAGATAGAGATCGCCCGCATCCGCGATCTGCCGCGCGAACGCCGCGCGCATCTCCGCGGGCGCGTCGAACACGTCGGGCTCGATCGGTGCGCCGATGATGTACGCGGCGACATTGAGATAGCGATGCCCGGCCGGATAGAAGATGAAGTACACGGGCGGTCCGTCCCGATCGAGCGGCGTCGCGTTCCAGATCGTCGGGCCGGGCGGGATCCGATGCTCGATCTCGTCGAGCGCGACCAGCCCGCGATACGCCGCGATGCCCGCGTCCCGCACCGGATCCGCGATGCCGATCGCGGCGCGCACCGCGGAGTGGATGCCGTCCGCGCCGATCAACACATCACCGCTCGCGCGCACCCCGTTCGCGAACATCACCTCGACGCCGCGCTCGTCCTGCGAGAGGGACACGAACCGATGATCCACGTGCATGCACTCCGGCGGCAGCTGCGCCGCGAGCATGTCCGTCAGCTCACCGCGGTGGACCAGATAGGTGACGTGCTCGAAGGGTCCGTCCGGCGGCAGCAGGTGCGCGCGCTCCTTCTCCGAGCCATCGCGCCAGTGCATCCACACCGCGTCCTCGGCGACACGGCCGATGCGCTCGAGCTCGCTCTTCAGCCCCCAGCGCTTGAGCAGGCGCGCACCATTCGCCTGGATCCCGATCCCCGCGCCGACCGCCTTGAACACCGGCGCCGCCTCGAACACCTGGACCTCGTGCCCGAGCGCCCGCAGGCGGATCGCGGTGACGAGCCCACCGATTCCGCCACCGATGATCAACACGCGCATGGTGCGCTCATTGTACACAACCCCTTCGTCGAGGATTGCCGCCGCGGTCCGATCACCTCGGCAGGTCGGCGATCGCGATCTCGACGCCAGGCACCATGCGCGGCCGGGCCACGTCGCCGTCCCGCAAGATCTGCTTGCTCGCGTACTGGTCGCCGCTCGGGTCGCGATAGACCTCGATCGTCATCTCCTTCACGTTGACGATCCAGTACTCGGGCACGCCGGCCTCGGCGTAGATGCCGAGCTTGATCCGGCGGTCCTTGCGCAGCGACGAGTCGCTGACCTCGATCAGGAGCAGCGCAGTCTGGGGATGCGCGAGCGACGGGCGCTTCGCGGGCAGGATCGCGAAGTCGGGCTCCGGCTCCGACCAGTCGCTCGCTGCGAACGGTAGCGCCGGCCGCACGGAGAATGACGGATCGAGACTTCGGACCAGGTGGTTGTTGAGCCACTCGCTGAGCGCCGAGTGATGCTCGCCTTGCGGGCTCATCTTGACGATGACTCCGCGCAAGAGCTCGACCTTGTCGTCCTCGTCGAGGATGCCGACCTCGACCATGCGGTCGTACTCCGCCCGCGAGATCGGCCGCATCCCTTCGAGCAGCTCGGGTTCGAACATTGTCGACAGCATACCGCCTCCATGATGAGGGCGGCGTTGCGTCAGCTGTGCCGCGGCAACCGTCGAGAATCACGCGTCGACGCGTCCGGAGCGTCCAGCCGGCGGACGAGACTGTCCGCGATCCGGACGTCAGGCGATCGCGAGCGCGGCGTGCATGCGCATCGAGCGGTCGAGCTGGTACGCGTCCTCGGTCACCTCGACGATCGCGTCGTCATCGGTGAACCACGGATCATTCAGCTCGTCGGGAACCAGCTCGATCTCGACCTCGAACACCCCGAGATCGAGGATGAGCGGGTCCAACATCCGCGCCATGTCCTGGATCGCTGCCTCCATCGTCCTCATGCATCGCGGGTTTCACGCCCGGACGCAATTTTTCGTCACTTAGCGGGTGCGTCACCGACGACGATGAACTCGACGCGGCGGTTCGTGGCGCGGCCTTCGGGCGTCCGGTTGTCGGCGATCGGCCAGTCCTCGCCGAAGCCCTGCGCATCGAGGCGGCGCACGTCGACGCCCTTGCGCACGAGGTAGCGGAGCACCTCGGTCGCGCGGCTGCGCGACAGCTTGAGGTTTGCCTTCGCATCGCCACGGTCGTCGGTGTGTCCCTCGATCAGGATGTTCATGTGGGGCTGGTTGCGGAGGACCTGCGCGATGTTGTCGAGTAGCGCGAACGACCTCGCCTCGATCTTTGACTTGCCCGTCGTGAAGAACACGGTGTCGCGGATCTCGAGCTTGGTGTCGGTGATCGTGACCAGCTGCGGCGCGGTGCAACCCTGGTGGTCGGGCACGCCGGGCTCGTCGGGACAGTTGTCGAGCTTGTCGATCACGGCGTCACCGTCGCGATCCGGCTCGGGCGCGGGCGGCGGTGGCGGCGGCTCGGCGACGGGCGGCGGCGGCTCGACGACGGGTGGCGGTGGCGGTGGCTCGACGGTGATCGCCGGCTCGGGCGCGGGAGGTGGCGCCGGACGCGGGCGCGGCGCCGGCTCCGATGCGCGCTCGAGCCGCACGCCAGCGAGCAAGCGCCAGTCCGGCGTGCCGAAGCCCTGCGCGATGCCTGCCCCCGTCGCGGCGAACGCACGCAGCGCCGAGGTGATGCGATAGCTCGCGCCGAGCTTGAGCTCTGCATACGTCTGGTTGTCGGTCGCGAACACGTCCTCGGCGGACGTCGCGAAGCCGACGCCGAGATCGAGCTCGAGCGGAGGGCCGCCGTCGGCGCCGAGGTCCGCCGCGACGCCGGCGCCGGCGAACAGCTCGTCGTCGATCTGGAGGTCCACCGCCATGCGCTCGTGTCGCGCGCGGTAGCCGAGGTTCACGCCGGCGCGCACGCCGTGCGCGAAGCGGCGCGACACCGCGAGCGCGGGCGCCGCACTCGCGGCCGCATCGCCGCTGAAGCCGTCGCCGGTGCTCGTCGGCAAGGTCAGCGCGACGTAGATCGCCAGGTCGACGCCGGCGTCGGCCTGGCGCAGCAGCCGCACCTTCGGCACCAGGCGGAGGTCGCCGAGCGCGAAACCACCATCGGGTGCCGTCGGCATCGTCGGGCTCGTGCCGGCGAGGTCGTCGCGCTGCGCGACCACGAGCGGCACGATCACGCCGATCTGCGCGCGCTCGAACAGGCCGACCGCGCCGACCAGCTCGCCGCTGACTTGATCCTTCACGAGCGAGCCGGCGAGCTCGCGGTCCCCGGAGGGCGTCTGCCGGTACACGGTCAGCGGATCGTTCGCGTAGCCGAGCCACAGCGCGAGATCGATCTGCAGGTGCGGCTGCACGCCGCCCCACTCCACGTCGAGGATGCCGTCGTGGTCGCTCGCGAGCTGGAAGCGCTCGGTCGAGAACACTCCGCGCACGGGCTCCGCGCGGCTCACCACCGGCAGCACGAGAACGAGCACGAGCAGGTGCGCACCACGCCGCCGGCGCCCAGCGATCACACCGAGGACGACGATCGCGAGCATCCCCGCGCCCGTGGCGTCACCCGTCGTGGCGCAGCCGCCGCCCTGGATGCCCCACACGTCCTCCACCGGCGGCCTGAAGTCGCACGCGTCGCCGAGGCCGTCGCCATCGGAGTCGACCTGGTCCGCGTTGGGCAGGAGGCGGCAGTTGTCTCCCTGATCACCGACGCCGTCGTCGTCGGCGTCCACGTCGCGGTGGTCGGGCTTGCCATCGCCGTCGGTGTCGACGCGACGATCGTGCAGGCCGCCGAACCCGGGCGCGTCGGCGTCGAGCAGGTCGGGCGTCCCGTCGAGGTCGCTGTCGTCGATGATGTCGCTCGCGCCGTCGCCATCGACGTCCTCCGTGCGATCGATGACGCCGTCGTCGTTCTCGTCGAGCGCCGCGTTGAGGCTCTCGATCGTGTCGGGGAAGTTGTCACCGTCGCTGTCGAGATCGCGGAAGTCCGGCGTGCCATCGCCGTCGGTGTCGGTCGGCACCTGCGGGGTCGCGCCGAAGCCCACGACGTCGTCCAGCTCGTCGACGATGCCATCGCCATCGGTGTCGACGCCGTCGCAGATGGCATCGTCGTTGGCGTCGGAGCACGGCGCATCGGCCTCGCGGAGGTCGGCGTGACCGTCGTTGTCGCTATCGAGATCGGCGTAGTCGGGGATCGTGTCGCGATCGGTGTCGGCGACCGTGTACGCGACCGCGCCCGAGTCGGGCGAGGTCTCGAGGTCGTCGCACAGGCCGTTCGCGCCGACGCCCGAGGTGCACCCCGCATGGCCGGCCTCCGTCTCGTCGCGGATCCCGTCGTTGTCGCTATCGAGATCGAGGCTATCGGGAACGCCGTCGTGGTCGACGTCGCGGCCCCCATCGCCCTCGTCGGCGTCGACGAGGCCATCGCCGTCGTCGTCGAGGTCGAGGAGGTCGCCCACGCCATCGCCGTCGGTGTCGAGCTCGGTGTTGCAAGCTGGACCGCAGCCATCGCCCGCGCTCGTGTTGCCGTCGTCGCAGGTCTCGCCCGATTCGACCCGCCCGTTGCCACAGACGTTCGCGGGTTCGCAGGTGCCCGGCGCACCCGCCGACACGTCGCACACCATGCTCGCGCAGCTCGCGTCGTCGACGAGCCCGGGCGTCGCCGTGTTGCACGGGAAGCCGTCCTCGATCCGGCACGCGCTGCTGCAGCCATCGCCATCCTGCGCGTCGCCATCGTCGCAGCCCTCGGTGGTGCCGCGCGTGCCGTCGCCGCACGCCGGCGATGGCTGACAGGTGCCGCCTGGATCGCAGTACCCGGACTCGCACTGCGGACCCGCCGTGCACGCCTGCCCGTTCTCGCGCATGCACGCGGCGGAGCAGCCATCGCCGCTCGTCAGGTTGTGGTCGTCGCACGCCTCGCCCGGATCGACGACGCCGTCACCGCAGGCGGGCCCGCTCGGCACGATCGTCGTGGTCTCGCTGTCGCTGTTGTCCGCGGGGACCTGCTCGTCACCATCGCTGGTCACCGACGCCGTGTTGGTCAGCACGAGCGTCGTCGCGGTCGCGGGCGCCGTCACCTGGATCGTCACCGCGCGCGACGCGCCGTTCGGCAGCGCACCCACGTTGCACGTCACCACGCCGGCCGCGTGACTGCAGCCCGCGGAGGCGCTGACGAACGTCACGCCAGCGGGCAGCGGATCCGTGATCACCACGCCGGTCGCGACCCCGGGGCCCTGCGTCTGGTTCGTCGCCGTCAGCGTGTACTTGATCGCGCCGCTCTCGGCGACGGGATCCTCGACGTCGGTCTTGGTGAGCGAGAGGTCGACCTGGAACAGGAGGTCATCGGGCACCGCGAGCGAGGCGATCGTGCCGCTGTTGTCGATCTCGTAGATCCCGCCGAGCGCGTAGCACGGGTTCGACAGGCCGGTGTCCACGCGCGTCCCCGATTCGAGCGCGGCGATCTGCGTCGCCGTGAGTCCGTCGTCACCCGACGAGCCGTTGGGACACGCGGGCGCGCCCGCGATCTGGAGATACGGGTACGGCGAGCCGAGCCCCGCGCGGTTGCGATCGTCGTGCACGTACAACCAGCCCGGCCCGATGCTGAACCGCCCCGCGAAGCCGCGGAACGCCGCGCTGCGGATCGGCGACGACGCCAGCGCCGCGAGGAACGGCCGGTACACCGCGAGCTCGATGGAGGTGCCCGCGATCCGCGCCTGCACCGCGGTCGAGCCGCCCGGCGACCCGGGTGCATCGTTCTGCCCCGCCTCGAACTGCCTGTGCTCGTAGCCGCCGCCCGCCTGTCCCGGCCCGTCGGCGACGAGCGCGCGCGGGCCGCCCACGGTCTCGTCGCGGTCGAGGTCGACGATGATGCCGGCGGTGCTCCACGCCGCCGTGGGATGCGCGACCTGGACGACGGCGTCGCCCACCGGATCGTCGTCGAAGTTGATCTCGAACGCGTAGAAGTTCGGGAAGCCCGCCGCGGTCCCCGGTGCTTTCCCGGGCTCGGGACCGAAAAGCTCGATGCGGTAGTAGACCCAGCTCGCCGTCAGCCCGACGTCCGTGCCGACGATGTCGATCGACGGGTAGTACGTCCGGGCGTTCGTTCCGCGTCCCGCCGGTCGCTCGTAGATGTCGTCCCTGTACGAGTCGATGGGGCCGCCGGCGCCGAGGTTCGCGTCGGCGATGTAGCAAGGCCGCCCGGGCGGGCAGTTCTGCGCGGTGTCGGACACCGGGATCGGCGTGTCGTCTCCGGTGATCGCGTCCGCGAACTGCCGCTGGTACACCGGCGTCGGGGGCGTGCCGGCTTCCACGCCTTGCGCGATGCGGGTGACCTCCTCGCTCGCGCACGCGGATGCGGACGCACCGAGGGCCACCGCGATGATGAATCTCGCGTGCCTCATCGTCGGAGAAATAACGGTATCAACCGTGCCCGCGCAGCGCGCCTATTTTTGCGATCACTGCTCACCCACGCAGTGATCGAATGCTCACGGTGCGGGCGGCGGGTCCGTCGGAGTCTCACCTCGCGAGCAGCGAAACGCGATCGGTAGGTCCGCCGCGCGCCGGTCTGCGAGAACTCCGTAGCGATACGAGTTGCCGTCGAACATCCGGATCAAGAGCCGCGAGTTCGCCTGGCCCGGTCCCACCGCGTCGGCGGCGTCGAGGCCCGGCCCGAAGTACGTGTACCAGCCGTCGAGCCACTCCGCGTGTGCCGCGCCGGGTGCGATCACGCCGGCGGTGCGCGCGCGCTCCCACTCGGACTCCGTCGTGAGGTGCAGCCCGGCCCAGCGGCAGAACTTCCGCGCCTCGGCGTAGGTCACACCGGTCATCGGCCGGTCACCGGAGGCGCCGCGCATCGTCGGGCACGCACCCGCCGCCGTGCAGCGCGCCCAGTCGTCCTTCGTCACGTAGCCGCCGAGGATCTCGAACGCCGGCATCTCGCGACCGAGGCAGCGCGCTCCGCGATGCGGCAAGCAGCCGTCGGTGATCACGCCTTCGGGCACCGGCACCAGCCCCAGCATCTTCGGTCCGCGCATCGCGATCACCGGCGTCTCCGGATCGCTGATCTCCGTCGCACCGCCGCGCCAGCACGCGGTCAGCAGCAACGCGAGGAGTGCACGGCGCATGTGCTCACACCTCGAAGCCGATCGCATCGTTGAGGCCGAACTTATCGACCCACCCGACGGGCATCGCGGGGCCGAGCTGCAGCGCGACCCAGCTGTCCTTGGTCACCGCGATCACACCGGCGACGTCCTCGGACGCGAGCCGCTTCAGCTCGACGAGGCTCTCCTTCACCGCCTTGCGCAGGCCCGTGCCTGCCGCCACGCGCGCGGCGACGTCCTTCGCGAGCGCGACGCGGAACAGCGCCTCGCCACCCGACGTCGAGATCGCGACCTCGCCATCCGCCCACGTGCCGATGCCCGGCACGCACGAATCGTCGACGCAGCCCGCGCGCCGGAACACCGTGCCGCCGGTCGAGGTCGCCGCGGCGAGGTTGCCCTGCTGATCGCACGCGACCGCGCCCACGCCGCCGCCCTCGCTGGCGATCGCTTTCACGCCCTTGGCCTGCGCCTCGCGATGCACCGCCGCCGAGCGCGGCGTCACGAGCGAGCCCGCGGGCGCCGCCGTCAGCCCGATCTCCGACGCGTAGCGCTGCGCGCCGATGCCCGCGAGGATCACGTGCTCGCCGATCTCGAGCGCCGCGCGTGCGACGATCACCGGCTGCGCGAGGTCCTGCACCGCCGCGACCGCACCGGCCTTGCGCCGCGCGCCGTCCATCACCGACGCGCACGTCTCGACCGTTCCATCCTGCGTGAGCGCCGAGCCGACACCCGCGCCGAATTCCGGATCGTCCTCGAGCACGCGGACCGCCGCGACCACCGCATCGAGCGCGGAGCCGCCGCGCCCGAGCACGTTCGCACCTGCCTGCGCCGCCGCGCGCACGCCGCCACGCAACCGATCGTGGCGGTCGGGCGTGACCTGCCCGGCGCCTCCGTGGACCAGGATCATCATGTCTCCTCGTACCACGAGGGCCACGAGCCCGAGCGGACCTTGTCAGCGTTCGTCGGCGCCGATGTCGAACGTTCCGGTCCGCATCTCGCGATCGAAGTCGTACGTGACCTCCTCGCGATTCTGTCCCCGATCGATCGCCGGGGATCCTGCCTCGAGGTGACCGTCCGCGGTCAAGGCCGGCGCGGTTTCGAGGGAGCTCGCGTCGCCGCCCAGATGCGTTCTCCACGCGGCGAGCGCGACCGCTTCGACGCCTCCGGCCCGGCGATCGGTGAACGTGCACGCGGCCGAACCGCCGAAGTAGATGTTGTTGTCGATGGTCGCCGGCCCCGACAGTGCGTCCAGGCCGCCGAGCTCGTCCGAGTGGCGGATGAACACGCAGTCGCCACCGCTCGGCTGCGCGACGATGTTGTTGACGACGACCGGGTTCACGTTGGCCGGGCGCCCCGCGTTTGGATCCCAGTCCTGGAAGGTGATGCCGAAGTAGATGGGCGAGTGTCCGACCTTGGCGGAGTTGATGATCGTGTTGTTGATCACCTTGGGGTTCCTCGCCGCGTACATCGCGATCCCGGCGTACCGCGTGTCCTCGACGATACAGTTGCGCACGGTGCCGTCGATGTTCTCGTAGTAGCCGGGGTTGGTGACGGTGTCGAACCACTCGAGGCTCGTGTCGAAGCCGAGCGCGATCCCGAACGCGCCGGTGCGCAGCACCCGCGTACGCTCGACCACGCCGTTCGTCGATCCTCCCTTGAAGTAGACACCGGTGGTGGCGGTGTCGTGGATGTAGCAATCCTGAACGAGGAAGTCGTCCGCGTTGACGGCATCGATGCCCTCGGCGTTCATGTCATCGGGTGGCGTGTTTGGTGGGTATCCCTTGCCGGAGTTGTAGATCTCGCTGCGGCGAATGGTGAACCCGTCGGACTGCGGCGTGATCTTGATGCAGTCGCGCCCGGTATCGTGAATCTTCGAATCCTCGATCGTGATGTTGGTGGCTCCCAGCGTGTCGGAGCCACCGGAGCCCCAGTTCGTGAACAGCTGGATCGCGTAGAAGCCGCCCGTGACCTCGACCCGCTGGAGCTTGCTGCCGTCGGAGTCGACGTCGAAGAGCACCGGGACCATGGGGTTGTTACCGTCGATGGTGATCGGCTGCGAGATCACGCCCCACTCGCCCGAGTGCGATCGGATCGTGATGTTGGGCTGACGGATGCGCACCTGTTCGTTGTAGACACCATCGCGCAATATGATGGTGTCGCCGGGTTGGGCGACCTCCGCGAGGACATGGCCGATCGTCCGGTACGGCTTGGCCTCGGTGCCGTCGCCGGTGGCATCGTCGCCCGTGGGAGCGACCTGGATGCCGATGTCGTCGTAGTCCGGGGCCGGCGGAACCATCTCGGGCCCTTGCACGCCGCCGCCGTCGCCGTCGCTCGGGGCGCCGTCGTGCGCGGCGTCGCCGAGTGGCGCCCCCGCATCCGAGCGAGCGTCGTGGTCGGAGCCGCCACATGCCGCGAGCGCGACGGGGAAGAGGACGAACGATCCAAACAGATTGCGCATGGGTTCCTTTCGCTGAGCGCCATCAAGCAACGCCCGTTCCACGATGGGCTCGAATCGGCGTGGACATGAAAACTCGCGGGTTTCAATGCCCGATCGCTCGCCGATCGCGGCGCTCGGTGGCGGCCCGGGTGGCCACGTTGACCGGGGCAGCCCCCCCCAGGCTACGATGAACGTCCCATGAAGACGACCTACACGGTCCTCGAGCGCCTCGGCGGCGGCGGCCAGGCCGAAGTGTTCCGCGGCACCGCGGAGTCGATCAAAGGGTTCAAGAAGTCGGTCGCGATCAAGCGCGTGTTGCCGAACCTGACCGCGAACCCGCAGTTCGTCGCGATGTTCCTCGACGAGGCCCGGCTGTCGCTGTTCCTCCAGCACGCGAACATCGTGCAGGTGTTCGACATCTCGAAGGCCGACGACGGCACGTACTTCCTCGTCATGGAGTACGTCGACGGTTGCGATCTCAAGGAGCTGATGGCCTTCCACGCGAAGACCCAGACCAAGGACATCGCCCTCGGGATCCACATCATGATCAAGGCGTGCGAGGGCCTGAACTACGCGCACACGCTCGATCACCCGCACACCGGTAAGCCGCTCGGGATCGTGCACCGTGACGTCTCGCCGCCGAACATCATGCTGTCGAAGAACGGCGAGGTGAAGGTCGTCGATTTCGGCCTGGCGAAGGCGGACAGCCAGGTCGAGATCACCGACGAGGGCGTGGTGAAGGGGAAGTTCGCGTACCTCGCGCCGGAGGCCACGCTCGGCAAGGAGCTCGACGCGCGCGCCGACGTGTTCGCGCTCGGCATTATCACCTGGGAGCTGATGACCGGGATGCGCTTGTTCCTCGGCGACAACCCGCACGCGACGATCGCGATGGTGCGCGCCGCGCGCATCCCGTCGATGGCCGCGATCAATCCCAACATCGATCCCGAGCTCGAGGAGATCGTGCGCAAGGCGCTCGCGCGCGATCCCGACCAGCGTTTCCGCACCGCCGCCGACTACGGCGACGCGCTCGCGCACTACCTGTTCGCGAAGGAGCTCAAGGTCACGTCGCGCAACGTCGCCGCCGCCGTGCGCGAGGTGAAGGTCGCGAAGGAGCGCGCGGCGTCGCCGAAGCAGACCCTGATCCAGGCGCTGATCATGGACGAGGTCAACAAGATGACCTCGCTGGTCGCCGACGAGCTCGCCGCCGAGAACGGCGTGGTCGCCGCGCCCGCCGAGCTGGTCGACACCAAGGACTGGGCGTCGGACCTGCTCGACGATTAGCGGCGCGTGCGCACGCGCCACCACGCGAGCGCCGCGAACAGCAACGTCTGCGCGACGAGCAAGCCCCACGCGGTGAACAGCACCGCCGGCGTGTGCGCGTACTGCGGCTCGTCGGGCAGCAGGTTCATCGGCGACGACAGCTGGTTCGTGTTGACGGTCGCGCTCATCGCGTCGACGGCAGCACGCGACGACACCGCGTACGACAGCGCGCCGGGGATGCCCTTCAGCGCGAACATGATCCCGGCGAACAGCACCTGCGGCACGAGCACGATCGGGATCAGGCTCGTCGCCTTGTCGGGCGTCGACGCGACCGCGGAGATGCACAGGCCGAGCGAGATGCCGGCGAGTCCCGACAGCACGATCGTGAGGTAGAGCTCGGCGAGCGGAGGCAGCGCGATGCCCCCCGGCGGCAGCGTGAGCTTCGCGGCGACCACGCCGAGCAGCAGCGCGCTCTGGATCATGACCAGCACCGCGAGCACGATCAGCTTGGAGGCGACGTAGGGCCCGGCGTGGAGGCCGGCGAGGCGCTCGCGGCGCAGCACGTTCGCCTCCTTGCAGATCTCGCGCGCCGAGTTGATCACGCCGAACCACACACCGGTGGTGGCGAGCATGAAGATCACCTTCTTGGCGTCGATGCGGCCGTTGACGAAGCTGTCCCCGCGCGACACGAGCACGAGCAACAGGCCGATCACCGGCGCCTGGAGCAGCAGCAGCGCGAGGTTACGCCTGTCGGCGAGGATCAGCTCGACATAGCGGCGACACAGGATCGCGAGCTGCCGCAGCCGCGAGTGCGCGACCTCCTTGCTGCGGCGCTCGTGCTCGGTGCGCTGCTCGACGGTGGGTGCCGCGGGTGCGCGAGCCGGGCGCTCGACGGCGTACTTCTGATGCTGCAGGGACGTCTTGTAGCGATCCGCCCACCCGGGCGCCTGCGCGGCGTCATCGGTGGTGGCGTAGATGTCGGCGTAGTCGGCGACGCCGAAGAAGCCGAGCGCCTGCGACGGCGGACCGAAGTAGAGCAGCCGCCCCGCCGCGAGGAACGCGATGTGATCGCACAGCGCGATGTTCTGGGTGGCGTGCGTGACGAGCACGATGGTGCGACCGCGATCGGCGAGCTTGCGGAGCGTGACCATCAGCTTGCGCTCGAGCCCGGGATCGAGGCCGGACGTGGGCTCGTCGAGAAACAGCAGCACCGGATCCGCGAGCAGCTCGCACGCGATCGAGACGCGCTTGCGCTGGCCGCCCGAGAGCTGATCGATGCGCTTGTGTGCGTGCGCCGTCATATCGACCTGGTCGAGCACGGTCGCGATGCGCACGTCGATCTCGCCGGGCGACGTGTCCGATGGCAGCCGTAGCCGCGCCGCGTGATGCAGCGCGCGCTCGACGGTGAGCGTCGCGTGCAGGATGTCATCCTGTGGCACGTAGCCGATCACCGAGCGATAGGCGTCGTAGCCCGCGTACAGATCGTCGCCGTTGATCGTGACGCGGCCCGCGGTCGCGCGCGCGAACCCACACAGCGCGGTCATCAGCGTCGACTTGCCCGCGCCGCTGCCGCCGACGATGGCGACGAACTCGCACGGCTCGATCGAGATCGTCGTCGGCGCGAGCAACACGCGATCGCCGACCCGGCGCTCGAGCTCCGTCGCGTCGATCCGGATCGCGCCGCGCTGGTCGAACGAGTCGAGGCTGTCGCCGTCGTAGGTCAGGCGATAGGTGCCGATCTGCACGACATCACCCGGCGCGAGCCGCCGCGCGCCGTGCACGCGCACGCCGTTGACCCACGTGCCGTTGGCGGAGCCCAGGTCGCGCAGCTCGTGATGATCGTCCTGCCACACGAGATCCGCGTGGTGGCGCGAGACCAACGGCTGATCGAGCAGGATGTCCGCGCCGACGCGGCCGATCGTGAGCAGCGCGGTGCCCGGCGGCGTGGCGAAGTGCTGGACCGCGGCGATCCGACGCGCGAGCGGGTTGACGTAGACCAGGCGCAGCGTCGCGCCGCTCGCGCCGTCGGCCAGGTGCAGCTCGTCGCCGTCGTGCAGCACCGCATCGCGGACCTCGGCGCCTGCGAGCAGCACGCGCGCGCCCTGCTCCGCGATCACGTGATGCGCACCCGCGATCACCTCGAAGCGAGCGTGGTGCGCGCCGACCCACGCGGCCGACACCACGACATCGCACTCGGCGGCGGCGCCGATCGACATCGGGCTCTCGCGGAGCGCGACGCGACGCGGTCGGTCGCCCTCGGTCAGCTCGAGGTACGCGCCTGTCCGGGACGCATCGACGGTCGCGTGTTCCGACACCGGGCCCGCATCATACGTCGTATCCTCGCCGGATGCGGTGGCTGCTCCTGTTCGGGCTCGTGTGTCTGCCCGCGCTCGCGACGGCGAAGCCCAAGGTCGCGGTCGCGCCGCTCGACGGTGACGACAGTGGCAAGGTCGCCGAGGTCGTCGCCGAGGCGGCCCGCGAGCGCGCGAAGGTCACCGGTCCCGAAGCGACGCAGAAGGCGATGACCAGGCTCGACCTCTCGGGTGACCTCGACGGCAAGGCGATCAAGAAGCTGCGCAAGCGCCTCGGCGTCGATGCCCTGATCCACGGCAAGGTCGAGAAGGACGGCGGCAAGAAGCGGCTCGAGCTGCAGGTGTCCGTGCGCGGCAAGAAGACCGAACGGTTCTCGGTGTCGTTCAAGAGCGCGACATCGAAGAAGCTCGAGGACGAGCTACGCGACGAGCTGGCGAAGCGTCTGTCGGAAGGCGAAGGCAGCGACGACGATGACGAAGACAAGCCGCGGCGACTGAGCGATGACGCCAAGGTCGACCGCGACGACGACGACGACCGCCGGTCGCGCAAGAAGAAGAGGAAGCGCCGGCGCGACGATGACGAACCGGCCGAACGCAACGCGATCACGCAGGCCGCGCTCCGCCTCGGCGGTGGCGGCTCGCTCACCCGCCGCACGCTCACGTACGACACCACGTCCCCGACGCCACCGCGGCGCGTGGGCACGCTGTCGGGCGCGGTGCGCCTCGAGGGCGAGCTGTATCCCGCCGCGTTCGACACGCTCGACGGCGTCGCGGCGAGCCTCGGCCTCGCGTTCGAGCTCGACAAGACGCTCGGCCTGGGCATCGAGGTGCCCGGCGCGGGTGGTGCGGAGGCCGCGATCGACAAGCTGCACGTGCAGATCGGCGCGCGCTATCGCGTGGCGTTCGGCGCGAGCTCGATCGCCTTCGGTGCCAGCTACTACCGCCGTCGCTACATCGCCGATCGCGGTGGGCCCGGCCTCAACCTCGACATGCCCGACGTCGACTACACCGCGCTCGCACCGGGCGTCGTCGGCCGGTTCGCGCTCGGCCCCAAGACAGGGCTCGTGCTCGCGCTCGACGTTCCGCTCATGCTCGACGCCGGCCCGATCCAGTCGAGCCTCAGCTACGGCGCGGCGAACATCATCGCGGTCGACCTCGACGCGGGCATCGAGTACCGGCTCGGTCCGCACTACGCGCTCAAGGCCGCGCTCGAGCTGTCCAACATCAAGCTCTCGTTCGACGGCAAGCCGGGCACACAGGCCCAGATCCGCATGGTGCAAGGCGCGACCGATCGCAACCTCGGCGCGGCCGTGACGTTCGAAGTGCTCTACTGACCCGGGCAGACGGTCACTTCGAACGTGCCGTTCACCTCGTTGTCGCCATCGAACGACGCGACGAGCCCGCCGCTGACCGTGGTCGGCGTGGCGGTGTCGACGACGATGCGCCCGTCGAACGAGATCTTGTTGTCGTTGTCGCTGACGAACGTCATGTTGCGCATCGGCCCCATCTCGTAGTCGCCGGTCGCCTTGGGGATCGCGACGATGAGGTGCGGGCCCGTCGGCGCGAAGCCGCACGGCGTGAATTGCTCCGCATACAGGGTCGCGAAGTAGTCGGGCTTGCCGTCCGAGAGGAACGCGTCGGTGTGGCCGGCCTGGAACGTCCACGCCTGTCCGCCGACCATGCCCGCCAGCGGGGTCGTCGCGATGTCTGCGGAGTCCGTGCCGCACCCGAGGAGCGCCGCGAGCGCGAGCGAGAGGAACGAGAGCTTGGTCATGTGCGCAGAACGTACCGGAGCCGCGGAGTGGGAACCAAGCGGCTGTAAGGCGCGAGGGCCGCCGTCGTTGATCAAGGCATGCGGCGCATTGCTAGCTTCGTGTCGGTTGGATTCGTGCTCGGAGTCACCGGTTGCGGGATGGCAGGCGCGAAGAAGTTCGCCGCGAGCCCCGCGCCAGTCATGGTCGCCTCGGCCGGCGGGCAAGCCGCCCCTGCCCCCGGCGCCCCCGGCGCGGTGTCCGACTCGATGGCGATCCCCGAAGCGCTCGTCATCGAGGGCACGCTCGGCGTCGAGGTCGGCGAGATCAACGACATCGTCCCGTCGCTGCGCGCGACCGTCGAGTCGCTCGGCGGTCGCGTCGTCAGCGAAGAGGTGAGCGGTGCCGAGCAGTCGTGGAGCGCGCAGCTCAAGCTGCGGCTGCCGCCGGACAAGGTCGAGACCGTCGTCGGGTTCCTCGCCGGCCGCGGCGACATCACGACCAAGCGCATCAACGCGACCGACGTCTCGAAGCAGCTGTTCGATCAGGAGCTCGCGATCAAGAACCTCCGCACCACGCTCGATCGACTCACCGTGCTGATGGGCAGCCCCGGCCTCCAGGTGCAGCAGATCCTCGAGATCGAGAAGGAGATGACCCGCATCCGCGGACAGATCGATCAGCTCGAGGGCGACCAGCGGTTCCTCAAGGATCGCGTCGCGTACGCCACGCTCGACGTCTCGATCTCGCGGCGGGACGGCGCGCTCGTGTTCGACAAGCCGACCGCGAAGTTCTATCCCGGCGTGCGCGGGACCGCGCTGATCCTGTTCGATCCGGGCCAGCGCGATCGCGCGCGGTTCGGCGCCGGCATCGTGATGCACAGCTTGCTGCGCAACTTCTCGCTCGAGGTCGACGTGTTCCAGAAGAAGCACGACGAGGAGGGCATGAACACCGCCACGTCCGTGATCGCCACGCTCGGTGGCGCCACCTACTCCGACTTCCTCGGCGGCGGCAAGCGGCGCACGCTGAACCCGTTCCTCGGCCTGCGCACCGGCTACGCCTACCTCGACAGCCACCGGTTCACCGTGCAGGCGGAGGCCGGCGTCGAGCTGTTCAAGGCGAAGTACGTCGTGATCGACGCGAACGTCCGCGCGACGACGCTGTTCGGCAAGGACTTCGATCTCGGCCTCGTCGCGGGCGCGGGGGCGGTCGTCGCCTTCTAAGATGCGACGGTCGGCGGCGCGCTCCGTCCGATCAAGCGGAGCGCTCCGCTGAGAGCACGAGCTGCCGCGTGGATGCCGACTGCGATCCGGGCCAGAGCTGCGTCCAGTGGTCGGGGATGCACGGCGAGGTTGGCCACGAATGCATCATTCCGTGCCGCGCGCCTGATGCGAGCGGCGCGCAGTGTCCGCCCGGCATGATGTGCGACTTCATCCCCGACCACATCGGGCACTTCTGCGCGCCGATTCCTGAGTAGGTATACGCTGCACGGGTGATCGACGCCTACGCGAGCGGTGCGCTGCCTCCAACGCTCGCCGCGATCATGAGCGTGGTGCTCTCGGTCGCGCTCGCGACGGCCGCCTGCCTCGGCTTCGTGCGTGCGCGCCGGCGCCAGGCGCTCGCACGACGCGCCGAGATGGACCTCGCGGGAACGGCCCCGCTCGTCGACGGCGAGACCGTGTTGACCGGCATCGTCGAGCACGCCCCCGGGGCCGAGGTCGCGGTACGCGTCGAGGTGGTCCAGACCGGCTCCGAATCACAGGGCTCCGGTGGGTGGAGCCACAAGTGGATCGAGACCGATCGCCGGATCACCGTCCGGCCGTTCTATCTGCGCCTCGATGATGGCCAACGCGTGCGTGTGGAGCCACCGCGCGACGTCGATGTCGCCGATGCCCTCGATGGCAAGGTGCTGATCGACCGTCATCAGCGCGTGCTCGTCGCCGAGCTCGTCCCCGGCGAGCGGATCCACGCGCGCGGCTCGCTCGATCGCAGCGGAGATCCCATCCCGAGCGCCACCTCCTACCGCGAGCTCGACCGGGACTGGGCGCTCGGTCCCGCCCACGGCAGGATGCTGCTGTCGTCGGAGCCGCTCGGCGCGGGGATGCGGCAGCGGGCGGCGTTTCATCGACGCGCCGCATGGACCGCGAGCATCGCGTTCGCCGTGCTGCACCTGACGCTGGTGCCCTACTACACGCGGCTCGCAGGCGACGTGGTGCCGGCCAAGCTGCTCTCGGCCCACCACTACGTGACGAGCGACAGCGACGGCGATGACGAAGTCCACTACGTCTGGCAGCTCGACGTCGGAAAGGTCGAGGTCGGAGAGGGTGCGTATCACGCGGTCCCGACCGGCGCCCGCGTCGCCACGCGCCGCGGGAGCATCGGTGGGTGGCAGCTGGGAGCACGCCCTACGATCGGCCTCCTCCACGCGTCGCTCGCGACCGGGCTCGTGTTCCTGTTGCTGTTCCTCGAGTACAAGATGCGGCGCGCCACGCGGCCGTGGTTTCGACGCAAGGTCGAGGAGACCGGATCCGGCGAGCTGCCCGAGGTCCCGGGCCCCCGCAAACCGCGAGCGCGGTGAATTCGCGATCACAACCGCCCGGTGCCGTCTCTACCTCCCTGGAGCGGGGTCGTCCCGCCAGGAGTGTGTGCATGAAGACGCGATTCTCGGTGCTCTGTCTGCTGTTGGGGCTCCCTGCGTGCGGCGGCGATGATGGGAGCTCCCCCGCCCCGGATGCGGAGGTCGGCTCGGACGCCGGCACCGATGCGGACCCCGGCGACGCACGCGATCCCGGCGG
>Ga0247829_10000278_pt1 | contig 17978 bp, 18 predicted proteins | sample 12C_Control_Day4_FD_207765 | JGI IMG/M metagenome (GOLD analysis project Ga0247829, IMG submission 207765) | Soil microbial communities from agricultural site in Penn Yan, New York, United States - 12C_Control_Day4 | ecosystem: Environmental > Terrestrial > Soil > Agricultural land | place... | reverse complement strand
CGGGCTTGGTGTCCTGATCGCGAACTTCGTCTCGGTATGCGGCGGTCTCGCAACGAAGCCTCGTGCGCGGGATCGGCACCCTAGAAGAAATACTCCTTCCACCACTGGGCGGCGAAGGTGCCCGGCGACAGCAGCACGAACGCCCAGAGGAAGGCCGATCCCCAGTTGGCGATCTGGAACTTGAGCACCGGCATTTCCGTAATGCCGGCGACGATCGGCACGCTGGCGCGGAGCGGACCCGAGAACCGCCCGATCACTACGGCCCACACGCCCCACTTCTCGAAGAACTTGTGCCCCGTCTCGATCAGATGCGGATAGTTCTTCAGTGGCCACATATTCTGAATCTGGGCGTGATAGTGGTAGCCCAGCCAGTAGGACAGCCAATCGCCCAGCGCAGCGCCGATGGCGGCGGCGGCGACGATGGTCCAGAAGATCAGCGGGTCGGCGGCGCCGATGATGGTGCCGATGCCGACCAGCATGGCCCAGAACGGCAGGACCAGCGAGACGAACGCCAGCGACTCCCCGAAGGCGAGCACGAATACGATGAGTGCCGACCAGTTGTGATTGTGCCGTACGAACTCGAGCACGCCGCTCGTGACATCCGCGAACGTCATTGTGCCTTCCTCCCGCGCGAGCGGTCCCGAGAAAGGACCGAGGCCGACCCGTTTGTCAACGTGGCATCGGCCCGGGTGCGGCGTGGGCTCGGCGCGCCCCTCATGCCTTGCAGCGGCGCGAGCGCATCTCGGCGGCAAGCTCCTTGCCGACCTCGGCGGCGAGCATGTTGGTGCGGGAGATCTGGGCGGGAGAGAGGTCCTTGGCACCCTTGAGCGTCTTGGGCACGCTGTCGGCCTCGCGACGCCCCATCGCCAACTCCTCGCAGGAGAGCTCCTTCTTGCGGGTGCGGAAGGCGAAAAGCCGAACGCCCGAGGCGTGCGCCTGCGCGCTCACCGGCTCCTTCACCCACTTGCGGTCCTGATCGGACAAAAACGAATTGAGCGTGGTCTGGCGCTGGTCCACGCATTCCTTGCTGTCGTCGACGCACGACAGGCCGGCCCTGGAATCGCCGCCGCCGAACCCCGAGCACCCCGACGCCGCGAGGCAGAGCCCGATGCAGCCGGCGGCGAAGGTCGAGCACCTCGGCTTCACGGGTCGGCTGTCGCGCATCGTTTCCTCTTGAGGTTCGCGGCGGGAGCCCATAGAAGGCAAGCATGTGGCCGAGGCGTGGCGACGCCGGACTGCCACGATTCTGCAGGTGTTTAGGGGATCGGGCGCACGGGTTGAAGCCTCCGCGTCGCAACAACCCCAGTTTGTGTCAGGGAGTGACATCATGGTCCACGCCATCCGCATCCACCAGACCGGCGGCCCCGAAGTATTGAAGTGGGAGAGCGTGGAGGTGCCGGCGCCGGGACCGGGCCAGGTGCGCCTCAAGCAGCACGCCGTCGGCGTCAACTACATCGACGTCTACCAGCGCTCCGGCCTCTACAAGCTGCCGCTGCCGTTCATCGCGGGCTCCGAGGGCGCCGGAGAGGTAGTGGCCGTCGGCCCCGGCGTGACCGACTTCAAGGTAGGCGACCGCGGCGCCTATGCCGGTGCCATGGGCGGCTACGCCGAGGAGCGCGTGATGCCGGCCGACCGCCTCGTCAAGCTCCCCGACAACATCGATTACAAGACGGGCGCCGCCATGATGCTGCAGGGCATGACGGTGCGCTATCTGCTGCGCGAGACCTACAAGGTCGGCAAGGGCACCACGATGCTGCTGCACGCCGCCGCCGGCGGCATCGGCCTCATCGCCTGCCAGTGGGCGCGGCACCTGGGCGCCACCATCATCGGCACGGTCAGCACGGACGACAAGGCCAAGCTCGCCAAGGAAGCCGGCTGCACCCACGTCATCAACTACAAGACCGAGGACTTCGTGAAGCGCACCAAAGAGCTCACGGGTGGCCAGGGCGTCGATGTCGTCTACGACGCCGTCGGCAAGGATACCTACCCCGGCTCGCTCGATTGCCTCAAGCCGCTCGGCCTGTGGGTGAGCTTCGGCAACGCCTCCGGCGCCATCACCAACTTCGATATCCTGGCGCTGTCGGCGAAGGGCTCGCTCTACGCCACGCGGCCGACGCTCGGCACCTACGTCGCCAAGCGGGCGGACCTGCTCGCCAACGCCAACGAGCTGTTCGACATGGTCGGCAAGGGCATCGTCAAGATCAACGTCAACCACACCTATCCGTTGAAGGATGCCGCCAAGGCGCACGCCGACCTCGAGGCCCGCAAGACCACCGGCTCGATTGTCCTGCTGCCGTAACCTGGTGTCATACCGGGGCTTGTCCCCGGTATCCAACTATCCAATGGCGCCGCAGTGAGTTGGGTGCTGGATCCCGGTGACGAGCACCGGGATGACTGGAAATCGCGAGGACTCCAATGCCGCAGAGGCCCATCGAGCTGCACTACTGGCCCACCCCCAACGGCCACAAGATCACGATCATGCTCGAGGAATGCGGGCTCCCCTACGAGATCAAGCCCGTCAACATCGGCAAGGGCGACCAGTTCAAGACCGAGTTCCTGGCCATCTCCCCCAACAACCGCATGCCCGCCATCGTCGATCCCGACGGGCCCGGCGGCAAGCCGATCTCGATCTTCGAGTCGGGCGCGATCATGCAGTATCTCGGCCGCAAGACCGGCAAGTTCTATCCCGCCGACGAGCGTGCCCGCGTCGAGGTGGAGCAGTGGCTGTTCTGGCAGATGGCCAACCTCGGCCCCAACTGCGGCCAGGCGCACCACTTCCGCAACTACGCCCAGGAGAAGATCAAGTACGCCATCGACCGCTACACCAACGAGGTGCACCGGCTCTACGGCATCATGAACACGCGGCTCGGCGACCGCGACTACCTCGCCGGCGCATACTCGATCGCCGACATGGCGAGCTACCCGTGGGTGCGGCCCTACAAGAACCAGGGCCAGGACCTCGCCGAGTTCCCGAGCCTCGAGAAGTGGTTCCAGCGCATGCGTGACCGCCCGGCCGTGGCCAAGGGCGTCAAGGTCGGCGAGGAGCTGCGCGCCAACTACAATCTCGCCACCGACAAGGACGCCCAGGCGGTCCTCTTCGGCCAGCGCGCCCGCAAGTAGATCAGGCCTGCCGCACCTTGTAGAGGGGATCGCCGAAGTGGATGTAGTTGGCCCAGTCCCTCTGGCTCACGGTCTTGGTTGCCTGCCTCGCCTCGCGCATGGCTGAGCTCAGCGACTTGCCCGACAGCAGCCCCCCGTAGAAGGTGCCGGCGAACTTGAGGGCGGCGACATCGTTCACCGGCCAGTACGTGCCGATGAAGTTGGCGATGCCGTTGAGCAGGAAGCTCTCGGCCAGGCTCACCTGGCCCGCGAAACGCGGGGGCTCCGCTCCGTCCGCGGCTCCTCCGTTGGGACCGCCGCGGATGCGTCCTGATTCGCACGCGTTGAGGAATATCATCTGCGGCACCTTGCCGACTTCGATCAGGTCGGCGGCCGTGAGGCGGCCGTCCTTCAGGATCAGCCCGCTCGCCTCGGGCTTCAATTCCACGAAGTCTGCGTGCCCGGCGTAGTGGAGGAGGTCGTAGGTGCCGGATCCGAGCTCCGTCAGCACATTGGCGCGCGAGGCGTCGGCGCCCTTGAGCGTCACGACCTCGCCGCGGTTGGCCTTGAACAGCTCGGTCAGCTGCTCGCCCTCGTTCTGCGCGCCGGCGAGGTCGCCGGTCGGGTTCTCGACCACCAGCATACGCAGCGTCGCGTCCGGGGGAAGGATCGGCTGGCCGGCGACGCGATCGCGGTTGGCGATGCGGTAGAGCCGGCTCACCCCCAGCTCTAGCGCGGGGCAGCGCTCCTTGAAGTAGAACGCCTCCCACGGGATCGTGGAGCTCTGCTGGTCGTGGATGACCACGAGATGCGCCGTGGCCTTCTGCAGGCTCCGGCTGATGAGCTCCTGCAGGGGAGCGGGAACATACGCGTTGGCGAGCGAGTCGCCGATCTTGGCGTCGAACTCGCGCAGCCTCGCGGCCATGTCCGTCAGGCGCGCCTGCTCTCCGGGATCGACCGAGTGCTCGTAGAGCTGAATGGCGGCGCCGAGCTCGGCCGAAAGCAGGCAGTACTCCAGATTGGTGTCGCTCTTGCGCACGACCTGCAGATAGACCGGGGTCGTCGGCGGCGGGGCGGCCGCGACGTCTCCGCTGCGTACGCGGTTCTCCGTCTCCGACACCGAGACCTGGTATCCGAGCTTGGTGAAGTAGCCCTCCGCGATGAGGGCCTTTATCTCGCGCCGGATCGCCTCGCTCTTGTCCTTGTCGACCTCGCTGATCGACACCTTCTGCACGGGCTCGCTGTCCTTGGCGTCGGTCAGGCCGCGCAGGAAGCCCGTCAGGAAGCGCACCACGAAGTCCTTGATGCTGAGCCCGGTGCCCACGCCCATGGGCACCGTCGCAAACTCGAGGATCTTGGCGGCCGACAACGCTTTGGCGAGCTTCTCGCCGACGATCTCCAACACGGGAGGGGCGAATGCGTTGATGGCGCCCATGCCCGCGATCACGAGCAGTGCCGTGAGTGAACGATCCTGCGATGGCATCCGCAGGATAGAGACCTCGCCGACGTCGCAGTCGAACGCGTTGCCTTGCGTCATGGTGCCGAGCAGGCCGCCGAGCTTCTCGTCGAGCGCCAGGGCGGCGCCCCGCGTGCCCGTGGGATTGATGTTCTCGAACACGCCGACGGCGTAGGCCGGCGCCGGCACGTCGGCGATGCTTCCGGAGTTGAGCACGATCTCGAGCTTGCGCAGTCCGGCGGCTGGCGCAGCGGACGGGGCGCCGCCCGGTAAAGGTGTCGACCTCTCCATGCGCGTGGGCGCGTCGCTCTGGGCGGAGGCTGGGGTCGGCGTCGGCGCTTCGACGAGCGGCCGTACGGTCGTGATCGGGTTCTCGACCAGCGGCCGCACCACCGTCATCGGCGCGGCATGCACGAACTGCAGCTCCAGGACATGATACCCGATCTCCAGCTTCTGGCCCTCGCGCCAGATGGAGGTCCCGAGCCGGTTGCGGCCCTCGATCACGCTGCCGTTGGTGGAGTTGAGGTCCGTGAACCAGGTCTCTCCGTCCCTGACCTGCAGGCGGGCATGCGCGCGCGACACGCGCTCGTCCGGCAATACGATGTTGTTGTCGGCGCTGCGGCCGATCGTGACGATGCTGCCGATCGGGAACGTCGCCGATCCGCTGCCCCCGCCTTTGGCCAGAGGGCCGGGAGTCCAGGTGACGCGCACGCCATCCATCCGCTCGCCCATCGCCAGTGATCTCCCGCGGGTTGTCTCGAGGACGGATAGTGCCCGAACATTGTGGCACGAGCCTAGTGTCCTGATCGCGAAGTTCGTCGCAGCGTGCGGCGGGGTCGGAACGAACTTCGCGATCTGAAGGACACTAGAAAGTTCGTGGTCCTAGTGTGATTCAGATCGAGAAGTCCGCTTCCCCACCTGGCTCAAGGCGATGTAGCGGACTTCTCGATCATCACACTAGGCACGTCTTCGTGTCACGGGCTGTATCCTGGAGCACAGACAGAGGGGCTCCCTCACGTCGGCGCCTGCTTCGCCTTCGAAAGCGTTGGACGCCTAGGCCGGCCAGGCCTGGCCGCCGCCATCGACGCGCACGACCTGGCCCGACACGAAGGCGCCGAGGGGGCCGGCAAGGAACTCGACCACGCGCGCCACCTCGTCGACCGTTGCGATGCGGTCGAGCGTGCCGTGCTCGGCCAGCCGCGCCGGGTCCACCGGACGCGTCGCCAGGAACCGCTCGGTGCGCGTGTCGCCGGGCGCCAGGACATTGGCGGTCACGCCGTAGGGCCGCATCTGGTCGGCAAGGCAGCGCGTGAAGTGCGCGGCTCCGGCCTTGGCCGTCGCGTAGATCGAGCCCTGCGTGCGGCCCTTGGAGCCCGCGACCGAGCCGATCGTGACGATGCGGCCCCGCCGCCGCTCCATCATGCCCTGCGCCACCCGCTGGCACACGAGGATCGTGCTCATCAGGTTGCGCTCGATGACGGCGCGCACGTCCTCCGCCTTGATGTGCACGACATCATTGGGGTTGGGCTTGCCGCCCGCCGCGGCGATATCCCCGCCGGCGTTGTGCACGAGGATATCGATGGGCCCGAGCTCGGCGCCGGCCGTCGCCACCGTGCGCTCGATGTCCTCGACGCGGGTGAGGTCGGCGAGGATCTTCACGGCGCGCACGCCGTGCGTCTCGGCAATGGCGCGGGCGACATCGGTCAGCGTCTCGCGGCCGCCGTACTCGGACGGGCCCTCCTCGCGCATGCCGTGCACGGCGATGTGGCAGCCGAGCGCGGCCAGGCGCTCGGCAAAGGCTCGGCCGAGCCCGCGGCCGGCTCCCGTCACGAGCGCCACCTGTCCCTCGAGCATGCGATCGGCCATGGCAGTCTCCTCCCTGCGGCGCGATTGGCGTTCGCCCGAAGCTGCCAGATATTGGACGCGTCGTCAGCCGCGAAGGGGGGCGCACTCAGCCTTTGGGCGGGACCGCGCCCTTGCGCTCGGCGATCAGCCGGTACTGCTCCGGCTGGCGGTGCAGGGCGAAATTGAACGTCGAGCGCTTGTAGCTGAGCCCCAGGTCGAGGTCGCAGCGCGCCACCACCAGCTCGTCCTCCTGCGTCAGCGCCTGGGCCACGATCTGGCCCGTTGGCGCGATGATGGCCGAGCCGCCGATCATCTCGCAACCATCCTCCACGCCGCACTTGGCAACGCCGACCACCCACGTGGCGTTGGCGTAGGCACCGGCCTGCATCGACAGGTGGTTGTGGAACTCGCTCAGGCGGTCGTGGTCGGGCGCCGGCGGGTTGTGGCGCGGCGTGTTGTAGCCGAGCAGCACCATCTCGACGTCCTGCAGGCCCATCACGCGATAGGTCTCGGGCCAGCGCCGGTCGTTGCAGATGCACATACCCATGTTGGCATCCATCGTGCGCCACACGCCAAAGCCCAGGTCGCCGACCTCGAAGTAGCGCTTCTCCAGGTGCTGGAAGGCGCGCCAGGGCTCGTGCTCGGCGTGGCCGGGGAGATGGATCTTGCGGTAGCGGCCGACGATCGCGCCGGAGCGATCGACGAGGATCGAGGTGTTGAAGCGGCGCACCTTGGGGCCGGAGGCGTCGAGCTCGGCAAATCCCAGATAGAACCCGATCCCGAGCCGCTGGGCCTCGTTGAAGAGCGGCGCGGTCTCGTTGGAGGGCATCTCGCGCTCGAAGAAGCTGTCGATCTCCTCCTGGCTCGTCATCCACCAGCGCGGAAAGAAGGTGGTGAGCGCAAGCTCCGGAAACACGACGAGCTGGCAACCGTGGCCCGCGGCCTCGCGCAGCAGCTCGATGAGGCGCCCGACCACGCTTGCGCGACTGTCGCCGCGCTGGATCGGGCCGAGTTGCGCCGCACCGACGGTGAGAATTCGGGCCATGGCGTGCTCCTGACGGGTCCGGCGTCCATCGCTACCAGTTTCCTGCCGCCCTTGCCGTCACGCAACCGGCTGCCCCTCGCGCAGATGGCAGGCCACCGTATGGCCCGCCGCAACCTGCCGCATCGCCGGCACCTCGACGCGGCAGCGCGGTTCCGCGTAGCGGCAGCGGCCGTGGAAATGACAGCCCGACGGCGGCTTGATCGGGCTCGGCACGTCGCCCTGCAGGATGATGCGCCGCGACTGCGCGGTGGGGTCCGGCACCGGCACGGCGGACAGCAGCGCCTCCGTGTAGGGATGCTGGGGCTTGGAGAACAGCGTGCGCTTGTCGGCCAGCTCGACGATGCGGCCCAGATACATGACGGCCACGCGATGGGCGATGTGCTCGACGATGGCGAGGTCGTGGCTGATGAACAGCAGGGCGAGGCCCAGCTCCCGCTGCAGGTCCTGCAGCAGGTTGACGATCTGCGCCTTGACCGAGACGTCCAGCGCCGAGACCGCCTCGTCGCAGATGATGAGCTCGGGCTCCACGGCCAGGGCGCGAGCGATGCCGATGCGCTGGCGCTGGCCGCCCGAGAACTCGTGCGGCCACCGGCCCGCCGCATCGCGCGGCAGGCGCACCTTGTCGAGCAGCGCCGCCACCCGCGCCTCCATCTCCGCCGGCGTCTTGGCCAGCCCGAAGTTGCGGATGGGCTCGGCCAGGATGTCGCGCACGCGCATGCGCGGATTGAGGCTCGAGAACGGGTCCTGGAACACGACCTGCACCGCGCGGCGCAGCGGCCGTACCTCGCGCGCGGAGAGGTCGTCGATGCGCCTGCCCTCGAGCACCACCTCGCCGCCGGTGATGTCGAACAGCCGCAGGATCGCCTTGCCGACCGTCGACTTGCCGCATCCCGATTCCCCGACCAACGCCAGCGTCTCTCCCTTCCGGATCGAGAACGACACGCCGTCGACGGCGTGCACGTGGCCTGTCACGGTGCCGAGCAATCCGCCGGAGATGGCGAAATGCTTCTTGAGGTTGCGCACCTCCAGGATGGGCGTGCTCATGCCGTCACCGTCTCCCACGCCGCGTGATGGCAGGCGACCCAGTGCCCCGGCGCCTTGTCCTGGAGCTTTGGCGCGGCCTGCCGGCAGATGTCGGTTGCGCGCGGGCAGCGGCTGGCGAACACGCAGCCCTGTATGCGGTTCTTCAGGCTCGGCACGAGGCCCGGAATCTCCGCGAGCCGCTGCTCATCGCCCGTGAGCGACGAGCCGAGCTTGGGCACGGCTCCGAGCAGCCCTTGCGTATAGGGGTGCCGCGGCCGCGCGAACAACTGCCGGGCGGGCGCCTCCTCCACCTTGCGCCCCGCATACATGACGACGACGTGCTCGGCCACCTCCGCCACCACGCCCAGGTCGTGCGTGATCAGCATGATCGCCGCGCCCACGCGCTGCTTCAGCTCGCGCATCAGGTCGAGGATCTGCGCCTGCACGGTGACGTCGAGCGCGGTGGTCGGCTCGTCGGCGATCAGCAGCTTGGGATTGCAGGCGAGCGCCATGGCGATCATGACGCGCTGGCGCATGCCGCCCGACATCTGGTGCGAATATTCGTTGACGCGCCGCTGCGGCTCGGGGATGCCGACCAGCGCCAGCATCTCGACGGCGCGCTTCTCCGCCGCGGCGCGATCGAGGCGCTGGTGCAGCCGCAGGGGCTCGCGGATCTGCCGGCCGATGGTCAGCACCGGGTTGAGCGAGGACATCGGCTCCTGGAAGATCATCGAGATCTCGTTGCCGCGGATGTCGCGCATCTCGGCGTCCGACAGCTTCAGGAGATCGCGGCCGTTGAAAGCGATGCGCCCCGCGATCTTGCCCGGCGGCTCGGGGATCAGACGCAGCACCGACATGGCGGTGACGGACTTGCCGCATCCCGACTCGCCGACGATGGCCAGTGTCTGTCCGGCCTCGATTGCGAGCGAGAGGCCGTCGACGGCGCGGTTGATGCCGTCCGGGGTGCGGAAGTGCGTCTGCAGGTTCTCGATCTCGAGCAGGGCCATTGGCGTGCCTACAACCGCTTGGCCATGCGCGGGTCGAGCGCATCGCGCAGCCCGTCGCCCAGCAGGTTGATGCCGAGCACGCTCAACGAGAGGAAGATGGCCGGGAAGAAGATGATGTAGGGCTTCACCTGCCAGAGCGTGCGGCCATCGGCCATGATATTGCCCCACGACGGAGTGGTGGGCGGCGTGCCGGCGCCGATGAAGGAGAGGATCGATTCGATGATCATGGCGCTGCCGCAGATGTAGGTCGCCTGCACGCACAGTGGCGCCATCGTATTCGGCAGGATGTGTCTGACGATGATGCGCGGGGTCGATGTGCCGGCCGTGATCGCCGCCTCGACGTAGGGCTGCTCGCGCAGCGACAGCACCACGCCGCGCACGAGGCGGGCGACGCGGGGGAACTCGGCGATGGTGATCGCCAGGATCACGTTCTGCACGCTGGCCCGCGTCAGCGCCATCAGCGAGATGGCGAGCAGGATGGGGGGCACGGACATGACGCCGTCCATTACCCGCATGACGATGCCATCGACGCGGCGCAGGTAGCCGGAGACGAGGCCGATGACGAGGCCGAGCGCCGAGGCAAGGATGGCAACCGAGAAGCCGACGCCGAGCGAGATGCGGGCCCCGTACAGGACGCGGGAGTAGATGTCCCGGCCGTAGGCGTCCGAGCCGAACCAGAATTCGGCACCGGGCTCACGCGTGCGCTTGACGGGCGCCAGCGCGGTGGGGTCGACGGTGCCGAGCCACGGCGCAAAGATGGCGATCAGCAGCATGACGCCCAGGATCGCGAGGCCGATCGACAGCGTGGGGTGGCGCCACACGAAGCCCCACACGCCCCGGCGCTCCCGCACCGGCGGCAGGATGTCGGGCAGCTCCGCCGCTATGGCGAAGCCAGGCTGCGCGGCATCATGCGTGTGGAGGTTCAATAGCGGATCCTCGGATCGAGCGCGGTGTAGATCAGGTCCACCATCAGATTCACGAGCACGTAGACGAAGGAGAACATGAGCACGATGCCCTGGATGACGGGATAGTCCCGGCGCACGATGGCATCGATGGTGAGGCGGCCGAGGCCGGGAATTGCGAATACGCTCTCGGTGACGACCGCGCCGCCGATCAGCAGTGCGACGCCGATGCCGATCACGGTGACGATGGGTACCGCCGCGTTCTTGAGGGCATGCAGGAACAGGATCGCGCGCTCGCCGAGGCCCTTGGCCCGCGCGGTGCGGATGTAGTCCTGCGACAGCACCTCGAGCATGGTCGCCCGGGTGATGCGGGCGATGAGCGCGATGTAGACGAAGCCCAATGCGATCGACGGCAGGATCAGGTTCTCCAGCCACGGCCACAGTCCCCTGGACAGCGGCGTGTAGCCCTGCACCGGCAGCCAGTCGAGCTCGAGCGCAAAGACGTAGGCGAGCAGGTAGCCGACGACGAACACGGGCACCGAGAAGCCGGCGACGGCGAACGCCATGAAGCCGCGGTCGAGCCAGCTGCCCGCGCGCCACGCCGCCACCACGCCCATCGGCACGGCCACGACCACCGCCAGGATGAGCGTGACCACCATCAGCGAAAGCGTGGGCTCGATGCGCTGGCCGATGAGCTCGGTCACCGGCAGCCCCGTGAACATGGACTTGCCGAGGTCGCCCCGCACCACGTGCAGCGACCACTCCGCAAACCGCACGAGGAACGGACGGTCGAGACCCAGCCCCTTTCTGATCCGCTCGATGTCCTCGAGCGAGGCCTGATCGCCGGCGATCACGACGGCGGGGTCGCCGGGCGCGATGTAGAGCAGGCTGAAGACGAACAGCGCGACTATCGCCATCACCGGGATGGTCGCCAGCACGCGGCGGACGATATAGCCCAGCATGGAAGGTCCTCACCCCTTCTCCAGCACGAGCGATGAGGAGAAGGGAGCGCCCCTCACGCTTTCTTCGGCCCCCAGAACCACGGCAGCGGCCCGTTGCCTACGCCGTCGAGGCTCGTACGCCAGGCCTGGTAGCCGTAGTAGAAGCCGGTCGGGATGTAGGTGACGTGCTCCATGCTGGCCTTGTTGATGCGGCCGACGATGGCTTTCTCCTCGTCGATCGACTTGGCATCGTACCACGCGGCGATGTCTTTCTCGATCTCGGCGTTATCGGGCCAGCCGAACCATGCCTTCTCGCCGCTGGCGCGGAGCGCGATGTAGCCGACGGGGCTCGCGCAGTCGGAGCCCGCGTGCCAGGTATGGAACATGCCCCAGCCGCCCTGGCCGGGCAGGTTCTTCGAAGCGCGCCGCTGGCCGACCGTGCCCCAATCGGTGGCGACGAAGTCGACGGTCATGCCGATCTTCTTGAGCAGGTCCGCGGTGATCTCGCCCATGGCCTTGAGCGGCGCCTGGTCTTGCGCCACCACGCAGGTCACGGGCTGACCCGAATAGCCGGCCTCCTGCAGGAGCTTCTTGGCAAGCTCGTAGTCGCGCTTGCCCTTGAGCGGCTCGCCGCCGGCCTCCGTGTAGAGCGGCGTGCCGGGCGTGAAGAAGCTCGGGATCGGCTTCCACAGCTTGTCGTCGGAGCCGACGACGGCGCGCATGTAGTCTTCCTGGCTCAGAGCGGCCTGCACGGCCTGCCGCGCCTTGATGTTGTTGAAGGGCGGGTGCATGTGGTTGAGGCGGAAGGAGCCGATGTTGCCGAGCGGATCGGCGATGTCGACCTTGATGTTGCGGTTGCGCTTGAGCACCGGCACGAGATCGGTGAGAGGCGCCTCCCACCAGTCGATCTCCCCGTTCTGCAGCGCCGCCGATGCGGTGGCGGGGTCCGGCATGATGACCCACTCGATGCGGTCGAAGCTGACCGCCTTGCCGCCCGACCACCAGTTGCTCGGCTCGTTGCGGGGCACGTAGTCCTTGAACTTCTCGAAGGCTGCGAGAGCACCGGGCTTCCAGTCGGCGCGCACGAACTTCATGGGGCCCGAGCCGACATACTCCTCGATCTGCTTGAAGGGGTCGGTCTTGGCGATGCGCTCCGGCATGATGAAGCAGCACGGCGTGCCGACCTTGCCGAGCGCCAGGAGTATCTTGGGATAGGGCTTGGAGAGCACCCACTTGAAGGTGCGGTCGTCGACGGCAACGAGCTCTTTCTGGATCGCCTTGAGCATCTGCCCCATGGCGTCGCGGACCTCCCAGCGCCCGATGCTCGCCACCACGTCCTTGGCAAGCACCTTCTCGCCGTCGTGGAACTTGAGACCGTCGCGCAGCTTGAAGGTCCACGTGAGACCGTCGGCCGACACCTCCTCGCTCTCGACCATCTGCCGCTTTGCCTGCAGGCCGCTGTCCATACCGTAGAGCGTGTCCCAGACCAGCTGGGAGGCATTGCGCACCACGTACTGGGTTCCCCAGATCGGGTCGAAGTTCGCGAGGTTCGCCTGCGGCACGAACTTCAGGACTTTCGCTCCCTGTGCCACGGCTGGAGCAGCGAGCTTGCCCGTGGCCGCCAACGTGCCGGCCGCGGTGATGCCCTTGAGAACGGTTCTGCGATCCATGATGTAGTCCCCTCATGATTCCGAGCCGCGCGCCTTCGATGGCGGCGATCGTTTCGTGCCTCCATGTTCCGCCATCGGCGGAACGCATTGAGAGGCTGGCTGTTTTCTGCCGCCAGTTCGCGTCTGCACACGACGGATTGTCAAGGCGTGAAATGCGTGCAGCTTGGCTATGTCTTGAGCAGCCGCAATGGCTCCGAACTCTCGGGGCCCGATCCGATAGGCTGCGGTGCGGGGTTACCGGAGCGTAGGTTAAATGAAGGTGCGGCGTCCGGCCTCAGCATGCAAGCCCGCACCGGCTGCCGGGGGACACACAGGGGCGAGCACGTCTCTCCCTATCTCCGCACGCAGATGACGTTCTGGCCCTGCTTCGGCACGAATGCACCCTGAGTAAGGCATTCGCGCAACCGCCCCTCGCAATCGCGCAGGCAGGCTTCCCTCGGCTCCTCGTCCATGATCGGGCAGGTGGCCGCGCACCTCGGCTTCTCCTGGTAGCAGCACGTCTCGTTCACGGGCAGCTTGGGCTGGGACTGCTGGGCCGATACCTGGGACGCCGGCCCCCAGGCGACCGTGGCCAGCAGGAGGGTGGCAGCGCAGATGCCGCCAAGCGTCAAGATCCTACCCGCCATCCCGCCCTCCCGTGCACGCCGCGGCGGCACCGATTGTTCCACATTTTCAGTCCGACAGGGAAGAATGCCGGCGCACGGCGAGCAGCCGCTCCAGCCCGTCGACCACCATCTTGGGAGCTTCCGCGCTGGCGTAGAGCAGCACCGGAATGTCGAGCTGCCGCGCCAGCGCGCGATGCTCGGCGTTGACGAGCGCGGCGGCGAACACGAACTGCCTGCCGCGCGCGAGCGCGTTCTCGGCGCTGCGGGCAACGAGCGTCTCGGCGCCCTTCTCCTCGAGCAGCGCCTGCAGGCGCACGACGCGAGGCGAGATCTCGCTCTCGACGATGAGAATGGAGCAGTTGCGGCAGGTCATCGGTCGATCCTGTTGGCCAGAGCTGGCCGCAGGATGCCGACTGAGCACGGCGAATCTCTGTTCCCGCCGTTACAAGGATGATCCGGAAAGCGCCGCGAGGTTAGGCGACCCTTAGCGCTGCCTTGCGAATTTTAGGCGACTGTGGCCGCGATTTGTCGGCTTCAGGCCTGCTGAATGGCGGACAGCTCCCACTGGCGGGGCGTACCGTTGAGGGGGCGCCGGAAGGTCCACACCTCCGTCACCTCTTGCGGCTCGGTGCGGCTGCCGGAGACGACGCGGCCCGATGCCGCCTCGACCGTGGCGTCGATCAGCGAGTAGCGCATTGCGACGGTCGCATAGTCGCCGTCCGGCTCGCTCCACGCTTCTGCCAGATCGCCCTGCAGCAGCTTGGCGCCCGACACCTCGTTGCGCACGCCGCGCTTGGTGTCGCCGGCGAGCTCCTCCGCGAAATAGGAGAGCATCTCGGGCGTGGCCCGATCGCCGAGCGCATCGAGGTCGTTGCGGCCGTAGGCGGTCTGGATGTCGCCGAGCAGCCGCTCGAAGGCGTCGTAGTCGTCCTGGCCGATCGACACCGCGGAGGCTGCGCCGCCGCCGAGCAGGGCGCCGTTGCGGTAGCTCGCGTTCTGGTTCGGCCGTCCGCCTGCCGACGACGCAGTGGCTGTCGCCAGCGCCGGCTGCGACGAGCGGTTACGGAAGAACAGGAAGGCAAGGTAGGCGAGATAGACCAGGCCCGCGATCAGCGCGGCCTGCAGCAGGAAGCCCAGCACGTTGGCGAGCGCGCCCATGCCGAACAGGCCGGCGAGGCCGGCGCCGATCAGGCCGCCGAGCAACAGTCCTCTCCAGCCACCGAAGCGGGAGGGCTGCGCCGCCGCCGTTGGCGCCGACTGCGCGCCCTGCGCCGTGGTGCTCTTGCCGGGCTGCGTCATCGATCGCTCCATCGGCGCGGCCGGCTTGGGCGCGGTGTTCGTGGACGGTGGAGCGGTGAACGTCTTGCCGCCGCGGCTGCCGACGCTGCGGCCACCGCCAACGCGCGCGTCGGCCAAGTCGGCCATCAGCCCGAGCGCGGCTGCAGCAACGAGGGACATCCAGAGGATTCTGCCAGGCTTGCTGCTTCGGGAGAACATTGGGTGGCTCCAGGGTGCTGGGTCACTAGGCACGACGGCGTCAGTCCTGACACAGATATAGGCAGAAACGGGCTAATATCCAAGCCTTTCAGGCGGGGGACTGACGGCAGAAGGGGAGTCTGCTATTGAACCGCGGACACAACAGAAGGCTCCTGCGCCAATGACGTACGCATTTACCCCGGTTCCGCAGCCCGCCCTGCCGGTCAAGGGCTCGGACAAGCTGTTCCCCATTCACCGTGTATATTGCGTGGGACGCAACTATTCCGAGCACGCCCGAGAGATGGGGCACGACCCCAACAAGGAGCCGCCGTTCTTCTTCCAGAAGAACCCCGACAACGTCGTCACCGACGGGCGCTTTCCCTACCCCTCGGCCACCAAGGACGTGCATTTCGAGATCGAGCTGGTGGTGGCGCTGAAGTCGGGTGGCATCAACATCAAGGCCGCCGACGCCATGAAGCATGTGTTCGGCTATGCGGTCGGCATCGACATGACGCGGCGCGACCTGCAGGCCGAGGCCAAGAAGCTGCAGCGCCCCTGGGAAGTAGGCAAGGCGTTCGAGAAATCGGCTCCCTGCACGCCGCTGGTGCTGGCGCAACACGTGGAGAGCTCATCCAAGGGCGCCATCTGGCTCGAGGTCAACGGCGAGCGCAAGCAGACCGGCGACCTCGCGCAGATGATCTGGGACATCCCCCACCAGATCGAGTTCCTGTCGGGCCTGTTCGAGCTCACGCCCGGCGATCTCATCTTCACCGGCACCCCAGCCGGCGTCGGCGCCATCAAGAAGGGCGACAAGCTCAAGGGCCACGTCGACGGCGTCGGCGATCTCGAGGTGACCGTCGTCTGAGCCGCCGTCACGGCCGGGTTGCATCGGTCGTCCATGGTCGCGGCGCGCAAGCTAGCCACGTCTTGTCGGCAATGCTGCGAGGCAGGAGTTGCGCTTGCCGGGCACGGGGCGATCTGCAGATAACGGACAGTGGCGGGGCACCACGGGGAGGAAGTCATGTCGCACGGCCATGGCCACGGACTTGTCGAAGGCGACAACAAGAAGATCGCCATTCTCATCTCGGTACTGGCGCTGTTTCTCGCGGTCTGCGAGACGCTCGGAAAGAGCGCGCAGACCGATGCGCTCAAGTACAAGGCGGAAGCATCGAATCTGTGGGCCTTCTTTCAGGCCAAGACCATTCGCAAGACCACCATGGAGACGGCGGCCGAGCAGATGGAGGTCGACGTCAAGCTAGCCAAGGACCCGACGGTAAAGGACCTTTTGGAGAAGCGGGCCAGCGCGTGGAAGACGCGCGCGGCGCGCTACGAGAGCGAGCCCGAGACCCAGGAGGGGCGCAAGGAGCTGTCGGCCCGCGCAAAGGCCCTGGAAGCCAAGAGCGATCTCGCTCTCGCCAAGTATCACAACTACGAGTTCGGCTCGGCCGCCTTCCAGATCGCCATCGTGCTCGCCTCTTCCTACCTCATCACCCAGGTCGTCTACCTGCTGTGGGGTGCGATCGGCGTCGGCGGCGTCGGCCTCCTTTTCACGGCGCTCGGCCTGTTCGCTCCCAACGCGATGCACCTGTTCGGCGCGCACTGATCCTCATCCCGTTGTCTGCGCAAGACAGCTCTCGGCGCGCTTCGGGGGACGTACACGCATTTGTGTTGCCGCGATCGCTACCCCCCTGCAATCCCCGTGCGTATCTACTGGCGCGGGTAGGCACGCGGCGGCAATCGCAATTGGAGGCTCGGTAATGAAGACTGCAATTTGCGGACTGTTGGGTCTGTCGCTGCTCGCGGGGCTCGCTGGTCCCGCCGATGCGGCTCCGCGGGCCAAGAAGCGCTACTACGCTCCCGCCTACGAGCGATCGCAGGGCAGCGACTACACGGAGCGTCTGGCTGACAAGCAGCAGTTCGGCTCCAGTGCGTGGTGGCAGCAGATGGACCGCGAGCGGCGCGGCGGGCGCGGCGGCTGAGCCCGTCACACGTTTCACGTGAGACAAACGGTGCTTCGGCCGGCTGTCGGGCTGCGGCGCGATGATGCGCGGGGCTGCGGGCGGGACGGAACCTCGAGCGAAAGCCTGGCGTTGACGAGCATCCTCTTCCTGCGGGCGTTGGCGTGACCTCCACTTCCAAGCGAATACTGATCACGGGGGCCGGCTCTGGAATTGGCCGCGACAGCGCCCGGGCTCTCGCAGAGCGTGGGCACACGGTGCACGCGACCACGCACAGCGAGGAGCAGGCCGCGGCGTGGCGGTCCGCCGGGCTGGCGGGTGTCGATGCCTTCAAGCTCGACATCACCGACGCCGGCGACCGTGCTCGCATCGCCGAGCTGCCCATCGACGTGCTCATCAACAATGCGGCCATCGGGCAGTCGGGCTCGCTGGCGGAGGTGCCGCTCGAGCGGATCAGGGCCACCTTCGAGACCAACCTGTTCGCCACCTTGGCGCTGACGCAGATCGCGCTGAAGCCGATGATATCGCGCAGGCGCGGCCGCATCGTCTTCATCAGCTCGCTGGTCGGGCGCATTCCCGCGCCGTTCCTGATGCCGTATTCGATGACCAAGTTCGCGTTGTCGGCTGCGGCCGACGCGCTGCGCCAGGAGCTGGCGCGGCTCGATTGCGGCGTCGACGTGGCCCTGGTCGAGCCCGGCGCCTTCCACACCGGGTTCAACCAGCGCATGCTCGCGACCAAGTACGAGTGGATGCGAGAGGGTTCCTACTTCGAGGACCAGATGCTCCAGCTGAAGCAGGAGGAGCTAAGACAGCTTGCTGTGCTAGAGGTCGCCTCCACCGGGTCGATCGTGCGCCAGATCGTGCGCGCCGTGGAGGCGCACAAGCCGCGTGCTCGCTACGTCGCGCCATGGTGGCAAGGATTTGGCGTGCGTCTCTTGCGGGCGTTCGGCA
>Ga0247829_10000276_pt1 | contig 17987 bp, 20 predicted proteins | sample 12C_Control_Day4_FD_207765 | JGI IMG/M metagenome (GOLD analysis project Ga0247829, IMG submission 207765) | Soil microbial communities from agricultural site in Penn Yan, New York, United States - 12C_Control_Day4 | ecosystem: Environmental > Terrestrial > Soil > Agricultural land | place... | reverse complement strand
CCCTCGGGGCCGGCGCGTTCGGCGCCGCGATCGGCGGCCAGGCGGAGGAGCTGGGGGAGCTCGCCGACGCGGAGAAGGCGTACGCCGACGCCGTACGGGAGCACGGGCGTAGCTCTCTCGAGGCCGCCGAAGCCCAGCTCGCCTACCAGCAGCAGCTCGCCGCGATGCCGGAGGAGACGCAGCGTGCGGCGATGGCCATATCCACCCTGAAGGAAGACTTCCAAGCCTGGTCGGATGAGATGTCCGCCTTCACGATGGAGCCGGTCACCAAGGGCGCCACCCTCCTCGGGGAGCTGCTGCCGCGCCTGTCGCCCGAGGTCGAATCATTCTCGGAGCAGATGAACCGGCTGATGGACGTCGCCGGTGGTGGTGTCGCCTCCGGGGCGTTCGACCGGATCGCCGATGACGTTGCCCGCCTCACCGACTCCCAGCTGGACTCCTTCACGGATTCCGTGATCCACCTCATGCGGGTGATCTCCGAGGGTGACGCGGACGACGGCGTGATCGGGCAGATCGTCGACTACATGCGCTCCAACGGGCCCGCCGCCCGGGAAGCCATCGGCGCGATCGGGGACGCCATCGGCAACCTTGCTGAGGGCGCGGCGCAGGCCGGCCCGGTGATGCTGACCCTGGTCACCGCCGCCGCCCGCCTGGTGGCCGCGCTCCCCCCGGAAGTCGTGGCCGTCATCCTCCAAGCCGCTGCCGCGCTGAAGCTGTTGCAGCTCGCCGGCGCGGGCGCTGCTGCCGCCGCTGCGGCGTTCGGAGGGGTCCGTGCGTCGCTGCTGGGCCTCGCCGCAGCGTCCACGGCTGCCGGTGGCGGTCTGGCGGGCCTGCGGGCCGCCTTCCTGGCCCTGGGCACCGCCGCGAAGGCTTCCGTGGTCCTCGCCGGGATCGGGGCCCTGGTGTACGCCGTATCGGAGCTGTCGGACATCGGCAGGCAGGCGCCGCCGGACGTCGACAAGCTGACCACCAGCCTCGGGAAACTGGGCGCCACGGGGAAGGTGACCGGCGAGGCCGCGAAGGCTTTCGGTAAGGATCTCGGGGACCTGAACGAGAAGGTCAAGGCGCTCACCGACCCGTCCACCGCCGACGACGTCCAGCAGTGGATCGTCTCCCTGGGCGGCCTCGCGGATTGGGACTCCACCCCGGTCAAGGACGCCAAGGAGAACATCGACTCCATCGACCAGTCTCTGACCAACCTCGTGCAGGGCGGGAAGGCGAACCTGGCCGCTGCGGCCCTGGAACGGATGCTGAAGGGCATGGACCCGGGGCAGGCGGAGAAGTTCCGGTCCAGCCTGGACGGCTACAACAGCGCCCTCGAGGACCTGAAGTTCGAGCAGGAGCTTGCCGCGCAGTCCATGGGGATCTTCGGTGCGGCGGCGCAGGACGTGTCCGCGAAGCTGAACGCACAGAAGGGCGCAGCCGACGGGCTCCGCGCCTCCCTGATGGCCCTGAACGAAACCAACCGGGCCGCGCACGATGCCGAGGTGGCCTTCGAGCGGTCCCTGGACGACCTGAACGCCGCGTTCAAGGAGAACGGCAACACCCTCAGCCTGAGCACCGAGGCCGGCCTGAAGAACCGTGAGGCCATGTCTCAGGCCGCCGCCGCCCAGGACAAGATGATCGAGTCCGGTCTGGAGGCCGGCGACTCCTACGAGGAACTGGTGGGGAAGACCGACCGGCTCCGTGAGTCGATGCTGGAGCTCGCCACGAGGGGGTTCGACGGCAACCGGGCCAAGGCAGTGGAGTACGTGAACACGCTGCTCGGGACGCCCGAGTCGGTGAAGACGACCATCACCATGGAGCGGCAGGACGCCATCGCCGGTATCCAGTCGGTCCAGGACGCGATCAACGCCACCCCGGACTCGCACACGGTCACCGTCGACACGTTGAACGCGACCGCCATCGCCGCGCTCGAAGCAGTCGGCCTGAAGACCAAGCAGCTTCCCGACGGGAAGACGGAAGTCTTCACCGCGAACGGGCAGTCGCTGGGCAGCATTGACGCCGTATGGGACGCGCTGACCAGGCTGGACGGGAAGACCGCCCGCACCTACACGACGCACACGACGACGTTCTATGAGAACCACATCGTCAACCGGTCCACCGGTGAGGCTCGTCGGCGCGATCGGCTGACCCCCGGGCACTATGCCGACGGTGCCGTGGTCGACTTCTACGCGGCCGGCGGCCTCCGGGAGAACCACGTTGCGCAGATAGCGCCGGCGGGCGCCTACCGGGTGTGGGCGGAGCGAGAGACCGGCGGAGAGAGCTACATCCCCCTAGGACTGTCGAAGCGGCCCCGCTCCCGTGCCATCGCTGAGGAGACCGTTCGGCGCCTCGGAGGCGATCCTGCGGGCATCGCCTGGAACGCCGACGGTTCCGTCACCGGGTGGCGCTACGACCCCTCTACGGGCTCCCTGTACTCCCCCTCGGATGCGGGCGCGGCCGGCCGGAAGACGAAGAAGGTCCGCGGGAAGGAAGTCGAGTACTTCAGCCTCGCCGCGGTCGAGAGCAAGCTGCGGTCGGCGTCGAAGGCGACCAGGGCGTGGAACCGGGACCTGGAGAAGGTCGCCGACCGGGTCGGCGGTGACGTCGCGGAAGCCCTCGCGTCGATGGGCGAGGAAGGCGTCAAGCTCGCCGCGAAGATGGCCAAGGGGTCAACCAAGTACATCAACGAGATGGCGGCCGCACTCCGCGGCTTGCAGGCCACCACGAAAGCCTCGCTGACGGACTACACGCGGCAGTTGACCAGCGCGAACAAGGTGAACAAGGAGTTCGCCGCGGACCTTGCCCGGCTCGCCGCCGGCGGTTACGGGGATCTCGCCGCGCAGTTGGCCGCGCAGGGCGACACCGCGGCGCAGCAGCTCGCCGACGCCGCCACGAAGGACAAGGGGAAGGCATCCCGGGCGAACGCTCAGGCGCGGGCCGCGAACAACGCGCTGACGTCGCAGGAGGTTCAGGACCTGGTGGCCATCATCGCCGCGATCCGCACGAAGACGACCGGCATCCATGACGTGGCTGGGGCGACGGGGCTGGGCGAGGACGTCGTCATCGCCATCGCCAACAAGGCGAAGGGGCAGATCATGTCCAGCCTCGGTAGCCGCTCCGGCCGGTTCATGGCCGATCTGAAGAAGGCCAACGCGCATCAGGCGTACGCGGACGGCGGGATCCGGGCCGGCCTGTACGCCACCCGCGGCGGGATCATCCGGTTCGCGGAGCCGTCCACGGGCGGGGAGGCGTACCTGCCCCTCGGGGCGAACAAGCGGCGCACGGCACTCCCGGTCCTCGCCAACGTCGCCACGCGGTTCGGCCTCGGTCTGACGGACGCCGGCGGGGGCAGGACGGTCATCATCCGGCAGGACGCGCCCCTGATCGGCACCCAGACCAACAACATCACGGGCGGTGGCAGTCCGCTGGAGACGGCGCGCCTGGTGTCGTCTCAGATCGGACGGCAGGTCCGCCGTGCCCGTCGGGGAGGGGTGGCCGCCCGTGCCCAGTGACAGCAGAACGCCCCCACCGTGGGCGGGGGCGTTCCACCGGGGCCTTCTGTCGGTTATGGGCGCGGGATGCCAGTCGGCGACAGTTCAAGTGTCTGCTTGTTTCGGCCCCTGGTTGTGAGCCCACCGTATCCCCCACCACCGACACCATTCCCCCAGCCTGAGAGGACCCCGTGATGGCACGCAACTGGGCCACCTTCTACCGCAGCGAGCAGAAGCGCCGGCAGCAGACGCAGGCCGAGGGCGAGCACCGGCCCGCCCCGTACGAACTCTGGCCGGTCGACGCGGACGGCAACCGGGTGCCGCCGCCCTGGGGAGACGACCCGGGCAACTACCAGGACCCTTCGCAGTATCAGGAGCCGACCCCGTGACCGACCAGCCTGACCGTGCGGCGATCCGCGCCCGCGCCCAGCTCCGGGCCGTGCAGATGGGCTACGCCCGCCCGCCCGGCCCCGAGGACGACAACGTCCAGGCGCCCGCACCGGAGCCGCTCCCGACGGCGAACCCGCGCGCCCTGCGCGCCCTGCTAAGCGGACACCACCTGACTCCCGGCCAAGCCGAGAGCGCGCGCCGTCTGTTCAAAGCGGCACGCGAGTACGTCGCCACCGACCACCCCGACACCGGAGATGCAGCATGACCGACACCGCCCCCCGCACAATCGCCCCCGCCTACCCGTCCGCCGATGCGGCGATGACCGCGGCGAAAATCCGCGAGCTCAACGACCAGCGCATGCAGGCCGACCAGGAACAGAAGGACCGCATGAGCGAGATCGAACGCGCATGGGCGTCCCCGGAGGCGAAGGCCGTGCACGAGATGGTCCAGCAGGACGGCAACGTGGACTGGCGGGACTTCGTCGGGCACTGCGGCGGCATCCTCGAGGTGGTCGCCATGGTCGACGCGGAAGGCCGGCCGGACCACGACCGGATCGTCCCGCAGATCGATGAGCTGTTCGCGAAGCACTACAGCAAGCAGCAGCTCAGTGGGTTCACGGTGACCCGGCAGCCGAACAACCGCCCGTATCGGCCGCCGCTGCGCACGACTCACCCGCGGTAACCCCAGCTGGGCGTTCCCTGGGCTGGATGTCCCCCGGGGAGCGCCCTTTAGGAGCGTGGCGGCTTGGGTCACCCGTCGCGTAGCGTCCCGCTCCTTTCCGGGTGCGGATCACAGGGACGCGCAACGCCCCCCAGGGAGTTCCTGGGGGGCGTTGTCGTGTCGGCGTAGCCGTGCTGCGACCGGTTTCCCGGACGGCCTACGCGGAGGCTACGCCCCGGCACTCACAGCCGGGAACGGGCGCGTAGCGGAGGATGGTGACCTGGGCGGTGTTCACCTGCTCGGGACAGAGCCCGATGTGGAGGGCGTATTCGCCCTGCACGGTCTCCAGGTCGGCGGCGGGGGTGTCGACGCAGTCCAGCCAGCATCCGCCGCAGTGCCACCAGTAGCGGCGGAGGGCGCCGCGCCCTTCGGCGAGGACGATGAAGCTGTAGCCGCCGGGTGTGTCGGCGTGGAACACGATTTCGGGGCCGACAGTGGCCGGCCCCTTGTTGGTTTTCGCTTTCGGTTTGGTCCCCGCGATTGTCGCCATGGGCTCATAGTCACCCGGTGGGCGGCGGATATTCCCGGGGCCTATTCCGCCCGTCGGCAGACCGCGCATTGCACACGGACGTCCTTCGTCTTCCCCGTCCCGGAATGCACGCGGGTCTTTATCGTGAGCCAGCCTTTCCGGCATCCCTTGACGGTGCAGCGGCTCCGCGGCCTGGACGCCGGGGGAGCGCCGGCCCCGCCGGTCTGCACCTGCCACGCCGTGCTGAGCGCCTTTGCCGTGACGGCGGCGCCCGCCTGGTCGGCCTTCCCTTTCACCGCCCGCAAGGGGGCTTTCGCCTTCTCCTTGGCGGCCTTCTTCTTCGCGCCCCACCAGCGCTTTACGTGCGGGGATGCGCCCTCGTGTACGGCTTTCACGGTGACGACGGCCTGGTAGGCGTCCATGGTCGGCACGAGTTCCCCGGAGAGGACGGTGCCGCGCCATTCCGCGGTGAAGGAATCCCGTACTTCTACGTCTTTCCGGCGGCGCGCCCATCCGGCGAGGACGGCGTCGACCAGGCCCGTGGTGATGCTGTCGGACTCCCGGCCGGCCCCGCAGGACAGGCAGCAGATCCACGCGGGGGACGTCTCCCACGGGCCGCGCTTGTGGACCTCGAGGGAGAAGGTGTTGCCGCAGGCGGCGCAGGCGAGGGGCCGCCCGTCGACCTCGGCGACCCCCAGCAGTTTCAGGTCCGCGGTGGTGTTCACCGGGTCCCCTTCAGCGTGTTGCGGTTGCGGGCGAACAGGCCGCGCGCGGTGCTGCGGATCTCCGTCTTGTTGGTGACGGAGACGGACCCCTTGTAGACGTTCGTGGTGCTGGCACGGCCCGCGCGGGCGATGGCCGCACCGATGGCGAGGGCGAGGACGGCGGCGCCGACGAACGGGGAGAGGGCGGCAAGGACTCCGGTCAGGGTGATCGCGGCGAGGCCCTTGGCGGCCAGCCAGACGGCGCAGCCGATGCCGGTGGCGCCGGCCCCGATACCGATGGAGGCGACGGCGATGCCGGTGGCCCAGGTGGGCACGCGGCGGGAGTCGGGCTGGGCGACGGGCGGGGTGGCGCCGATGGCGGGGACGGGGGTGTCGTCGCGGTACGCGGTGGGCACGGCCAGGGCGTCGTTGACGGCGTTGATGAGCTGCTGGGCGCGGGCGTCGGTGGTGTCCATGGTCAATCCCTCTTGTTCCGGTTTGGGATGGTGTGGCGACTCGGATAGAACCCGGATGTGCCGGGCGTTTGCGCAGGTCAGGGGGCGGACGGCACTCGGATGGAGAGGGCGCCGACCCGGCCTCGCGGTGTCCGGGTCGGCGGTTCCGTATCCGGGTCGGCACCCGTCCCGTCCGGGTACATTCCGGGGTAAACAGGACGGATATCCGGGCTGTTTCCGGGTCTCAGGTCCGCTCGAGGACCTTCTGGGCGGTGTCGAAGACGAGAGCGCGGGGGTAGCCGGCCACCAAGCTGCCCGCCCACTCCCGCTTCTTCTTGTCAGCGGCGGAGCGGACGACCAGGGCGGCCAGCCGCTCCGGGGTGACGTCCAGGCCGACGGCACGCAGGGCGGTCAGCAGGACCGAGCCGGGCAGCCAGTCGACGTCGTCGCCGCCCACGGTGAACTCGTCGACCAGGACGGCGAGGATCTGGCCGTCCGCGCCACGCTCCCGGAGCCGGTCCCCGAGCGAGGGGCCCGAGCCGGGCAGGGTGCCGGCCTCGGCCCGCAGGGCGTACGCGCGCTCGAGGATGACCGCGACTTCGTCGTCCTCGTAGAAGTAGCTGCGGGTCAGCTCCGGTTCGGCTCCCTCGCCGTCCAGGTAGATGCCGACGCCGCGCTGCGACTTCAGGATCTCCTGCGCGTTGTAGCCGGCCGCCGCGTAGGTCTGCCCGAGGATCGTGTCGCTCGCCTGCGGGGTCATGCAGCGCATTGCCCAGCGGATGGACAAGATGTCGCGGATGCCGGTGGGCACGGAGTCCCCGTCGGGCTTCTGCGTGGCGGCGAGGGTGATGATGCCGAGGGCGCGGCCCTGCTGGACGATCAGCCGCAGCAGCCGTTCCATCTCCTCCCGGGTCTTCCGGTCGGCGGCGGCGCCGTAGCTGGACCATTCGTCGACCAGGAGGATGGCCTGGCAGACCCGCGGGTCCTTCGCTGCCATGGCGGCGGTCAGCTTCCGGGAGCCGTACTCCTTGGCCAGGGCCCGGCGCTGCGGGATCTCCACGTTCCAGACGTGCTCGAGGATCTCCAGCAGCTTCTCGGGGTCGCCGTCGGTGTCGTACATGGTGGCGATCGGCTCGAACGGGGTGAGGTCCGCGCCGGCCTTTCCGTCCGCGAGGTACAGGCGCACCGTCGGGTCCAGGGCGGCGGCCAGCAGCAGATCGTTCGCGGCCGCGGACTTGCCGGACCCGGGCTCGCCACCGAACAGGCCACCCGATCGGTCCACCCACGACGTCCACACGGACTCGCCGCGCAGGTTCACACCCATCGGGATCGGCTGCCACAGGTCGACCCGCTCCATCGCCAGCAGCGGCCCCTGGATGGGCGCGCCGGTGAACGGGAGCTTCAACGACACCCGCAGGTGAATGCGTCCCTCGCGGTCCCCGCGGGACTGGTGGAGTTGCTGAACTGCGATCCCAAGCGCGCCGGCGATGGACTCCTTGGCGTTCAGGGCCTTCTTCGTCGGCAGTCCGGAGGGGAGGTCGAACGCGGCCTCCCACGCCTGCCCGTCGGCGGTGGTCATGCAGGGGGTGACCATGGTGAGTTCCTGGTCGGCGGCGATGACCTTCGCGTCCCGATAGGCGCGGTTCAGCATCGGTTCGTCCATGCGGTCACCGTCCCCGACGGTGCGCCGCTCGAGGTCCCACGTTTCCGCGGTGAGCGGCTTCCGTCCGATCCACGCGGCGACGGACAGGGTGGCGAACACTCCGCCGGCCAGGCCGAGGCCGCCGAACTCGACCAGGGCGGCGGTGTCGACCAGCATCGGCGTGCCGTACGCCAGTCCACCGCGCAGCATCCGGCCGCGCCGGACGTCCTTCTTCGCCTGCCGGTGCGCGTTGACGGCGGCCATGGCGGCGGTCTGGGCCCGGTCGGCGGCCTGGCGGGCCTTGTCGCGCTGGCCGGGCATGAGCGTGTACCGGGCGCGGCGGGCGGCCTCGCGGGCTTCGCGGGTGGCGGTGTGCGCCTGGTGGGCGGCGGCCTGGACGTGGACGCCGTGGAAGCCGATCACCCATGAGTGGACGCGGCGGGTTCCGCGCCCGATCTGCGCGGCGTGGCCCTGCGGGGTCCGCTGTCGGGAGATCCAGCGGCGGCCGGCCCTGCGCGCCCGGCGGGCGGTACGGCGGGCGGCGGCCTTCCGGCCCTCGCTGTTGCGGGTCCAGGCGGGGATGAGGGGGAGGTCGCCGGCCGGGTCGTCGGGGAGGTCGGGGACCAGGTGCAGCGGCGGCTTGGCGAGGTCGACGACCGGGGCGGTGGTGTCGGTGTCGGCGGCGCGGATGACGTCGGACATGATGTGTCTCGCTTCCTTCGGGGAGCGGCGGGACCTGGGCGCTGAGATCGCTCAGGTCCCGTCTGTCAGTGGTGGCCGTTGACGGTCAGAACCTTGCGGGCGGTGTCGGCGGCGGCGACCTTCGCCGCGGTGTGGAAGCGGGGGGTGTCGCCCTTCGTCCGGCGCGGCGGAACGGGCTTGGAACGGGCCCCCTTCGGCGCGTCCTTCAGGGGGGCCTCAGACGGCCTCTTCGGGGTGGGGGGGACTTGGGTCGCGACCTGCGGTGATCCAGGCCCGGAGATGAGCGTCTGGGGGGCCGGGTGGAGGAGCTGGAGGAGACGCCCGCGAGTCGATACCGGGGTGCCGTTCGCGGCGTCCATCGCGGTGGCGAGGTCCTGCCGCGCGGCGAGGAGCTGGGCGTGCATCGCGGGGGTCATGCCGGGCGTGCGGGTGCCGTAGAAGATCTCCCACGCGGCGACGAACGCGTCCTCGAGAGCGAGGGACCCGAACGGGGCGGCGGACACCAGACGCTCCGCGAGCTGGACGACGTCCTTGTGGTGAGACCGCCGGCGCTTCTCGTGCTTCGCGCGGGCCTTCTCCTCCGTACGGCGCTTCTTCTCCCCGGCGTCGACCGTGAGCGTGGACACCCACTGCCGGACCTCGAAGAAGAGGGGCCCGAGGAGCGTCACCGCGGCGAGGCCGTAGCCCACGGCCGGGTCGATGTGCGCGCCGTAGTTGTAGTTGATGGACGCGGCGTATCCGGCGGCGGTGAGGCACAGGCCGCGCAGCAGCCAGCGCACCCATGCCGGGAGTCGCTTCTCGTCGGCGTAGGCGACGCCGGCCGCCATCACCCAGGCCGCGCCCTCGAGCGCGAACGGCAGGGGGAGCAGCATCAGGGAGATGCCGGCGAAGTGGGCGATCTGCGCGGGCAGGGAGGCGAGGGCGGAGGCGATGACCAGGGCGAGGGTGCCGCGCCGGTAGACGATGCCGGGGGTGGTGTTCTTCGTCCACGCCTGGGCGCGCTCGCGGCGGCGCTCCCGCTTCTCGCGGCGCTTCTGCTGGGCCTCGGCGCGGGCCTCGGCCTTGTCGGCGGTCCGGTTGGAGCGGCGGCGTTCGTCCTCGGCGGCGCGCAGCTTCAGGGCGCGTTCGGCGGCGGCGTCGGCGTCCTTGCGCTTCTGGTCGGCGGCGGCGGCCTTGTCCAGGCGGCGCTGTTCGTTCCAGTCCATGGGGTTCGGTCCTTCCGGGGTCAGGCGCGGGCGGTCTTGGCGGGGGTCGGCTTGTGGCGCAGCCAGGCGATGACGCCGACGGCCAGCCAGACGGAGGCGGGGACCGTGGCGAGGACGGCGGCGGCGCCGGCGAGGGCGAGGGTGACGGGGGCGAGGGCGGTGGGCCACAGGCCGACGACGATCAGGAAGGCGATCAGGAGCAGCCAGCGGGCGGTGCGGTTCATGGCGGGCCCTTTCGGGTCGGTGGTGGTCGGTGGGTGGTGCTGCGCCGGTTCTCCTCACCGCCCGGACGGGCCGGGCGGATCGGGCAGCCGGTCAGCGGTCGACGACGGGCTTGTCCAGGTCGCGGTGGATGACGGTGGCGGTGACGTTCTCGTCGGCCAGGGCCGTGCGGATCGCCTCGGCGACGACCGCGGCCCGGTGGCGTCCGCCGGCGCAACCGACCGCCACGTCCACGTCCTGGCCTCCGGGGCCGTTCCGGTAGGCGACGACCGCATCGGAGGCGGCTTCGACCAGGGCCGGGATACCGGGCGTGGCGAGGACGGCCTGGCGGACCTCCCTGTTGCGGGCGGTCATGTGGCGCAGCTCCGGGGAGACGTGCGGGTCCCGGAAGTGGTGGCGGAGGTCGAAGGTCAGGTGCGCGGCCGGCGGGCTGCTGTGCAGGTAGCCGAAGCTGACGATGGTCACGGTCATCGCAGGTACTCCTCAAACTCCTGGCCGGTGTAGTCACGGAAGGCGGCGGCCATGTCGTCGGCCTGTACCTCGGCGATCAGGCCCTCGGGGGAGTCGGAGCCGTAGTCGCACATCGTGTAGATCCGGTTGTCGTAGGCGGCGTCGACCTCGCGGGCCATGTCCTTCGGGTTGTTGCTGCGGAACATGTCGATTCCTCTCGGTTGGTGGTGCGGTCCGGTCTGTCCGGCTCCCTGCGACCCCGCCCGTGCGAGACGGGCGGGGGAGGCAGCTGTCAGGCGGGCGGGTCGGTGGTGATCAGTCGGAGGTCGGGGCGGGGCAGGTCCAGGGACCGGCCGGCGGCGCGGGCGGTGAGGTGGTTGACGGTCCCCAGGTCGACCTCGGCGGAGCCGATGAGGGTGCCGTTGGGGAGGTGGAGCGTCATGCGGACCGCGGGCCCGTCGGGGTGCGCGGCGGCGGCGAGGTAGACCGCGCGCAGGAGCGCCTGGGCGGCGAGGTAGGCCCGCCGGTTCGGGCTCACCGGGCACCGGCCTTCTTGAGGGCGCGGCGCTCGCCGGCGGTGAGGCCGCCGAAGATGCCGTGCTGGTGGACCTGCCCGTGCTCCATGGCGGTGTCCAGGCAGACCTGACGGAGCGGGCAGCCGGCGCACACCTTCTTCGCGGCGGTCCGCAGCTGCGGGTCCTCGGCCCCGGTGAAGAACATGTCGTGCAGGCCGGTGCAGGGCGGGCGGTTCGCGGTCGACGTGCACTCGCCCTTCTGGGTGCGGGCGAAGTGCGTGGCGTGCGCGCTGGCGACGTCGCTGAGGGCGTAGACGTGCCCGCGGGAGTCGGCCGGGTTGGTCCAGCGGGGCAGGCCGTAGGTCTTGATCAGGCGGCGCAGCGTGGCGTCGGAGACGGGCACGCCGGTCTGGGCGAAGAACGCCAGCAGCCGGCGGAGGTCCATCGCGTCGCGCGGCGGGGTGTCGGTGTCGGTGCGGTCGACGCGCTTCACGCTGCCGGCCCCGAGGAAGGCGAGCTCGCGGTACTCCCAGGAGCGCTGCCGTCCGGCGACGGCGCAGTGCCGGTTGACGCAGATGGCGCGGCCCCGGCGGGGGATGAGGGTGAGGCAGCCGCAGGACGGGCAGCCGTGGGAGCGGACCCGGTCGTGCATGCCCATGAGGGCTTCGGACCGCATCGCCTGGGCGGTGCGCAGGGCGGCGGATTCGCGCTGGGCGAGGGTGGAGCCCTCGGTGTCCAGCTTCGCGGCGCGGGCGAGGACCTGCCGTCCTTCGGCGATGTGGTCGGCGACGGTGAGGTTCATTGCGGCCTGTCCTTCCGTACGTCGGGCCGTCGGGCCCTCGGGCCGGCGGCTGGTGGAGCCGGGCGTTTTCCAGTGCGGTGCTTCGAGCAGGGCAAGGAGCTGTTCGGGTGTTGCGGGCATGGCTGACCCCCGTGAGGTCGTGCTGTGGGAAGGGGGCCCGGCGTGGGGGGTGCGGTGCCGGGCCCTAGGACCTCAAGGGGTCAGGCCGGGATGTTGCTGGGGTCCAGGTCCCAGGTCGTCCAGACGACGAGGTCGCGCGGCAGGAAGTCGCGGACGTACGCGGCGAACTCTTCGGTGCGCTCGCGGATGTCGTGCTGGCGGGCGGCGGGGATGGCGGTCAGGCCCGGGTTGGTGTTCTGGTCGGTGAGCTGGACCAGGGTGTCGGCGAGGATGCCGATGACGTCGTGTCCGTCCGGGCTGCCGGCGAGGGCCATGAGGGCGACGGCGGTGCGCTCGGGGGTGGAGATCAGTCCGGCGAGGTCGCTGATCCCGTCCAGGATCTTGTCGACCGCGGGGTAGATGCCGGTGAGCTCGTCGATGCGGGTCTGGAGGCCGGCGGGGGTCTGGGTGCCGACGGCGGTGGTGGGTTCGGTACGGTTCTGCATGCGGTCGCTCCGTCTCTAGCGGGGTAGCGGTCGCCGGGTCCTTCGGGGCCCCCGAAAAGGTCTAGGCGTGCCATCGCCTGGGCCTTTTCGGCGTTATGGGCCGCCGTCGTTCCCGACGAGAACCATCCTTCCCCGATTGCCTGGCAAAGTCAACACTTGCCAGGCAATGCGTTAAGGCTGCTTGGCATTGCGTCTGAAACGCCTGTACGGTGTGATCCATGACCGCTAACCGACCGGCGTTTCGCGCCGTTGCAGACAAGATCCGCGAGGCCATCGAGACCGGCGCATTCGCGCCCGGCGCCAAGCTGCCCAGCGACACCGCGCTTGCCGAGCAGTACGACACCAGCCGTGCGACGGTCGGCAACGCATTCCGCGCCCTGCTCGCTGAGGGCTACCTGATCAGGAAGGGACGTTCCTACCTCGTGTCTCCGCTCATCCGAAAGATCCTGCGCGACGCCAACGTCCGATACCGCAAGCCGAACCGGGAGGCCGGCCCCGACGGGACGCCGTCCCGCGGCGCGTTCGCGTCCGAGGTGAGGGCCCTCGGGATGCGCGCCGGCAGTGACGTGACCGTGGACCGGGTGAAGCCGCCGGCCAACGTCGCCGACCTCCTGGGCGTGTCCGCCGACGAAGCCTCCGTCCTGTCCCGGGCCCGGCGGATGACCGCCGACGACGTGCCGGTGCAGCTCGCCACGTCCTACGTGCCCGGGGAGATCGCGTTCGACAGCGCCCTCGAGAACGTCGACACCGGCGCGGGCGGCATGATCAGCCGCCTTGCCGAAATGGGCTACGTCCAGGCCGAGGTGACGGAAGAGATCAACGTCCGCACGCCGACGGCGGAGGAGATCGACGAACTCCAGCTGACCGAGGACGCGCGGGTCTACGAGCTGCTGCACGTCGCCCGCACCGCGGAGGGCCGCGCGGTGGAAGTCTCCGTGCACGTCATGCCGACGCACCAGTGGACGCTGCGCTACGGCTGGGCCCTGGACGGTAACTGACGTGCGGTGTTCCCCTCGCCTAGGAGCGGGGGGAACGCTAGACACTTTTTATGCCAGGGTCGGTTTAGCCGCTTCAGCGTTCTGGAGGAGAAATGCCCTACGCAAAGCCGGAGACCGCCCCGGAATGGATCAAGGCCACTGATGCCGCCGCCGTCCTCGGCGTCGACACGCGCACGGTCGTCCGCATGATCCAACGCAGTGAGACGCAGGTCCGCACCGTGAAGCTCGACAGGGGCGTCCTGATCCACCGCGAGGACTGGCAGGCCGAGCTGGACCGCCGGCGGATCCCCGTCGGCACCAGCGCCTAGCAGCACCCCCAGAACGCGCCGAAGCCCGGTGCGGACAACACCGGGCTCCTGATGCGTTTGCGCTGGTCGGATCGAATTTAGCGATTCGGGAAGGTCCGACCGGCACCCGTTCCGTACACGACGGAAGCTCACAGCCCACCGTACTTGGTCGCGGGGACGACCGGTAGCCGGGCTCGTGTCTTCACCGCCACACGGGCTTCCGCAGACTCCGTAGGAGTTACTACCCATGGCGATCCCCGCCACCGAAGCACCACCGGTAAGAACGCCCAACCCCCTCTCCGTAGCCTTCTGGCTGGCCGGACAGGGCATTCACGTCCACCCGCTGCTTCCTGGCCGGAAGATTCCCCCGCGCGGATGCATGCGCTGCTGGCGAGGGGCCAAGGACGACCCGAACCCGCTCTACATCGAGCACACCGCCCAGGAATGCCGGTGCCTCGCGGCGGGCCGGTACTGCCATGGCGTCCTCGCAGCCACCACGGACCGAAACGTCATCGAGAAGTGGTGGCACGAAATGCCCAACGCGGGCGTGGGCGTCGCCACCGGCAAGTCCGGTCTCCTGATCCTGGACGTCGACCGCCACGGTGGCGACAAGCCGACGACGGACAAGATCCTTCCCGGGCTGGTGCTTCCCGACGACGTCAATCCGGACACGCTCCACGACGGTCTGGACGTCCTCGCAGTGCTCTGCGAGATCCGCGGCGTCATGCCACTGACGGCCACGGACAGCACCATCACCGTTCAGACGCCCAGCGGGGGGCTTCAGCTCTGGTTCCGCGTCGATGCGCGGGCACCGTGGACGCCCAGCGCGGGAAAGCTCGGCTGGCAGCTGGACGTCCGCGCGGGCCGCTCCTACGGAATCGCCCCCGGCACCACCACTACCAAGGGCAGGTACACCGCCCTCGGCTCCTGCCGCTCGGTCCAGGACCTCCCGAACTGGCTGGAGAAAGACCTGCTCCGGACCGGACACCAACGGAGGACCACCACACCGACTGTCCCGCGAGACTGGACGCCGCCGAAGCTGGCCGGCGGGCGGGGCTACGTGGCAACGGCGTTGCGGGGCGAGCTGGAGAAGGTCGCTACGGCCATCCCCACACAGCGTTCGGACGCCATCAACTCCGCCGCCTACTACCTGGGCCAGCTCGTCGGAGCGGGACTCCTGGACCGGGAAGCCGTTCGTGCCGCCATCACCGAGGCCGCTACGGCGGTCGGCGTCGACCCGAACGAACGAAAAGCCCAGGACACCATCCACCGAGGTATCGAGGCCGGCATGCGTCGCCCGCGAGTGATCGGAGACCGCGCGTGACGACCAGCCCGAACATCGACCTTGACGCCAAGGTCGCTGAACTGACCAGCCACCTGGCGGACGGACCTCTGCGCCCGGATCGTCCTCGAGTTGAGGTCACTAACGAGGTCCTGGGCTACGACAGCCTGGTGCAGGCGATGACCAGCCCGAGCGTCCCGAAGCTGTACGTCCGATCTGGAGGGCTCAACTGGATTACCGAGGGCGACCGCGGTGAGCCGCGCATTCACCGGCTGAACCAGGACAACCTGCTGGCCTGGTTCGCGGACCATGTCGAGACCTACCGGGTCAAGGAAGTCGGTAAGGGGGAGAACAAGGAACAGGTGCAGGTTCCCTGCTTCCCGTCCGGACGGACGTGCGCCGCCATCCTGGGCCGCAAGGAGTGGCCTCTGCCCCGGCTTCACGGCGTGGTCACGGCCCCGGTGGTTCGTCCGGACGGAAGCCTTCTCCAGACCATCGGCTTCGACAACGAAACGGGCCTGTTCCTGTTCCCGAAGATCCGGAACCTCGGGCCGATCTCGCCTTACCCGACGATGGCGGAGGTTCATGAGGCCAGCCGCCTGCTGCGCTACATGCTGAACGGCTTCCCCTGGGTCGACCCTCAAGCGGACCTCGCCAACTACCTGGGCCTGGCGTTCACTCCGCTACTGCGGCACTACGCACCCGGGCCTACGCCCATGGGCATGATCACGGCCACGACGATGGGGTCGGGTAAGAGCTATCTCGCGTACCTGTTCGATGCCCTGTACGGCATGGGAACGGCGACCCTTAAAACCGACACCTCGGACGAACTGCGGAAGCTGATCACTACGAAGCTCACCCAGACCGGTGCGCCTGTGATCACCTTCGACAACGTCGACAACGGGGCTGTCCTGAAGTCCCCAGTCCTGGCGCAGCTCTTGACGAGCGACTACTGGGAAGACCGGCTGCTCGGTTCCACCACCAACGTGGGCGCCCCGAATGACCGGCTGTGGCTCGTCACGGGCAACAACATCCGTACGGGCGGCGACATGTCCCGCCGTGTCGTCTGGGTTCGCCTGGACCCTGACTGTCCCGCACCGGACCAGCGCACCTTCGAGATGGGCGACTTCCGTATCTGGCTGAGTCAGCATGCGGAGGAAGTGCTGCGCGCCATGCTGACCATCGTCTCTGGCTGGCTGGCCGCAGGACGTCCCGGCGAGGCAGACGCCCGCAAGTCCAATACCTTCGGTCTCTGGGAAGGCGTCACGGCCGCTCTGCTGAAGTGGGCCGGCTTCGACGGCTTCCTGAACGACCGGGTGAAGAACCGGCGCGTCCTCGATGAAGAAGAGTCGGAGTGGTACACCTTCCTCTCCGTCTGGCACGAGATCTGGGGCGACAAGCCGGTGTCCTCCAAGGACGTGCTGCTGAGCCCCGACGTAGCCGAGCACGTCCCGTTGACGAACCGGCACGAGCGTCCCGTGCCTCGGCAGCTAGGGCAGTGGTTCGCAGCCCGCATGGGGCGGTACTACGGCGGCGAGTACCGGCTGGTGGAGCGCGAGGGACCGAAGAACGCGGGCAAGCTGTGGTCCGTGACGAGACTGAACGCGTGAGGTAGCCCGATCCGAAGCGGGGCAGGACATCCGTTCTGCCCCGCTTTCGTGCTGTCCGGGGAGTGGCAAGCGTGGGAACAGCGTGGGAACAGCGTGGGAACCACAGGACGGTTACCACGCCCTCTGACCTGCTGCTTTTCAAGTTTCGTGGGAACCGTGGGAACCAACCCCTAGTTATAGCGGGCAGGAGTTTTAGACATGTCTGTATAGACGCGCGCATGCGTTATAGGAGGAGTGGGGTTTCGTTCCCACGGTTCCCACGCTCGCCCGCTGCCGGTCAGCAAACCCGCAGGTCAAAGGGGTGATTTGGGTGCGTGGGAACCACAGGACGGTTACCACGCGGTTCCCACGACGACGGCTCGCTTCCGGCATGCAGGAGCGGGGGGAACACTTCCCGCATTTGCTGCCACGCTTGATCTAGGCGCGGGGCCGGTCACCGCCCGGACTCCACCAGTCCGGGCCGACCGCCCGTCCACGGATCGGACCCGCGCCGATGCCCACCCGCCTCGCCTACGCACTCGCCAGCCACTGGGCGCGATCCCGCAAGCACCCGCCGCCGGCCGTCCTCCGCGAGGACATCGCCCAACAGGTACAGCGCCACCTCGACCACGGAGCCGCTCCCGACTACCTCCGCCGCATCTGCTGGTGGATGGCCGTCGAACAGCCGGCCTGGTTCGACCTGGACCTCGCCATGCGGATGAGCGGCGCACCACAACCCGAACAGACCGCAGCACCCGGCACCCGGCCGTCTCGTTGCCCATGCAGGGCACAACTGACCGCCGCCTGACGAACGGGGAACCGATGAGCGAGCTGGAGTTCACCACCGAGGACATGGCCCAGATGCGCCGCGAGGGCACCAGGAGGGCCTTCCTCCGCCTGGTCAGCCGGCCCTCCGCCGGACCGGTCCGGGAAGCCGCGGAACCCGTGTCCTCGAGGACACCGGCCGACCACAAGCCCGGAGCCTGGCCGGTGGCCCCCAGCGGGGCCGACGACGACGGCCACGGGCCGGTCTGCGCCTGTAGCAGGTGCGCTTCGTTCGCCAAGGGCCAGCCCGAGCTGGACGAGCTGTTGCGCCGTACGCAGGAGTACCTGGACGACCCGAGCGCCTGACCCCAGACACGACGAAGCCCCGGACTCGGCAACGGTCCGGGGGCTTCGTGCCACCACCTACTACCCGCCGTCCGCGATCCCCCACGAACGTGCTGCACCCATCATGCCGCCCCCACGCGGCACCGTTCCCCTACCTGGGCACGGAGGCACGGAGGCACGCGCCCACAGAGGCACGGAAGCACGCCCTACCGTTCGTCCAGGCGCTGCGCCACCTCGTCCAGCACCCGCCGCGCCAACACCGGAGTGAACTCGTCATCCCACGCCGGATCGTCCCGGGTCGCGGTGAGCATCTCGATCAGGATCCGCACCACCTCCGCCCCCGCCACCTCCATCACGTCCAACT
>Ga0247829_10000273_pt1 | contig 18028 bp, 18 predicted proteins | sample 12C_Control_Day4_FD_207765 | JGI IMG/M metagenome (GOLD analysis project Ga0247829, IMG submission 207765) | Soil microbial communities from agricultural site in Penn Yan, New York, United States - 12C_Control_Day4 | ecosystem: Environmental > Terrestrial > Soil > Agricultural land | place... | reverse complement strand
CGTCATCGCGTTCTCCTCGGGCAACCACGCCCAGGGCGTGGCCCTGGCCGCGCGGATGGTGGGCACCACGGCGGTCGTCTGCATGCCCAAGGACGCGCCGGCCCTCAAGCTGGAGGCCACGCAGAACTACGGGGCCGAGGTCGTCTTCTACGATCGGATCACCGACGACCGCGAGCAGCTCGTCCGGGAGCTGATGGAGCGCACCGGACGAGTCCTGGTCCCGCCCTTCGACGACCCCGAGATCATGGCCGGGCAGGGGACGGCCGCGCTGGAGCTGCTGGAGGACGTTCCCTCGCTCGACGTGCTGCTCGCTCCGATTGGCGGCGGTGGTCTCCTGGCCGGCTGCTCGACGGTGGCCCGGACGCTGTTCCCCGGGATGCAGGTCTTCGGCGTCGAGCCCGACACGGCCAACGACACGTATCTGTCGATGCGTCAGGGCGAGCGCGTCACGATCCCGCCGCCGCCGACGATCGCCGACGGTCTGCGCGCCATGACGCCGGGAGCGCTGACCTTCCCCGTGCTGCGCGCCAACCTCTCCGATGTTCTGCTGGTGAGCGACGACGAGGTGCGGGCCGCCGTGCGCTACCTGGCCCTCCGCGCGCACATCGTGCTGGAGCCGTCCGGCGCGGTCGCGGCCGCCGCCGTGCTGTCAGGCCGCCTGCCGCTTCCGCAGAACTCGCGCGTGGGCGTGATCCTCTCCGGGGGGAACATCGACCCGGGGCTGCTGATCGACATCCTGCGCGCGAGCTGAGCGCCGCGCCCGCTCGGCCGAGCGTGGTCAGCGCCGATGAAGGTCGGGAATGACGTCGCTGGCGAGCTGGCCGAGTTGATCGAGCATCCGGTCGGGCGGGCACATCGGCCGCACGATGAACTTCGAGCCGCCGCCCGCGATGTACTCCTCCAGCCGCTCGCGAACGACCTCGGCCGGACCGAAGGCGGTGCAGCGCGCCAGGGCGGCGTCGTCGATGCGGCCGCGCGGGATGAACGGCGCGGCCAGCACCCGAGCGGCCGCCGGGTCGGGATCGATGCAGCAGTAGAAGAGCACGCCGAAGTGATCGACGGGCACCTGGCGGCCCGCCTCTGCCGCGAAGGCCTGGGTCTTCTCGACCCCCACGCGGAACTGGTCCGGGGTGATGAAGGAGGGGATCCAGCCGTCGCCCAACCGACCGGCCCGCCGCATGGCCGGCTCGCTGTTGCCGCCGATCCACAGCTCCAGGGGGTGCTGGACGGGGCGCGGCAGCACCGTGATGCGATCGAGACGCCAGAAGGTCCCCGCGAACGTGACTTCGTCTTCGGTCCAGCAGCGCCGCATGATCTCGATGGCCTCGTCGGTGCGGCGCCCGCGCTCCTTGAACGACACGCCCGCGGCGAGGAACTCGCGCTCCTGTTCCGCCCCGATGCCGAAGGCCGGCAGGATGCGGCCGTTCGACAGGTAGTCGACCATGGCGATCTCGCGGGCCATCAGGACCGGGTTGCGGAACGGGGTGACGAACACGCTCGGGCCGAACTTCAGTCGCGTGGTGCGGGCGGCGACGGCCGCCATCGCGGTCATGGGCTCGGGCAGCGGCAGCGGGGAGGACAGGCGCTCGGAGAACCAGAGCGAGTCGATCTCGCTCTTCTCGCACAGGTCGACGAAGCGCCAGAAGAAGTCACGGCCCGCCTCGCCGGCCGGCCAGGGCCCGGGCATGACCCCGACGCGATATTTGATTCGCATGGCGGGATGCTATCACGCGTTGACAGCGTTTCGTCGCCACCCGTAGAATGAACGGCGATTCACCCAAGCCCTACTGCCCGGAGAGGCCCGCGCGATATGCGAGATCCCGAAAAGCCACAGCAGATCATCGACGCGGCCATCCGCGTGTTCGCGCGGACCGGGTATTACAACTCGCGGGTGTCGGACATCGCGCGCGAGGCCGGGATCGCCAGCGGAACGATCTACCTCTACTTCAAGACGAAGGAAGAGATCCTGGTGACGCTCTTCCGCGAGAAGATGGCCGGATTCGTCGCGCATCAGCGCCGCGAGCTGGCCGGCCAGCTCGATCCGGTGGTCAAGATCAGAAAGCTGGTGGGGGTGCACTTCAGCGTGCTGGAGCAGAGCCCGGAGCTCGCCGAGGTGGTGCAAGTCGAGCTGCGCCAGGGGAACAAGTTCTTCCGGGGCGCCTCGGCCCACGAGGTCTCGGCCTACTTCGAGCTGATCGCCTCCGTGCTCGAGGAGGGGGTGGCGGCCGGCTGCTTCCGTTCCGACCTGCCGGTGAAGGTGGCCACCAAGGTGCTGTTCGGCGCCATGGACCAGATGGCCACGTCCTGGGTCCTCGGCAAGCGCGGCTATCGTCTCGCCGACACGGCCGACGAGGTGGCCACGATCTTCCTCAAAGGAGTCACGCGCGATGGCGTTTGAGACCCTCATCCTGGACCGGGAGGAGTCGTTCGCGGTCATCACGCTGAACCGGCCGCCCGCCAACGCCATCAGCGAGACGCTCATCCGCGAGCTGAACGCCGCGCTCAGCGCCCTGCAGACCGATGACACGGTGCGAGCGGTGATCATCACCGGCAGCGGTGAGCGGATCTTCTGCGGGGGCGCCGACCTCGGCTCGGCGTTCTCCGGCGGCGACGTCGAGACCTTCATTCGCTTCGGCAACAGCGTGATGCGCAAGATGGAGCGCTTCCCAAAGCCGATCATCGCGGCCATCAACGGCCACGCGATGGGGGGCGGCTGCGAGATCGCCATGGCGTGTCACCTGCGCCTGCTGAAGGAGACGGCCCGCATGGGCCAGACCGAATCCAACCTCGGGATCATTCCCGGCTACGGCGGCACGCAGCGGCTGCCGCGGCTGATCGGCCGCACCAAGGCGCTCGAGTATCTGCTGCTGGGGACGCAGATCCCCGCGGCGGAGTGCCTGACGCTCGGACTGGTGAACCGGCTCTGCAAGGAAGGCGAGACCCTGAACGACGCCAAGGCGCTGGCCCGGCAGCTGGCCAAGCGCGCGCCGCTGGCGACGGCGGCGATCATCAGGGCCGTGGACGAAGGGCTGGAGGCCCCGATGGCGCGCTCCATCGACATCGAGCTCGATGCTTTCATGCCCACGCTTCGCAGCGAGGACGCTGCCGAGGGGATCCAGGCGTTCTTCACCAAGCGCGAGCCCGAGTTCAAGGGGCGCTGACGGTCGTCGATGGATCTCGGAATCGCCGGCAAGGTTGCCCTGGTGACCGGCAGCGCCCGCAGCCTCGGCAAGGCCGACGCGGTGATGCTGGCGGGCGAGGGCTGTAAAGTCGCCATCGTGGATCTCAACGCCGAGGGCGCCGAGGAGACGGCGCGCGAGATCGCCGGGGGCGGTGCGAGCGCCCGCGGCTACGCGTGCGACATTCGCGACACGGCGCAGGTGCAGGACACCGTGACGCGCATCGAGCGGGAGCTGGGACCGGTCGACATCTGCGTGAACAACGCGGGCATGATCTACACGGTGGGCCAGCTCAAGGACATGCGCGACGAGGACTGGGAGTTCAACCTCGGCGTCAACCTGACCGGCACGATGAAGGTCACGCGGGCCGTGTTCCCGGGCATGCGCGAGCGGCGCTGGGGGCGGATCGTCTGCATGGCCTCGATCGCCGGCCTCATGGGCGGCTTCGGTCAGACGGCCTACTCGACCAGCAAGATCGGGGTGATCGGCTTCGCCAAGTCGGTCGCCCTGGAGGGCGCGCGGTACAACGTGACCTGCAATGCCGTGGCCCCGGGCATCATTGCTCCCAACGCGAGCCTGAGCCCGCTGTACGATCGCATGGTCAAGCGAGTGGCGATGCAACAGGAAGGGCAGCCGGAAGACGTGGCCTCGACGATCGCGTTCCTGTGCTCCGAGCGCGCGCGCTACATCACCGGCGCGGTGGTGCCCGTCACCGGTGGCATGGATCTGTTCACGTTCTAGACACTGCTCATAGAGGAGGACGCCCTATGCCGACAGTGAAGGAGACGTTCGACGCGATGGCCGGCCGGTTCCGGGCCGACAAGGCCAGTGGGACGGCAGCGGTGATCCAGTACGACGTCAGTGGTGACGGCGGCGGCACCTGGCACGCGGTCATCAAGGACGGCAAGTGCACGGTCAACTCCGGCTCGGCGCCGAGCCCGAATCTGACGGTCGCGATCGCCGGCCAGGACTGGCTCGACATGCTGTCGGGCAAGCAGTCCGGCCAGATGCTCTTCATGTCCGGCAAGCTGAAGGTGAAGGGTGACATGGGCCTGGCGATGAAACTGGGCTCGATGTTCTCCATGTAACGAGGCACCCCGGAGCGTCGACACGGACGTGTGCCGCGGCGCGGCGGAATCCTGACGCGCCGCGGCGTAACCGTGCGATACTGGAGCCGCTCGCCCGAGCCGCACCCCGAGCGGCGACCATATGGAGGAGCCCGGATGGCTCAGGAGCGCTTCGCCGACGTGGTCGAGCGGTTTACCAGTGGGTTCAACGGCGCGGCCGCGGCCGTCTCGCCCGAAGTCGCCAAGCAGTGGCAGGAGGAGCTCGAGCGCAACGTCCGGCGCATGACCAACCTGGCGCGCCTGGCGACCGCTCCCGAGCCTCGCACCGGGCAGACGCCCCGCCAGGAAATCTACAAGCGGAACAAGTCGCGGCTCTACCGCTACGCGTCCAGCCGGCGACATCGCACCCCGGTGCTGTTCGTGCCCAACCTCGGCATCAGCCGGCCTTACATCTTCGACCTGCTGCCCGGCGGCTCGTTCATCGAGCACATGACCCGCGAGGGCTTCGACTTCTACCTCCTCGACTGGGGGGTCTTCGGCCCCGAGGACAACGACCTCACGTTCGAGGACTGCGTGACGAAGATCCTGCCGCGCATGGCCGCCAAGGTGCTGGAGACCTCCGGCACGCGGGAGCTCTCCGTGCTCGGCTACTGCATGGGCGCGCCGCTGTCGGCTTCCTTCGTGGCGTCGCATCCCGAGATCCCGGTCCGCAATTTCATCAACATGGCGGGGCCGATCGACTTCTCGCAGATCGGGCTGTTCGGGCTCTGGCTCGATGCCAAGCACTTCGACGTCGACCGCTTCGTGGATACGCTCGGCTCCGTCCCGGCCGACCTGGTGAAGGCCGGCTTCAAGCTCCTCAAGCCCACCATGGACCTGTCGACCAATCTGAACCTCTGGTGGAACGCGTGGAACGACAAGTACGTCGAGGGATTCACCGCGCTCAACAAGTGGGCCAACGAGTACGTGGCGTTTCCCGGCGAGTTCTTCCGCCAGTGGGTGCGTGACTTCTATCAGGGCAACAAGCTCTTCCGGGGCGAGCTGGTCTTCGGGGGCCGACCGGTGCGGCTGTCGAGTATCCGGTGTCCGGTGTTCGTCGTGGGCGCCAAGGAAGACTACATCGCGCCGCCGGCGTGCGTACGCGCCCTCATCGACGCCGTGAGCAGCCGCGAAAAGGACTACATCGAGCTGCCCGGCGGCCACATCTCGCTGATCGCCGGTCGCGGCGCGGCGTTGCACTGCTGGCCCAAGGTCTCGGAGTGGCTGGCACCCCGCTCGGGAGAGGCGGCATGAGCGATCCGACGACGCAGCTGTTCGACACGTGGAAGCGCCAGCTGGAGGAGTCGACCCAGGCCTGGTCCAAGATGGTGTCCCAGATGACCCCGCAGGCCGCGCCCCCCGATCCGGTAGCCTTCTGGCGCCCGGTGCTCAACCAGGGGCTCGAGAACTGGGCCCGCATGTTCGCGCAGACCCCGGCCAGTCCCGATCTGGTCAGCCAGTGGAAGCAGTTCCTCGATCAGTGGATCGAGGCGTGGTCGCGCGTGCTGGGCCAGACCATGAACACCGAGGGTTTCGCCCAGATGATGGGCCGCTCGCTGGAGCAGATGCTGGCCGCGCAGGCACCCGCCAAGAAGGCCGGTGAGCAGGCGCTGGACCAGATGCTGATGCACCTCAATCTCGCCTCCCGGACCCAGCTCACCGGGGTGGCCAAGCAGATCGTCGAGCTGGAGGAGCGGCTGGAGCGGGTCGAGGACGGTGTGCAGGCGATCCTGCGCCGCCTCGACGCCAAGGAGCGCTGATGATCGGCAAGACGATCACGGAGCTGATGACGGGGGATCACGCCGAGATCACGCGCGTCGTCGAGCAGGATGACATCGCGGCGTTCGTCGACGCCGTCGGCGACTACAATCCGGTGCACAGCGATCCCGCCTACGCCGCCGGCACGCCCTTCAAGGCGCCGATCGCGCCCGGCATCTTCACGGCGGGGCTGATCTCCGCCGTCATCGGTACCGAGCTACCGGGTCCGGGGGCCATCTATCTGTCGCAGTCGCTGAAGTTCATCAAGCCGGTGAAGGCGGGCGACGTGATCACCGCCCGGGCCGAAGTAGTCGAAATGCTCCCCGAGCGCAATCGCATCCGGCTGCAAACCGTGTGCGTCAATCAGCGGGGCGAGGAGGTGCTCTCGGGCGAGGCCTGGATCATGCCCTCCCGGACGCGGGTGGTCTACGAGGAGCGTCCGGCCGATGCCGCGGCGTGCACCCCGCTGGCCTGGAACCCGTGGGCGTGGACGGCCCAGGCCATGACCTTCTGGGGGATGCTGTCGCTGTCGATGCTCTCGGGCGCGCTGCCGCGACGGGGGTAGGCGCTCAGTCGCGGTCGGCCACGCCGTACACCAGGACGGCCTGGGCCCGGCCCTTGACGAACTCCTCGCCGAGCAGGACGCAATCGAAGGTGTCCTTGACCTGCTCGTAGATCTGATCGTTGATCAGGATCTTGTACGGATGGTTCTTGGTCAGCCCCTCCAGCCGCGAGGCGATGTTCACGCTGTCGCCGATCACCGTGTACTCCATGCGCTGCTCGGAGCCGATGTTGCCGGAGATCGACTCGCCGTGGCTGATGCCGATGCCGATCTCGATCTCGACCGCGCCGCGCTCGCGCTGGAGCGCGTTGAAGCGGCGCAGGCCGCGCCGCATGCCCAGCGCCGCCCGGACCGCGCGCAGCGGATCGTCGGGGCGGCTGATGGGCGCTCCGAACACCGCCATGATGCCGTCGCCGATGAACTTGTCGAGCGTGCCCTGCTCGGCGAAGATCTCCTGCACCATGAGCTTGAAGTAGTCGTTGAGGAACTCCACGATCTGCTCGGGCGCGTACTGCTCGCTGATCGCCGTGAAGCTCCGGATGTCGGAGAACAGGATGGACACCGGCTGGCGCGTGCCGCCCAGCCGCGCATTCCCCTTCGACTTGAGCACTTCCTCGGCGATCTCGCGCGTCACGTAGCGGCAGAGGGTCGACATCAGCCGCTCTTCCTGCGTGATGTCGTCGGCGACCACGACGACGCCGAGCGACTGGCCCTTGCTGTCCAGCAGCGGCACCACGCTGGCGTTGACGTTCACCGACTCGTCGCCGGACAGGTGGTAGCGGAGCTCGTAGAGGCTGGTGGCCTCGCCGTTCCGCGCACAGGTGTCCAGTCGCTCCACGAAGGCCTCGTTGTCCTTGGCATCGAGCAGATCCCGCACGCCGCGGCCGGGCTCGGCGCCGTCGACCACGCCGAAGATCCGACGGAAGGCGGGATTCACGCCGGTCACCACACCGGAGCTGTCCAGGGTGAGGACGCCGGTGGCCATGCAGGAGAGGATGCTCTCGTTGTAGTTCTTCATCGTCACGACGGACTCGAAGAGCCGGGCGTTGTCGAGCGCGATGAAGGCCTGCGCCGAGAGCGCGGCGAGCAGCCCCTCGTCGTCACGCGTGAAGGGCCCGGCGGCCTTGTTCAGAATCTGCGAGACTCCGACCACGGCGCCAGCGCCGTCGCGAATCGGGGCGCACAGGATCGTCCGCGTACGATAACCGGTACGCCGGTCCACCTCGGGATTGAAGCGGGGATCGGCGTAGGCGTCGGGGATATTGATCGTCTCGCCCCTGGCCGCGACTATCCCGGCGATGCCGCGGCCGATCGGAACGCGGATCTCCACCATGCCGGCGCCCTGGGCCACCTTCGACCAGATCTCGTTGGTGCGGCGATCGACCAGGAACAGCGTCGCGCGGTCGGCCCCCAGCACGGCCGAGGTGCGCTCCATGATCTTGCGGAGCAGGGCGTCCACCTCGAGCTCGGACGAGAACGACTTCATGACGTCCAGCAGGAGCTCGGAGGTCTTGCGGCGCTCTTCGATCTGCTCCATCTGCTGGGCGTTGCGCAGCGCGATGGCGATCTGCCCCACGAAGGAGCCGAGCAGCCGCTCGTCGTCCTCGTCAAAGGGCGCCTCGTCGAGACGGTTCAGGAGCTGGAGTACGGCCACCACGCGGCCGCCCACGTCGACGACCGGCGCGCACAGGATCGAGCGGGTCCGGTACCCGGTGCGACGGTCGACCTCCTGGTTGAAGCGCTCGTCCGCGTAGGCGTCGGGGATGTTGATCGACTCACCGGTCGCCGCCACCCGGCCCGCGATGCCCTGACCGATGGGGACACGGATCTCCCGCACCTCGAGTCCCTGGGCGATCTTCGACCACAGCTCCTGCCGCTCCTCGTCCACCACGAACAGCGACGAGCGGTCGGCGTTCATGAGGCGCGAGGCCTTGTCCATGATGACCTGGAGCAGCCGCGTGAGGTTCAGCTCGCGGCTGAGCGTCTGGACGGCATCGAGGAGCTCGCCCATCCTGCGCGGATCGGTGGCGGGCAGCAGCGCCGCGGCCGGCGTCCCTCGGCTGCCCTCGGTCACCGCATCGCTGAGCGCCCAGCCATGCTGGCGCAGCCGGGCGTCCACCCAGGGCCGCTCGCGGCGGTCACGCCGGCGCCGCTCGGCCCCGTCGTCGTCGCCCTGGCGGCGCCGCTCGGCGATGCGGCGGTCGAGCAGGACGGAGACGGCCTCGACGCGGGCGAACTCCTCCCGGAAGCTGGTGAGCAGGTGAGACGCGTCGCGGGCCACCACGAGCAGGACTGACGCCATTCACCCTCCCCGGCCAGACGCCGCCGAGGTGAGTATACGCAATCAGGCCAGCCGGTCGGGGAGAGAGGGCGGCGCCAGACCCGGCGCCGCCCGGCCTTACATCAGGAGACCGCCGTTGATGGAGAGCTCGGCGCCGGTGATGTAGTCGCCGTCCGAGGAGACGATGTACACGACCGCGCGCGCGACCTCTTCGGCGGTGCCGAAGCGCTTGAGCGGGATCTGTTCGAGGAGCTTGCCCTTCACCTTGTCGGGGATGTTCGAGACCATTTCCGTCTCGATGAACCCGGGCGCCACCGCATTGACGGTGATGCCCTTGCCGGCCAGCTCCTTGGCCAGCGACTTGGTGAAAGCGGCCACGCCGGCCTTGGAGGCGGCGTAGTTGGCCTGCCCGAAGTTGCCGATCTGGCCGATGACCGAGGTCATGTTCACCACGCGACCGTAGCCGTGGGCGAGCATGCCGTCGACGAACACCTTGGTGCAGTTGAACACGCCGTCCAGGTTGGTGCCGAGCACCTTGCGCCAGGAGGCGTGGTCCATCTTGGTGAACGTCTTGTCGGAGTTGATGCCGGCGTTGTTGACCAGGATGTCCAGGTGACCGAACTCGCGCAGGACGTCCTGGGCCATCCGGAACGTGTCCGGATAGTCGCTCACGTCGGCCTGGGCCAGGATGGCCCGGCGGCCCAGCTTGCCGATCCCTTCGACGACGCCGCGGGCGGCCGACTCGCTGGAGACGTAGTTGACCGCGACGTCGGCGCCTTCCTCGGCCAGGGCGAGGGCGACGGCGCGTCCGATCCCTCGGGAGCCGCCGGTGACCAGTGCGGTGCGACCCTTCAATTTCATGGATTCAAACCTCCTGGGCGCGCACTGAGACGGTCAGTCTAACATGGCGCGCTTCTTGTGAGGTGTGACGCACGGTGTTAAACTCCGCTTCACGCGATGGCGTACGTCATCAAGCGCTACTCGAACCGGAAGCTCTACGACACGCAGGAGAGCCGGTACGTCACCCTCGAGGAGATCGAGGAGATGATCCGGGGCGGGCGGGAGATCTCCGTGGTGGACGCCGCCTCCGGCGAAGACCTGACCTCCGTCACGCTGACCCAGATCATTCTGGAAAACGAGCGGACCCGGCGGGCGACCCTGCCGTCGGCCTTCCTGCACCAGCTCATCAAGCACGGCGAGTCGTGGCAGGACTTCGTCCAGAAGTCGATGCGATCGAGCTTCGAGGGCATCGTCTCGAGCCAGCGCGACATGGAGCGAATCTTCCGCGACTGGTCCGCCCGGGCGGGCTGGGGCGCGATGCTGGGGGCGACGCCCGCCGCCTCCGAGCCGCGGCGCGACGGGACCGGCGAGGATTCCGACAAGCTGCGGGAGGAAGTGGCGGCCTTGCGCGACCGGCTCCGCTCGCTCGAGGAGCGGCTTCAGAAGCGCAAGGCCGAGTCGAAGTGACGCGGGCGGGTTACGCCGCGGCGGCGTAGACGTCCTTCAGCCGCGTCACGGCCTCCGTGAACGATTCCTGGATGCCTTTGCCCGCCTGCTCGGTGCTCGTCTGCAGGCGCTCGGCCGTGCGCGTGACCGACTGCGCATTGCCTTCCAGCATCCGGAACCACTTCTGAGTGTTCTCCACGCTGTCGGTCAGGGCGCGGTGATACCAGGCGAACGGATCGCGCGCCGTCTCCTGCCAGCCGCTCTGCCACCGCAGCGCGACGGCCTGCGCCTCCCGGAGTGCCTCGATGCCGCTCTGCTGCAGCTCGGCGTACAGCCGGACGCCCTCCTTGGCGGCGACGGCCGAGAGCTCGGCCAGCTCGCGCACCACCCGCTGGTTGGCCTCCGACCACACCGTCATCGCCTCGACGACCTTGCCCGAGTTCTGCGTGAACATCTCCTGAGCCTTTTTCGTGTCCTGCATGGTGTCTCCCTTCGGTGCTTCAGACCGTGGCTGCTTGGTTCGCCTTTTCATGCGTCTACCTCGCCTACGTCGGTCACTCTAACGCGCCGCGTCAGCGGCGGCAAGCGTTTTTTTGCGACGCGTCATTGCCCCAGTGGTAGTGTCTCGAAACCTCTGGAGATTCCAGGGGTTCGGGTTCATGAACGCCGAGGCGGCGCAGGAGGACTCCATGGCCGAGGACACACTCGCCAGGCTGTTCTGGGATCGAGTCGAGCGGGGCTCGGACCGTCCGGCCCAGCAGTTCAAGCAGGGTGGCGCCTGGCAGACGCTGACGTGGGGGCAGGTGGGTCAGATCGTCCGCGAGCTTTCGCTGGGACTCATCGCGCTGGGGCGGCAGAAGGGCGACGCGGTGGCGCTGCTGTCGTCCAGCCGCGCCGAATGGGTGCAGGCGGACTTCGCGATCTTCAGCATCGGCGGTGTCACCGTGCCGATCTATCCGAGCTATCCCCCCGATCTGGTGGCCTACGTGATCAACGACTCGGGAGCGCGGACCGTGTTCGTCGAGGACGCGGCGCAGCTGGCCAAGGTGCTGGAGGCGCGCGAGCAGCTCCCGCAGCTCGAGCACATCGTCGTCATGGGCGGCTACGAGGCGGCGCAGCCGCCCAAGTCGGTGATGACGTGGGCGACGCTGCAACGGATCGGCCGCGAGAACGCCGAGGTCCACAAGTCCACGCTGGCCGAGCGGGTGGCGAGCACGATGCCCGCCGACGTGGCGTCGATCGTGTACACCTCCGGAACGACCGGGCCGCCCAAGGGGGTCGTGCAGACGCACGGCAACCACATCGCCGCCGTCACCGCATCCACGAAGGCGACGCCGGTGCAGGACGGCTGGGTGCACCTGCTGTTCCTGCCGCTGGCCCATTCGTTTGCGCGCATGGAGTCGTTCCTGGGGATCGCCCACGGCATGACGACCGCCTTTGCCGAGAACCTCGACAAGCTGCGCGACAACCTGCCGGAAGTCCGACCGCACCTCCTGTTCAGCGTGCCGCGGGTGTTCGAGAAGGTGTACGCGGGCGTGCTGGCCACGGCGGAGGCCGGGTCGCCGACGAAGCGGAAGATCTTCCACTGGGCCGTGTCGGTGGGCCGGGAGGTCAGCCGTCACCAGCAGCGGGGCCAGCCGGTGCCCACCGGGCTCGAGATCAAGCGAAAGATCGCGCACAAGCTCGTGTTCTCGAAGCTCCACGCGCGGCTGGGAGGACGCCTGCAATGGGCGGTGTCGGGCGGGGCGCCGCTGGCCCGCGACATCGCCGAGTTCTTCCACGCCGCCGGAATCCTGCTGCTCGAGGGCTACGGGTTGACCGAGACGTGCCCCGCGCTCACGTTCAACCGGCCCGATCGGTTCAAGTTCGGCTCGGTGGGGCAGGCGCTGCCCGGTGTCGAGGTGAAGATCGCGACGGATGGGGAAATCCTCGCCCGTGGCGCCAACATCGCGACGCGCGGCTACTACAAGCAGCCGGAGGCGACCCGCGAGGTCTTCGAGCCCGACGGCTGGTTCCACACCGGCGACATCGGCAAGATCGACGAGGACGGGTTCCTGTTCATCACCGACCGCAAGAAGGATCTGATCGTCACCGCCGGCGGCATGAATATCGCGCCCCAGAACATCGAGAATCTGCTCAAGGCGGATCCGTTCATCAGCCAGGTGATGGTCCACGGCGATCGCCGGCCGTATCCGGTCGCGCTGATCACGCTCAACCCCGACGAGCTGGCAAAGTTCGCGCGCGAGCAGGGGATCCTCAACGCCGATCCCGCCGCGCTCGTCCGGCATCCCAAGATCGTCGAGCGGGTGGCGCGTACGGTCGAGGAGAAGAACACCAATCTGCAGTCCTACGCCAAGCTCAAGAAGTTCACCGTGCTGAGCGTCGATTTCACGCTGGAGGGCGGGGAGCTGACGCCCACGCTCAAGGTCAAGCGCAAGGTCGTGGCCGAGAAGTACCGGGCCGAGCTGGAGGCTCTCTACGGCTAGCGCCTCACCGCTGGCCGGACGGGTCGCCGTGGTGACGGGCGCCAGCGGCGGCCTGGGGCGCGCCATCGCGCTCGCGTTCGCCGAGGCGGGTGCCGACGTCACGGTGGCCGCGCGGTCGAAGCCCCGATTGGAAGAGACCGCGGGGGAGATCGAGCGCCGCGGCGTCCGCGCCCTCGCGATGCCGACCGATGTCACGAGCTTCGCGGACGTCGAGAGCTGCATGGCCCGGACGGTGGAGGTGCTCGGGCGCCTCGACGTCATCGTCAACAACGCCGGCATTGCCCGGATCACGCCGCTCGCCGAGGCGTCGCCCGAGGACTGGCGCTCGATCGTGGACACCAACCTCACCGGGGTGTTTCACGGGTGCCGTGCCGCCGCCCCGCATCTCATCCGCCAGGGCGCGGGCAAGGTGATCAACCTGGCTTCGGTCCTCGCCGCGGTGGGCTTGCCGGGCTATAGCCTCTACGCCGCGACCAAGGGCGGCATCATCTCGCTGACCCGCGCCCTCGCCGTGGAGTGGGCTCGCCACAATATCCAGGTGAACGCGATCGCCCCTGGCTGGTTCGTGACCGAGATGAATGAGACTGCATTCGGCGATCCCAGGATTCGCGAGCGGCTCACCCGAGACATCCCGGCCCGGCGCACCGGCCGGCTCGACGAGATCGGCCCACTGGCCGTCTATCTCGCCTCGTCCGGATCGGATTTCATGACCGGCCAGACCGTCTTCCTGGATGGAGGCCACACCGCAGCCTGAGCGGGTCATCCCCCCGCCGATTCTGGGCGAACGCTGGTTGAGTGGGGTAGAGTCTGCGGCGTGAAAGCCGCGGTTCTGCACGGTCCACGCGATCTCCGTGTCGAGAGTGCCCCGTCGCCCCGCCCGGGTCCCGGCGAAGTCCTCGTCCGCGTCCGGATGGCCGGGCTCTGCGGAACGGACTATCGCATCTGGACCGGGGACCGTCCCGTGCCCTATCCGCTGGTGCCCGGCCATGAGTTCGTGGGTCTGGTGGCCGACGTCGGTCCGGGCGTGACGCGAGTCCAGGTGGGGGCGCGGGTCGCCGTCGAGCCCAACTACTCCTGCGGCGCCTGTGCGCTCTGCCGTGGGGGCAATCGCAACCTCTGCCTGAGCCGCACGGCAGTAGGTATCGACGTCGATGGCTGTTTTGCCGAGGTCGCACGGGTACCAGAGCGGTGTTGCTGGCCGGCCCCAGCCGGCGTTGCCGACGACGACCTCATGGTCACCGAGCCGCTGGCCGTGGTGGTCCGCGCGGTCGCCAAGGCCGCGGTGCGACCCGGCGAGTCCGCGGCCGTCGTCGGTGGGGGAACCCTGGGTCTCCTGGCTCTTCAAGTCCTGCGAGCCCACGGCGCCCGAGTGCTGGTCGTCAGCCGAACGGCTCGCCGATTTGCGCTGGCCCGAGAGCTCGGCGCCGAGGCGACGCATGTCGCCACGGACGGTCCGCTCGAAGCGGTTGCCCGCCGGTTCGCGGACCGGGAAGGCGTGGACGTGGTGATCGAGACCGCGGGGACGGCGGAGGCCGTCACGCATGCCCTGGAGATGGTGAGGCCGGCGGGGCGCGTCGTCCTGACCGGCTTGCCCCACGAGCCCACCGCGGTGGCCTTCTTCTCGGTGGTCCGGCGCGAGGTGACGATCAGTGGGTCGATGATCTACCAGGACGAGTTCCCCGAGGCGATGCGGCTGATCGAGAGCGGTGCCGTGCGCACGGGCCCCCTGGTGACTCATCGCTTTCCGCTCGACGCGATCGGTGACGCGTTCGCCGCCCACGAGCACCCCGACTCCATCAAGGTCGCGGTGCTGACGTCCTGATGCCCTACGCGATCCTCAACAAGATCCGCGTGCACTACGATGTCAGCGGCCAGGGCGACGCCGTCCTGCTGATCAACGGCCTGTCGGCGCCGTCGGTGGGCTGGGCGCTGCAAGTGAAGGCGCTCTCGCCCCGATTTCAGGTGGTGACCTTCGACAACCGCGGCGTGGGCCAGACCGACCTGCCGCCCGAGCCGGTGTACACGACGGCCCAGATCGCCGACGACGCGGCCGCCGTGCTGCGCGAGCTCAAGATCGGCCGGGCCCACGTCGTCGGCGCCTCCATGGGCGGCACGATCGCGCTGGAGCTGGCGCTACAGCATCCAAAGCTGGTGCGCTCGCTCACGCTGGCCTGCACGTGGGCCGAGGCGGACGCGCGCTTTCTGCACACGATCGAATCGTGGATCTCGCTGGCCTATCGGGTGCCGGTCGAGGAGCGGTATCGCCACGTCGTCTACCCGTGGTTGTTCACGCCGGACTTCTTCGCCCGCAAGGAGAACGTGGAGACGGCGTTCCAGCGGGCGATGGCGTACCCGCACCAGACGAAGCCTGAGGCGATCGAACGGCAGGCCAAGGGCATCGCGGCCTGGAACGGCACCCGGGTGAAGCGCCTGTCGACGCTGCGCGTGCCGACGCTGGTCATGGTGGGCAAGGACGACATCCTCACGCCTCCGGCGTTCTCCAAGGCGCTGGCCCGGCAGATTCCACGCGCCAAGCTCGCCGTCCTGCCGGGCGGCCACGGCTTCTTCCTCGAGCACGCCGATCTCTTCAACCGCGCCCTCGTGCGCTTTCTCTCGTCCGTCCGCGCGAAGTGAGGCCCATATCAACATGAGAGTTCTCGTCACCGGCGGTGCCGGTTTCATCGGATCTCACGTGGTAGATCGATTGGTGGCGGCCAGCCATTCCGTTGCGGTCGTGGACGATCTCAGCACCGGATTGGCCGCCAACGTGAATCCCCGGGCCACGCTGCACACGTGCGACATCCGCACCCCCGAGCTGCCCCGGATCGTCGAGTCGACTCGGCCCCAGGCCGTCGTGCATCTGGCCGCTCAGGCGGCGGTGCCGCGCTCGGTGGAGGATCCGCTCTTCGATGCGTCGGTCAACGTGCTGGGCAGCATCAACCTGCTGGAGTCCTGCCGCCGGGTGGGAACCGAGCGCGTCGTCTACATCTCGACGGGCGGTGCCGCCTACGGTGACACCGACGTGCTGCCGACTCCCGAGGAGCATCCGACCCGGGCGACCTCGCCCTACGGTGTCTCGAAGGTCGCCGCCGAGCGCTATCTCGAGTGCTTCGCCGGGCTGGCGTCCATGGCGGGACTGACCTTGCGTCTGGCCAACGTCTACGGACCGCGCCAGCGACCCGACGGCGAGGCGGGGGTCGTGGCCATTTTCGCCCGACGGCTGCTGGCCGGTCAGCGATGCACGGTGTACGGCGACGGCGAGCAGACCCGCGACTACGTCTACGTGGCGGACGTCGCCGAGGCCGCCGAGATCGCGCTGAGTAGTCAGGCGACCGGTGTCGTCAACATCTCGACCGGGCGTGAGACCTCGGTCAATGCGCTTCACCGGCAGGTCGCCGCCGCGGTCGGCGTCGCGCGCGAGCCCGAGTACGCCGCGCCGCGGCCGGGCGAGGTGCGCCGGAGCGTGCTGGCCAACGCGCGGGCGCGGACGATGCTGGGCTGGGCGCCGCGAAATCCGCTCGAGCGCGGCATCGGCGCGACGCTCGAGTGGATGCGGACGATGATCGCCCAGGGCGCCTGATCGGGCTTCAAGCCCGGTCGATTTTCACTCGACGGTCAGCATCTCACCGGGCAAGACTCCGCCGCACCCGACCGGTACCTTTCCCCAAAACATCCAAGATTCAAGGAGTTAGCGCCACCAGCCGGCCTGGTAGGGCGCTTGCAGAACCCTGGTCGCTTGGGAAGTAAAGCTCACACAAGCGGTGCTCAGGGGAGGCTAAAGAGAGACATGGATCGCACTGGCAAGCCGGCGAGCATTCGAATCATCCACCCGGATTCCGCTTCGCGGTCGTGGGAGCCTAGGCACCCCGACTACCGGAACCTGTTCGCGCACAGCGACAGCATGCGGGCCATCCGGCGGATCATCGAAGAGATCGCCGACAGCAGCGCGACCGTCCTGGTCCGCGGCGAGAGCGGCGTGGGCAAGGACCTCATCGCCCGGGCGATTCCCGGCGCCTCGCGACGCCCCGAGCAGCCGTTCGTCAAGGTCAACTGCGCTGCGCTGCCTTCCGAGCTCCTCGAATCCGAGCTGTTCGGTCACGAGAAGGGCGCGTTCACCGGTGCCTACCAGCGCAAGCAGGGGAAGTTCGAGTTCGCCCAGCACGGCACGCTGTTCCTCGATGAGATCGGTGAGCTCCCGCTGCCGCTGCAGGCCAAGCTGCTCCACGTGCTTCAAGATCGGGAGTTCTTCCGTATCGGCGGGCGTGAGCTGATCCAGGCCGACACTCGGATCATCGCGTCCACCAACCGCGACCTGCAGGCCGCGCTGCGACTGGGCCAGTTCCGCGAGGACCTCTTCTATCGCCTCAACGTCGTCGAGATCCACGTCCCGCCGCTGCGGGACCGGCGCGAGGAGATCCCGGCGCTGGTGGAGCACTTCCTCACGAAGTTCGCGGAGGAGGGGGGCCGCCGAGTCGAGGTCGCCGCGCCGATGATGAAGCTCTTCGTCGAGTACCACTGGCCGGGCAACGTGCGTGAGCTCGAGAACCTGATTCGCCGGCTCGTGGTCCTCGGCCACGTCAATCGGGTGCACGAGGAGATCGTCAGCACGCTGTCCGGCGCCCACGCCAGGCCGGCCGCGGTGTGGAACGGCGTCGAGCGGCGCGAGCCCAGCGCCAACGGCCACGCCGCCGCGGCGCACGCCACCAACGGCAACGGCGCCGGCGCGGCGGGATCGGCGGACGCCCTCGGCCTGCGACAGATCGCCCGACGCGCGGCCTTCGAGGCCGAGAAGAAGGCCGTCGCCGAAGTGCTGCACCGGGTGCGGTGGAACCGCAAGCAGGCCGCGCGCGTCCTCAAGATCAGCTACAAGACCATGCTGCTCAAGATTGCCGAGTGCGGACTCGACGACCGCGCGGGCCGTCAGCGGCCCCGCGACAAGGGCGGGCTCTCGGTCTAGGCGTGCGGGCGCCGGGCCTCGACGGCCCCCAGCGCCGCGTTCAGCCGGCGAAGCACGAAGGGCTTCTCGATGATGTCGGCCACACCCAGCCGCCGCGCCTCGTCCACTTCGGACGGAGACGCGTAACCGGTCACGATGACGACCGGCAGGTGAGGCGACTTCGCGCGGATCTGACGGAGGACTTCCAGACCGCTCACGTCCGGCATGACGAGGTCGAGGAATACCGCCTGCGGGTCCTCACGCTCGATCATGG
>Ga0247829_10000271_pt1 | contig 18085 bp, 12 predicted proteins | sample 12C_Control_Day4_FD_207765 | JGI IMG/M metagenome (GOLD analysis project Ga0247829, IMG submission 207765) | Soil microbial communities from agricultural site in Penn Yan, New York, United States - 12C_Control_Day4 | ecosystem: Environmental > Terrestrial > Soil > Agricultural land | place... | reverse complement strand
AGGCCGACCGCTTCGAGGAGTTCTGCGCGAAGCACCTGCCCCACCTCGACGAGGTCGCGTGGGAGTTCTTCGGCACCGACGCGGCGAAGCAGGCGTTCCGCCAGAAGGTCGCGGCGCTGTATCCGGCGCACGAGGTCGAGGCGTTCACCGAGCTGTTCTACAACCGCGTCCAGGCGTGGCGCGGCGAAGCGAGGGCGTGATGACGCGCGGAGACAAGGTCGTCACGCGCTGGTACAGCGAGCGCGTGGAGCGCGAGGTGACGCTCGTGCGCTGGGGCTCGTTCGGGCGCCCGGTGGTGCTGTTCCCGACCGCCGGCGGAGACGCCGAGGAGGTCGAGCGGTTCCACCTGATCGGCGTGCTCGGGCCGCTGCTCGATGCCGGCAGGATCAAGGTCTACTCGTGCGACTCGGTCGCCGGCAAGGCGCTGCTCGCGCGCGAGAAGAACGCACGCCACCAGATGTGGGTGCAGAACCAGTTCCATCAGTACCTGCGGCACGAGGTGGTGCCGGCGATCCGCATGGACTGCAAGGCCGACGACATCGACATGTGGGCGGCGGGAGCGTCGATCGGCGCATTCCATGCGGTCGCAGCCGTGTGCCGGTTCCCCGACGTGTTCACGCGCGCGATCGCGATGAGCGGCACCTACGACCTGCGCCGGTTCTACGACGCCAAGCTGCACGAGTTCTCCGACGACTTCTACGTGTCCTCGCCGGTGCACTTCGTGCCGACGCTCGCGGGGCGCCACCTCGACGTGCTGCGCACGCGCTACATCCGGATCGTGTCGGGCGAAGGGCGCGCCGAGGACATCGGCGAGTCGTGGAACCTGGCCAACACGCTCGGACGCCAGGGCATCCCCAACCGCGTCGACTCGTGGGGCCCGGACTGGCACCATGACTGGGTGACCTGGCGGAAGATGCTTCCGCAGGTCTTGGGTGAGTGGACGGCGACATGACCACGACGCGAGAGCATAAGGACATCGATGGGCGGCTCGAGGGCGAGCGACAGCGCGAGTTCATGAGCGCCCTGCTCGACGACGTGCGCGCCGTCGAGCGAATGATCGCGGAGGGCCGGTTCGAGACGGGCGTCCGCCGCATCGGGGCCGAGCAGGAGATGTTCCTGATCGACGAGGAGTGGCGTCCCGCGCGCGGCGTGCTCGCGCTGCTCGACAAGCTCGGGCACGACCCGCACTTCACGACCGAGCTCGGCATGTTCCAGCTCGAGGCCAACTGCGCGCCGCAGACGCTGAGCGCCGACGGCCTCTCGAAGATGCACGCGCAGCTCGACGACCTCGTCGATCGCGCGCGGCGCGCCGCGGGCGAGATCGGCATGGGCGTGGTGCTCGCGGGCATCCTGCCGACGATGCGCAAGGCGGACCTCGGCCTCGACAACATGGTGCCGAGCGCGCGCTACGTGCAGCTCAACAAGATCATCGCGGCCCTCAAGCACGGGAAGTTCGAGGTCTCGATCAAGGGCCTCGACGAGCTCGCCATCGATCACGACTCCGTGATGCTCGAGGCGTGCAACTCGAGCTTCCAGGTGCACCTGCAGGTGGCGCCCGACGAGTTCGCGCGGATGTACAACCTCGCCCAGATCCTCGCGGCGCCGCTCATGGCGATCTCGAGCAACTCGCCGCTGTTGTTCGGCCGGCGGCTGTGGGCCGAGACGCGGATCGCGCTGTTCCGCCAGGCGGTCGACGATCGGACGCGCCTGTTCCACCGCGAGACCGAGGCGCGCGTCAGCTTCGGCACGCGCTGGGTGCGCAAGAGCGTCGTCGAGATCTACAAGGAAGACATCGCGCGGTTCCGCGCGCTCGTCGGCACCGACCTCGACGAGTCGCCCATGGCGGTGCTCGATCGCGGTGAGACGCCGCAGCTCAGGGCGCTGCGCCTGCACAATGGCACCATCTATCGCTGGAACCGCGCCTGCTACGGCATCACCGACGGCAAGCCGCACCTGCGCATCGAGAACCGCATCATGCCCGCCGGCCCGTCGACGATCGACGAGATCGCGAACGCGGCGTTCTGGAGCGGCCTGATGGTCGAGATCGGGGCGCGCGAGGATGATCTCTCGCACCGCATGGACTTCGATCAGGCCGGCGCGAACTTCTACACGGCGGCGCGCGAAGGCATCGGCTCGACGTTCACCTGGCTCGACGGTGAGGACATCGGCGCGCGCGCGCTCATCCTCGAGCGCCTGCTGCCGCTCGCGCAAGCCGGGCTCCGCCGCCAGCACGTGGACGATGCGGACGTCACCAAGTACCTCGGCGTCATCGAGGAGCGCGTGCGCACGGCTCGCACCGGCGCGCGATGGGCGCTCGCCTCGTGGAACTCGCTGCGCGACCGCTCGACGCCGGGGGAGCGCGCGAACGCGATCGTCGCGGCGACGGTGCAGCGCCAGCTCAGCGGGCGCCCGGTGTCCGAGTGGGAGCGTGCGCGCCTCGACGAGGCCAAGGTCTCCTCGCGCAACTACCTGCGCGTCGAGAACTACATGACGACGGATCTCTTCACGGTGCACGAGGAGGACGCCGTCGAGATCGTCGCGAACCTCATGATCTGGGAGCGCATTCGTCACGTCCCCGTCGAGGACCACGAGCACAAGCTCGTCGGCGTGATCACGCACCGCGCGGTGCTGCGCTTCGTGATGGGCGGTGGCTCGACCCGGCGCACGCCGGTGTCCGAGGTGATGAAGCGCGACGTCGCGACCGTCACGCCGGAGACGCCGACGATCGAGGCGCTGCGCCTCATGCGCCGGCTCAAGGTGGGCTGCTTGCCGGTCGTGCACAACGACAAGCTCGTGGGCATCGTGACCGAGGAAGACTTCATGGACATCGCGTCCAAGCTGCTCGAGGAGCAGCTCGGTACGGCGGAGCAGCTGTCGCTGCCGCTCGCGAGCACGCAGCTCGACTCGGGCCCGATCGTCGCGCCGATCACCGCCGAGGCGGCACCCGCGAAGCCAGAGCCGGCGAAGGCCGACGTCGCGCCTGTCCTCGCCGCGCCCGCGCCGGCCGAGCCGTAGCCTGCGGATCACCGCGGTCAACGATGCACCGGTCGCGCCGCGTCGCGCGTACGTCCTGTACTGGATGATCGCGGCGCGCCGCTCGACGTGGAGCTTCGCGCTCGATCACGCGATCGCGCGCGCCGCCGAGCTCGGTCGCCCGCTGCTCGTGTTCGAGCCGCTGCGTGCCGGCTATCGGTGGGCGAGCGACCGCCTCCATGCGTTCGTGCTGCAGGGGATGGCAGACAACGCGCGCGCGTTCGCCGCCGCCGGCATCACCTACCTGCCCTACGTCGAGCCCGAGCCGGGCGCCGGGCGCGGTCTGCTCGCGGCGCTCGCCAGGCGCGCGTGCCTGGTCGTCACCGACGAGCAGCCGGGGTTCTTCTTGCCACACATGGTGGCCGCCGCAGGCGGCAAGCTCGACGTGCGGCTCGAGCAGGTCGATGGCAACGGGCTGCTGCCGCTGCGTGCGACCGACCGCGCGTATCCCACCGCCGCCGCGTTTCGCCGCGTCCTCCAGCGCGAGCTGCCGCCGCACCTCCTCGCCCTGCCCTCCGCCGCGCCGCTCGACCGCATCCCGCGCGTGTTGCGAGATGCCGAGCCGCGAGGGCTACGCGCGTGGCGGATGGCGACGCCCCCGCTGCTCGCCGCCGAGCGCACCGCACTCGCCGCGCTGCCGCTCGATCACACCGTCGCGCCGTCACCCCTCGCCGGCGGAGCGAGCACCGCCGGTGACGTCCTCGACGACTTCATCGCCCACAAGCTGGCGCGCTACGGCCACGGTCACAACCACCCCGACGACGATGCGGCGAGCGGGCTGTCACCGTGGCTGCACTTCGGGCACGTCTCGGCGCACGAGATCGCGGCGCGCGTGTGGCGATCGGCGCGCTGGGATCCGTCGCGGCTCGCCGGCGCGAAGCCCACCGGCTCGCGCGAGGGCTGGTGGGGCCTGCCCGCGAGCCACGAGGCGTTCCTCGACGAGCTCGTCACCTGGCGCGAGCTCGGCTACGGCTTCTGCTTCCATCGCGACGACTACGCGCGGTGGTCGTCGTTGCCCGACTGGGCGCAGCGGACGCTGACCGCGCACGCGCGCGACCCGCGCCCCGAGCGCTACACGCCGGCGCAGCTCGAACGCGCGCGCACCGGAGATCCGGTGTGGAACGCGGCGCAGCGCCAGCTCCTCGTGGAGGGCCGCATCCACAACTACCTGCGCATGCTGTGGGGCAAGAAGATCCTCGAGTGGTCGCCGTCGCCCAAGCGCGCACTCGCGACGCTGATCGAGCTCAACAACAAGTACTCGCTCGACGGACGCGATCCGAACTCGTACACCGGCATCTTGTGGACGCTCGGCCGGCACGATCGACCGTGGGCGCCGACGCGCCCCATCTTCGGCAACGTGCGCTACATGTCGAGCGCGTCGACGCTGCGGAAGCTGCGGATGAAGCGATACCTGGCGCGGTGGGCGAGCACTCCGACGGAGTAAGCACGCCCGTCCATGTCAGCGCGTAGCATCGCGCTCGCGTGCCTCGATCGGGTCGAAATTCGGCTTCGTTCAAGACCAGGCCGGGAGCCTGCTGACGGACGCTTCGTAGATCTCGTCGATTGCCTGGCCGAGCGTGCGGTTGAACTCCTCGTCACTCTGCTGCGCGCGGAGGTCGTACAGCAGCGCGCGGCTGAAGCTCGCGATCATGCCCGGGTTCTTCGCGAGCTCGCGGCACGCCTCCGTACGGCTGAACCCGCCCGATAGCGCCAGGACTCGAAGCACCCTCGGGTGCGCCACCAACGGCCTGAACAGTCCGGCCTCGGCTGGGAGCGACAACTTGAGCATTACGCGTTGATCGCCAGGCACTTGCTCAAGATGCTTCAGAATCTCTTCGAGCAGGATGCGATCCGCCGCATCGCGCTCCGGGCTCTTGAGGTTCACTTCGGGCTCGAGGATCGGCATCAGGCCATGGCCCAGCACCTGCCGAGCGAGGTCGAACTGCTGCTTCACGACCGCGGCGATGCCTTCGCGATTAGCGAGATTGATCAGCGAGCGCTCCTTGGTCCCGAAGACGCCAAGCCCCCTGGCGCGCGCGAGGAGCGCATCGAGGTCGGGCATCGGCTTCATCAGCTGGACCCCGTTCGCCTCCTCCTCCAGGCCCTTGTCGATCTTGACGAAGGGCACGACGCCCTGGTCGATCAACGCCTGCGGCGTGGTCTTGCCCGCGACCTGTCGGTCCATCGTCTGCTCGAACAGGATCGTTCCGATCACCTTGCCGCTTCCAAAGCAGGGCGACGTGATGATCCGCGAGCGCATTTGGTGGATGAGATCGAACATCTGCTCGTCGCTGCTCCAGGCGCCCTCCTCGATGCCGTAGCCCTTCAGCGCCTTGGGCGTGGACCCGCCCGACTGGTCGAGCGCGGCGATGAAGCCGTCGCCTTGTTCGATGATTGCCGTCATTTGCGACTGGTTCATTGCTGTTGCTCTAACGCGGCGTCGCTCGGAAGCATACGTCCGCGAGCTGCCCCTCGCCTCACTCCGCGTACATCGTGACTTCGGTCGCCACGATGTCGGCGAGCTCCTTGGTCACCCGCCAGTCGGGGTGGCGCAGGAGGATGAAGCCGTCGGAGACCAGCGTGTGCTTCCAGTTGCGGCGCGGCGAGCCGACGGGGAGCAGCTTCTGCTCGACCACGTGCTCACCGTACTTCCGCATGAACTCGACGAGGCCGGTGATCCGGGTGATCCGGCCCTGCCCCTTCGCGCGCTTGAAGATGATCGCCGCGTTGTACTTGCGGGTCGTCGGCGCCTTGAACGAGTGCCAGCACACCGCGCGCGCCCACTCGCGGAACAGGTCGATGTCGCACGTGTAGTTCATCTGATCGACGAGGTGCGCGCCGCCCGGCCGGCACCCGATCTCGCCGAACACGACCTCGCCGCTGGGCTTCTTGAACCACTCCATGTGCGTGAAGCCGTCGCCCATGCCGAGTGCGCCGAGCACGCCGTCACCGAGCTCGATGCCCTTCGCGAGCGCGGGCTGCGCGAGCTCGCGCACGGTGATGATGACGGGGCTGATCCATTCGTTGCTGCGCGCGATCAGCGGGCGCGGCAGGTACTGCGCGACGTTCGCGAACACCGGGCGCCCGCCGACGCACACGGTGTCGTAGGTGAACTCTTCGCCTTCGACGAACTCCTCGAGGCTCGCCTCGCGTACGTGCTGCGTGCGCGCGAGCACGCGCTCGAGCTCGGCGACGTCGTCGACGCGGTAGGTGTCCGCGCTGCCGGCTCCGGAGATCGGCTTCAGGATCGCGGGGAAGCCGATGCGCTCGGCGGCGGCGCGCGCTTCCACCGCGGTGCGCACCCGCTCGGCGCGCGGCACGCGCAGGCCGGCGGCGGCGACGCGCTCCTTCATCAGCTGCTTGTCGCGAAAGCCGCGCACCTCGTCGACGGTCATGCCGGGCACGCCGAACCGCTCGCGCAGCCGCGCCGCGGCGAGCACCAGCACCTCCCAGTTGGCGAGCACGCGATCGACGCTGCGGCCGCGCATCCATGCGTGCACGCGATCGACGAGGTCGTCCTCATCGAGCAAGCGCGGCACCTGGAGGTAGTCGGTGAGGTACTGCTTGAGGTGCGCAGGCAACTGGGACACCGGCTGGTCCCCGACCCCGTAGACCGACGCGCCGACCTCGGCGAGGCCGCGCGTGTACTGCTGCATCTCGGGTGGGTACGCCGGAGCCAGAAACACGACCTTCATCGAGGCCCCTGAGTACCACGACGCCGCGATCCCGCCGAGGTAAGGTGCGGGCAATGCGGTGGAGCCGCTCGGCGAAGGTCACGCTGACGAGCGTCATCGCGGTGACGCTCGTCTTCGCGTGGCTCGCGTACCAGCGGCGCTGGATCTCCGACGACGGGCTCATCTACGTCCGCATCGTCCGCAACATCCTCGACGGCAACGGGCCCGTGTTCAACGAGCTCGAGCGAGCGGAGGCCAACACGAGCGCGCTGTGGCCGTGGCTGCTCGCGCTCGTCGGCGGGGTGACCTGCGGTGACCTCGCGCAGGTCGCCGTGTGGAGCGGCATCGCGTGCGCGCTCGCGTGCCTGGTCGTCGGCATGGACGCGAGTCGACGCTGGCAGCGCGCGCGCGGCTCGGACGCTCCCCTGGTGCCGGGCTCGGTGCTGATCGCGCTCGCCGTGTTCCCGTTCTGGGACTTCGCATCGTCGGGACTCGAGACGTCGTTCGCCATGCTGTGGGTCGTGACGAGCTGGTGGCTGCTCGTCGACCTCGGGCCGCACACGCCGTGGCGGCGTCAGCTCGTCACCGCGTGCGTGCTCGGCCTCGGCCCGCTCGTGCGCCCCGACCTCTCGCTCGCGACGCTCGTCTTTCTGCCCGCGGCGTGGCTGCTGGTGCGACCGCCGCGCCGCCGCACGCTGGCGCTCGCCGCTGCCGCGCTCGCCCTCCCCGTCGCGTACGAGGTGTTCCGCGCGGGCTACTACGGCGCGCTCGTCCCGCTGCCGGCACTCGCCAAGAGCGCCGACGAAGCGGCGTGGGGCCGCGGCCTTCTGTACCTCGCGAACTTCGTCGAGCCGCACTGGCTGTGGCTACCGATGGCCGTGTTCCTCGCGCTGTTCGTCTACGCCGTTCGCAAGCGCAGCTTCGTCGGCCGCGACCGCCTCGTGCTCGCGGCGCCCGTGATCGCGTCGGTCGTGAGCGCGCTCTACATCATGCGCGTCGGCGGTGACTTCCGGCACGGCCGCCTGTGGCTCCCGGCGGCGACGATGCTGATGGCGCCCGCGATGCTGCTGCCGGTGCGCCGCCTCACCGTGCCGGCGCTCGTCGTGCTCTATGCGTGGGCCGTGATCAACGGCCGCGGCCTCACCGACAATCGCAAGGGCGCGATCACGACCTACACGAACGACGAGCGCAAGGGCTACGTGAGGTGGACGCAGACGCGCAACCCGACGACCGCCGACGTCTTCGTCACCGCACTCGGCAGCGTCGGCCCGGCGATCGACGAGGCCGCGCGCACCGGCCGCGGCCTGATGATCGTCGACGGCGGCGCGACCTACGCGCTCGATCCACGCCTCGGCAGCACGATCGTCTATGCGGCGGGGCGCCTGGGCGCCGGCGGCGCGGCCACGCCGCTCGATGGCATCGCCTACGACATGCTCGGCCTCGCGAACCCGATCGGCGCGCGCATCACCAAGACCAACCCCGGGCAGGCGCCGGGCCACCAGAAGTGGCTCCCTTCGCCATGGCCGCTCGCAGAGTTCGGCGACCCCGCGCGCGATCACGCGCAGCCCGATCAAACGCCCGCCGTCACGATCCGCGCCGCGCGTCACGCCCTCACCTGCGGCGACCTCAAGGAGCTGCTCGACTCGGCGCGCGCCCCGCTCACCGTGGGGCGCTTCTTCAAGAACCTCGTCGGCGCGGTCGGCCGCACGCGCCTGGTCATTCCCGCGGATCCCATCGACGCCGAGTGGACGTTCTGCGATCGCGCGACCGTCACGCCGCGCGTCTCCACGTCGAGCGCGCACCCGCACAACGCGTGGTCCAAGTGGAACCTCCTCGACGGCAGCGACGCGCTCGGCTTTTCGAGCCAACCTGGCGTCGCGCAGGATCACGAGGAGTGGATCGAGCTGCAGCTCCCCGCCCCGCGTGCCATCTCGCAGGTCACCGTCCATCCGAGCAGCGCGGGCTTCCCGCTTAGCTATCGCATCCAGATCTGGGACGGCGCGCGCTGGGTCGACCGCGCGACACGCGACGCGCCCGAGCCTCCGCCGGCCCCACAGGCCGTCACCTGGAGCCCAGCCGACACCACCGATCGCATCCGCGTCGTCGCGACGCACCTGCGGCCCGGCCCCGACGGTTACGCGCTCCAGCTCTCCGAGCTCGAGCTGCGCTGAGCGTGTTGGCTGCCTGACTACCGTCCACTACGTAGACCGAGCATCACGGCGCGTTTGCGGTCGCCGTCGCGTGATCCGCTTCTACGGTCACAATACGCTGGAGACAGTATGGGGCGTCGTCGTTCGTTCGCTGTTCCTCGTCGGCGTCATGCATCGAGTGGAGACGTCGCGGCTGGGCTGGTGATCGTCGCTGCCATTGCGGTCTCCGCGCTCGGCATCTACCTGGTGATCGCCGCGGCTGTGGCTCTCTTCGGCTGGCTCGCCGCGACGATCGCCACGAAACGAAGTCCATCGACGCCGCAGGTCGTCGAACCGACGACCCCGAGCAGCGCGGCTCCGCCGTCGCATCAGTATCTCGCGGTCGTACCGGTGGATGCCGCCGTGTTTGACGACGCACGTGCGCTTTCGGCACAAGCGCGCGTGGTGTTCAACGCCTGGGCGTCGCAGCTACCGAAGGCGCCACGGGACGCGGCATCCACGCTTCGTGGAATGGCGCTGCGCCGCAGATTGATCGGACGTTTCACGAGTCGCCTCGATGGTCGGCGTTTCGTTTGGAGAGCATCGCCGTATCGTGGTGGCAATCGGAACGTCGGCGTCCCGACGCTCGATGTTACGCGGCTCGATCCGTACGCTCCGCCGCCCGACCTGCGATCGCGCAGCAGTTACCTCGAGCTCTGTCATATTTGCGCTGGCGACGGTCGGTGTGAGTGCATTTCGTGTGGTGCGTCGGGTCGCGTGATCTGCGCGGCGTGCGTTGGCGCCGGCAAGGTTCATGGCATCGCGAAGAATGGCGCGCGCCGGCTGCTGAACTGCAAGGACTGCAAGGGAAAGGGTGGACTGACTTGTCGTGCGTGCGCGAAGGGACACGTGAGCTGCACGTCTTGCGCGGCAAGTGGTCGAATCGAGCGGTGGCTCGATCTAGAGGGCGGCCCGCGTGAAGGGGACATCCAGGTCGAGCCCGACGGCGATCTCACGCGCGCTTTCACGTGGGGACGCGACGGGGCACCTGCAACCGCCGACGAGATCGCACGAGATGCGCGCGTCGTCGCGGCCATCTCGCAACCGCGGCAGCTTACGCTCGCGGATCTTCCGCCTGACGTCCCACGGGCCTGGATCGACGCCCATTGGGACGGCATCCAGGCTCGGCTTCAGCCTGGTGAGCGCATCGTCGACCAGACCTTCACGCTGCTCGAGGTTCCGTCGGTCGAGCTCACCTACGGCATCGGGAAGTCCGCTCAGGCGATCCAGCTCGAGGGACTCCGCATGCTCGCGCCTCCAGTCACGGCTGATCATTTGTTCGCCTCGCGTGCCGCATCGCTTCGGCGCCTCGCCCTCGTCCTCGCGGCGATTCCGGCCGCGGTGTTCGTCGCCTACGCGATTCGCGGTTCCTACTTTCTTACGTCCACGACTGCGGGCGTGATCGCATGCGCAGCACTAGCGTGCGGCATCCTGTACGCCGTCATCTGGCACACTAGCCTTGGCCGCAGCGCCTGGAGATGGCTCGGCGCCGCCGCAGTTCCCGTCGCTGCCGCGACGAGCCTCGCCATCCTATCGGAACCAACGGAGGCTCGTGCTCGCGAGCTCATCGCGCGTGGCCAACTCGCACTCGCGAAGATCGAGCTCGAAGCCCTCGGCTCGCCCGATTCCAGTGCGCTGTGGGCCGACGTACATCTGGCGGAGGCCCTCGGCGCGACCACGTGTACCGCGGCTAGCGAACGGGCAAGCCTGCTTCCCGCCGGCTCGGCGCAACTCCAACGTGCGCGGGCTCATGCCGACGCGCTTGCTCTACACGAGGCAGAAGCGCGTCTCACTGGCCGCGACCCGGCCGGTGCGGTCACCGCACTAACGTGCGCGAGCGATACGATTCGTAAGGCCGAGAACGGGCGCACGCTCGAGGCTCGCGTCCACCTCGCCACAGCTCGCGCGTGCCTCGATGCGAACGACTGGGCCTGCGCCTATTCGCGTGCCGATGAGGCAGCGCGCCTAGGCGCTACGGGCGACGCCGACACCGTTCGCGCCGAGGTGAGGGCAAAGGTCACGGCCGCCGTCGACGACGCGATCGCGTCGAGTCGAAATGAGACCGACCTAGCGAAACGCGTCTCGCTCCAACGCAATGCAGACGAGCTGTGGACCCGCTACCTCCTCGCCGGTGCCGGCACGGTGCCTCCTCCCCTCGAGAAGCTTCGGGCTTCACTCGTCTCCGATCAACGGCGGCTCGATCGCGAGCTCGAAGTCGCCCGTAAGAATCAGGAGCGCGAGGAACGGCGCGCGCGCGAGCGGGCCGAGCGCGAGGCACGAGCCGCCGAGCAACGCGCACTTCGAGCGCAGCGCGAGCAAGAGCGCAGGGAACGTGCCCGTGACTACGCACCTCTGCTGTGCGGTGACGGCAGTTTGTCTCCCAGCTGCGTGTGCGGTGGCAGCCACCGGGGATGTTGCTCGCACCACGGTGGCGTCGCCGGGTGCTCAGCCGACTAGGCGAGCGTCACGTCGGGCGCGTGAAGAAGTCGTCGATGCTGACCTCGGTGTCGACGAGCTCGCGGAACCGCGGATCGTCCTGCAGGCTCGCGAAGTCCTCGTCCTCGGCGATGTGCGGCGCGAGCTCGGGGTCGGCTTCGATCGCCCGCTCGATCGCCGCGAGGGCGAGCTCGGGCTTGCCGCTCAGCGCGTGAGCGCACGCGAGCGTGTAATGCGCATGCCCGTGGTCGGGCTCCTCGCCGAGCACGCGGAACATCGAGTCGATGCAGGCCTGGTAGTGGCCGGCTTTCACCTGCGCGAGGCCCAGGTGATAGAAATCCTCGGCGGTCCTGGGCTCGTGCTCGAGCGCGAGCGCGAGCGCATCGTCGGTGCGGCCGAGGCGCTGCAGGATCGCGATGTGGTTGTGCCGCACCGTCACCTTGTCGTCGCCGGTGAGCAGCTGCTCTGCGTGCGTGAACGCCTCGTAGGCGTTGGGCAGGTCGTCGATCGCCGCGAGTGCGGCGCCGAGTCCGAACAAGGCGCGTGCGCCGTGCACGCCGTGCGCGACCTCGACCGCGCGCTGCAACAAGGGCAGCGCCTCCTCGGGCTGATCGAGCTCGACGAGGATCGAGCCCGTGCGCTCGAGCGCTTCAGGATCGTCGGGTGCGAGGGCCAGCACCTCCTGCCAGGCCTCGAGCGCACGCTCGGGTCCGAAGCTCGTCATCAGGCGCGCGGAGCCTCGGCGCGCGACGAGTGGATCGTCGACGACGTCGACGCCGAGGAGCTGCGCCATGTCCGCGCGCAGCGATGGCAGCTGGCGCTGCATGAGGAGGCTCGTCGCGTTGCCGATCATCCAGAACAGCTGGTTGTGGGCGAGCGCCGTCAACAGCTCGCGCTGCGTCGCGGTGAGGTCCGAGGGTGCGGGGGCCGGAGCTGCACCGAAGGCGCCGGCGAGCGCCGCCTGCAGGAGGCCGACCGCACCGAAATCGTCGGCGGTCGACAGCTGCTCGACGAGCGCTGGCATCGCCGTCGCGAGCACGTCGGGGCCCATGGTCGAGAGCAGCGCGGCGATATCGTCCGCGAGGTCGCCGCCGCCGATGTTCGAGGCCTCGTACGCGTCGGCGAGCTGATCGAACGCGAGCGCGTCGTCGCCGTAGAGCCAGCCGACGAGCGCCGTCGACACCTCCGGGGTTGCCTGTCCGCGACGCGCGAGCCCCATCGCGGCGACCAGGCGCACGAGCGCGTCGGGCTCGGCGCGGAACATCTCCTCGAGCCACCGCTCGCGCAGCGGCAGCAGGTGCGTCAGCGCGAGCACGATCGCCGCGCGCACCTTCGGCTCCTCTTCGACGGCGAAGCGCGCGACCAAGCGTGGCGCGACCTCGTAGCGCTCGGCGAACTTCCCGAGCGCCGCGAGCAACCACGCGGCTGCCGCGCGCTCCGCAGGCTTTGCCTCGGTGACGAGCCGCAGGCACAGCGCCACCGCCGGCTCGGCCGCGTCCTCGCACGCCGCGAGCAGCTCGAGCGTCTCGCCGTAGTCGGTCATCGGCCGCACCGCGCCGCCCCAGATCGGCCCGGTCGCATGGCGCGGTCCCGACGTCGGCGTGAGCTGGCCAGCGACGCAATGCACGAGCAGCGCGAGCAGGTCATCGACTTGCTTGGCGTCCGGTCGTGCCGCGATCTCGATGATGCGTGCGATCGCGGGAGGCGTCGCGGTGTAGCGCGTGCCCTGGTGATAGATGTTGCCGTACGCAGCGTCGAGTGCGTCGGCGCGGTCGGTGGCGTCCGTCGAAGCGAGCGCGCGCAGCATCGCGGGGACATCCGTGGCCGGACCGTACGCGTGCGAGAGCTGCTGCCAGTCGACGTCGCCCATACGTGGACTCTACACCCCGTGTTACAACGGTCGGCATGCGCAACGTGATCTTCGCGGCGCCCTTCCCGCTCGAGACCACGATGCGGTTCGCGCGCGCCGCGTCGCGCCTCTCCGGCGTTCGGCTGCTCGGCATCGTGCAGCAGCCGCCCGGCGGCGACGATGCTCGCATCTTCTCCGATGTCGTTCAGGTCGCGGACGGACTCGATAGCGATCAGCTGATCAAGGCGGCGCGCGTGCTGGAGGCGAGGCACGGCACGATCCATCGCGTGCTCGGCATCCTCGAGCCGCTTCAAGTTCAGCTCGCCGAGGTCCGCCGCGCGCTCGGGGTCGCCGGCACGGATCCGCAGACCGCGGATCTATTTCGCGACAAGGCGCGCATGAAGGACGAGCTGCGCCGCCACGGCCTGCCGTGCGCGCGGCACGCGCTGATCCGGAGCTGGGCCGAGGCCGAGGCGTTCGTGGCGCAGGTCGGGTTCCCGCTCGTGCTCAAGCCGACCGACGGCATGGGCTGCAAGGCGACCTGGCGGATCCAGAGCGTCGACGAGCTACGCGGCGCGCTGCGAGCGCTGCACGCGAGCCCGGAGCACCCCGCCCTCGCCGAGGAGTTCCTGCGCGGGCGCGAGTTCAGCTTCGAGACGATCACGGTCGGCGGCGAGGTGCAGTTCCAGTCGTGCTCGCGCTACTACCCGACTCCGCTCGAGGTGACCGAGACGCCGTGGATCCAGTGGGTGGTGGTGCTGCCGCGCGTGATCGACGGTCCGGACTTTTCCGATGCGCGCGAGCTGGGCATGCGTGCGGTCAAGGCCCTCGGCCTGCAGACCGGGTTCACCCACATGGAGTGGTTCCGCCGCGACGACGGCTCGCTCGCGATCGGCGAGATCGCGGCCCGGCCGCCGGGCGCCAACATCGTGCTCGGCAACAGCTACGCCCACGACACCGACATGTACCGCGCCTGGGCGCGGGCGGTCGTCGACGAGGCCTTCGACGGGCCGTGGGAGCGCAAGTACGCCGTCGGCATCGCCTTCCTGCGCGGCATCGGCCAGGGTCGCGTCGTGCGGGTGAGCGGGGTCGAGCGCGCGAACGAGCTGGTGGGCCGCCACGTCGTCGAGTCCAGGCTGCCCGCCCGTGGTGCCCCGCGCTCCGACAGCTACGAGGGGGACGGCTATGTCATCGTGCGCGATCCGGATACGGAGGTCGTGAAGGCGGCGATGACGAAGGTCATCGAGACCGTCCGCGTCGAGTACGGATGAGATAGGCTTGTTCGACAAGTGCACGTCCTCGTCGAATACCTGGGGGAGAGCGTGGTCCTGCCGTACGGGGAGACGTCGGTGGGGCGAGACATCAGCTGTTCCCTGCGGTTCAACGATCCCGCGGTCTCGCGCAAGCACCTGCGCCTCATCCGTCGTGAAGACGAGGTCTTCCTCGAGGACCTGAGCAGCGCGAACGGCACGCTGCTCAACGGGCGCAAGCTGGGCAAGGCCGTCAAGCTCCACGACGGTGACGTGATCCGGTTCGGCAGCCGCGAGCTCACGATCCACATCACCGATACGCAGTGGGACGAGCGCTCGACCCTGACCTTGAAGGCCGATGCGCTCGAGCGCGAGACCACGCCGCCGCCCGCGCTCAAGAAGATGTTCGGCGTTCCCGTCCACGTGCCCCGCGCGCGCACGCAGCCGATGATCGCGGTCGTGCCTCCACCGACGCAGAAGTGCCCCAAGTGTGCGGCGCCGGTGACCGAGCTCGACGATGAGTGCCCGAACTGCCGCTTCAACTGGGGCAGCTTCCGGCCGATGAGCCGCACCGACATGATCGACCGCAGCACGATGAACCTCCGCATCGCGGAGCGGCACGCCGTCGAGCTGCGCCTGGTCTATTCGAGTCAGGAGCTCGAGATCGAGGCGGTCACCCGCGACCTCAGCGAGAGCGGCGTGTTCGTTTGCTCGCAGGTGCTCGATCCCGTCGGCACCGCGTGCCACCTGACCATCCTGATCGACGGTGGACCGCCGCTCGCGATCGAGGGCGTGGTTCGCCGTGTCGTCACGCACACCGATGACGTCACCGTCGACACGGGACTCGGCGTGCAGTTCAAGACGCCGGGCGCGGCGGAGCTCGCCTGGATCCGCGCCGTGATCGCTCGGATGGCGGAGCCCGACGCGGGATAGGGCTACGCTCGTGGGCGCGCGCACCTTCCAGATTTTTTGCGCAGCCAGGGCGAGGTCGGGGTCAGACGAGTGGAACTGAAGCACTCGACCTCCGACGCACCGACGGAAGATCGGCTCACCGAGCTGTACCGCGCGTACGGTCCGCTGATCTACGCCCGGTGTCGCCGGCTGCTCGGCGACAGCGCCGCCGCCGAGGATGCGACCCAGGAGACCTTCATGCGTGTGCATCGCCACCTCGACAAGGCCGACCAGCGCGAAGCGCTGGCCTGGATCTACCGGATCGCCACGAACTACTGCTTGAACGAGATCCGCAACCGCAAGCGGCGCCCCGACCTCCGCGACCAGGTGCCCGAGCTGCCGGCCGGCGCCGACGTCACGCAGCTGTTCGCCGACCGCGACCTCGCCGAGCGCATCGTCGAGCGCGCGCCCGAGAAGCTGCGCGTCGTCGCGTGGCTGCACTACGTCGACGGGCTCGACCAAGGCGAAGTCGCGCGCGTGCTCGACATCTCGCGCCGCACGGTGGTGAACCGGCTCGCCGAGTTCGCGGCGAACGCGCGCAAGTTCGCGCAGCGAGGTGACGTGTGAGTCACCCGTCGAGCCTCGATCTGGATGCACTCGCGGCGGGCAAGCTCCCCCCCGCGGAGGCCACGGCGGTGCGCGCGCACGTCGCCGAGTGCGCGCGCTGCCGGGCCGACCTCGCGGCCGCCGAGTCCGCGTGCGCGCACTTCACGCGTGACGTGCTGCCGCGCACCCTGCCCGCCTTGCGCGCGCGCGCGCCGAAGCGGACGCGGTGGTGGGCCATCGCTCCGGCGATCCTGGTGCCCGCGTTCGCCGTCCTCGCGCTCGTGTGGTGGACCGGGCGCCAGCCGGCCGGCCCCCCCGACGAGCCCGACCTCCTCATCAAGGGCGGCATGTCGTTCCAGGTGTTCGCGAACCGTGGTGGCGAGGTCATCCCGGTGCGCGACGGCACGCGGCTCGCCGCGGGCGACAGCATCCGGTTCGTCGTCGGCACGGGTGGTCCCCGGTACGTGATCGTCGCCTCGATCGACGGTGCGGGGAACACCACCATCTACTATCCGTACGATGGGGAGCGCAGTGGTGACGCGACCAAGTCCCCCACCGAGCTGCCCGGCAGCATCGTGCTCGACACCTCGCCGGGGCCCGAGCGCGTGTTCGCCCTCGCGTCGGCCGAGCCGCTCGAAGGTGGCGCCGTGAAGCGCGCGCTCGCCGAGCTCGGCGCCCGCGGCGGCGACGCGATCCGCACGACGCGTACGCTCCCCGTACAGGCGGCGGCGCAGGCCTCGATCGTGTTCGAGAAGGTGGCACCGTGACGAGGCTGGTGCTCGCGCTGCTCGTGCTGACGCTCGGCGCGGCGCATGCGGAGACGCGCCGCGTCGCGGTCGTGATCGGCAACAACACCGGCAACGGTGGGCTCGCACCGCTGCGCTACGCCGAGCTCGACGCCGCCAAGATCGGCCGCGTCCTCACCGAGCTCGGCGGCGTCGCGCAGAAGGATCTCTTCCTCGTCCAGGGCAAGGGGCTCCCGGCGCTCGAGGACGCGCTGCGGCGCGCCTCCGCGGCGATCGCCGAGCACCGCCGGCGCGGCGACCGCGTGATCGCGATCTTCTACTACTCGGGCCACTCCGATGGCATCGCGCTCGAGCTCGGCGCGCAGCGCTTCACGTTCGCGGACCTCCGCCGCTGGCTCAAGGACACCGGCGCCGACGTGCGGCTCGCGCTCGTCGATTCGTGCAAGAGCGGCGCGCTCGTCGCGATCAAGGGCGGCTCGCTCGGGCCGGCGTTCAGCATCCGCCTCACCGATGATGTCTCGGCGACCGGCGAGGCGTTGCTGACGTCGAGCGCCGCCGACGAGAACGCGCTCGAGTCGCGAGAGATCGGCGGCTCGTTCTTCACGCATCACCTCGTGTCCGCACTGCGCGGTGCGGCGGATGTCTCGGGAGACGGGCGGGTCACGCTGGACGAGGCATATCGGTACGCGTACAAGCACACGATCTCGACCTCGGGCGCCACGCTCGCCGGCCCGCAGCATCCGACCTACGATTACCGGCTCACCGGTCAGGGCGAGCTCGTGCTGACCGAGCTCGCCAAGCCGACGTCGTCGATCGCCCTGCCCGCAGGGTTCGAGCGCGCGCTCGTGATCGACGCCGCGCGCGATCAGGTCATCGCCGAGCTCGGCCGCGGCGAGCCCGTGCGTGTCGCCGTGGTGCCGGGTCGCTACACGGTCCGCGCGTGGACCAAGGAGCGCGCCGTCGAGGGCACGTTCGCGCTCGCCGCGGGCGAGCGGCGCACCATCGCGTGGACGGAGCTGACCAAGACCGTCGCGCTCGGTGCGCGCGCCAAGGGCCACGCGGACGTCGAGGCGCGCCCGTATGCGATGTCGTTCGCGCTCGGCGGGCGGGCCGGCATCGCCGACGAGCTCGACGTGCTCGCGGGGGTTCGCGCCGGCGTGCGCGGCGGCGCGCTGCGCGGGCCATCGCTCGCGCTCGACGTCAACACGTGGGCGAAGGGCGCGCTGCGCGAAGGGAGCGTGTTCGTGCTCGCGGGCTATCGCACCGGCGTCGAGGCGGGCCGCGCCCGCGCCACGATCGCGCTCGAGGCCGGCGGCGGCGCGGTGTACCAGACCGTCGACGACACCGCCGCGAGCCCGGCGGGCGTGGTCGCGCCGACCGGCCAGCTCTCCCTGGCGCTTTCGCGATCGTT
>Ga0247829_10000269_pt1 | contig 18107 bp, 19 predicted proteins | sample 12C_Control_Day4_FD_207765 | JGI IMG/M metagenome (GOLD analysis project Ga0247829, IMG submission 207765) | Soil microbial communities from agricultural site in Penn Yan, New York, United States - 12C_Control_Day4 | ecosystem: Environmental > Terrestrial > Soil > Agricultural land | place... | reverse complement strand
GACCAAGGCGCTTCGGGTCATGTCACGGTCTTTCGACGACGACGTTGGTGGACTTCACGGAGGCGATGGCACGGACGCCGGGCTCCAGCCCGAGCTCGTCCGCGGCCTCCGAGCTCATGAGGGACACCAGCCGGTAGGGGCCGCAGATCATCTCGACCTGGGCCATGACCTTGTCCCTGATCACCTTGGTGACGATGCCGGCCAGCCGGTTCCGGGCGCTGACCGCGGCGGCGCGCGTGGTCTCCCGGTCCGGGTGGTCGGCCAGCTCCTGGGCCAGCCTGGCCACGTCCACGCCCGGGACCACCGCCCGCCCGGACTCGGTGTCACTGGTGAGCCGGCCCGCCTCGATCCAGCGGCGCACCGTGTCGTCGCTGACACCCAGTACGGCGGCCACTTCCGCAATTCGGTAACCACTCACGGGGACAGCATGCCGCATCCGCGGGAAGAATTCGTCGCTGCCCCCGCATCTGCCGAGACATTCCCGCCGTTCGGCCGGCCGCTGCGGAGCTGACCCGTCGTTAATTAACGACGGGTCAGCGGGCTTTGTGAAGATTGACCCGTGGCCCAGCCCTCCTATCAGCGCTCGACCTCGGGACTCGTGGGTGCGCTCGTGGTGACCCTGCTCGTGATCGGGGCGTTCGTGGCCTTCCGGGCCCTCACCCGTGACGAGCTGGAGACCCGGCCGGCGTCGGTGGACTACCGCGAGCAGGCCGGCCTGGCGCAGGACGCCGGCCTCGACGTGGTCTACCCGCGCGATCTACCCGAGGGCTGGCAGGCCACGAACGTCCAGGCCGACCCGGGGGAGCGGCCGGTCTGGGCGGTCAGCCTGCTCACCGATCAGCAGCGCTACATCGGGATCCGGCAGGAGGACGACCAGCTGGACGACCTGCTGGCGACGTACGTCGACGAGAACGTCGAGTCCCGGCCCGACGTCCGTGTCGCGGGCTCGGTGGCGAAGGACTGGCAGGTGTTCGCCGACGACGGCGGCGACCTGGCCTACGCCGCCCAGCTCGGCGACCAAGTCGTGATGGTCTACGGGTCGGCCGGCGAGGAGGACCTCCGGCTGGTCCTCGAGCGACTCACCACCGAGCCGGTGGGCTCGACCGGCTGAGCCCGGTCAGGGCTGGTCGCCCTCGATGGCCTCGTCCAGCCGCTTGCGGGCGCCATCGAGCCATTCCTGGCAGGTCTTGGCGAGCAGCTCGCCGCGCTCCCACAGGGCCAGCGACTCCTCGAGGGTGATGCCGCCCGTCTCGAGCTTGCGCACCACCTCGATCAGCTCCTCGCGGGCGGACTCGTAGGACAGCTTCGACTCAGTCATCGGCTTCGACCTTCGTGGTGGTGGCGTGGATGCGGCCGTCGGACACGCGGATCGCGACCGCGGCGCCGGTGGCCACTCCGGCGACGGAGCCGACGACGTGCCCGTCGGCGTCCTGGAGCACCGAGTAGCCCCGGCGCAGGGTCTCCAGCGGCGACAGTGACCTGGCTCTGGCTCGTTGGTGGGCGATGTCGTCGGCGGCCCGGTCGAGACCGTGGCGCAGGCACCGCCGAGCCCGTTCGCGCAGCTGACCGATCTCGTCGGTGCGAGCGGCGACCAGCGACCTCGGATCTGCCAGCACCGGCCGCGACCGCAGGTTGTCGAGCCCGGCCTGCTCGCGGTCCAGGAAGGCGGTGACCACAGAACGGATCCGGTCGCGGGCAGCCGCAACGTGGTGGCGCTCCTCGAGGACGTCGGGAACCACCAGCTTCGCGGCATCGGTGGGGGTGGAGGCCCGGACGTCGGCGACCAGGTCGAGCAGGGGTGCGTCCGGCTCGTGGCCGATCGCCGACACCACCGGCGTACGGACCTTGTGGACCGCGCGGACCAGGCCCTCGTCGGAGAAGGGCAGCAGGTCCTCGACCGAACCGCCGCCGCGGGCGACCACGATCACGTCGACGCGCGGGTGGCGATCGAGCCGCTCGACGGCCTCGATCACCTCGGCGGCGGCGCGGGTGCCCTGCATCGCAGCGTGGGCGACCTCGAAGTCCACCGCCGGCCAGCGGCGACGGGCGTTGTCGAGGACGTCGCGCTCGGCGGCCGAGCTGGGAGCGGTGACCAGGCCGACGCAGCCCGGCAGGAAGGGCAGGGGCCGCTTGAGCTCCGCGGCGAACAGGCCCTCGGCGGCCAGCAGCTGTCGGCGGCGCTCGATCCTGGCCAGCAGCTCGCCGAGCCCGACCATCCGGATCTCCCGCGCCGCCAGGGACAGGGTGCCGCGGTTGGGGTAGTAGGAGGGCTTCGCGTGCACGACGACGCTGGCGCCCTCGACCAGCGGGGGGTTGAGCCCGTCGAAGAGCGTTCGGGAGCAGGTCACCGCGATCGAGATGTCGGCGATCGGGTCGCGCATCGTCATGAAGACGGTGTTCAGCCCGGGTCTCCGGCTGACCTGCGCGATCTGGCCTTCGACCCACACGGCCCCGAGCCGGTTGATCCAGCCGTCGAGCAGGAGGGCGATCTGGCGGACCGGCGCCGGCGACTGGGCGGTCGTCTCCAGGGGCATGGGCGGCAGCCTAGGTGAAACCACCCACAGTGACGGAGCGACCATTCGGCGCGGCCGCCGCTCGTCCGTAGACTCACGCCATGAACACCCCAGACAAATGCTCGCTTCGCTCCGCTTTGTCCGGGGACCCCAAATGAGTACCGACCTGGGTACCCCACCCGTCCTGTCCCCCGACGAGGCCGAGCGCGCCGTGCTGCTCGCCGCCCCGCGCGGTTACTGCGCCGGCGTGGACCGCGCTGTCGTCACCGTGGAGCAGGCGCTCGACCTGTACGGCGCCCCGGTCTACGTCCGCAAGCAGATCGTCCACAACAAGCACGTGGTCTCCGACCTGGAGTCCCGCGGGGCGATCTTCGTGGAGGAGCTCGACGAGGTGCCCGCAGGCGAGACCGTGGTGTTCTCCGCGCACGGCGTCTCCCCGGAGGTGCACCGGCAGGCCGAGGAGCGGAGCCTGAAGACGATCGACGCGACCTGTCCTCTGGTGACCAAGGTCCACCACGAGGCGAAGCGGTTCGCCGGTGACGACTACGACATCCTGCTGATCGGGCACGCCGGGCACGAAGAGGTCGAGGGCACCGCCGGCGAGGCACCCGACCACATCCAGCTGGTGCAGAGCCCGGCCGACGTGCCGGACATCGTGGTCCGCGACCCCCAGAAGGTGGCCTGGCTCTCCCAGACCACGCTGAGCGTCGACGAGACGCTCGAGACCGTGGCCGCGATCCGCGAGCGGTTCCCCGAGCTGCTCGACCCGCCGAGCGACGACATCTGCTACGCCACCCAGAACCGCCAGCTGGCGGTCAAGGAGATCGCCAAGGACTCCGACCTGGTGATCGTGGTCGGCTCCGCCAACTCCTCCAACTCCGTGCGCCTGGCCGAGGTGGCGCTGGAGGCAGGCGCGAAGACGGCGTACCGCGTCGACGACGCCGGTGAGATCGACGAGGCCTGGCTCGAGGGCGTGGACCGGGTCAGCGTGACCTCGGGCGCCAGCGTCCCCGAGGAGCTGGTGCAGGGTGTCCTCTCGTTCCTCGCGGAGCGTGGCTATCCCGATGCCCAGGCCGTGCACAGCGCCGAGGAGTCGCTGATCTTCGCGCTGCCCAAGGAGCTGCGCCGCGACCTCAAGGCGGCGGCGGCCAAGAAGTAGTCCGACGTGGCCCGCTACCTGGAGCTGCATCCGGAGGACCCGCAGCCACGACGTCTTGGCCAGATCGCTGACGCCCTGCGTGACGACGCGCTGATCGCCTATCCCACGGACTCCGGCTACGCACTCGGCTGCCGGATCGGCAACCGCGACGGACGGGACCGGATCCTGCGGATCCGCGGCCTCGACGAGAAGCACCACTTCACCCTGGTCTGCAAGGACTTCGCCCAGCTCGGGCAGCTCGTGCACGTCGAGAACGCGGCCTTCCGGGCGATCAAGGCGGCCACGCCGGGGCCCTACACGTTCATCCTGCCTGCGACCCCCGAGGTTCCGCGGCGGCTGCTGCATCCACGCAAGCGCACCGTCGGCGTGCGGATCCCCGACCACCGGGTCGTGCACGCGATCCTGGAGACGTTCGGGGAGCCCCTGCTCACCAGCACTCTGCTCCTGCCTGGCGAGGAGGAGCCGCGGACGTCGGGATGGGAGATCAAGGAGGAGCTCGACCACCAGGTCGACGTCGTGATCGAGGCGGGGGAGACACCGGGCGAGCCGACGACGGTGGTCGACTGGTCGCAGGGCCAGCCGGAGGTACTGCGGCGCGGAGCCGGCGACCCCGACCGCTTCGGCTAGCGCCTACCGGCCATCCGCTGCCGCACGGCCAGCGTGGTCAGACAGAGGACATAGCCGACCACGAGCGCGCCGCTGTGGTGGGAGAGCCCGGAGACCACGGACTGGACGACACCGTCCTGGGCGTGCGCGATGACGTCGGGACGGGTGAATCCGAGGAGCGTGAAGACGCCGACCATGATCAGGGGCGGCAGCACCCCGACCACGAAGAAGTCGGTGGGGCGCACCGCCAGGGCCAGGCCGATGCACAGCACGACGAAGCACAGGTCGAAGAAGAGGCTGACCCGCCCGACGAGAGCCAGGTCGACGATCACCACGGTGAGCGCGACGGCCACGCCGAGCGCGACGACCTGGCGGCCGGGCTCGCGCCCCTCCTCCCAGAGGGTTCGGGCTTGGGTCACGCCGCCCACGTTAGGGCTCCGTCACTCCTCTCCGGACGCGGCGCGCCGGTCGACGGCCCTGAGCTCGTGGGGCCCAGGCTCGATGAAACCGGGCTCGATGGATCCGGGCTCGACCGACCCGGGGGACCGCGAGGTCGACTCCACCTGGCGCGGCGACTCGAGGTCGTCGGAGACCACGGACAGCTCGGTGAAACGGCGGGCCGACACCAGCACCCGCGACTCGTAGGAGCCGACCGCCTGGTTGAAGTGGCCGACCGCGGTGTTGAGGGAACGGCCGACCCGGTCGAGGTGGGTGCTGAGCAGCCCGAGCCGCTGGTGGAGGTCGCGGCCCAGCCGGTGGATCTCCCGCGCCTGGTCGGCCAGCGCCTCGTGGCTCCAGCCGTGGGCGACCGTGCGCAGCAGGGCGATCAGCGTCGTGGGTGTCGCCAGCACGACCTGGCGCGCCGCGGCGTGCTCGATCAGGCCTGGGTCGGTGTCGAGGGCCGCGGCGAGGAACGACTCGGCCGGCACGAAGAGCACCACGAACTCCGGAGTCTCGGACAACGTCCGCCAGTAGGCCTTGGAGGAGAGGCCGTCGATGTGCTGACGCAGCTGGCGCGCATGCCGCGACAGGGCCGCCCGGCGCACCTCCTCGTCGTCGGTGGACGTGGCGTCGAGGTAGGCGTCGAGGGGCACCTTGGCGTCGACCACGACCTGGCGCCGGCCGACCAGGTGGACGACCAGGTCGGGGCGCTGGGCGCCGTCGTCGAGGCGCACCTGCTCGGTGAAGTCACAGCGGTCGACCAGCCCCGCGAGCTCGACCGCCCGGCGCAGGTGGAGCTCGCCCCACCGGCCCCGGACCTGGGGCTTGCGCAGGGCGGTGGACAGAGACCGGGTCTCCCGCGCCAGGTCAGTCACCTGCTGGTGGAACTCGCCCTGCCAGGCGGCACGATGCTGGTCGAGGTCGCGCATCTGGTCGCTGAGACGGTCGAGCCCCTGCATCACCTCGGCCTGGTCGACCATGCCGGCGGAGTAGGTCGTCCGGCTGCGGGCCCAGAGCAGGCCGAGGCCGCCGCCGAGGGCCAGCCCGAGGAGCAGGCCGGCCAGCACCAGCGCGAACGTGGTCAGGATCTCCATGCCCACGAGCATGAACCAGGCCACCGACAACCCGACGGCGACGCGGCCAGCGAAGCCGGATCGGGCACAATCGCCCTCGATGCGCACACACGGACCGCGGAGCCCGCTCCGGGACACCTCGGCGCTGGCGGTCGGGTCCGTCGTCAGTGGCCTGCTCGCCTACGTCTTCTTCGCGATGGTGACCCGGGCGCTCGGCCCGACCCCGGCGGCGCCGGTCTCGGTGCTGTGGGCGTGGTGGAGCTTCGCGGGCGCCGCCCTCACCTTCCCGCTCCAGCACTGGATCACCCGCTCGGTCACCGTGCACGAGGGGGAGCGGGCCGTCCGCAGGGCGCTGGGCGGCGTGGTGCTCATCGTGGTGCTGGTGGGTGTGGTCGCAGGCCTCGGGTCGTGGCTGGCGCGGGACCTCCTGTTCCACCGCTCCGATGCCGCCTTCCCGCTGCTGGTGGTGGCCGTGGCTCTGGGGTCGGGCGCGATGGGCGTCGTCCGCGGGCTGCTGGCCGCACGACGCCGGTTCCCGGCACTGGGCGCCGCCCTCGTGGCGGAGAACGCCCTGCGCTGCGTCGCAGCGCTGGCCCTGATGGTCGCCGGCGTCGAGGACCCGGTGACGTACGGCGTCTCCCTGGTGGCGGGCTACGTGGCGATCGGCTTCTGGCCCTCGACCTTCCGGATCGCCGACACCGGTGGGGACCAGCAAGCCGAGTCCCCACTGGCGTTCGTCACCGGGGCGTCGGTGGGCCAGCTGCTCGGCCAGGTGGTGCTGACCGGAGGGCCGGTGCTGCTCGCCGCCGCGGGGGGCGCGCCGGCCGAGGTCACCGCTCTCTTCGCGGGGTTGGCGCTGTTCCGGGCGCCGTACACGCTTGCCCTGGGGCTGGTGTCGCAGCTGACTGAACGCCTCACCCTGCTCGTGGTCCGAGGGCACCGCGAGGCGCTGCGGAGGTTCCGCCTCGGGGTGGTGTTGACCACGCTGGGGGCCGCCGTCGTGGGAGCGGGTATCGGCTATTGGGCCGGGCCTGCGCTGATGGAGCTGATCTTCGGCGACGGCGTCAGGCTGCCCGGCGGGCTGACGCTCCTGATCGCCGTGGGCACGGTCTTCGCGCTGGCCAACCTGGTCCTGACCGTCACGGCGTTGGCGCGTGGCCGGACCGCGGCGCTGGTGCGTGCGTGGGTGATCGGCTGTGTCCCGGGCGCGCTGCTCTTCTTGCTCTCGCCGATGAGCGCGCTCGACCGCACCACCTGGACGTTCGCAGTCGTCGAGGCGGCGGCGTTCTGCTGGCTGGTCCTGGAGGACGTGCGCAGCGCCGCCGGTCAGCGGGACGCGTCAGGGCTTCTCGGCGCTCAGGAAGATCGATGAGCCGAACGGCAGGTCGCGGCGCCTGAGCATCCGACTCTCGGCACGGGACAGCCTCATGAACACCGAGTCGAGGGTGGGTGAGACCTGGGGGAGAGCCCCCTCGGTGGGCTCCGGCCGTCGCAACCGGCGGACGACCCGCTCGGCCGCGAACATCGGGAACACGCCGGCGAAGCCGTGGGTGCAGCGGCGTACGACGAGCCCCGCACCCTCGACCGCCGCGCGCAGCCGGGGGCGGGTGTAACGGCGGTAGTGGCCGGCCTGCACGTCGTGATCGGTCCAGGCCCACTGGTAGGCCGGCACCGACAACAGCAGCCGACCGCCCGGCGCCAGCACCCGTGCGAGCTCGGCGAGCGCCAGGCCCTCGGGCTCGCAGTGCTCCACCACGTCGAAGGCCCCGACCACGTCGAACGATCCGTCCCGGAACGGCAGCGCCAGCGCGGAGGCGCACAGGCCCTCGCCCGGGGCCAGGCCGCGGGGGTCCAGGTCGATCGCGACCCGCTGGTGGTCTCCCTGCATCCACTGCACGCTCGGTCCGTCCGCGCTGCCGACGTCGAGCAGTCGACGTGGCTCGCCCAGGAAGTCGCCCAGGGCGGCGCGGAGCAGCTCGGTGCGGGCGCGGTACCACCAGTAGTCGGGGTGGTCGATGGAGGAGGAGCCGGGCTGGCTCTTGGTGTCGGTCATGAGGCACCGCCGGTGGCACGCAGGAACGAGTCCACGACCCGCCCGAGCTCGTCGTCGGAGAGGTTGTTGAAGAACGGCAGTCGCACGAGGCGGCCGCTGATGTCGCTGGTCACCGGGCACTCGACCGGACGGGCGGAGAAGCGGCGTCCGCCGTCGGAGTCGTGGAGCGGGACGTAGTGGAACGTGGTCTGGATCCCGTCCTCGCGCATCAGCTCCATGACGCGGGTCCGGGTCGCGTGGTCGGGCATCAGCACGTAGAAGAGGTGGTAGGCCGGGTCGCAGTCGTCGGGGATCACCGGCAGCCGGTACCCGAGCTCACCGGCTTGCCCGGACAGCCCCTCGAGGTACCCCTCGAAGACGTGTCGGCGCCTCGCCTGGATCGAATCGGCCTGCTCGAGCTGGGCCAGCAGGTAGGCGGCCAGGGTGTCGGAGAGCCCGAACGACGAGCCGGTGTCGCGCCAGGAGTACTTGTCGACCTGACCCAGGAAGAAGGCTTGCCGGTCGGTGCCCTTGTCGTAGTGCACGCGGGCCGGGGCGAGGTCGGCCGGATCGTTCAGGAGGAGGGCGCCGCCCTCCCCGCAGACGAAGTTCTTGGTCTCGTGGAAGCTCAGCGACGCGAACCGGCCGAGACTGCCGAGCGGCTCGCCGCGCCATCGTCCGAACAGGCCGTGGGCGGCGTCCTCGACCACCGCTACGTCCGGGCGGTGGGCCAGCACCGACCTGATCCCGTCGACGTCGCAGGCGATCCCGGCGTAGTGGACGATCACGACGGCCTTGACCGTGTCGTCGAGGAGCTCGGCGAGATGCTTCGGGTCCAAGCCGAGGGTGTCGGGCTCGATGTCGCAGAAGAGGATGCGTGCGCCCTGCCGGGCGAAGGCCAGGGCGCTGGTCGTGAACGTGAACGACGGCACCACGACCGTGTCCTCGGGACCGAGGTCGAGCAGCATCGCGCTGAGCTCGAGCGCCGAGGTGCACGAGGTGGTCAGCAGCACGTCGGCGCCGGTCTCCTCCTTGAGGATCGAGCCCACCCGCTGGGAGAACGGTCCGAACGAGGAGGTATGACCACCCTCGATCGATTCGCGCAGGTAGTCGAGTTCGCGGCCCTCGGCCGCGGTCCGGTTGAACGGGATGGTCGGTTGCCCGGTCATCGTGCTCCTCCTACGGTTTCGTGCCACGGGAGCTCGCGGCCGAGCAGCTCCGTCAGCGTCTGGTCGCTCTCGCGGAAATAGTCACGCAACCGCGCGACAAGCGCGTCGTCGAGGGACTCCTCGAGACCGACGCCCTGGTTGACCCGTTGTCCGAGCGACCCGGGCCGGACGCCGGCGTCGACGCCCAGCCACTCGTAGAGCTCGCCGACCGAGTCGGGCCCTTCGACCAGCTCCTCGAGGAACTGCACCCGCACCAGGTCGGGGAAGGCCTCGAGCCACGGCGCGAGGTAGTCGGCGTAGCGGCCGCGTTCGAGATAGGCGTAGGGCGAGACGGACGTCAGCTGCGGATCCCAGGGGAGGGGTCCGTCGAGGTTGCGGGCCAGGGCCTCGGAGACCGGGCGGTCCTCCATGTCGTGGGCGCGGCTGAAGCCCCAGTTGGACACCGCCCGCTCGACGGGGTCGCGGAGCTGCACGAGGATCCGCGGGCTGCCCAGCACGGCGGTCACGCGGGCCACCGCGTCGGGCGACTCCAGGTAGCTGGTGCTCTTCTCGCCGAGGAGCGAGGCGCTGCCGGCGTGGGGGAACCAGGTGCGGTCGTACCACTCGAAGCCACGATCGACGACCTCGTCGGTGAGGAACACCTTGGGCTCGGGCCGGACGGGTCGCGCCATCGCGATGTCCGGGTGGTCGGCGAGCAACTCGTGGAGGTACGTCGTTCCGCAGCGCTGGGCACCGATGACCAGGAAGTGTTGGTTCATCCGGTGACCTTTTCGGCCACGTGGAAGCTCTCCAGGGTGCTGACCGCGTCGAGGGTGCGGACGACGTACTCGCCGATCATCGACAGCATCGCGATGATCAGGCCGCTGAAAACTGCGACGAGGACGACCAGGGTGGTCCAGCCCTCGACCTGGGTGTCTCGCCAGAAGGCGCTGAGCAGGTAGAAGCCGCCCAGCAGGAAGCTGAGCCCGGCCACGGCGAAGCCGCCCATCGCGGTGACGCGCAGCGGCCAGGAGGAGTAGCTGAACAGAATCGTCAGGACCAGCGACAGGATCCGCAGCAGGCTGTAGTTGCTCTTGCCGGCGGGTCGCGTGTCGTGCCTGACCGACACGTTGGCCCGGTTGCTGGAGTAGATCAGCGCCTGGCCGGTGATGTAGGGGTGGGCGTTGCGGGCCGCGCAGATCCGGTCGACCACGTCCCGGCGGAGGATCCGGTGGTTTGAGACCACCAGGTCGGGAGGCTGGAGGAAGATCCGCCGGTTGATCGCTCCGATCAGGCGGGTACCGATCCGCCGGTAGCCGGCCGACTGCTTGCGCTCGAACTTGCCGAACACGACGTCGTGGCCATGCATGGCCTTGTCGATGAGCTTGAGCGACTCCTCGGGCGGGTTCTGCAGGTCGTCGTCCATGGTGATGACGAAGTCCCCGGTGCTCTCGCGGAACCCGGCCAGGTTGGCGTGATGCTGCCCGTAGTTCTTCAGCAGGTTGATCGCGGTGACCTGGTGATGGGTGCGGGCGCGGCCGGCGATCACGTCCCAGCTGCCGTCGCTGCTCCCGTCGTTGACCAGGATCACTTCGTGCTTGAGCCCGGCCCGGGTGAAGACCTCGACCACCCGGTCGACGGTCTCACCCACCAGTGCCTCGCTGTTGTAGACAGGAATGACGACCGAGTAGGTGAAGTGGTCGCGGTCGAGCACCACGTCACCCGTTGGTGCGGTCATGTCTGTCCTTTACTTCTTGGAGCCTTGAGTGCCTCGCCCAGCTCCTGCAGCTTGTCTTCTCCCAGGTCGCGACGCGCATACCAAGTCCACCCGGGTGCGTCTCCCACCTTCTCGTAGGTGCGCTTGAGATCCGGAGCCAGCCACGATGGTACGTCGCTCACATGCGTGGGTGCGTTCTTCCCCCACCGTTTCTTGCCCACAGCGATGACCGTCGGCCGGTTCGCGTCGATCCAAGCGCGGTAGCCCCGAAAGCCGCCCGGGAAGGTGTCGTTGATGTAGGCACCCATTCCGTTGCCGAATGCGTGGAATCGGGTCCCTTGACGTTGGTTGGCAAGGACGAGGGGTTCCGGCGCGTTGACCGAGAACATCTGTGCGCCGGGCAGGACTCGCAGGACGGTCGCCGTGGAACGCCGCTGTGCGTTCAACTGGTTCATATGAGTATCGATCGCGTAGCCCAGGGCGGTGGCGGTGCAGGCGATGCTCAGGACCACGACCGCGCCCAGCGCCACTCGGGGGGCGACCCGTGCAGCGATCGCCCCCATCACGGCGCCGATGCCGATTGCCGAGAACGGGAGGACCAGGAAGGCGTCCGGCCAGGCGTCGAAGGCCCGGAAGGTCCAGATGACGGCGATCACACAACCGATACCGCAGGCGACCAGGCCCGCGACGCCCGGCTCGCGGGTCGTACGTCGGACGACGGCCACCGCCGCCACGACCACGACCGCGATGGCACCGATGATGAGGAGCCAGAGCGACGCGCCGAACCCGGCGCTCAATGACCCCCAGGAGGCGGCCGGGCTGCTGAGCAGGCTGCTCGCCACACCGGCGGTGTACTTGAGGTTGATCAGGACGAAGCTCTCGAAGAACACGGGCAGCTGACCGACCGCCGCATAGCTGGCCACGGTCACCACCGCCGGGATCAGTCCGCCCACCGCGACCCGGACCGCGGCCCGCCACCACTCACGTGGAGGTAGGCCGAGGAGCACGGCGGCCACCACTCCCGCGAACAGGGCGAAGAACACAGGTTGCCACACCAGCGTGGCCATGGCGACGAGGAAGCCGCTGGTCAGCCACCGCCGGTGACAAATCGCAAGAAGTGCCGCCAGCGTGAACAGCACCAGGGGGGTCTTCTCGCGCGGTCCGTAGGTTGCCAGTGAGATGAAGCCGTGGAAGGACACCATCGCCGCAGCCGCCGACACCCCAGCCAGCCTGGAGCGGAACAGGTCACGGCCGAGCAGGTAGGCAAGTCCCACACAGGTGACCGCGATGAGCATGTAGAAGACACGAATGGCCAGGAGATCGTCGACTCCCACAACCCGCGCGACAGCGACCGCGCCGCCCGGGAGGAGGTGCGCCAAGGGGCCTGCCCGGTTCGCGATGGCGACGTACGGGGGAACGCCCTCCGCGACTCGTTGGCCACCGTAGGCGTAGATCCCGCTGTCCCTGAGCAGTGGCCCGTCGAACCCGTGCACCAGGTAGATCACGAGGGCGACGAGGCAACAGCCGGCGAGCAGCGGATCGAGGGCGGCGAAGGCGCCCCGGACCCGGCTCCGCGCCGCCGTGGTGTCGATCATGAGGTCTCAGTCACTTTCTGTAGGTCACGGATAACGTCCTGCCCGACCGAGCGGTGGACGTACCACGTGAAGTCGCCCGGGGTGGTCCCCACGTCGACGTACTCCTTCTCGAGCGTGGGAGTCACCCACGGGTACCAGTCTGGATGGTCCACGGTGACGAAGGTCGGCTCATCATCGGCGATCAGGTCGGCCACGCCCTGGAGGCCGCCCGGATAGGTGTCGTCCACGTAGTGCTCCAGGCCGGTGAGGAACATCTGGTGCCGGATCGGGTTCGTCCGGTCGGTCAGCACGAGTGGTTGTGGTGCCCCGATGGACATGACGGTGGCATCAGGCGGTACGGCGGCGAACATCCCGGCAACCTCGGCCCGCTGCTGGTCCAGGGTGTGCCCCCGGTTGTCGTAGGAGTCGATCAGTCCGGCGACCAGGCACAGGACGCTCCACGTGATCAGGATCGGCACGCCCACGCGCGCCGGGACCCGGGCCTGGATCTCCGCGGCGACGGCGGCGACGCCCACGGCGGCCGAGGGCAGCAGCACCACCAGGTCGGCCCAGCCGTTGAGGACGGCGAGGCTCCAGAGCACCCCGGCAACGGTGCCTGCTCCGATCCCGACCAGCGCCAGGTCGAGTGGCTCGCGGTTCCGGAACGCAACCTTTCGGCGCAGTGCGGCAAGCACGATCACCGCGACCAGTCCGGCCGTGATCAGTACGAGGGAGGGTCCGAACCCGCCGTAAAGGAAGGAGGTCGTGTCGAGTGGATCGGCGAGGAACCCGCCCTGTCGGGTGTAGCGCTGGTTGATCAGGACGAAGCCTTCGAGGAACTCCGAAAGCGCACCGGCCAGGGCGAACCCGGCGGTGATGAGCGCCGTCGGGATGAGTCCACCGACGCAGAACCGGATCGCGGCGGGCCACATCTCCCGGCGCCCGAGCCCCGCCATTGTCACGGCGGCCGCAAACAGGCCCGTGATGAACGACGGCTGCCAGGTGAGGGTGGCCATGGCGACGCAGGCGCCGGCCAGGCCCCAGCGCTGCTTCGACAGCGCCAGGAACGCCAGGATCACGAACAGCGTGAGGGTGGTCTTCTCGCGGGGGCCGCCGACGGCGTAGGTCACGAACCCGGTGAAGGTCAGCAGGGCACTGGCGGAAGCGAGTCCGGCGAGCCGCGAGCGGAACAGGTCGCGGGTGAGCAGGTAGAGCAGCCACACGCAGGCCACCGAGATCAGCATCATCAGCAGCCGCATGCCCAGGATCTCGTCCATGCCGACGACCCGGGCCACGGCCACTCCGATCGCGGGCACGAGGTGGGCGAGGGGTCCGGCCCGGTTGAGGACGCTGACGTAGGGCGGAACGCCGTCGATCGTCTGCTGCGCTCCGTAGGAGTAGAGCGCCAGGTCTCGGGTCAGGATGGTGTCGAACCCCTGGACGAGAAACACCGCCAGGGCCGCCACGGCCAGGACGGGGCCGAGCGGGTCGATCCGGTGCCACCAGCTGGTCGTCGGGGTGTCGGTGGTCTGGGGGTCGCTCGTGCTCTCCCAGGTGTTGACACGGGGGGTGCTCATGCCGCCGCTCCCGCGAGGTCGACAGCCACCGGGGCGTGGTCGGAGGCCCCGGCGCCGGCCCGCTCGTCCCGGTCGATGAAGGCGCCGGAGACCCGCGCAGCCAGCGACGGCGAGGCCAGCACAAAGTCGATGCGCAGCCCGCGGTTCCGCTCGAAGCGCTGCCGGTAGTAGTCCCAGTAGGTGTAGACCTCGGGACCCGGGGTGTGGGGCCTGACCACGTCGACGAAGCCGTCGTCGAGGAATGCCTGGAACGCCGCCCGCTCCGGCGGGGTGACGTGGGTCGACTTCGCGAACTGCGCCATGTCGAAGACATCCTCGTCACGAGGCGCGATGTTCCAGTCGCCGGCCAGCGCGGTGTCGCGGTCAAGCCACTCGCCCGCCGCCTCGCGGAGGCGCGCCAGCCAGTCGAGCTTGTAGACGTAGTGGGGATCGTCGGGCTTGCGGCCGTTGGGCACGTAGAGGGACCAGACGCGTACGCCACCGCACGTCGCGGCGATCGCCCGGGCCTCCGCGGCGAGGGGCTCCCCCCAGCCCGGCTGGCCCGGGAACCCCACCTCGACGTCGTCGAGGCCGACCCGGCTGATGATCGCCACCCCGTTCCACTGGTTGACTCCGGCGACCGCGACGTCGTACCCCAGGGCTTGCAGCCCCATCAGTGGCAGCTGGTCCTCGCGGGCCTTGGTCTCCTGGATCGCGAGGACGTCGACGTCGTGGCGCTGCAGGAACTCCTCCACCCTGCCGATGCGGGAGCGGAGTGAGTTGACGTTCCAGGTGGCCAAGCGCACGCGGTCACCCTAGGGGCAGATGATGAGGGGGTGATGAACGGGCACGCGGACCGCGCCGAGGGGGTGTTCGGGCTCACGGACCTAGTCTCCGAAGCCGTGATGCTGGCGGGCGCGGGATCCGCGGTGATGTACCAGCTGGCCAGGAAGGAGGTGGGCCTCGGGGTCGTCGAGCACAGCACGACGCTCGACCGGCCGCTCGACCGGTTGCGGACCACCCTGACCTACGTCTACGTCATGGCGCTCGGGACGGAGGAGGAGCGACGGTCGGTCGCCGGCATGGTCGACCGGCGGCACGCCCCGGTGCGCTCGGCAGGGCGCTACTCGGCGTTCGACCCCGAGCTCCAGCTATGGGTTGCCGCGACCCTGGCCCGCACCGGTGAGACCATCCGCGAGCGGGTGTTCGGCCCCATGGACCCGGTGACCCGGGAGCGCGTCTACCGCGAGTCATGGGTGCTTGGCACCGCACTGCAGGTGCGGCCGGCCCAATGGCCGCAGACGCGCGCGGAGTTCGAGGACTACTGGCGGGCATCGGTGCAGCTCCTGGCCCCGGACCCCGCGGTCCAGCAGTACGCCGCGCGGTTGCTCTCGAGCCGAGCCGCGCCGCTTCTGCTCCGACCGACACAACCCCTCCAGAGCCTGGTCACCCGCGGCAACCTCGATGCCCGGACCCGTGAGGTGCTGGCCCTCCCGTGGTCACCGCAGGACCAAAGGCGTTACGACCGGTTCTGGCGCACCCTTCCGCCCGTCTATCGCCGGATCCCTCGACCCGTCCGGCAGCTGCCGGCCGAGGTCGTGATGGCAGACCTGAGGCGCCGCCTGCGCTCGAGGCGACCGGTGATCTAGGCCCCCGAACCGGTCTGGACCGCGCACGGGTTTCTTTACCGCTCGCCCCGGGCGCTGCGCACGGGTGCGTGGCAGCATGGTGGGAGGGACGGGGCTTCCTCACCAGGAGCCACAAATGAATCGCACTCGAGTCTTCCGACTTGCTCTCGCTGCCACTGGAAGCCTGGCCGTGGCCATCGCGCTGGCCGCCCCCTCCGTCCAAGCGGCCCAAGGGACTGGCGTGCCGAGCTTCCAGGAGTTCAAGGCCGCGACCTACCGCGACCTCGACGGCCAGTACATCGTGAACGGCGACGAGCCCGTGGCCGGGAATGCTGCGCTGAGGACGTACTACGAGAGCATGGTCGGACCGGTCGGGAAGACCATCGCGAACGGTCTCATCGTCAACACCGTCGCCGGCAAGGACGACCGCTGGTCAGACGCCAAGGTCGGCAACCTGACCTACTGCGTGAGCAACACGTTCGGGAGCCGAAAGGCCTCGGTGGTCCAGGCCGCCGCACAGGGCACGGCGCTCTGGGAGAGGGCCTCTTCCGCCATCGACTTCATCCACGTCAAGTCGGCCGACGCGACGTGCACGGTCAAGAACAACGCGGTCGTCTTCCCGGTGCAACCGACCAAGGCCACGCAGTTCATCGCGCGAGCCTTCTTCCCCAGCAGCCCTGACGCGAGGCGCAACATCCTGGTCAACCCGGTTTCGCTCGTGACCACCCCCGGCTGGCCGCCGGGAAACATCCTGGGCCACGAGCTCGGCCACACGCTGGGCTTCCGTCACGAGCACACCCGCCCCGAGGCCGGCGTCTGCTTCGAGAACTTCAGCTGGCGTCCGCTGACGCCGTACGACTCGGCGTCGATCATGCACTACCCGCAGTGCAACGGGACGTCACTGGACCTGAGCTTCACGAGGACCGACGGTCAGGGAGTGGTCGCGCTGTACGGACCGTGAGCCGTCGGCCATCCGGATGATTTCCGGAAAATTGGTCTAGACCCTTTACAACCTCCCGGCCTTCGCGTGAGGGTTTCGGACAATGCGCTCCTTTCTCGGGTTGATGTGGTGTGCGGCCCGTGTGCATGCGGGGCGCACGTCCACGCAACCGGCGACGTCCGTCGCCCCTGCACGAGGAGCAGCATGAAAAAGAGTCGTCTCAACCAGGTCGTCCTGGCCGCCGCGGGAGTACTCGCCGTCGGGCTCGCGACGCCGGCCATCGGCGCAGCCGACGGGTCCGGCGCACCGTCGTACCAGGAGTTCAAGGCGTCGACGTTCCGCGACGTCGACAGCCAGTACATCGTCAACGGTGACGAGCCGGCCGCCAACGACGGCGCCCTGCGCCAGTTCTACAACCGGATGATGGGCCCGAAGAAGACCGCCGAGGACGGTCTCATCGTGAACCGCGTCAACGGCCAGGACGACAAGTGGAGCGCGAGCCAGGCGCTCAACCTCACCTACTGCGTGAGCACCAAGTTCGGCTCCAACTACGCCGCCGTGGTGAACGCGATGAACTCTGGTGCAGGACTCTGGGAGGGCGCCACCTCGAAGGTGAACTTCACCTACATCCCCTCGGCTGACACCAACTGCACGGTTCGCAACAACGCGGTGCTGTTCTCGGTCGAGCCGACCAGCACCACGCAGTACATCGCCCGGGCGTTCTTCCCGAGCACCGCCGACCGTAGCCGCAACATCCTGGTCAACGCGGTGTCGATGCAGAACTCGGGCAACTGGGAGCCCGGCGACATCCTCGGCCACGAGCTCGGTCACACCCTGGGCTTCCGGCACGAGCACACCCGTCCTGAGGCCGGCACGTGCTTCGAGGACAACAACTGGCGTCCGCTGACGCCGTACGACTCGGTGTCGATCATGCACTACCCGCAGTGCAACGGCGGGTCGTCCGACCTGGAGTTCAGCTCGCTCGACCGCCAGGGCGTGATTGCGCTCTACGGCAGCTGATCCCAGCCGTTCTTGACGGCCCTCCCGCGACCTGCGGGAGGGCCGTCTTGCGTCCGGCTCCTACGCTGCCCGGGTGGACGTGCCCACCCGAGACGACATCACCGCAGCAGCCCGGCGGATCGACGCACTGGTCCGACGTACGCCGGTGGTCGATCTCGACGGGGTCACCCTCAAGCTCGAGATGCTGCAGCACGCCGGGTCGTTCAAGCCACGCGGCGCTTTCAACACCGTGCTCGCGCAGCCTTCGGCGCCGGAGCGTCTGGTGGCTGCCAGCGGTGGCAATCACGGGCTGGCTGTGGCTCACGTCGGCGCCACGCTGGGCATCCGGACGGATGTCTTCGTGCCCGAGATCGCCGCGCCGGTGAAGGTGGCGGCGATCCGCGACCGTGGTGCCACCGTGCACCAGGGCGGTGCCGACTATGCCGCCGCGCTCGCGGCCAGCGAGGCGCTGGCCACCCAGGACGGCGTGCTCGCCATCCATGCCTACGATGCGCCGCACACCCTCGCCGGCCAGGGGACGGTGGCCCGGGAGCTGTCGGAGCAGGCACCAGACCTCGACGTCGTGGTCGTTGCCGTCGGCGGAGGCGGGCTGATCGGCGGGATCGCCTCCTGGTACGCGGGCACCGGCACGCGGGTGATCGCCGTGGAACCGGAGCTGTGCCCGGCATTCCACGACGCCGTCGCCGCCGGCGAGCCGGTG
>Ga0247829_10000266_pt1 | contig 18174 bp, 16 predicted proteins | sample 12C_Control_Day4_FD_207765 | JGI IMG/M metagenome (GOLD analysis project Ga0247829, IMG submission 207765) | Soil microbial communities from agricultural site in Penn Yan, New York, United States - 12C_Control_Day4 | ecosystem: Environmental > Terrestrial > Soil > Agricultural land | place... | reverse complement strand
GCCGAGCGCCGCCAGCGAGAAGGCCACCGGGAAGCCGATCAGCAGGAAGGCGATCAGCCCGGCGAACATCGTCGGCGCCATGTATCCGTATTCGAGCATGGGCGCGTCCGGTCCGGTTACTGCAGGGGACGTTCGTATTCGGGAGGCTCGTCGATATGGCCCAGCAGCCCGGCGATGCGCTTGATGAGCTCGGCGAAGGCCTGGAGCAGCAGCAGCCCGAGCCCGAGCGGCAGCAGGAACTTCACCGGCCAGAGCGGCAGGCCGCCGGCGTTCACCGACATCTCGTTGCTGTGGAAGCTGGCGAGGAAGAACGGCCAGGAGAACCAGGCCATCGTCGCCATCGCGGGGAACAGGAAGAACACGATGCCGAGCACGTCGGTCCAGAGCTTGCGCCGGGGCGAGGCCGAGCCGTAGAGCAGGTCCACCCGCACGTGCTCGTTCAACTTCAGCACCCAGGGCGCGCCGAGCAGGAAGATGCCGGCGAACATCTGCCACTGGATCTCGAGCCAGGCGTTGGAGCTCAGGCTGAACAGGTAGCGCGAGGCGGCGTTGCCGGCGCTGATCAGGCAGCTGAGCAGCACCAGCCACGCGGCGATCCAGCCGAAGAATCGGCTCACCGCGTCGATGGCCGCCGCAAGGCCGAGCCAGCCTTTCATCGTCTCTCCCTGCCGCTTCGCGGTCCGGCTCTTGTCGGTGCACTGGTAGCGGCAGACGCACCGGCAGGCAACCGCTTACCGTCCCGTACGGGAAGGCGCGAGGCGAAAGAAAAGTATCGGCCGGGGCGTCCCGGAGCAATAAAGTTCGGATATTCCGGTTGACGCGCCGGATGCCGCTGCCTAAGCAGAAGCTCCCGCGGAGGAGGAATCGGTTTGACGGGCCTGGTAGGCATCGGCGAGAGGCGCGGAGCACGGCGGGGATCCTGAGCGACCCGCCCGCGGATCGCGCCGTGGCCCCCCGAGCGGGGGCTTTTTTGTGGCTGGAGGTGCCGGCAGGGGCCGGCGAGCGAGACGGAGACGACGATGACCCGACAGATGACCGGCGCCGAGATCGTCGTCCAGGCGCTTCGGGACCAAGGGGTCGACACGGTGTTCGGCTATCCCGGCGGCGCGGTCCTGCCGATCTACGACGTGCTCTTCCAGCAGAACGACATCCGACACATCCTGGTCCGCCACGAGCAGGGCGCGACGCACGCGGCCGAGGGCTATGCGCGCTCGACCGGCAAGCCCGGCGTCGTGCTCGTCACCTCGGGCCCGGGCGCGACCAACGCGGTCACCGGGATGACCGACGCGCTGATGGACTCGATCCCGATGATCGTGCTGACCGGGCAGGTCCCGACCTTCATGATCGGCAACGACGCCTTCCAGGAGGCCGACACCGTCGGCATCACCCGGCCTTGCACCAAGCACAACTGGCTGGTGAAGGATACGGAGAAGCTGGCCGAGACCATCCACCAGGCGTTCCACGTCGCGACCCACGGCCGGCCCGGGCCGGTGCTGGTCGACATCCCGAAGGACGTGCAGTTCGCCACCGGGCGCTATGTCGCGCCGGGGGACGCGAAGGTGTCGCACTACCAGCCGCGCACCAAGGGCGACCCGGACGCGATCCTCGCGGCGGTCGAGGCGCTCGAGAAGGCCGAGCGGCCGATCGTCTACTCGGGGGGCGGGGTGATCAACTCGGGGCCCGAGGCGACGCGGCAGCTGCGGGCGCTGGCCCAGGAGACCGGCTTCCCCCTGACCTCGACGCTGATGGGGCTCGGGGCCTACCCGGCGTCGGGACGGTCCTGGGTCGGCATGCTCGGGATGCACGGCACCTACGAGGCCAACTGGGCGATGCACGACTGCGACGTCATGCTCTGCATCGGCGCGCGGTTCGACGACCGCATCACCGGCCGCACCGATGCCTTCAGCCCGGGGTCGCTCAAGGTCCACATCGACATCGATCCGTCATCGATCAACAAGAACATCCACGTCCAGGTGCCGATCGTCGGCGACATCGCCGCGGTGCTCGGCGAGATGCTGGCGCTGTGGCGGGGGCGCGGCTCGCGGACCGCGGCGCCCGCCGTCGCCAAGTGGTGGAAGCAGATCGAGCTCTGGCGGGGCCGCAACTGCCTCGCCTACCGGAACTCCGCGACGACGATCAAGCCGCAGTACGCGCTGCAGCGCCTCGAGGCGCTGACCGCCGGCCGCGACCGCTACATCTGCACCGAGGTCGGCCAGCACCAGATGTGGGCGGCCCAGTACCTGACCTTCGAGGAGCCGAACCGCTGGATGACCTCGGGCGGCCTCGGCACCATGGGCTACGGCTTTCCCGCCTCGATCGGCGTGCAGGTCGCCCATCCCGAGGCGCTGGTCATCAACGTCGCCGGCGAGGCGTCGTGGCTGATGAACATGCAGGAGATGGGCACGGCGGTGCAGTACCGGCTGCCGGTCAAGCAGTTCATCCTGAACAACGAGCGGCTCGGCATGGTGCGGCAGTGGCAGGAGCTGCTGCACGGCGAGCGCTACTCCTCGTCCTGGTCCGAGGCCTTGCCGGACTTCGTCAAGCTCGCCGAGGCGTTCGGCGCCAAGGGCATCCTCGTCACCGACCCGGCCAGGGTCGACGACGCGATCCGCGAGATGCTCGACCATCCGGGCCCGGTCATCGTCGACTGCGTGGTCGAGAAGCACGAGAACTGCTTCCCGATGATCCCGTCGGGCAAGGCACACAATGAGATGCTGCTGGGCGAGGACGCCACCCAGGGCGCCATCGACTCCGGCGGCGCGGTCCTGGTCTGACGCGGGAGGGCGGGAAATGTTCACGGCCGCCGTCGTCCAGCAGCCGCCGAACTTTCTCGACCTCCCCGCGAGCCTCGAGCGGGCGGCGGCGCTGGTCGCCGAGGCCGCCGGAGCCGGCGCCGCGCTCGTCGTCTTTCCCGAGGCCTGGTTCCCGGGCTACCCGACCTGGGTCTGGCGCCTCCGGCCCGGCGAGGACATGGCGGTCTCGGCCGAGATGCATGCGCTGCTTGCCCGGAACGCGATCAACGCCGGGGCGGGCGGCCTGGCGCCCCTGCAGGAGATCGCCCGCGCCCATGGCGTGGTGCTGGTCGCCGGCTTCAACGAGATCGACGCGCGCAGCAGCGGCAGCACCCTCTATAACAGCGTCGCGGTCATCGACGCCGACGGCCGGGTCGCCAACCACCACCGCAAGCTGATGCCGACCAATCCCGAGCGGATGGTCTGGGGGTTCGGCGACGGCTCGACATTGCGCGTGGTCGACACCGCGGTCGGGCGCATCGGCGCCCTGCTCTGCTGGGAGAACTACATGCCGCTGGCGCGCTACGCGCTCTATGCCCAGCGGGTCGAGATCTACGTCGCGCCGACCTGGGACACCGGCGAGAGCTGGCTGGCCACCATGCGCCACATCGCGCGCGAGGCCGGCGCCTGGGTGATCGGCTGCTCGACGCCGATGCAGGCCGCCGACGTGCCGCCCGCACTGCCGCACCGGGAGAAGCTTTTTCCCGACCCCGACGAATGGATCAACGACGGCGACGCGGTCGTGCACCGCCCGTTCGGGCCGGCGGTGGCCGGGCCGATGCACCGAGAGAAGGGCCTGCTTTTCGCCAACATCGACCCCGCCGCCGTCACCGCCGCACGCCGCAGCTTCGACGCCGCCGGGCACTACGCTCGCCCCGACGTGTTCACGCTGACCGTCAACCGCGCCGCGCAGCACCCGGTCGTCTTCGCCGACGTCGCCCCCGCACCAGAGGAAATCGCGCCATGAACGCACTCGCCATCAAGAAGGGCGCGGTCCGGCACAGCGCCTACGACCTCAAGGATCCGTTCAACGGGCCCGAGGAGACCCACACCCTCGCCGTGCTCGTCGACAACGAGGCGGGGGTGCTCGCCCGGGTCATCGGCCTGTTCTCCGGGCGCGGCTACAACATCGAGAGCCTGACCGTCGCCGAGACCGACCACGAGGGGCACCTGAGCCGGATCACCATCGTCACCACCGGCACCCCGGCGGTGATCGAGCAGATCAAGGCGCAGCTCGGCCGGCTGGTGCCGGTCCACGACGTCCACGACCTGACCGTCGAGGGCCATGCGGTGCAGCGCGAGCTGGCGCTGATCAAGGTCGCCGGCACCGGCGAGCGGCGCGTCGAGGCGATGCGCCTCGCCGACGTCTTCCGCGCCCGCGTCGTCGACACCACGCTCGAGAGCTTCGTCTTCGAGCTGACCGGCGCCCCCGAGAAGGTCGACGCCTTCATCGCGCTGATGCGCCCGCTGGGGCGCCGCGACGTCGCCCGCACCGGCGTCGCCGCCATCGCCCGCGGCGCGTAGCGCGGCGGGTCGACGGGCCGATTGCGCCGGCCATTCGGGGGCCCCGGCCAGTCCGTGCCGTCCGGCGGTTTCGCCCGCCGTCATTGAAGGCGGCATCGCGAGGCATGTCGCCCGCTCCTCTGGCGCCGGTCGAATCACGTCGGTGGGCTGGCGAGATTAATCGTTAGCGATCAACGTGCTTAACGGTTTCTTAAATCCCGGGTAGCAGCAATCGGGGTTTGTTGCGTGCGGGGTTTGCGATGGCTGCGATATTGCCGTTCTCCTCAGCCATCGCGGTTCCGGCACCGGCTGGGGACCGGCGGCCGCAGCGGCCGCGGCTGGGCGATCTGCTGGTGGAGGCGGGTGCGCTGGCGCCGGCGGCGCTCAGCGAGGCGCTCGACCAGCAAGCCGGCCAGGACCAGCGGCTCGGGCGCATCCTGGTCGCCAACGGGGTCGTCACCAACGAGGCGCTCGGCGACGCGCTGTCCCGGCAGTCGGGTCTCGGGCAGATCGACCTCGCGAAGAGCCCGCCGGACCCGACGCTGGTGGCCGGGGTCGACCCCTACCGGTGCCTGGCGCTCGAAGCCGTGCCCTGGCGGCAGGTCGGCGGCACCCGGGTGGTGGCGATCGGCAACCCCGAGCAGGCCGAGGCGGCGATCGCGGCCTGCGGCGGCGGCGCCGCCAAGGTGGCGCTGGCGCTGGCGGCTCCCGAGGACATCCGCCGGACGCTGACCGAGGCGTTCGCCGGCCGGCTGCGCGACGACGCGCGGGGCCGCTGCCCCGAGGCCTACAGCTGCCGCGGCTGGACCGAGACGCCGCGGGTGTCGCGCGCAGTGGCGATCGCGGCGGCGCTGCTGGCGGCGACGGCGGCGGCGCCGCTCCTGGTGCTGCAGCTGCTGATGGGCTGGGCGCTGGTGGCGAACACGATGACCATGGGCCTGCGGCTGACCGCGCTGTTCGCCCGCGCCAGCGTCGGCCGGGTCGAGCCCTGGCATTCCGGGCCGCGGCTCGCCGACTACAAGAAGCTGCCGCGCGTCTCGATCCTGGTGCCGCTGCTGCGCGAGGAGAAGGTGGCGCAGCGCCTGCTCGAGGCGCTGGCGGCGATGGACTATCCGGCGGCGCTGCTCGACATCAAGCTGGTGCTGGAGGAGGACGACGTCATCACCCGCGCCGCGCTGGCGCAGGCCGCGCTGCCGCGCAGCGTCGAGGTGCTCAGCGTTCCCACCGACCTCCTGAAGACCAAGCCGAAGGCGATGAACTACGCGCTGCCCTTCTGCCGCGGCGACATCGTCGGGATCTACGACGCCGAGGACCGCCCGGACCCCGGCCAGATCCGCGCGGTGGTCCAGCACCTGCAGTCGGCGGCGCCGGAAGTCGCCTGCGTGCAGGGCTATCTCGACTTCTACAACTCCGGCGACAACTGGCTGTCGCGCTGCTTCACGCTCGAGTATGCGATCTGGTTCCGCGTGGTGCTGCTCGGCGTCCAGCGCCTCGGCCTGCCGATTCCGCTCGGGGGGACCACGGTGTTCTTCCGCCGCGGCATCCTCGAGCAGCTCGGCGGCTGGGACGCGCACAACGTGACCGAGGACGCCGACCTCGGGATGCGGCTGGCGCGATTCGGCTACCGCTGCGAGATGATCGCCTCGACGACCTGGGAGGAAGCGAACTGCCGGGTGGGTCCGTGGATCCGCCAGCGGTCGCGCTGGCTCAAGGGCTACGCCGTCACCTGGGCGACGCACATGCGCCGGCCAAGGGCGCTGTGGCGCGACCTGGGGCCGGCGGGGTTCGTCGGCTTCCAGGTGCTGTTTCTGGGCGCGATCACCTCGTACCTGTCGCTGCCGCTGTTCTGGGCGGCGCTGGTCGCCGGCCTCGGCTTCGGCCTCGACGTCTGGAGCGGCCTGCCGCCGGCGCTGGTCTGGAGCTTCGCGGCGTCGATGATCGCGGGACAGGCGGTGATGCTGACCGCGGCGGTGGTGGCGGCGCGCGATTCGAAGCGTCCCGGGCTGCTCGCCTGGGTGGCGGCGCTGCCGTTCTACTGGTCGCTCGGCGCGGTCGCGGCCTGGCGCGCGATCGCCGAGATCTTCACCCGGCCGACCTTCTGGCACAAGACCGAGCACGGCGTCTCGGCCGGCTGAACCGGACGGCGGCGTTCCTGCGCGCCGCCCCGGTCTATCCCGGGTACCAGATCCGGCGGGGGTCGTCCGGGGACCGCCGGTAGCTCCAGGCCGCCTCGACCAGCCGCGGCAGGTCGTAGGCCGGGCGCCAGCCGAGCTCGAGGCGGGCGCGGGCGTTGGAGAGCCAGGTCGAGTGGTAGCCGCTGGCGATGTCGATCGACGGCAGGCCGCGGGTGGCGGCGAGGTAGGCGGCGAGGTCGCCGTAGTCGACCGGCTCGTCCATCGCGACGTTGTAGAGCCGCTGCCGGGCGGCCGGGTGGTCGAGGGCGATCAGGATCGCGGCGACCAGGTCGTCGACATGCACGAAGTTCCGCCTCAGCGGCCGGCCGTCGGCGTCGCGCAAGAGCGGCACCGCGCCGTCGGCGCGGGCGCCGGCCGCGACCTCGGGCGCGACGAGGGTCTTCCAGTCGGGAGCGCCGAACACGTCGTCGCCGAAGGAGAGGCTGTGGCGGAAGTCGTCCTTCTCCATGATCCAAGGGGCGCGCAGGCAGGTCCAGTCGAGCCCGTACTGGATGCCGGCCTGGGCGACCATCACCTCCTCGAGCACCTTGGAGAGCGCGTAGCAGCCGGGGTAGGCGCGGTGCGGCGTCGCCTCGGTGACCGGTCCGTCGTGGCGGTGGTGGAAGTGGCCGACCGCGGCGTCGCCGCCGATCAGCACGAAGCGCCGGGCCGTCGGGATGGCGCGGAACGCCTCGATCAGCGCGAACAGGCCCTTGACGGTCACGTCCATGACCAGCTCGGGCATCTCCTTGCAGGTGGCGAGGTGGACGACGTGGGTGACGCCCGGCATCGCCGCCTCGACGGCGGCGCGGTCGGCGATGCTGCCGCGCACCACCTCGAGCCTTGCGGAGGCGGGCAGGGGGCGGTTGTGGCAGAGGGCGCGGACGCGGGCGCCGGCGAAGCCCGGGTCGGCGAGCAGGCGGTCGATCAGGGTGCGGCCGACCTTGCCCGTCGGCCCGGTGACGAGGATCAGCATTCTCCCTCCTAGCCGCGCGGCCGCGGCGGGCCGACCGAGTCGCGGTCCACGAGCGGGCATTCGACCTTGATCTGCGGCTGGCGGCCCTCGGGGCGGAGCTGGCCGTCGATCAGCGCCTCGGCGGCCTGCAGGCCCATCTCGTAGTGCGGCAGCACCACGGTGGTCAGGGCCGGGCGCATGAACTGGGCGATCTCGCGGTCGTCGTAGCCGACCACCGACACGTCGCCGGGAATGCCGAGGCCGCGCTCCTTCAGCGCGTCGTAGGCGCCGACCGCCATCATGTCGTTGGCGAGGAAGATGGCCGTCGGCGGGTCGGGCAGGTCCATCAGCGCCGTCGCGTGCTGGTAGCCGGTCGGCGGCTCCCAGTTGCCGGGCCGCACCAGCGCCGGGTCGTAGAGGATGTCGTGCTCGGCGAGCGCCCGGCGGTAGCCGCGGATGCGGTCGCGCGCCGGGTCGGTCCAGGACTGGCCGTGGACGTGGCCGATGCGGCGGTGGCCGGCGCGGATCAGGTGCAGCGTCGCGACGTAGCCGCCGAGCAGCTCGGCGGGCACCACCGAGGCGACCGAATGGTCGGGGACGTAGCAGTTGAGCAGCACGGTCGGCACCCGCTCGAAGGCCGGCAGCGGCCGGATGCGGCGGGTGAGCACCGAGGCATAGATCAGGCCGACCGGTGGCTCGCGCAGCATCCCGGCGATCAGCGCGGCCTCGAGCTCCGGGTCGCCGCGGCTGACGCCGGCGCTGACGGTGAGGCCGTGCGCCCAGGCCTTCTCGCGCACCGCGTCGAGCTGCTGGGCGCACCAGGGATCGGTCGAGACGTCGTCGCAGAGAAAGCCGATCGTCGTGGCGCCGACGGCGCCCGCCGTTGCCGGGGCGGGGCCGGGCAGGGCGTAGCCGAGGGCGAGCGCCGCCGCCCGCACGCGCTGCCGGGTGGTCGCCGAGAGCCGCGCCTCGACGATGTTGTTCAGCACCAGCGACACGGTGGTCTGCGACACCCCGGCCGCCGCGGCCACGTCCATCATCGTCGGCGCCCGCCGGTCCTCGCGGCCGGCCGGCGCCTTCCTCCCGTTCTTCATGGCTGCCACCGCTCCTGCGCGACGGAGTCGCGCCCCATCGGGGTCATTGACGGTATTAGCAGCATTAACAGATTGAACTGTCAACGAGAATTATCGATTGCTCTCCGAGCATCACTGATATTAGCATGGACGCGACCCTGGTCCGGCAGCAAGCGAGGGCAGGGCATCGAAATGGGAGGAACCCGATGAACCGCTTCGTCACCACCGGCCTCGCCGTGGCCCTCGCCGCGACGGGGGTCATGGCCGCCGCGCAGGAGAAGCAGCAGATGGCCTTCGTGGTCAATGGCGCATCCGATTTCTGGAAGCTGGCCGAGGCCGGCGTCGCCGCGGCGCAGGCCGAGTTGCCGGACTTCGAGCTGCAGTTTCGCTATCCGGCGCAGGCGACCGCGGCGCTGCAGAACGCGCTGATGGACGACCTGGTCGCGGCGGGGACCGACGCGATCATGATCTCCTCGGTCGACCCGAAGACCTCGACCGACGCCTTCAACCGGATCGCGGCGCAGATCCCGCTGTTCACCACCGACTCTGACGCGCCGCAGAGCGACCGCGTCGCCTACATCGGCTCGTCGAACACCGACGCCGGCGTGCAGGCCGGCGAGATCGCGCTGAAGGCGCTGCCCGACGGCGGCAAGTGCATGGGCTTCGTCGGGCTGCTCGGCGCCGACAACGCCGTCGAGCGCATCGCCGGCTTCCGCAAGGCGGTCGAGGGCTCGAAGGTCGAGCTCGTCGACGTCCGCGGCGACGACATCGACTTCGCGCGGGCGCGCTCGAACGTCGACGACGTGCTGGCGGCGAACCCCGAGATCACCTGCATGGTCGGCTTCTACTCCTACAACCCGCCGAGGATCTACGAGGCGCTGCAGGCGGCCGGCAAGGTCGGGGCGATCACCGTCATCGCCTTCGACGAGGATCCGATCACGCTCGGCGCGGTCCGGGCCGGCGAGTTCGCCGGAACCGTGGTGCAGCAGCCCTACGAGTGGGGCTACCAGGGCATGAAGCTGATGGCGACGTACCTCGGGGGCGACAAGTCGATGGTGCCCGAGGACGGGCTGATCATCGTGCCGACCAAGGTGATCGACAAGGCCAACGTCGACGCCTTCGAGGCCGACCTGAAGGCCAAGATCGCCGGCTGATCGCGGGGACCGGCGGCGGCCGCCTGCCTGCGCGGCGGGCGGCTCGCGCGCGGCATGGCATGGCCGAACCCTTCCTCGAGCTGACCGGGATAGCCAAGCTCTACCCGGGCGTCGTCGCGCTCCACGACGTGAGCCTCGCCGTCGAGCCCGGCGAGGTGATCGGCCTGGTCGGCGAGAACGGCGCCGGCAAATCGACGCTGATGAAGGTCCTTGGCGGGGTTCTTGCGCCGACGCGCGGCCGGATCCGGGTCGACCGCACCGAGCGCGAGGCGATGACGGTGCCGGGGGCGATCGTCGCGGGGATCGCCTTCGTACACCAGGAGCTGAACCTGCTCGACAACCTCGATGCCGCCGGCAACGTGTTCATCGGCCGCGAGCCGCGCCGCGGGCCGCTCCGGCTGCTCGACCGGCGGCGGATGGCGGCGGAGGTCGGGCCGATCTTCGCGCGGCTCGGCATCGACTTCGGCCCGGAGACGCCGGTGGCCGAGCTGTCGCTGGCGCAGCGGCAGCTGCTGGAGATCGCCAAGGCGCTGTCGCTGAGGAGCCGGCTGGTGATCATGGACGAGCCGACCTCGAGCCTGACGCTGTCTGAGACCGGGCGGCTGCTGAAGGTGGTCGCCGACCTGCGGCGCGACGGGGTCTCGACGATCTTCATCTCGCACCGGCTCGCCGAGGTGACCGAGTGCGCCGACCGGGTGGTGGTGCTGCGCGACGGACGGCTGGTCGGGCGGCTGGCGAAGGCGGAGATCACGCCGGCGGCGATGATCCGGCTGATGATCGGGCGCGACCTGAAGGCGATCTACCGGCCGCCGGCGGCGCCGCCGGGAGCGCCGGTGCTGGAGATCGAGGGGGCGGAGACCGCGGCGCACCCTGGCCGGCGCGCCGACCTCGCGGTCCGGCGCGGCGAGATCCTCGGGCTCGCCGGGCTGATCGGCGCCGGGCGGACCGAGCTGGCGCGCGCGGTGTTCGGGATCGAGCCGCTGACCGCGGGGCGGGTGCGGCTGGACGGGCGCGAGGTGGCGGTCGGCTCGCCGCGCACCGCGATCGCCGAGGGGATCTACCTGGTGCCGGAGGACCGCAAGGCGAGCGGCGTGGTGCTCGACTTCTCGATCGCCGCGAACGTGTCGCTGCCGCAGCTGCCGGCGCTGGCGCGCGGCGGCCTCATCGACCGCGCCGCGGAGGACCGGCTGGCCGAGGCCGGGCGGCGGCGGCTCGGCATCCGGGCGCCCGACGTCGAGGCCCTTGTCGGCACGCTTTCCGGCGGCAACCAGCAGAAGGTGGTGCTGGCGAAGTGGCTGGCGATGAAGCCGCGGGCGATCATCTTCGACGAGCCGACGCGCGGCATCGACGTCGGCGCCAAGCGCGAGATCTACGACATCCTGCGGGGGCTTGCCGACGCCGGGGTGGCGGTGCTGATGATCTCGAGCGACATGGAGGAGGTGATCGGGGTGAGCGACCGGATCGCGGTGATGCACGACGGGGCGATCAGCGGCACGCTCGAGCGGCCGGAGTTCTCCGAGCTGCGGGTGCTCGAGCTCGCGGTCGGCCACGGCGGGGGCTGAGCGATGCAGAAGAAGGATCTCGGGCTGCTGGTCCTGATCCTGGTGGTCGGCGCGGTGGTGGCGGCGATCAACCCGCGCTTCCTGTCGCCAATCAACCTCGCCAACACCGCGAACCTCGTCGGGCTGTTCGGGCTGTTCGCGATCGGGCAGGGGTTCGTGATCATCACCGGCGGCATCGAGCTCTCGGTCGGGTCGGTGATCGCGCTGCTCGGCGTGCTCTTCGTGTCGCTGGTCGCGGGCGGCACGGCCTGGCCGGTGGTGGCGCTGCTGATGCTGGCGCTCGGAGTGCTGATCGGGCTGGCGCACGGGCTGCTGATCACCCGGCTGGGGATGCAGCCGTTCATCGTGACGCTCTGCGGCCTGCTGATCTACCGCGGGGTGGCGCGCTTCTACACCGCCGACGCCACCGCCGGCTTCGTCTTCGGCCAGACCCTTCCGTGGCTCGAGTGGCTGACGGCGGGCCGCACCTGGGGGGTGCCGCATTCCTTCGTCGCCATGCTGGTCGTGGCCGCGGTGATGTGGGTGGTGCTGCACCGGTCGGTGTTCGGCCGCCACCTCTACGCGGTCGGCAAGAACGAGGAGGCGGCGCGCTACGCCGGGGTGGCGACGGGCCGGGTGATCGTCGCGGCCTACGTGATCTGCGCGGTGCTGACCGCGGTGGCGGCGATCTTCTTCGCGATGTACACGCGCTCGATCTCCCCGGCCTCGCACGGCAGCTTCTACGAGCTCTACGCGATCGCCGCGGCGGTGCTCGGCGGCTTCAGCCTGCGCGGCGGCGAGGGGTCGATCGTCGGCGTGGTGCTCGGGGCGGTGCTGCTGCAGGTGCTGCAGAACCTCGTCAACCTGCTCGGCATCCCGTCGTCGCTCAACTTCGCGGTGATGGGGTCGGTGATCCTGATCGGCGTCCTGGCGGACCAGCAGTTCGCCGAGCTGCGCCGGCGGCGGGCGGTGCGGGCGCAGGCCGAGGCGCAGGCGACGGCGGCGGAATAGCGGCCGCCCCGGGAGGAACGAACCGGCTCGGCGCCGCTTACTAGGCAGGGCCCTGCCGGAGTAGCATCATGTCGACAACAGCATCCGCCGATGGTGGCCGCGGCCGGGCCGCGTCGTCGGTCGGGGAGATTCCCGGCCGGGGATGGAAGGACATCCTCTGGCGCACCTGGGCCGAGATCGGCAACGATCATGTGCTGCTGATCGCTGCCGGCGTGACCTTCTACGGCCTGCTGGCGCTGGTGCCGGCCCTGACGGCGCTCGTCTCGGTTTACGGCTTCTTCGCCGATCCCGGGTCGCTCGACCGCCACGTCGGGCTGCTCGAGGGCCTCGTCCCGGCCGACGGCCTCGAGCTCGTGCGCGAGCAGCTGCGGCGGCTGACGGAGCAGGGGCGGACGAAGCTCGGGATCACCTCGGCGGTCGCGCTGGGCATCGCGCTCTGGAGCGCGAACTCGGGGATGAAGTCGATGTTCGAGGCGATGAACGTCGCCTACGACGAGGAGGAGAAGCGCAGCTTCCTGTGGCTGACCGTCGTGACGCTCGCCTTCACGCTCGCGACGATCGCCACGATCCTGCTGCTGCTCGGGCTCGGCGTCGTCGTGCCGCCGGTGCTGCAGGCGTTCGGGCTCGGCACCCTCGTGCAGTGGGCGGTGCGGGTCGGCGGCATCGTCCTGGCGCTCGGGCTGACGGTGCTCGGGCTTGCGGCGCTCTACCGCTGGGGGCCGTCGCGGCGGAGCGCCGAGTGGCGCTGGATAACGCCGGGGGCGGTGCTGGCGATCGTGGTGATCGTCGCGGCGTCGGGGCTCTTCAGCTGGTATCTCGCCTCGTTCGATTCCTACAACGCCACCTACGGCTCGCTCGGCGCGATCTTCGGCCTGATGACCTGGCTCTGGATTACTGCGATCATCGTCATCACCGGCGCCGAGCTGAACTCGGAGATCGAGCATCAGACGCGGCACGACACCACCACCGGGATGCCGCGGCCGATGGGCCAGCGCGGTGCGACGATGGCGGACACGCTGGGGGCCGCCTATGGCGCCGAGGCGGAAGCTGGCCAGTCTGCGGCGGGGGAACCGCGCGAGCGCATGCCTTTGCCGCTCCGGCTTGCGCTCCTCGCCGGGACGCTTTGGTTCGGCCGACGTCGACCCTAGCCGACGCGGCGCAGGAAGGCCTGGAGGCGCGGGTCGCTCGGGGTCTCGAAGATCGCCTCGGGCGGGCCCTGCTCGACAATGCGGCCGCCGTCCATGAACAGCACGCGGTCGGCGATCTCGCGGGCGAACTGCATCTCGTGGCTGACGATCAGCATGGTCTGGCGCCGGACCGCGACGCGGCGCAGCAGGTCGAGCACCTCGCCGACCCACTCCGGGTCGAGGGCGGAGGTCGGCTCGTCGACCAGCATCAGCTCCGCGTCGAGCGCCATCGCCCGGCCGATGCCGACGCGCTGCTGCTGGCCGCCGGAGAGCGCTGCCGGCCAGGCGTCGCCGCGGTCGGCGAGGCCGATCTCCGCGAGGATCGCGTCGGCGCGGGCGTTGGCGGCCGCCCGCGACTGGCGCTTCACCACCACCAGCCCCTCGGTGATGTTCTCGCGCGCGGTCTTGTTGGCGAACAGCGCGTAGTTCTGGAACACGAAGGCGGTGCGGCGGCGCAGCGCCAGGATCTCGGCGCGGGTGGCGCGCTCGGCGTCGACGGTCAGGCCGGCGAGGGCGATGCGGCCGCCGTCGGGCCGGTCGAGGAAGCTCAGGCAGCGCAGCAGCGTCGACTTGCCGGTGCCCGAGGGTCCGATGACGACGATGCGCTCGCCGGGGGCGATGTCGAGGTCGATGCGGTCGAGCACCGTTCGGTCGCCGAAGCGCTTGGTCAGCCCCTCGATGCGGATCATCGCGCGAAGGCCCGGCCGAGGCGCACTTCCATCCGGCGCTGCAGGAAGGACAGCGCCTCGACGATCGCCCAGTAGATCAACGCGACGACGAGGAAGGCCTCGAGGTAGCGGAAGCTGCCGGCGGCCTCCTTCTGCGCGGCGCCCATCATCTCGGTGACGCCGAGGGTGAAGGCGAGCGAGGTGCTCTTGATCATGTCGATGAAGTAGTTGAGCAGCGTCGGTGCCGCGACGCGGGCGGCCTGCGGCAGGACGATCCGGCGCATCAGCTGCACCTGGGTCATGCCGACCGAGGCGCCGGCCTCCCACTGGCTGCGGTCGATGCCGAGGATCGCGCCGCGGATGCTCTCGGCCATGTAGGCCGAGAAGTGCAGCGTCAGGCCGGTGACCGCGGCGGTCACCCCGTCGATCGAGCGAAAGGCGGCGACCACCTGCGGCAGTCCGTAGTAGAACAGGAACAGCTGGACGAGCAGCGGCGTGCCGCGGAAGAAGCTGATGAAGATCGCGACGAGGCGGTCGAGGACCGGCACCTTCAGCACCCGGACGACCGCGAGCACCGCGGCGAGCACCAGGGCGATCGCCATCGCGACGATCGCCATTCCGAGGGTCAGCGGCACGTAGCGAAGGATGACCGGCACGAGGCCGGCCATGTACTCGAGGTCGAGGACCATCGCTCAGGACGCGGGGGCGGTGACGTCGGCGGCCAGCCACTTCTCGGAGATCTCACGGAGCTTGCCGTTGGCCTTCAGGGCGGTGATCGCGGCGTCGACCCGGTCGCGCATCGCCCGGCCGGCCTCGTCGTCGCGGAACGGCAGGGCGTTCCGGATCTCGGAGAACGGCGGGCCGGCGAGCTGCAGCGGCAGCGGCGACTCGGCGATGACCTGGGCCGAGGATACCCGGTCCATCACGAAGGCGTCGACGCGGCCGAGCGCGGTGTCCTGCTCGATGTTGCTCTCGTAGGTCTTAATGTCGATCTCGTCGGCGAAGGGCAGGGCGCGCAGCAGCTCCTCGAAGTTGGAGCCGAGGTTGACCGCGACGGTCTTGCCGCGCAGGTCCTCGACGCCCTTGATCGTGTCGTTGCCCTCGCGGGTGACCACCTGGGCGCCGTCGTAGACGTAGGGCTGGGTGAAGACGAACTTCGCCTCGCGCTCGGGGGTGATGGTGATCTGGTTCGCCACGGTGTCGAGCCGCCCGGCCTCGAGCGCGCCGATCAGGCCGGAGAAGGCCATGGTGCTGAACTCGGCGGTGTCGCCGGTCTCGGCGGCGACGGCGTTCATGAAGTCGACCTCGAAGCCCTGAAGCACGTCCTGCTGGACGAAGGTGAAGGGGAAGTAGCCGCCCGACATGCCGACGCGGATGGTCTCGGCGGCGGCGGGCAGCGCGATGGCGGTGCAGGCGAGGGCGGCGGCGACGATGTGCTTCATGACTGCTCCTTCACGCGGACGGATCTGAGGTTAGCGCGCGGCCCCGCCTTGGCGAGCACCCGGGCCAGCGGCACCGCGACGGTCGGCTCGCCGGTGAGCACCGCCAGCGCCCGGGGACCGAGCAGCACCGCGAGCGCCGGATGCCCGGCGTCGAGGCCGCCGGTGTAGGCGCCGAAGGCCGGCAGGATCAGCCGGGTATCGTCGGCGAGGAAGCAGGGCCGGCTGACCGCGCCGCTGCCGAGCGGCAGGCGGAGCTTGGGATGCCAGTGCCCGGAGACCTCGCCGGGGGCCGGGTCGCGGGCGGCGACGTGGCGGAAGGTGAGCGGGCCGACGGCGAGCTCGGCCCGGTGGCTGCCGGGCAGGGCGAGCGGGGCGGGGTCGTGGTTGCCGGCGATCCAGCTCCAGGCGCGGCCGGCGATCAGCGCGGTGAGCCGGTCGGCGTCGCGATCGGCGATGGCGGCGCCGGCGGCGCAGTCGTCGAAGCTGTCGCCGAGCGCCACCACCCGGGCGGGGTCGAGGGCGGCGATCTCGGCGGCCAGGCGGTCCAGGGTCGCGGCGGTCTCGTAGGGCGGCAGCAGCGCGCCGCCGCGCCGGGCCAGCCGCTCGGACTTGCAGAGATGCAGGTCGGCGACGGCGAGCAGGCGCCCGGCCGGCCACCAGAGCGCCCCGGAGGCGCGCGCCTCGAGCCGGGCGCCGGCGAGAAGGATCGGCTGGCCGGACATGACGCGGGCTTGCACCAGCCGGAACGCCGGCGCAAGCCCGGGCGGCGGCAGCGTCAGCCGGCGAGCGCCTTGCGCAGCATGTTGAGCGCCATCAGCATGATGAACCCCGCGAAGGCGAGCTTGAGCGGCCGCGGGTTCATCGCGTGCGCCAGCCACACCCCCCAGGTCGTGGTGACGAGCGTCACGCCGATCACGATCAGGAAGGCCGGCAGGTTCACCAGCCCGACGGTCAGCGGCGGCAGGCCGGGCGCGCCCCAGCCCTGCAGCAGGAAGCCGATGACCGAGGGGATGGCGATCATCAGCCCGAAGCCCGAGGCGGTGCCGACGGCGCGGTGGATCGGCACGTTGTAGAGCCGCATCAGCGGCACGCCGAAGCTGCCGCCGCCGATCCCCATCAGCACCGAGAGAAAGCCGATCACCGTCGCGGTGACCGCCCGGCCGATGCCGGTCGGCATGTGGTCGCCGAGCCGCCAGCTCTCGCGGCCGAAGGCGAGGTAGAGGCCGACGACGGTGCCGAGGACGCCGAAGATCACCATCAGCGCCGTCGTCTTCATCCCGCCGGCGACGATCACCCCGACGATCGCCCCGACGGCGATGCCCGGCCCCCAGCCGCGCAGGATCGCGGTGTCGACCGCGCCCTTCCTGCCGTGGGCCCGCACCGAGCGCTGCGAGGTGAAGACGATGGTGGCGAGCGAGGTGGCGAGGCAGACCTGCATGATCTGCGGGCCGTCGTAGCCGAGCCCCTGGAAGGTATGGAGGAATGCCGGCACCAGGACGATGCCGCCGCCGACGCCGAGCAGGCCGGCGATGATGCCGGCGATGCCGCCGATCGCCACCAGCGTCGCCGCGAGCGGCAGCAGTTGCGCGAGCTCGGGGGCGGGGGTCATCGGTTCCGATCCGTTCGCTGTGTCTCTCCCGACCTAGCGCGCGGCTCCGCCGGCTTCAAAGGGTTTCGGCCGGCACCGCCGGCCGCACCGCCGCGAGCGCCCGCTCGACGACCTCGGGACCGGCGTGCGGGCGGTGGGCCTGCTCCGAGAGGATCCGCCGCCAGGCCCGCGCCCCCGGGCGTCCCTGGAAGGCGCCGAGCATGTGCCGGGTGATCTGGTGCAGGCCGGTGCCGCGCGCCCGCTCGGCCTCGATGTAGAAAAGCATCGCCGTCACCGCCGCCTCGGCGGCCACGTCGCCGGTCGCCTCGCCGAAGATCCGCCGGTCGGCCGCCCCGAGCAGGGCCGGGGCGTGGTAGGCGGCGCGGCCGATCATCACTCCGTCCAGCTCGCCGGCGAGGAAGCCCTCCGCCTGGTCGAGGCCGGCGATGCCGCCGTTGGCGATCACCGCCAGCCCCGGGAACGCCGCCTTCATGCGCAGCACCAGCCGGTGGTCGAGCGGCGGGATCTCGCGGTTCTCCCTCGGGCTCAGCCCCTGGAGCCAGGCCTTGCGGGCGTGGATCGCCACGCGCCCGACGCCGGCCGCGGCGAGGGTCGCGAGGAAGCCCGGCAGCACCTCCTCCGGGTCCTGCTCGTCGACGCCGATCCGGCACTTCACCGTCACCGGCATCGGCCCGGCCGCCTCGATCATCGCGGCGACGCACTCCGCGACCAGCGCCGGGGTCCGCATCAGCGCGGCGCCGAAGCAGCCCGACTGCACGCGGTCGGACGGGCAGCCGACGTTGAGGTTGACCTCGTCGAAGCCGAAGCCGCGCGCGATCCGCGTCGCCGCGGCCAGCGCCCCCGGCTCGGAGCCGCCGAGCTGCAGCGCCAGCGGCCGCTCCTCGGGCCGGAAGCCGAGCAGCCGCTCCGGGTCGCCGTGCAGCACGGCGGCGGCGGTGATCATCTCGGTGTAGAGCAACGTCCGCCGCGTGAAGCGCCGGTGGAACATCCGGCAGTGACGGTCGGTCCAGTCCATCATCGGCGCCACGGACAATCGGTGCGCTGGAAACTCGTCAAACATCAGTT
>Ga0247829_10000265_pt1 | contig 18250 bp, 14 predicted proteins | sample 12C_Control_Day4_FD_207765 | JGI IMG/M metagenome (GOLD analysis project Ga0247829, IMG submission 207765) | Soil microbial communities from agricultural site in Penn Yan, New York, United States - 12C_Control_Day4 | ecosystem: Environmental > Terrestrial > Soil > Agricultural land | place... | reverse complement strand
GGCCGCTTCCGCGAGTTCTGGCAGTGCGACGCCGACACCGTCGGCTCCGACCGCCCCGAGGCCGACGCCGAGATCATCGCCATGGGCTGCGAGGGCCTGCGCGCCGCCGGGCTCGGCGACGGCCAGTCGGTGATCCGCGTCTCCAACCGCAAGCTGTTCGACGGCCTGTTCGACGCCGGCGGCGTGACCGACGCGGTCCAGCGCCTGACCGCCCTGCGCGCCGTCGACAAATACGACCGCCTGGGTCTGGAAGGCGTGCGCGCCCTGCTGGGCGAGGGCCGTCTGGACGAGTCCGGCGACTACACCAAGGGCGCCCGCCTGCCCGCCAGCGTGATCGGCGCGGTCGAAGCCTTCCTCGTTTCCGCCGAGACCCCCGGCCTGAGCCGCGCGGGCGTGCTGGACGCCGTCGCCAATGCGGGCGCCGGTCTGGGCGTGGCGGGCGAAGCGGCCCTGGCCGAGCTGTCGGCCATCGACCGCGCCCTGACCGCCATGCGCGTCGGCGAGGCCGAGGTGAAGTTCGACCCGACCATCGTGCGCGGGCTGGAATACTACACCGGCGCGGTCTTCGAGGCCGAACTTCTGCTCGACACCAAGGACGACAAGGGCCGCACCGTACGCTTCGGCTCCATCGGCGGCGGCGGTCGCTACGACGACCTGGTGGCGCGCTTCACCGGTCAGTCGACGCCCGCCACCGGCTTCTCCTTCGGCGTCTCGCGCCTGGCCTCGGCCCTGCGCGCCGCCGGTCGCGGCGCCGATGACGCGACACGCGGCCCGGTCGTGGTCATCGTCTTCTCCGAGGACGACATGCAGCACTACCTCGACGCCGTGTCGGAACTGCGCGCCGCCGGGATCGCCGCCGAGCTCTACCTCGGTCGCGCCGGCATGAAGGCGCAGATGAAGTACGCCGACCGTCGCGGCTCACCCGCCGTGGTCATCCTCGGCGGCGACGAACTGGCCGCTGGCGAAGTCACCATCAAGGATCTGGACGCCGGACGCGCCCGCGCGGGCGCGATCGCCGACAACGAGGCCTGGAAGGCCGAACGCCCCGGACAGCAGAAGGTGGCTCGCGGCGATCTGGTCGCAACCATCCGCAGCATTATCGAATAAGCTTCGAGTAAATCCGCGTTGCGGACATGGGTTATCGACGTTTAGTCATAAATGCCTGCTTTTTGGCGCCGGACTCGATTGACTTGCCCCCCGCCTTCGCGTCATTTGGTCTCACTCGAGAGGCGCAGCGATCAAACGCAGCGACATCTTGAAGGCGTTTCGGGGAGGAAACGTCCGCTCCTTAGAGAGCGATAAAGCCCGCTGCGATGTATCCCCCGCAGCGGGCTTTTTCATGCCTGAAACCCAACTGATCCGCCCACAGATCGACAGGACAGCGCTCAATTCTCGAATGATCGTCGACAATTTGAAGCCCCATGAAAAAGGGCCGGAGCAGCGACGCTCCGGCCCTCTTCATTCATCAAACGACGCCCTTACCAGATGCGGACGCGGTCTTCCGGCGCGAGGTAGTACTTGTCGCCCGGCTTGACGCCGAAAGCTTCGTACCAGGCGTCGACGTTGCGCACCGGCCCGATCACGCGGAACTCGGCCGGGCTGTGGGGGTCGGTGGCGATCTGGTTCTTCAGCGCGTCCTCACGGTACTTCGACTGCCAGACCTGGGCCCAGCCGTAGAAGAAGCGCTGGTCGCCGGTCGTCCCGTCGATCACCGGCGCAGGCTGGCCGTTCAGCGACAGGTGATAGGCCTCCAGACCCACGGCCGTGCCGGCGGCGTCGCCGATGTTCTCGCCCATGGTCAGGCCGCCCTGGACGTGGAAGCCCGGCAGGGGCTCATAGGAGTCGTACTGGGCGCCCAGGCGCTTGGTCAGACCTTCGAAATTCGCCTTGTCCTGATCGGTCCACCAGTTGCGCAGCACGCCGTCGCCGTCGGACTTGGAGCCCTGGTCGTCGAAGCCGTGGCCGATCTCGTGGCCGATGACGCCGCCGATGCCGCCGTAGTTGACCGCCGGGTCCGCGCTCGGGTCGAAGAAGGGCGGCTGCAGGATGGCGGCCGGGAAGACGATCTCGTTATTGGCCGAGTTGTAATAGGCGTTCACCGTCTGGGGCGTCATGCCCCACTCGTCCTTGTCGACCGGCTGGTTCAGGCGGTTCAGTTGATAGTTCCACTGGAACTGGCCGATGCGCTGGGCATTGCCGAACAGGTCGTCGGCGCGGATATCCAGGGCCGAATAGTCACGCCACTTGTTCGGATAGCCGATCTTGACGGTGAACTTGCGCAGCTTCTCCTGGGCCGCCGCCTTGGTCTCGGCGCCCATCCAGGTCAGGTTGTCGATACGATGCGACAGGGCGGTGCGCAGATTGGCGACCAGCTCTTCCATCTTGGCCTTGGACTCGGCCGGGAAGTATTCGGCGACATACAGTCGACCCGCCGCCTCGCCCAGGGCCCCCTCGGCGAAGCTGATGGCGCGTTTCTCACGCGTGCGCTGCTCGGGCTGCCCCGCCAGGTCGCGCGCACGGAACTCCCACTGGGCGTCCGCGAAACGCTTCGACAGATTGGGCGCGGCGTCGTCGGTCGTGTGGAAGGCCTGCCAGGCCTGCAGCGTATCGACCGGGGTCTCGGCGAAGATGGCGGCGATCTTGGGCATAGCCGTGTTCTGACGCACGATCAGTCGCTCGATGGACCCCAGGCCCGCGGCGTTGAAGTAGCCGTTCCAGTCGAAGCCGGGCGCTTCAGCCGCCAGGGTCCGGATGGTGTATTCGTTGTAGGTCTTGTCGCGGTTGCGGTTTTCGATCGGGGTCCAGTGCGCCTCGGCGATCCGCGTTTCCAGCGCCAGGATGGCGGCGGCGTGGCCCGCCGGATCAGCCCAGCCGATGTTGGTCAGCATCCGCTCGATATAGGCCTGGTACTTCTCTTTCTTGTCCGCGAAACGCGCGTCCAGATAATAGTCGCGGTTCGGCATGCCGATGCCCGACTGGCCGGTCGTCACGGCGTAACGCGTCGGCTGCTTCTGATCGATGGTGATGCCCGTGCCGAAGAAGGACGAGCCCACGCGCCCCTGGGTCTGTCCCATATAGGCGGCGATCTTCTCGTGGGTGTCGGCGGCGCGGATGGCGGTCAGGAAGGGCTGCAGCGGCTGGGCGTCCAGCGCTTCGATCCGGGCTTCGTCGGTGTAGCTGCGATAGGCGTCAGCGATCTTCTGCTCATCAGAGCCGGCGGTCAGGTCCGTGCGCGCGGCCAGCCCCTGAACCAGGGCCTTCATGCGATTGTCCGACAGTTCGCGCAGCAGGGCGAACGAACCGTAGGAGGTGCGGTCGGACGGTATCTGGATCTTGTCGAAGGCCACGCCGTTGGCGTGGCGGAAGAAGCTGTCGCCCGGCGAAACCGAGGTGTCGCGTCCCGCCAGATCAAAACCCCAGGTTCCGTACTTGGGCGCTTCCGTGCCCTGCCAACCCTGGGCGCCGCCCTGGGGCGCCGGCGCCTGGAACAGTTCGAACACGGTGCAGGCGTCATCGACGCAGGCATGATCATGACCGTCATGCGCGAACGCAGCGGCCGGCATCAACAGGGCGCCGACGGCGGCCCCGACAAGCAATTTCTTCATTCGTAAGCAATCCTCATGGGGCCCCAACGCCCGTTGGTCCGGACCCTAGTCCCGGCCCGGACGACGATGCGTCTTAAAAAAAGTTCATCTAGGGCGCGACCCCGCTCGCCATACTGTGATCGCATGCGCCACAATAGGCCCACGGAGGCGCGATGACGCAGGGACACGGCGGCGAATATCGGGATCTGGTCGTCTTCCTGGCGGCGGCGGGCGTGGTCGTGCCCCTGTTCAATCGCCTGAAGATCAGCCCCGTCCTGGGCTTTCTCGCCGCAGGGGTCCTGCTGGGGCCTGACGGTCTGGGGCGCTTCGCCCAGTCAGACGGCTGGCTCAGCTGGCTGACGATCGGCGATCAGGCGCAAATCCGGCAACTCTCCGAACTGGGCGTCGCCTTCCTGCTGTTCATGATCGGCCTGGAGCTTTCGTGGGAGCGGTTGAAGGCCATGCGGCGCCTGGTCTTCGGTCTGGGCATGCTGCAGATCGCCGCCTGCGCCGTCGCCATCGCCATCGTCTTCATGGCCCTGGGCCAGCCTCTGGCCGGCGCTGCGGTCCTCGGCATGGGTCTGGCCCTGTCATCGACCGCCGTGGTCATGCCCGTCCTGGCCGCCCAGGGGCGGATCAACAGCGAGACCGGCCGCGCCACCTTCGCCGTCCTTCTGGCCCAGGACGTGGCTGTCGCCCCCATACTGATCACGGTCACGGTCCTGGCCACGCTCGCCCAGAGCGGATCCTCGGTGGAGCCCGCCGAGTTGGGGCGTGCGCTCTTCACCCTGGCGCCGGCGGCGGGCGGGCTGTTCCTGATGGTGCTGCTGGGCCGCCTCGTACTGCGCCCCATGTTCCGCTCCGTCGCCCGCGCCCAGCATCGTGGCGAAGGACGCGAACTGTTCGTCGCCGCCTCGCTTCTGGTCGTGGTCGCCGCCGGCCTCGGCGCCCAGGCGGTCGGCCTGTCGATGAGCCTGGGCGCCCTGGTCGCCGGCGTCCTGCTGGCCGAAACCGAGTTCCGGCGCGAGGTCGAGGTCGCCATAGACCCGTTCAAGGGCTTGCTGCTCGGCGTCTTCTTCATCGGCGTCGGCATTGGGCTGGATCTGGACGCGGTGGCCGCCGACCCGACGACCGTGCTGGGCCTCGCCGCCGGTTTGATCGTGCTGAAGGCTCTGATCATCTTCATTCTGGCCCGCGCCTGGGGCCTGGCCGCCCGCTCGGCCATCGAGACGGCCCTGGTGCTGGGCCCGGCGGGCGAGTTCGCCTTCGTCATCCTGTCCACCGGGCTGGTCGAGGGCCTGGCGACACCGGAACTGACCCGCAAGGCCATGCTGGCGGCCACGCTCAGCATGTTCACCGTCCCCCTGCTCGCCGTCCTGGCCCGCCTGCTGACCGAACGCGCCGCGCCCGTCGCCGATCCGAAGGTCGAAGGCCTGTCTCCGGACGCCGCCGTCTTGGCCCCCGACGGTGCCGTGCTGATCGTCGGCTTCGGTCGGGTCGGGCGGCTGGTCGGCGAACTTCTGGTCGAGCACGATCAACGCTTCATCGCCCTGGACGCCGACCCGACGTCCGTCCGCGCCGGTCGCGCCGACGGCCATGAGGTCTATTACGGCGACGCCGCTCGCCCCGAGATGCTGAACGCCTGCGGCCTGTCCGCCGCCCGGGCCCTCATCGTCACCATGGACAGCCCCGCCAAGGTCGATGAAGTGGTCAAGACCGCTCGCGCCCTGCGGCCGGACCTGATCCTGATCGCGCGCGCGCGCGACGACCACCACGCGGCGCGGCTCTACGCCCTGGGCGTCACCGACGCTGTGCCCGAGACAACCGAGGCCAGCCTTCAATTGGCGGAGAACACCCTGGTCGATCTCGGCGTGCCCATGGGACTGGTTCTCGCCTCCATCCACGAACGTCGCGACGGCTTCCGCCGAACCTTCCAGGCGGCCGCTCCCAACGATCGCGGGACGCGACCCGCGCGCGCCTTCCGCTCTGTTCGGGCGACGGCCACGCCTCCTGCTGACGACTGATCGTCTACGTAATATTCCTTATGAATATTGCGCTTAAGGCCAAGCTTCGACAGGATTTGCTCTCGTTTCATGACCCATTTTGGTCATTGTTCGGTGATGAAAGTTCGCCTTCCCCCCTGGGACGCTAGTCGACGTCTTGCACCAGGTTCACGCCGAGGCGGCGCAAACCTGAGCTGACGCGGTTGTCGCCCTCCACGACCGGCGGGCGTCAGCCCTTCCCGAGCCAGAGTAGTTAATTGATGCGTGAGACCACCCTGTCCGCCCCCGAGACCGCTGAAGCCGAGGGTCAGCCCCGGCTGAACCGCCGCCAGGCCGCCAAGATCCGCACCCGTCAGAAGGTGCTGGACGCCGCACGCGCCCTCTTCGCCGAGCGCGGCTACGACGCCGCCACCATCCGCGACATCGCCAAGGGCGCGGGCATGTCGACCGGCGCCGTCTTCGCCAACTTCCAGGACAAGGCTGAACTGTTCGAGTGCGTCTTCGCCGAGGAAATGGGCGGCCTGCTGCAGGACATCCAGACCGCCGCCGGCCATGACGGCCGCGTCGCCGAGCGTCTGGCCGAGGGCCTGACCGCCGGCTACCATCGCTCGCTGGAGCACCTGCCGCTAATGCAGGCCATGATCGCCCGCTCGTGGTTCCAGCCCGAAGCCGCCGACGAGCGTTCGCGCACCTTCGTCAAACCGATCATCGAGGCCATCATCGCCGTGCTGCAGGGCGGCATCCGCGAGGGTGAACTGCGTCAGGACCTGGACCAGATGGTCATGGGCCGGATGATCTGGGACGTCTTCGTCGCCAACTTCCGCTACGCCGCCTACGACCACTGGGGCATCGAGGAGCTGACGCCGCACATCCGCAAGCAGCTGGACCTGATCCTCTCCAGCCAACTCGCACGGCAGTAAGAACCGCCGCATTCTTGGAGGGCCGCGGTCGTCGGCCCTCCGGGACCTCCCGACCCGACGCGGCCTGGCGCTTCGCGCGCCTAACCGAGCACCGTCGTGCTGCTTGAAGAGCCGAATGCGCTCAAGCTGCGAGGGTCCGCGACCCGAGCATAGCGCACTAGAAGAGCTTCAGCTCTTCCAGCGCAGCACCACTTCCTTGATCGGGTTGACGAAAGCGCGGCCTTCGGCGCGGCTCTTCGTCCATTCACGCTTCAGCTGCTGATACCACTTGGCCTGCTTGTCGGCGTCGTCGATCCAGATCAGGGCCGGGTCGTATTTCAGCCCCTCGTTCTGCAGGTTCACCATGCCGCCGTCCTGCTTCAGGAAGGCGACCACGCCCATCCGCAGGAAGGGCTTGGCGATCCCGAACACCCAGTGATCGGACCAGAAGATCTGGGTGATCCGCGTCTTGGTCTCGGTGACAGGCGTCAGGCAGGTCAGGGCCAGCACCTGTCTGGCGCCCACCTGGATATGCTCCCAGCGATAGCCGGGCAGGCGGAAGGTGATCTCGGTCGCCGGCGCCCCGCCCAGGATCTTGTAGAGGCGGCTGTTCGACGACGGGGCGTGGCGCACCATGGCCCAGCCATAGTCGCGCGGCGCAAAGGTCTTGGCCTTCTCGTGCATCGAATGCTCGGATCTCCACCACCACTGCTGGTGAACGAAGGGTCCGTGGGCCGGGTCCATCAGGCCGACGACGGCGTGGTCGATATGGCTGTCGAAATCCATCGCCTCGACCAGCCTGGCCTCGCCCTCGGCGCCAGGGAAAAGCGGCGGCTCATGGTCCGGCTCGGACGGGTTGCGCGCGTCGGCGGCCATCCAGACAAAGACCAGACCCTGGCTCTCGCGCACCGGATAGGACCGCACTTTGATACGGTTCGCCTCGAAGGCCTGATCCTCGACCAGGGACGGAATGGCGGCGCAGACGCCGTCGGGGCGGAAGCGCCAGCCATGATAGGGGCACTCGATCGTCTCGCCCTCGCCCGGCTTGTCCACCAGACGCCCGGCTGACAGGGGCGCGGCGCGGTGAGGACAGATGTCGCGCATGGCGTAAACCTCGCCCGCGCGGGTCCGGCCGACCAGCACCGGCTCGTCCATCACCTCATAGCGCTTCAGGCTGGCGACCGGCACATCCCGCGCCAGGGCCACGAAATACCAGGCGTCACGCACGAAGCCCTTGCCGAAGGCGGTCGGCGGAGCCTTGGCTTCGGGGGCGGTCGCGGAGGGTGCAGCAGCGTCAACGGTCATGGCCGCTATCTAGCAGCAGGCGCCGCCTGTCGTCCAAAGCCCATTCCCTTCCTCGCTCGATGAATTAATCTGGGTCAAATTCTTCGGGGAGAGGACTTCATGATCCGCGCCGCTTACATCCTGGCTTCCGGGGCAGCCGCCCTGCTGCTGGCCGCCGCCCAGCCCGCCCTGGCCCAGGACGGCCACACCAATCACGCCGCCGGTCATGGCCATCAGCACGCCGCCTTCGCCTCTGACCGGATCCATGTGGCCGTCGAGGGCCAGGGCCCGGACGTCATCTTCATCCCCGGCCTCAGTTCCTCGCCCGCCGTCTGGCAGGGGACGGTCGATCACCTGAACGGCGCCTACCGTGTTCACCGCGTCCATGTACAGGGCTTCGCCGGCGCCCCGGCCAAGGGCAATGCAACCGGCCCCGTGGCCGCCCCGGTGGCCGAGGAGATCGCCCGCTACATCCGCGAACAGGGCCTGACCAGGCCCGCCGTCGTCGGCCACTCCATGGGCGGGACCATGGGCATGATGCTGGCCGCGCGTCATCCCGATCTGGTCGGCAAGCTGATGGTCGTGGACATGATCCCCTTCATGGGCGCCATGTTCGGCCCGCCCGGAACCACGGCGGAAAGCGTCGTCCCCGTCGCCGATCAGGTCTATGCCGCACAGTCCGCCAGCCCCCGCGATCAGTATCTGACCCAGGCCAGGGCCGCCGTCACCGGCATGATCAAGACCGAGGCCGCCCGCTCCGGCCCCCTGGCCGATGTGGAAAACAGCGACCAGCAGGTCTCGGCCGCCGCCTTCCGCGAACTGATCGTCACCGACCTGCGGCCTGAGCTGGGCAAGATCACCGCCCCGGTCGAGGTCCTCTACGTCAAGTTCAACGACCCGCGAATGACCGACGCCATCACCGACGCCATCTATCAGATGTCGTTCGCCAACCTGCCGGGCGCCAGGCTGAAGCGCATCGACGACAGCGCCCACTTCATCATGCTGGACCAGCCGACCGCCTTCTACGGCGACCTGGACGCCTTCCTGGCCCGATGAACCACCCGGCCGCGGACCGGATCATCGGCCTCTATCAGGACAAGGCCGCAGACTGGATCCGCGACCGGGGCGCCGCCCTGCGCCAGCATGAAGGCGATTGGGACGAGGTCGCCTGGCTGGACCGTTTCACGGCGGACTGGCCGCCCGGCGCCCGTGTGCTGGACGTCGGCTGCGGCTCGGGCTGGCCCATGGGCGCCGCCCTGCTGGAGCGCGGTTTCAAGGTCATCGGCCAGGACGCCGCGCCCGACCTGATCGTCCACGCCCGCGCCACCCTGCCCTCGGGCGACTGGCGCATCGGCGACATGCGCGAGGCTCTGCCGGAGGGCGTCTTCCACGGAGTTCTGGCCTGGCACAGCCTTTTTCACCTGACGCCCGAGGCCCAGACCCTGCTCCTGCCGGCGCTGGCCGCCCGCGTGGCCGACGGCGGCCGACTGATGTTCACCGCCGGCCCCGCCCATGGCGAGGCGATCGGGGAATGGCGGGGCGAACCCCTTTATCACGGCAGCCTGGCCCCGGAGGTTTACAACAGCCTTCTGATCGAGGCCGGACTGACGGTGGAGAACAGCGGCGACAACGGGGTCTGGCTGGCCCGGCGCGCCATTCTTTCGGCGAAATAGACGCTCACGCTTGCGTGAACTCAAGCGGGGCGTTTTCTGCAGCGACATGACCGGCTAGGGTCGCGTCGCTGGCAAGAGGGACTTTCATGGCGCGTAAAGACGGCGGACCGGACCGCAACGAGCACGGCGGCGGCAGGAAACCGCGCCGGTCCTTCCTTGGCAACCTCTTCTACTGGGGCGCGGTTCTGGCCGTCTGGGGCCTGATCTTCGCGGTCGTCTTCTTCGCGATCTTCGCACGCGACCTGCCGGACACCTCCAGCCTGTATGAGGTCGATCGCCAGCCCTCGATCACCTATCTGGACCGCTCCGGGGCCCTGATCGCGGTGCGCGGCACCCAGATGGCGCCTCCCGTCGATCTGGACGCCCTGCCCGACTACGTCCCGGCCGCCTTCGTCGCCATCGAGGACCGTCGCTTCTATCACCACCCCGGTTTCGACCCGATCGGCATGAGCCGGGCCATGGCCTCGAACCTGAAAGCCGGGCGTGTGGTCCAGGGCGGATCGACCATCACCCAGCAGCTGGCCAAGAACCTGTTCCTGACGCCCGATCAGAACATGAAGCGCAAGGTTCAGGAGCTGATGCTGGCCGTCTGGCTGGAGATGAAGTTCACCAAGAAGGAAATCCTCGCCCTCTATCTGAACCGGGTCTATTTCGGCGCCGGCGCCTATGGCATCGAGGCCGCCTCGCAGCGCTACTTCGACAAGAGCGCCGACAAGCTGACGGTCGGTGAATCCGCCCTGCTGGCGGGCCTGCTCAAGGCGCCGTCGCGCTATTCTCCCGTGTCCGAGAGCGAACGCGCCGCCACCCGCGCCAATGTCGTGCTGAACGAAATGGTCGAGGTCGGCGCCATCACCCCGGCCCAGCGCGACGCCGCCGTGGCCGAGCCGGTCCGCGTCTCGCGCACCCTGGCCAGCCAGCACGCCCAGTATTTCATCGACTGGCTGGACAAGCAGATCCGCGGCCTGGTCGGCGAACCGACCGAGGACATGGTGGTCGAAACCACCCTGGACCTGACCCTGCAGACCGACGCCGAACGCGCCGTGCGCCGCATCCTCGACCGCGACAAGGGCCGGGGCGTCGAACAGGCGGCCCTGGTGGCCCTGGACGGCGAAGGCCGGGTCCGCGCCATGATCGGCGGCGGCTCCTACGCCGACAGCCAGTTCAACCGCGCCACCGACGCCCGCCGTCAGGCCGGCTCGGCGTGGAAGCCCTTCGTCTATCTGGCCGCGGTCGAGGCCGGCTACACCCCGACCACCCCGGTCGTGGACCAGCCCGTCACCATCGGCGGCTGGTCGCCCAAGAACTATTCCGGCAACTTCTCGGGCCAGATGACCCTGGCGCAAGCCGTGGCCCAGTCGACCAACACGGTCGCCGCCTATGTCGCCGATCAGGTCGGCCGCGACGCCGTGGCCCGCGCCGCCCGTCGCCTGGGGATCAGCAGCGAGATCGGCCTGCAGCCGTCGATGGCCCTGGGCGCCGTCGAGGTCAGCCCGCTGGAGATGGCCCAGGCCTATGACGCCTTCGCCAACGGCGGCAAGCGAGTCGAGGCCTGGGGCATCAGCCGCATCCGCACCCCCTCGGGCCGCGTCATCTACAGCCATGGCGCCGGCGAAAACGGCCAGACGATCAACAACCCGTCGCTCTACTACATGAACCAGATGCTGCGCGGCGTGATCACCTCGGGCAGCGGTCGTTCGGCGGCCATCGGCGGACGCGACATCGCCGGCAAGACCGGCACCACCTCGGACTACAAGGACGCCTGGTTCGTCGGCTACACCGGCGGCTTCGTCGCCGCCGTCTGGGTCGGCAAGGACGACAACAAGGCCATGCGCGGCGTGACCGGCGGCTCCTCGCCTGCCGCCATCTGGCGCGGCTTCATGGAGGCCGCCCTGCCCCGGCTGGCGGTCCAGCCCATCCCCAACGGTCCGCCCCTGCCCGAAGGCTGGGTCGCGCCCGATCCCGTCGGCGACATGATGGGTCAGGTTCAGGACCCCTACGCCCAGCCGGTCGAGGGCGAGCCCGGCCCGCCCATCATCGACGGCCAGCCGGTTCCGACACCCGCGCCCCTGCCTGGCGACCAGCCCGTCATCCGGCCGACCTCGCCTCAACCGACCGTCAAGGAAGCCCCCCGCGCGGAGAAGAAGGCCGACGCCGACTTCTTCTAGGCAGGTGAAGGCGGCTAGCGCCCCACGGCGTGCAGGGCCGCGCCGTGGTCGCGCAGCCATTGGCGGAACGGCCGATGGTCGCCGACCAGTCGATGCACCACCGCCCAATAGGCCGGGCTATGGTCGGCGTGAACCAGATGGGCGACCTCGTGCGCGGCCAGATAATCCGCCACCTCGGCCGGGGCCATGATCACCCGCCACGAATAGCGGATCGAGCGGTTGTGCGGACTGCACGAGCCCCAGCGCGAACGGGTGTCGACGATCGACACCTTGACCGGTTTCTGGCCCAGCGCGCTCAGATGCACCTCCGTGCGGGCGACCAGAAACTCTCGCGCCGCCCGCTTGAACCAGTTCTCGACCCGGCGCGAGAAGGCCTCGCCCTCGCCGCCCGAGCGGATCACCGGCCCCTCCGGCGTCTCGACCAGACGCGCCGCCCCGGCCCCGCCGACCGCCTCCAGCCGCACGCTGCGGCCCAGCCAGGACACGGTCGCGCCGGGCTCCAGCGGCGTTCCCGCCACCCGCGCGGCCAGCCGGTCGGCGATCCAGTCGGACTTGGTGCGCGCAAAGGCCACCACCTCGCCCAGACGCCGTTCAGAGGGCGCCACGGCCACGGCTTCGCCGGCGCGGGCGTCGATGCGGATCGACAGCCGCCGCGCGCGCGGATTCACCGACAGGCGAAGGGCGCCCCCGCCCTCAAGCGGCAGCCGCTGACCGTTCCGATACTGCACTCAGGGACTCGTTCTGGGCGATGAAGTCGCGCACCCGCGGATAGATCTCGTCGCGGAAACGGCGGCCGTTGAAGACGCCGTAATGGCCCACGCCCGGCTGGACATAGAGCAGGCGGCGGTCATCAGGGATATGGGGCGTCAGACCGTGCGCCGCCTGGGTCTGGCCCACGCCCGAGATGTCGTCCTTCTCGCCCTCGACCGTGGCCAGGCCGATGTCGGTGATCGCCGTCAGATCGACCTTCTGTCCGCGATGCTCCAGAAGGCCGCGCGCCAGCAGGTGCTGCTGGAAGACGATATCGATGGTCTGGAGATAGAACTCCTCGGTCAGGTCCAGCACCGACAGATACTCGTCGTAGAACTGCTCGTGCTTCTCGACCCCGTCGCCGTCGCCGACCACCAGGCTCTCGAAGTAGCGGTGATGGGCGTCGACGTGCTTGTCCTCGTTCATCGACATGAAGCTGTAGAGCTGGACGAAGCCCGGATAGACGCGGCGCCCGAACCCCGGATAGGGCCAGGGCACGGTGTGGATCATGTTCGACTTGAACCAGGTGAAGGGCTTTGCCTCGGCCAGCTGGTTGGTCACGGTCGGCGACAGGCGAGCGTCGATGGGCGAGCCCATGAAGGTCATGGAGGCGGGCCGGTTGGGGTCGTTTTCGGCCGCCATGACGGCGCAGGCCGCCAGCACCGGCGGGCCCGGCTGGCAGACGCCGACGACATGGGCCCGCGGACCGATGGCCGTCAGCATGGCGCGGACGTGGTCGATGTAATCGTAAAAGTCGAAGCGGCCTTCCAGCACCGGCACCTGCCGGGCGTTCTCCCAGTCGCTGACATAGACGTCGTGGTCCTGAAGGAAGCCCTCGACCGTGCCGCGCAACAGGGTGGCGTAGTGACCAGAAAGGGGCGCGACGATCAGGACGGCGGGCGCCTCACTCGGCCTGTCCGCCTTCCTGAGGTCGCCCGCGTCACGCTTGAAGCGCACCAGCCTGCACCAGGGCGAGGACCAGACGACCTGCTCGGTCGTGCGCACCGCATGACCGTCGATATCGAGGGTCTCAAGCCCCCAGGCGGGCTTGCCGTAGCGCCGCGTCAGGCTCTCGAACACCTCGGCCGAGGCGTAGGCCGTGCGGCCGATGGCCGTGTCCGAGGCCGGATTGAAGGGCGACGTCCAGAACTGGCGGGCCATCTGGGCCCCGATCCGGAACGGCGTCGCCGAATGATAGGCGAGCTCGTGAAATGCGTAGAGCATGAAACCCCGACTGCGGCCCCCGCCGATGCGGCAGTGCAGCATATAACGCATTCAGACGCAAAACAGACCAAGGTCGCCCCCGATCAGGGAAAGGTGATCAGCCGCGCTCCATGGCGTTCTCGATCAGCTTCACGGTCCGGTCCGGTCCCAGGTCATGGGCCACGGCGCTACGGAACTGGCCGTCCGGCCCCATCAGATAGACGGTCAGGCTGTGGTTCATCGTATAGCCCTCGCCCTCTCCGACCTTCTGGTAGAAGGCGCGGTATTCCTTGGCGACCTGGGACGTCTGTTCCGGCGTGCCGGTCAGGCCGATGACGCCCGTGGGGAAGCCGTCCGACGACAGATAATCCTTCAGCAGTTGCGGCGTGTCGCGCTCGGGGTCGATGCTGATGAAGACGATCTGCAGGTCCCTGGCTTTGTCGCCGAGGTCCTTTTCTAGGCGCTCCTGCACGGCTTTCAGCACGCCCAGCGTCGTCGGGCAGTAGTCAGGGCAGTAGGTGAAGCCGAAGAAGACCAGGGTCCACTTGCCCTGCAGGATCGACTGGTCGACCACCTGCCCGTCCTGGTTGGTCAGGGTGAAGGGGCCGCCGACGGTCGGCTGGCCGGTTCCCGTTTCCGCAACCTGAGCCGACTGCTCGCGGCCCTTGACCACGACCATGGTGATCAGCCCGAGCGCCAGGGCGATGACCGCACAGGCGGCGGCGAACAGAATAACGGGACGACGCGGCATCGGCTTCTCCTGCGACGGCGAGGGTGCAGCCGTCAGCTTGGCGGTCTATAGAAGAGGCGTGAGCAGCACAGAAGCCCCCTCCCTGTCGCAGGCTGTGAAGGCCGCCGGCCGCCCCGGCGTCATGGAGGCCCTGCGCGAGCGTCCCCGGCGCGGGCGCGGGCTGTCGTTGCGGACCCTGATCGTGCTGCGCTGGCTGGCCGTCTTCGGCCAGACCTGCGCCATCCTGACCGCCTATTTCGCCCTGCACTTCCCCCTGCCCCTGTGGGAGTGCCTGGCGACCATCGGCGCAGGGGTGGTGATGAACCTGGCCACCATGGCTCGTGCCCGCCGCATCGACGGCAGCCTGCCCAACGGCCCGCAGACGGCGGCCCAGCTGGGCTTCGACATCCTGCAACTGGCCACCCTGCTGGCCCTGACCGGCGGGCTGGACAACCCCTTCTGTCTGTTGCTGGTGGCGCCGGTGACGATCGCGGCGGCCTCCCTGCCCTCGCGTCAGGCCCTGGTGCTGGGGGTCATGGCCCTGATCGCCCTGGCCGTCCTCTTCTCCTGGTCCCTGCCCCTGCCGTGGCGCCTGCACGAGCATCTGGTCCTGCCGCCCCTCTACCGCTTCGGCATGGGCCTGGCCCTGGCCACCGGGGTTCTGTTCACCTCGGGCTATGCCTGGAAGGTGGCCGCCGACGCCGAGAAGCTGGAACTGGCCCTGGCCACCACCCAGGACGTGCTGCAACGCGAACAGAGGCTGGCGGCCCTGGGCGGTCTGGCCGCCGCCGCCGCCCATGAGCTGGGCACGCCGCTGGCCACCATCCAGGTGGTGGCCAAGGAACTGCTGCGCGCCTCGCCTCCCGACAGCCCGGTGGCCGAGGACGCCGCCCTGATGCTGCAGCAGGCCGAGCGCTGCCGCGACATCCTGAAACAGCTCTCGGCCCAGCCCGAGGAAGGCGACGCCCTCTACGCCGACGTCGATTTGAAGGCCCTGCTGGAAGAGGTGGTCGAACCGCATCGCGGCTTTGATCTGGACTTCCAGACGGCTGTGAAGGCCCCGCCGGGCCAGCCCCTGCCCCGCGTCCACCGCCTGCCCGAGGTCATCCACGGCCTGTCGACCCTGATCGAGAACGCCGCCGACTTCGCCCACAGCCGGGTGCGCGTCACCGCCATCGTCGACGCCGGCTGGATCGAGATCGACATCCTCGATGACGGTCCGGGCTTCGCCTCGGAAATCCTGCCGCGCCTGGGCGAGCCCTATGTCACCAGCCGCCCCCAGGCCAAGGCGCGCCGGGCGCTCGCGGCCCAGATCGCCGCCGCCGCCTCACCCGGCGGCTCACGCGCCAGGGGCCGCAAGACGCCGCCTCCCGTGACCGCCCCCATCGCCCCCAGCCAGGGCGGCATGGGCCTGGGCTTCTTCATCGCCCGCACCCTGTTGGAACGCAGCGGCGGCAAGGTCTCGGTCGGCTCCGGCGACGGCGAGAAGGGTCAGCCCAAGGGCGCCCGCGTCACCGTCCGATGGCCGCGACAGGCCTTGGAGGTCGCCGATCCCGCCCTTGAACCCCGCAGCGCCCAGGTGGAACCTGATGTCGCAGTCAGGAGCTAAAACCTTGACCATGCGGCGCAGACGCACGACCTGAGCGTCAGGAGAACCGAATGTCCGAACTCGAAGCCCGCATCGCCACCCTGGCCGACAAGACCCTGCTGTTGCTGGACGACGACGCGGCCCTGCGCACCCGCATGGGTCGGGCGCTGGAAGCGCGCGGCTTCGACGTGACCTTGGCCGGCTCGGTGGCCGAAGCGAGCGACGCCCTGCGCGTCTCCGCCCCCGCCTTCGCCGTGCTCGACATGCGGCTGGAGGACGGCAACGGACTGAAGGTGGTCGAGGCCATCCGCGAACGCCGCGAGGACGCCCGCATCGTCATGCTGACCGGATACGGCGCCATCGCCACCGCCGTCGCGGCGGTCAAGGCCGGCGCCGTCGACTACATGCAGAAGCCTGCCGACGCCGACGACGTGGTCAAGGCCCTGTTGTCGGTGGGCGAAGCCCCCGAACCGCCGGAAAACCCCATGAGCGCCGACCGGGTGCGCTGGGAGCACATCCAGCGCGTCTATGAGCTGTGCGACCACAATGTCTCGGAAACCGCCCGCCGTCTGGGCATGCACCGCCGGACCCTTCAACGCATCCTGGCGAAACGCGCGCCGAGGTAGCCCTCTTTCCTCCCCACGTGTGGGGAGGGGGACCACGAAGTGGTGGAGGGGGCGACGCGAACGGTTGACGTCGGGCCGCCCCTCCCTCTCGTCGGCTACGCCGCCGATCCACCTCCCCATCGCTGCGCGACAGGGAGGAAAGTCAATCCCGCATCGTCCTGAGCGCGCCCAGCCGCGCAAAGGCCAGGGTCAGCGCCTTCCTGCGCGCCGGGGCCAGAGGCGTGATCGGCGCCGCACGCATCACCGCCCCGCCGAAGCCGTCGGCGACGATCAGACCTGGCTCGTCCGGCAGGATGTCCTGCGGGAACTCGGGCGCCACCGCAAAGTAGAAGGCGTCGCAGTAGGGCCCGTATTCCTGCCATTTGCGATCGACGCGATAGTCGTCGACGCCCGACTTCACCTCGCAGATGACCACGTCGCCCCTGGGTCCCAGGGCCATGACGTCGGCGCGCCGCCCATTGGGCAGGCAGACTTCCAGCAGGGGTGCATAGCCCATGTCCCGCATCAGCCGCGCCGCCCCGCGCGTGACCGACAGGGTGGTCTCCGGGCGGCTGAAGACCAGTTCCAGATGCAGCGAAGCGGCGGCCATACGACCTTTATGTTCCGCCTATGTTCCTATCGCAAGCGCTGCCGGTTCACCCGCCATTCTTCCCGTGTCTGGCCCCACAGGTTGACCACATGATCCTGGAACGGCGGCGGGATGCGGCCCGGCCCGCGATTGCTCGAGCCCAATCGCAGCGCCACCTTCTCCGAGCCCAGGTTGTCGGGGTCAATGCAGTGGATCACGTCATCCCAGCCCAGGACGTCGAAGGCGTAGTCCATGGTCGCGGCGGCGGCCTCGACCGCATAACCCTTGCCCGTCGCATCGCGGTGCAGGCTCCAGCCCACCTCCCGACCCGGCCAGTCATAGGGATGCAGCGGACCGATGCGCCCCATCCAGTTCCCCGTCGCCTTCTCGATCACCGAAAACATGCCCTCGCCCTGCAGGGCCCACATGCCGGCGACCGAGGCCATGGCGCGCCAGACCTCGTGCTTGGACTGCACCCCGCCGATGAAGCGGGTCGTCTCGGGGTCGCTCATGAAGTCGGCCCAGCGCGGAAAGTCATCCAGCGTCGGAGGGCGCAGGAACAGCCGCTCCGTCTCCAGCGTCGGGCCGAGAGGCGAAGTCGGACGCTCGATCACAGCAGATACTCCCTCTCCAGCGTATAGACGCTGCCGTCGCCGGTCAGGACGCTGGAATAGAGGCCGAAGCGGTCCACCCGGATCGGCGGCGAATGCAACAGGTTGTGCCCGGCGATCCAGGCCCCGATCCGATCCGGGTTCGCCTGGGGCTTCAGATAGGCCAGGGTGACGTGGGGCCGGTATTCGCGTTTCTCGGGCGGCACGCCCGCCCGCTCGCCCGCCGAACGGCAGCGCCCGGCCAGGACGTTCAGCGGCTCCGACCGCTCCAGCCCGGCCCACAGGGTGTGGGTGCGATGGGCGTCGCCGAAGGCCCCGACGCCGTTCAGCGTGATCTCGAAGGCCCCGCCGCCCTCGGCCCGACTCAGCTCCGAGGCCAAATCGTCGGCCGTGCGCTCCGACGCCTCGCCGTAGAAGGCCAGGGTCACGTGCAGGGCGTCCAGAGGCCGCCAGCGCGCGCCCGGCAGGCCGGATTGGCGCCGCTGAAGCGTCTCGGCGACGTCCTCGGGAATGGCGATGGCGGTGAACAGACGCAGCATGCGACCCTTGGTAGCGGGCGGAACGCG
>Ga0247829_10000264_pt1 | contig 18253 bp, 18 predicted proteins | sample 12C_Control_Day4_FD_207765 | JGI IMG/M metagenome (GOLD analysis project Ga0247829, IMG submission 207765) | Soil microbial communities from agricultural site in Penn Yan, New York, United States - 12C_Control_Day4 | ecosystem: Environmental > Terrestrial > Soil > Agricultural land | place... | reverse complement strand
CCGCTCTCGCGCAGGACGCGCAGCATCAGGAAGTCACCGATGGCGCGCGGCACCCGAAGGCCATCCGCGCTGGTATGCGCGTTCTCCCACGGTTCGGCCTTCTCGGTCCCTGCCTCGAAGGCGCGGACGATCGGCGCGCAGCCGGACGCCTGGACTGAAACCATGCGCGGCCGGCGACCCGGGACGAGCCAGCCAATGGCTTCCATTTCGTCGAACGCCTTCCACATGCCGATCAAGCCAGTCCCGCCGCCGGTGGGGTAGACAATCCAGTCGGGCAGGCGCCAGCCGAACTGCTCGGCCAGCTCGTATCCCATCGTCTTCTTGCCTTCGATACGGCACGGCTCCCTGAGGGTGGCGACGTTGTACCAGTCGTGCAGATTGCCCATCTCGGTGGCGACCCTGCCGGCCTCGGTGATGAGGCCGTCCACCAGTGTGACCGTGGCGCCATACAGGCGACACTCGTCGACGAAGGCCTGTTTGGCGTCCTTCGGGATGAAGACCTGGCATTGCAACCCGGCTGCCGCCGCATACGCGGCCGCGGCATTGCCGGCATTGCCGGCGGTCGGGATGAAGACGGTCGACGCACCCAACGTTCTCGCGCGCGTGACGGCGGCAGACAAGCCACGAGCCTTGAACGAATTCGTGGGGTTGATCGATTCGTCCTTGATGAACAGGTTGGTCAGGCCCATCGATGAGCCGAGCCGCCGGGCATGCACGAGGGGCGTGAAGCCCTCGCCGAGCGTGAGGGGTTCCTCGTCGGGCAGGAGCGGCAACAGCTCGCGATAGCGCCACATCGTGGGCGCTCGCTCGGCGAGCGAGTCGCGCGACCACGTCCGCGCCGCGGCCAGGTCATAGCGGACGAGCAGCGGCAGGCTGCACGACGGGCAGAGGAAATGACGCTCGCGCGGATCGAAGGGCCCCGCGCCGCAGCCGGAGGCGCACTCGAAGTGGGAGAGGTAACTCACCAGATCACCAGATAGATCGAGGGATAGGCCGCAAGATCAGCAACTCAAGAAATCGATCGCCAGCTCACCAGATCAGGAGATCACCAGATTCTCCTGTCGCAGTCCTTCACTTCCCAAGCAGATCCTGATCCTTCTTCTGCTGCAGATCGTCGATCGCCTTGATGCGCTCGTCCGTGGTCTTTTGCACTTCTAGCAGCGCCCGTTTCTCGTCGTCTTCTGAAATCTGATGCTCCTTGAGCATCCGCTTCAGCTTGTCGTTCGCGTCGCGGCGGACTGTGCGGACGTGGTTGCGGCCTTCCTCGGTCATCTTGTGTACGTGACGCGACAGCTCCTTGCGGCGCTCGTCGTTGAGGGGCGGAATCGGGATGCGAACGACCTTGCCGTCGTTGGCTGGATTCAGGCCGAGGTCAGAGGACCGAATCGCGCGCTCGATCGCGCCCATCAGCGAGCTGTCGAACGGCTGGGCGATGATCATGGTGGGCTCGGGAATCGACAGGCCGGCGACCTGATTGAGCGGCATCTTGCTGCCGTAGGCCTCGACGAAGACGGTGTCGAGGAGGCCCGTGGTGGCGCGCCCGGTGCGGACCTGCGACAGCTCCTTCCGCACGAAGTCGACGTGCCCGTCCATCCGCTTCTTCACTTCGCCGAACAGTCCCTTCAGATCGCTGACATCCATCGCGCACTCCCGTGCTTTGAACCCTGTGCTTTGAACCCGTCGTGCTTTGAACCTATCGTGCTATGCCGTCACCGTGGTGCCGACCGCATCACCCATCACCACGCGGCGGATGTTGCCGGACTCGTTCATGTTGAACACGACGATCGGCAGCTTGTTGTCCATACAGAGCGAGATGGCCGTGGCATCCATTACCTGGAGCCGCTGTTGCAGCACCTGCAGGTATGAGATCCGCTCGTAGCGTTCCGCTTCCTTGTCCTGGACCGGATCGGCGGAGTAGATGCCGTCGACCTTGGTCGCCTTCAGGATGACCTCGGCGCGTATCTCCATCGCACGCAGCGCGGCGGCGGTGTCGGTGGTGAAATACGGGTTCCCGGTGCCGGCGGCGAAGACCACCACCCGGCCTTTCTCGAGGTGGCGCACCGCTCGGCGCCGGATGAAGGGCTCGGCGACGGCGCGCATCTCGATCGCAGTCAGGACCCGGGTCGGGATGCCGTGGCGCTCCAGCGCGTCCTGGAGGGCGAGCGCGTTGATCACCGTTGCCAGCATGCCCATGTAATCGGCGGTCGAGCGATCCATGCCGCGCGCGCTCGCGGCCAGCCCACGGAAGATGTTGCCGCCGCCAATCACGATCGCGGTCTGCACCCCCAGCGCCTGGATGGCGGCCACTTCGTGGGCGATGCGGGTGGTGACGGCCGGGTCCACGCCGTACGCCTGGTCGCCCATGAGGGCTTCACCAGACAGCTTCAACAGGATGCGCTTGTAGGTCGGTTCGGCGGGGTCGGACACGAGACGGAATTATATGCGGAGCCTTCGAAGTGCAGAGTGCAAAGTGCAGGGCACTCTCGTTCGGACTACTCCGCGTTTTCCCCGAGCTTGAAGCGGGCGAAGCGCGCGATGGTGACGTTTTCACCGGTCTTGGCCGTGGCCGCCGACACCATCTGCTGGATGGTGAGGTTGGGATCCCGGACCGACGGCTGATCCAGCAGGCACGTCTGGGCGTAATAGCTCTCCAGCTTGCCGTCGATGATTTTCTCGATGACGTTGGCCGGCTTGCCCGAGCCCGCGAATTGCGCCCGATAGATCTCGCGCTCTTTCTCCAGCACGTCGGCGGGGACGTCCTCGCGGCGCACGAATTTCGGGTCCGCGGCGGCAATGTGCATCGCCACTTCCTTGGCCAGCGTCTGGAAGTCGTCGGTGCGCGCCACGAAGTCGGTCTCGCAGTTGACCTCGACCAGCACGCCCACCTTGCCGCCCATGTGGATGTAATGCCCGATCAGCCCGTTGTTGGTGGCGCGGCCGGCGCGCTTGGCAGCGGAGGCAAGACCCTTCTTCCGGAGGATCTCGATGGCCTTCTCCATGTCGCCGCCCGACTCGGCCAGCGCCGCCTTGCAGTCCATCATGCCCGCGCCGGTCTTGTCGCGCAGTTGCTTCACCATCTCTGCCGTGATCGCTGACATTGCCACTCACTCCTGTACAGAATATGCGCCGGCTCGGCGATGCTTGCCGCGGCCGGCGCTTTGGAACCCGTTTCGGACGAACGCTAGGCCTGCGGCACCGGCGACTCCGCCGGCCGCTGCGGGCGGCGCACGTTGGCGGGACGCACGGTGCGGTTCGCCTCCTCGACGGCCGCGGCTTCGGCGTCGGCCTGGGCCTGCTCGGCGATCTGCGACTCGCGTTCGGTGCGGCCGTCGAGGACCGCGTCGGCCACGCGCGAGGCGAACAACCGGATCGATCGCAGCGCGTCGTCGTTACCCGGGATGACGAAGTCGACCTGATCGGGATCGCAGTTGGTGTCGACGACGCCGATGACCGGAATCTTGAGCTTGCGCGCCTCGTCGACGGCAATCTGCTCCTTGCGGGTGTCCACGACGAACAGCGCGTCCGGCAGGCGGCCCATGTGGCGGATGCCGTCGAGATTCTTCTGGAGCTTCCGCTTTTCCTTCTCGGCGCGCGCGATTTCCTTCTTCGGCATGAAGTCGTAGCGGCCGTCGGTCGCCATCGCCTCGAGATCGCGAAGGCGCGCGATGCTGCGCTGAATGGTGGCGAAGTTGGTCAGCAACCCGCCGAGCCAGCGTTCGTTCACGTAGAACATGCCGCAACGCGCGGCCTCTTCAGCGACGACGTCCTGCGCCTGGCGTTTGGTGCCCACGAAAAGGATGGTCTTGCCATCGGCAGCCAGCGTCCGCACGTACTGCTCGGCCTCGTTGTACAGCTTGACAGTCTTGCCGAGGTCAAGGATGTAGATGCCAGAGCGCTCCCCGAAGATGTACGGCTTCATCTTGGGATTCCAGCGCTTCGTCTGGTGGCCGAAGTGTGCGCCTGCTTCGAGCAGGTCCTTCATCGCGAGCGGGGTCAAGCGAACTCCAGGTTCCGGCCTCGCGTCCGCGAGGCCATCCGACGTTTTCAAATCGGCCCCCAGCCTTGCAGGGCCACCCAAATCACAACAACTAGCGCTTGCTGAACTGGAAGCGCTTGCGCGCGCCAGCCATACCGTACTTCTTGCGCTCCTTGGCCCGCGCGTCTCGCGTCAGGAGCCCGTCCTTCTTGAGCCGCGGCCGCAGCTCGGCGTTGAACGTGCAGAGCGCGCGCGCAATGCCCAGTCGCAGCGCGCCCGCCTGCCCGGCGACGCCGCCGCCGCTGACCGTCGCGAGCACGTCGAACTGTCCCGCCACTTCCGTGAGCGCGAACGGCACCTGTACCTGCACGCGCAACGCCTCGGTGGGGAAGTAGTTGTCGAAGGCGCGGCGATTGACCGTAATCGTGCCCGAACCGGGGCGGAGGAAAACGCGCGCGGTGGCTTCCTTGCGGCGTCCAGTAGCGTAGAACTGAGTAGCAGCCAAGATTTATGCGACCTCGAACGGAGTGGGTTGCTGTGCCTTGTGCGGGTGGGTGTCGCCCGCGTAGACCTTTACCTTGCGGAACATCGCGTCGCCCAGCTTCGACTTGGGCAGCATGCCGCGCACGGCCTCTTCCATCAGCCGCACCGGCTGACGCTGGCGGACCACTTTCGCGCGCACTTCGCGCAGCCCGCCCGAGTAGCCGCTGTGGCGCCGGTACATCTTCTGCTCTTCCTTGTTGCCGGTCAGGCGGACCTTTGCGACGTTGACGATGACGACGTGGTCCCCGGTGTCGATGAAGGGGGTATAGGTGGCCTTGTGCTTGCCTTGGAGCAGGCGCGCCGTGTGGCTGGCCACCCGGCCGAGGACCTGGCCCTCGGCGTCGATGAGGTGCCAGCGGCTGGTCACGCTCGTCGGGGTTGCGACATAAGTAGGCATGTGAACGGTGTCCTGAGTACGAAACATAGCCGCGCCCAGCCGGGGCACGGCAAACCGAAATCATACGACGATTCGCGCAGGATTGCAAGATCTCCCGACGCCCGGAAAGCTAACGTCGTCCACGACTTGAGACCACGCGGGGGCCGCGGCCGGGTCCCCAATCACCCTCGATCCGAGCCTTCGTTGCACATTTTTTGAAGCAACCGGGGCAGCCGCCCTGCATCACGGTCCAGCCTGACCGATAACCACGCCGGATGAAGAGCACGGCTGTTTCGGGGCACCTGCAATTTCCGTTAGCGGATTGCAATTTTGTCATCGCAGCGGTTCTGTTGAGGTGGTCCCAAACGGAAGATCCCAGACTCTTCGGCCAATTTTGTCGCTTTCTGAGCTACGGCCAAGCTGGTACCGGCTTTGCCCATCTCGGGCGGTGAACGTAGAAGCGGGGAGACGCCATTGTTCTTTCGCCGAAGCAAAACCTTGATGGGACTCGACATCGGGTCCAGCGCCGTGAAGGCTGTCGAACTCAAGCCCGCCGGCAAGGGCTATCGGGTCACGGCTATCGGCGTCGAGCCGATTCCGCCCGACAGCATTGTCGACGGCGCGATCATCGACGGCGGCGCGGTCGCCGACGCGGTGCGGCGCCTGTTCGCCAACACCCAGTTCAGGGCCAAGGACGTGGCCGCGTCGCTGTCGGGTAACTCGGTGATCGTCAAGAAGATCACCCTGCCCGCGATGACCGAGCAGGAGCTGGCCGAGTCCATCTACTGGGAAGCGGAGCAATACATCCCCTTCGATATTCAGGACGTGAACCTCGACTACGAGGTCCTGACGCCGACCCAGGGCGACAGCCACGGCACCATGGATGTGCTGTTGGTTGCCGCCAAGAAGGACAAGATTGGCGATTACACCAGTGTGATCACCCAGGCCGGCCGGACGCCGGTCGTGGTGGACGTCGACGCCTTCGCCCTCCAGAACGCCTACGAAGCCAATTACGGCTTCGAGGCGGGCGGCATCGTCGCGCTGCTCAACGCCGGGGCGAGCGCCACCAATATCAACATCCTGCACGGCGCGCAGTCTGTCTTCACGCGCGATGTCTCGATGGGCGGCAATGCCTTTACCGAGGCCGTCCAGCGGGAGCTCGGCCTGCCCTACGAGCTCGCCGAGCAGCTCAAGAAGGGGCAGGACGTCGACGGCGCCACCTACGAGGACGCCCGGCCGGTGCTGAAGGCGATGACCGACAACGTCCTCCTGGAAGTCGAGAAGACGTTCGACTTCTTCAAGGCCACCGCTTCGAACGACCGCATCGACCGCATCGTCCTCAGCGGCGGCGCGTCCCGGGTCGACGGATTCGCGGCCGCGCTCGGCACCCGCTTTGGCACCGAGGTCACGCCCTTCGATCCATTCCGTCAGGTTTCAATCGATCCGGCCAAGTTGGGAGGCGTTTCGGTGGAGGAGATGGCACCCGTGGCGGCCGTGGCCGTCGGGCTGGCGCTGCGGAAGGTAGGCGACCGATGATTCGCATCAACCTTCTCGCGGCCGAGCGCCGTCAGGCCCGATCCGTTCCGAAGGGCCTGGTGCTGGCCCAGAAGATGACGGTGATCGGCAGTTTGATCCTCGTCCTCGCTGCGCTCGGCCTGGGCTGGCGCTACTGGGCGTTGGGGCAGATGGCCGCTACGACCGAGCGTCAGCTGAACGAGGCGCGCCGGGAGGAGCAGCGGCTCGCGGGCATCCTCAAGCAGGTCGCCGAGTTCGAGGCCCGTCGCGAACAGCTGCAACAGCGGGCGGCCCTCATCGACGAGCTGCGGCGCGGGCAGAGCGCACCGGTGCACATGATTGATCAGATTAGCCGCGCATTGCCCGAGATGACGTGGCTCACCGCGATGCGGCAAGAGGGGTTCGACGTCACCATCCAGGGCCGCTGCCTCTCGCTCACCTCGCTGTCGGACTTCGTCGGCAATCTGGAAGCCTCTCGCTACTTCAAGCGCCCGGTCGAGATCCTGTCGAGCGAGGTAGTCACCGGCCAGCAGGGCGCGCCCGACACGATTCAGTTCAGCATTCGCGGCTCGTTCCAGATGGCGGGCATCGATCAAATCGCCCAGCCCGCACCGACGGGCCGTGGCAAGCGCCCCGCGGCGAAGGGAGGCCCTCGTGGCTAGCCTGGGCCTGAGCAAGTACCCCTGGTACGCGCAGCTGGCGGTCTTCGTGCTGCTGGCCGGCGGCGCCGCCGGTGCCTTCTTCTACTTCTACGAGCTGCCGCAGCAGCAGGCACTGGCCGTGCGGACTGCGGAGCTGCAGGCTATCGAGGGGCGGAATGCCAAGGGCCAGGAGACGGCGCGCCAGCTCCCGGCCTTCCAGGCGCAGGTCGCCGATCTCGAGGCGCGGCTCGAGGCGCTCAAGCCAATCCTGCCGGAAGAGAAGGACGTGGGCGACCTCCTGCGCCGGATTCAGACGCTGGCCACCCAGTCGAACCTCTCGATTCGTGGATTCCGGCCGCAGCCGATCGCCACGAAGGAGATACACGCTGAGTGGCCGATCGGGCTGGAGCTCGAGGGGACCTATCACAACCTCGGCGCGTTCCTCGATCGGGTGAGCCGCTTCCCGCGCATCATCAACGTGGGCTCGCTGGTCATCTCGTCGAAGGACAACCCGACGCCGTCGACCAGCATCGAGGTGTCCTGCACCGCGACGACCTTCGTCCTCGTGGATCAAGTCGCGGCTCCGCCCGCGGCGCCAACCAAGAAAGGAGCGCCGGCCAAGAAAGCCGCGCCGGCGCAAAAAACCGAATGACACGCCAGATCGTCATCGCGACGCTGCTGACCGTGAGCGTGGCGTCTGTCTTCGGGCAGACCCCAGCCCCGGCGCCAGCACCCGGAGGCGCGGCCGGCGCGCCTCAGGCCTCGGCTCCCGCGCAGCCGACGGCACCGGCAGCACCAACGCCGCCCGCCAATTTCGTGTACTCGGTTGACGGGCGGCGCGATCCCTTCGTGGCGCTGCTCGGCGCGACGGGCAAGAAGGGAAACGCGCCGGTCGAAATTCGTGCGGAGGGCATCGCGGGGCTCGTGACCGACGAGATCGCGGTGCGAGGCATCCTCCAGAGCCAGGGCCGCTGGGCCGCCATGGTCACTGGCCCGTCGGGCAAGGTGTACACGGTCCGTCCCGGTGATCGCCTGGCGGACGGCACGATCCGAGGCATCACCCCCCAGTTTGTCGTCATCCTCCAGCAGGTCGACGATCCGTTGTCGCTCGAGAAGCAACGCGAAGTACGCAAGTTCCTTCGCGGTGGAGAGAACAAGTGATGGGCAGTCGTTACCCTCGACTGATGTGGGCCGCTCCTTTCGTGACGGCTCTCGCCGCAACGCTGACGGCCAGTGGGCCGCCGGCCGCGGAAGGCCCGGCCGTGCGCGCCATTACGAGCCGCATGGATGGGGCGCTGAGCACGGTCCTGATCGAATCCACCGAGCCGGTGGCGTATCTGACCAGTCAGCCGGACCCGCTCACGGTCTTCGTCGATCTGCGCAATGCGCGGAGCGAGGGGTTCGCGGGAGGATCGGTCGGCGCAATGCAGCCGCCGGTCTCCGGCGTGCAGCTCGAGCCCGCGACCGCCCCCGACGGGGCGCCTGTGGCCCGGGTGCGCGTCGCCCTCGATCGTCCGGCGCGGCATCGGGTGCGCTCATCGCGCAATCTGATCTTCGTGGAGCTGGATCGCCAACCGCCGGCGGCCTCGGGTCCGGCGGCCCGGGCTGCGGCGCCGGTAATCCTGCGCCGTCCGACGCCAGTCGCGGCCCAGTCGAGTTCGGCAGGTGAGTCGAGCCAGAACCCGGCGGCCTCTCTCGCGACACGCCTCACCGGAGTGCGGCCGATGGCCCTCCCCGAGGGAACGGCGATTGCGCTGTCTGGCAACGGCCGGCTGGTCGCGTCCAAAGTGGAAGAAGTGCCCGACCTGCCCGCGCGCGTGCTGCTCGACTTCGAGGGCGTGGCCATGGGCTCAGTCCCGGCGACGACCGCGGTGAACCAGGGCGAGGTACAGCGCGTTCGCGTCGCCGTCAATCGACAGGAGCCACTCATCACCCGGGTGGTGATCGATCTCGCGCGCAAGATCCCGTACACGGTGCAGAGCGTTGGCCAGGAACTGCGCGTGCTGTTCACCCGCGCGGCCGACGCGGCCAGCACGCTGGTCGCGCCCGTGCCGGCGCGGGCGACCGAACCGGCCGCGCTGGAACCGGCCCGCACTCCCGCGGTAGCCACCCCGGTGCACGAATCCGCCCCCGTGTTGACGAATACCGATGTCGCGCCGACGGCGGCGCCCCAGGCCGCTCCGGCCACGGGCAGCGCCGCGGCACAGACCGTCTCCGCGTTGAGCGGCACGCAGGCCAGCCAGGCGCCGGCCGCGCAAGCGACGCCGCGTTTCAGCGGCAACCCCGTGACCTTCGATTTCCAGAGCGCCGATCTGCGGGCCGTGCTCCGCACCTTCGCCGACATCTCGGGGCTCAACATCGTGATCGACCCCACCATCCAGGGCACGGTCGACGTCTCGCTCAAGGAAGTGCCCTGGGATCAGGCGCTGGACATCATCCTCAAGGCCAACAAGCTCGGGTACTCGGTCGACGGCACGGTCGTGCGTATCGCGCCGCTCACGGTGCTGGCGGATGAAGAAGCGCAGCGCCGGAAGCTGGTCGAGGCGCAGGCGTTGGCGGGCGAGCTCCGCGTGCTCACCCGGCCGCTCAGCTATGCCAAGGCCCAGGACATGGTGCAAATCGTCACCGCCAGCGCCCTCTCGCAGCGCGGCGAAGTGCAGGTGGACACCCGGACCAACACGCTGATCATCAGGGACCTTCCCGATCGCCTGACCGCCGCTAACGATCTGATCGGCACGCTCGACTCGCCGCAGCCTCAGGTGGAGATCGAGGCGCGCATCGTCCAGACGTCGCGCGACTTCGCGCGGGCCCTGGGCGTGCAATGGGGCGTCGCGGGCCAGATGAGCCCCGCGCTCGGCAATACGACCGGCCTCGCGTTCCCGAACAGCGCGGCGGTGACCGGGCGGGCGGGTGGCGCCCAGGGCCCGCTCCTGACGCCGACAGGCGTCGGTCTGCCGGCGCCGGCGGCCACGAGCGGCATCGGCCTGGCACTGGGGTCGATCAACGGCGCGTTCAACCTCGACGTGGCGCTGACCGCGCTGGAGCGGACCGGCAAGGGCCGGCTGCTGTCGACGCCCCGAGTGTCGACCCAGAACAACGTCGAGGCCGAAATCACGCAGGGTGTCCAGATTCCGGTACAGACGGCCGCGAACAACACCGTGACGGTGACCTTCAAAGACGCCGCGCTGACGCTTCGCGTCGTGCCGCAGATCACGGCTTCGGGCACCGTGATCATGCGCATCACGCTCGAGAACGCCGCCCCGGACTACAGCCGGTCGGTGAACGGCATCCCCCCCATCGACACGCAGCGCGCGGTCACCAGCGTGCTGGTCATGGACGGCGAGACCACCGTCATCGGCGGCATCTTCACCAGCCGTGAGCAGAACGTCGAGGACCGCACGCCGGTGTTGCACCGGATCCCGTTGCTCGGCTGGCTCTTCAAGCGCGACGTCACCAACGACGAGAGTCGCGAACTGTTGATCTTCATCACGCCGCGGATCACCAAGGTCTAAGAGGGCATAGACGTCATGTGCAGCATCTTCCGGATTCGAGCCGTCGCCAGCCTCGCGGTGATCGCCGCGAGCACTCTGGGGCTCACCTCCTGCGCGAGTGAATTCACTCGAACGGGGTCGTCGCCATCGTTCATCATCGTCGAGTCGCTGCTCGGGGCGCCCGGCAACGAGCCCGACCAGTTCGGATCGCCGCTCTTCTCGGACGTGCAGACGATCGTCGAGGAGACCATCAGCGGCCAGCCCGTGCGCCTTCCCACCACGTTCAACGACCTCGGCCAGGTGCGGATGAGCCTGTCGCTCCGCAACCCGAATACTCCGACTGGTCCGAGCAGCGTCAACGCGATCACGATCAACCGCTATCACGTGGACTTCCGCCGTGCGGACGGGCGCAACACGCCAGGCGTGGACGTCCCTTATCCCTTCGACGGCGCCGTGACGTTCACCATTCCGACCACCGGCTCGGCCACGTTCGCCTTCGAGGTGGTGCGCCTTCAGGCCAAGCGGGAGTCCCCGCTCGCGAATCTGGCGGGTGGTGGTGGCTCACGTCAGATCAGTACCCTGGCCGAGGTTACGTTCTATGGCCGCGATCAGGCCGGCAACGAGGTATCGGCCGCCGGCACGCTGGCCGTGAACTTCGGCGACTTCGCCGATCCGAAGCAGTAGACCGCCCGCTGAGAGTGGAGCATATATGTGGACGTGCGGAGTACGAACGCTAGTCGGAGCCCTCGCGGTGGTCATGACGACCGCCGCATGCACGGTCAGCGAGACCGAGGCCCCAGCGCTGGCAGGCCCTTCGACACTCGCGACCGATCTCAACATCCAGGCGACGCCTGACACGATCATGTGGGATGGATCGTCGCAGTCGACGGTCACGGTCGATGCCCGAGGACCCAACAACCAGCCGATTCGCGGGCTCAGCATCCGCGTGGACATGCTCTCGGACGGCCAGGTCGCGGACTTCGGCACGCTCTCGGCACGGACCATCGTGACCGGCGAAGACGGCCGTGCGCGAGCGGTGTACACGGCGCCGCCCCGCCCACTCGATGGCGCCGACGGCACGGTCCTGACGCTGTTGTTCACGCCGATTGGGTCCGACTTTCGCGGCGCACTCACGCGCCAGGTGGACATCCGGCTGATTCCACCGGGTGTCATCCTGCCCCCGAACGGCGCGCCTCAGCCGGCCTTCACTTTCTCGCCCTCGGCGCCTCAGGCGTTCCAGACGGTCCTCTTCGATGCGTCGGGCACCAAGGACGAGGGCGTCGAGTGCGGCTCGGCGTGCAGCTACACCTGGTCGTTCGGCGATGGCGGTTCCGGCAGCGGCATGACGGCGTCGCATGACTACCGTGCGGCCGGCGCGTACACCGTGTCGCTGCGGGTGACCGATGCGAGGGGCCAGAGCGCCCAGACCTCGCAGAACATCACGATCACCCCGGGCTCGGCCCCGACGGCCAGCTTCGTCTACTCGCCGACGGCGCCTCGCGCCGGCCAGCAGATCTTCTTCACGGCCGAGGCGTCTCGCGCCGCCACCGGACGCCACATCGTGTCCTACGACTGGAACTTCGGCAGCGGCCGAACCGGCAACGGGGTCACCGTCTCCAAGCAGTATGATCAGCCCGCTGCCTACGTCGTGACGCTGACCGTCACCGACGACGCGTCACAGCAGGCCACGATTTCGCAGACCATCACCGTGGTGCCGTGAGGATGGCTCCGTGTCGGTTGACAGTGCGCGAATCTCGGAACTGAGGCGGCGGGTCCAGACGGACCCGTCGTCCATCGCATTCGCGCAACTGGGCGAGGAGCTGCGCCGGGCCGGCGCCAACGAGGAGGCCATCGACGTTTGTCAGTCGGGCCTCGCCCGCCATCCCGGGTATCTGTCGGCGCGGGTCACGCTCGGGCGAGCCCTGCTGGAGCTTGGCCAGCTGGACGATGCCCACGTGGAGCTGACCGTCGTCGTCGCGAGCGCCGGGGACAACCTCGCGGCGATCCGCGGTCTCGCCGAGATCCACCAGCGCCGCGGCGAGCTGGCCGACGCCCTCATCTACTACCGCCGGGCCCTGGAGCTTGCGCGGCACGACCCCGAGCTGGAAGAAACGGTGGAGCGCATGGAGAAACAAGTGGCTCCCCAAACTGCGGCCGACACTGACCTCTCGGTAGAGGCCCTGTTCGATTTCGACCGGCTGGTGGAGCAGCTTGGCGCCGAAACGCCTCCGGGAGTCGAGGCGATCGATGCCGTGCCGGCGAGCTCGGCGCCGGTGATCGCCCCCTTGATCGGGGAATCTGGCGATCACACGGCTGACGACATGTTCGCCCAGCTGGAGGCGGGCTTGCGCGATCACGACGAGCGTGCGGCTGCCGCCCGCCGGGAGCTACTAGTAGAGATGACGCCGCCCGACGCCGAGGCCCTTGCCGAGCTGGAGCACTGGCTGGAGTCCCTCCGCTCCTCGCCCCGATGAACGCGGCGCCTGTCGAGCACCTCGACCGACGCCACGCCGCCCTCGTCAGTCAGCTGGCCTCGGTTCCGGTTGATGCGCTGCTCGTGACGCATCGGCCGAACATCAGCTACCTCACCCATTTCACCGGAAGCGCCGGGTGGCTCCTCGTCGAAGCCGAGCAGCTGACGCTCGTCAGCGATGCGCGCTATTCCTCCGTTCTGCTCGACCTAGCGCACACCGTCTCGCGTCTCGAGGTCGAGATCCTCGCGCCTGGCGCCCTGACCGTCGAGGAACGGGTCGCGGCGCTCGTCGCGGCTCGGGCGCCGATGCGGCTCGGGTTCGAGGCGTCGTCGCTCACGGTGAATCAGCACCAGGGACTGCTCAAGCGGTGTCAGGCGGTCGGGGCCGAGGTGACCTTGGTGTCGGTCGAGGAGGCGGTGGAGGGGCTCAGGCAGCTCAAGGACCCCTGGGAAATGGCCATCCTCCGGGAGGCCGGCCGACGACTTTCGGATGTCTCTAAGTGTATAATCCCAAATGCCTTAGCTGGTGTGCCCGAGCGTCGGCTCGCGGCGCTGATCGAGTGGGAGCTGCGGCAGAAGGGCTTCGACAAGCCCGCCTTTGATACCATCGTCGCCGCTGGACCGAACGCGGCCCTGCCCCATCACCGGGCTGGGGACCGCGTCCTCGGCACCGGAGACTTGGTCGTGGTGGATTTTGGTGGAATGTACCGCGGCTATGCCGTGGACATGACCCGAACGCTGACGATCGGTCCGCCTGGAGCCCGACAGGCCTCGTGCCTGGAGGCCGTTGCAGCGGCTCAACAGGCGGCGTTTGCGGCGTCACGGGTGGGTGTCATGGCGGAGGATGTGGATCGCGCGGCGCGAACGGTCCTCGAGAACAGGGGGATGGGGGAGGCTTTCAGCCACGGCCTGGGCCATGGTCTCGGTCTCGAAGTGCACGAGCGGCCGCGATTGGCCCGGTCCCGCCCGGGGATGCCGAGTGTCCCGCTGGCAGCCGGGATGGTATTCACCCTCGAACCCGGTGTCTACTACCCGGGCTGGGGCGGCGTACGGATCGAAGACGACGTGGTGGCCACCGAGTCGGGCCCCGAATGGCTGACCGAGCCGATGACCGAGGTGCGAGCGAGCTGATGACGCTGGACGAGATCAAGCAACTCATCGACTTCATTCGCGAGCGCGAGCTGAGCGAGTTCGAGATCGAGCGCGCGGATTTCAAGCTGCGGATCAAGAGCGGGGTGGTCGTGCATGCCGTGGCTCCTCCGGTCGGGCCCGCACCTGGGCCCGTGGCGACGATTCCCGCCGTGGCGGCGAGCCCCGCGCCGGCTCCCGCGGCGGCCGAAGCCATCGGGGATGATCTGGCGATCGTCACCTCCCCGATCGTCGGCACCTTCTATCGTTCGTCGGAACCGGGTGCCAAGGCGTTCGTGGAGGTGGGGGACACGGTCCGGAAGGGCCAGGTGCTTTGCATCATCGAGGCGATGAAGCTGATGAACGAGATCGACTCCGAGCACGATGGGGAAGTCGTCAGCATCTACGTGCAGAACGGCCAGGCGGTGCAATACGGCGAGCGGCTCTTCGCCGTTCGCCTGAAGGCCTGAAACACACATGTTCAAGAAGATTCTGGTCGCCAATCGCGGCGAGATCGCCCTGCGGATCATCTTCGCGTGCCGCGAGCTGGGCATCAAGACCGTGGCCGTCTACTCGCAGGCAGACGAGAACGCTCTGCACGTGCGGTTTGCCGACGAGGACATCTGCATCGGTCCGCCGCGGAGCGCCGACAGCTATCTGAACGTGCCGGCGATCATCAGCGCGGCCGAGATCACCGGCGCCGATGCCATACATCCCGGCTACGGGTTCCTGTCGGAAAGCGCGTACCTCGCCGAGGTATGCGAGGCCTGCCACATCCGGTTCATCGGGCCCGATCCGGGCGTAATCCGCCTGCTGGGCGACAAGTCCAAGGCCCGCCGGGCGATGAAAAAGGCCGGCGTCCCGATGCTGCCCGGCAGCGACGGTCCGGTGGACAGCGAAGAGGCGGCCACGCGCGTCGCCGCGAGTATCGGCTATCCGGTGATTATCAAGGCTGTCGCCGGCGGAGGCGGGCGCGGCATGCGCGTCGTCAAGGATGCCAAGGAACTCGGCCATGCCTTCCGGACGGCACAGCGCGAGGCGGAAGCGGCGTTCGGCGTCGGCGACGTGTACATCGAGAAGTATCTCGAGTCGCCCCGCCACATCGAGTACCAGATCCTGGGCGACCATCACGGCAACGTCGTCCATCTTGGCGAGCGCGAGTGCTCGATTCAGCGGCGACACCAGAAGTTGATCGAGGAATCGCCTTCGATCGCGGTGTCCGACAAGGTGCGACGGAAAATGGGCGCCACGGTGGTCGACGCCGCCCGCGCGGTCCAGTACACCAATGCCGGCACGTTCGAGTTCCTCATGGACGCCAGGGGCAACTTCTATTTCATGGAAGTGAACACCCGCATCCAGGTCGAGCATCCAGTCACCGAGTGGGTGACGGGGATCGACATCGTCAAGGAGCAGATCCGGGTGGCGGCCGGCGAACGCCTGTCGTTCAAGCAGAGTGACGTATCGTTCACCGGCCACGCGATCGAGTGCCGGATCAACGCCGAAGATCCGGTGACGTTCGTGCCCTCACCCGGAACGATTCACGCGTTCAGCATTCCGGGTGGGCCCGGCGTGCGGGTGGATACGGCGGCGCACGCGGAGTGCACCATCCCGCCCCACTACGACTCGATGATCGCCAAGATCATCGTGCACGGCCGCGATCGCCAGGAAGCCATCGCGCGGATGAAGCGAACGCTGGAGATGTCTGTGGTCGAGGGCATCCGGACCTCCATCCCGCTCCACTTGAAGATCCTGAACGACCCGGATTTCGTCGCCGGCCGGATGAGCACGCACTTCATGGAGCGGTTCCAGCCGGTCAGGAAGCCTTCCTCGCTGGCCGAGACGGCGTGATCGAAGGCCGGGTGACCTGCCCGCCACTCTACGCCGTCATCGATGTGGACGCCTGTGCGCACTCGGGACACGATGCCCTCACGGTGGCCGCCGGGTTCCAGCGGGCCGGTGTCTCGCTCCTCCAGATTCGCGGCAAGTCGATCGGCGCCGCCGCGCTTTTCGATCTCACGCGAGCCGTGATGACGACGGGGAACGCGCGCGTCATTGTCAACGACCGGGCCGACGTCGCCCGGCTCGCCCACGCCGGCGGCGTGCACGTAGGCCAGGACGATCTCCCCCCGTCGGATGCGCGGGCGATCGTTGGCCCCGAGCCGTGGGTGGGCCTGTCGACCCACACGCTGGAGCAGGCCACCCAGGCGCTCGAAGAGCCCATCAGCTATCTGGCAGTTGGGCCGGTGTTCGACACGGGCACCAAGTTGACCGGCTATGACGCGGTGGGCCTCGATCTCGTACGGCGCGTCGTCGGGCTCGCGCGGCCGCGCGGGGTTCCCGTGGTGGCCATCGGCGGCATCACGCTGGAGCGAGCCCCCCGCGTGCTGGAGGCCGGCGCCGATTCGGTCTGCGTGATCTCCGATCTGTTGCGAGGGGATGCCGAGGCGCGCGCGGGGAAATTTCTGGCTGCGTTGGGGCCGAACCTTCGGCGGTCGTAATCAACTCATCTGCGCTACAATCCCGGCCGGAGGTTGAATGGACTCTAACCTGTTCAAGACGAAGTCTATCGAGCAGCTGGTCGGCGACGTCGAGCATGGGAGCAAGGCCCTCAGGCGCAGTCTTACCGCCTGGGACCTGACGCTGCTTGGCATCGGCGCCATCATCGGCACCGGGATCTTCGTCCTGACGGGCACGGCCGCCGCCAACCAGGCGGGACCGGCAATCATGATGTCCTACTTCGCCGCGGGTCTTGCGTGCACGTTCGCCGCGCTGTGCTATGCCGAGTTCGCGTCGATGATTCCCATCGCCGGCAGCGCCTACACCTACGCCTACGCCACGCTGGGCGAGGTCGTGGCGTGGATGATCGGCTGGGATCTCATCCTCGAATACGCCGTGGGGTCGATGACCGTGGCCATCGGATGGAGCGGCTACATGCAGCGGCTCATCGCAGGCTTCGGCATCGAACTTCCGACCTGGATGACGACGGCGCCGCCGGTCGGCGTGATCAACCTGCCCGCGACCATCATCGTCCTCGGCATCATGGTCCTGCTCGTGGTGGGCGTGCGGGAATCGGCCCGGTTCAACGCGGCCATGGTCGCCATCAAGGGCGCGGCCATCCTGTTCTTCATCGCGGCGGGCGCCACGTTCGTGAAGCCGGACAACTGGTCGCCGTTCATGCCCTACGGCTTCTCGGGCGTGATGGCCGCGGCCGCGGTCGTGTTCTTTGCGTATATCGGCTTCGATGCAGTCTCGACCACGGCCGAAGAAGCGAAGAACCCTCAGCGGGACCTCCCGATCGGCATCATCGCCTCCCTGATCATCTGCACGCTTCTGTACCTGCTGGTCTCCGCCGTTCTTTCCGGAATCGTCCCGGTCGTGCACTATCGCAATGCCGCGGACGCGCTCCCTGGCGTGCCGTCGGTCTCGCCGACCGAGGCACAGGCCTTTCTGAACGCGCCGGTGGCGTTTGCCCTCTCGGTGATCAATCAGGACTGGGCGGCCGCACTGATCTCGGCCGGCGCGGTGGCCGGCATCACCTCGGTGTTGCTCGTGATGCTCATGAGCCAGCCGCGCATCTTCTTCGCGATGAGCCGCGACCGGCTGCTGCCGCCGGGGGTCAGCAAGGTCCACCCGCGATTCGGCACGCCGTACATCACGACCATCATCACGTGCGTCATCGTCGCACTGGTGGCCGGCCTCACCCAGATTCAGGTGGTGGGCGAGATGACCAGCATCGGCACGCTCTTCGCGTTCGTGGTGGTCTGTGCCGCCGTGCTGCGGCTCCGCCAGACGCGGCCCGACGCGCGGCGACCCTTCCGCGTGCCGTTCGGACCCATATTCCCGATTCTCGGCATCGTGTCGTGCGCGTACCTGATGCTCAGCCTCCCGGTGCTCACGTGGGTGCGCTTCCTGGTGTGGCTCGACATCGGCCTGTTGATTTACTGGTTCTACGGCCGTACCCACAGCCCGCTTTCCGACCAGCACGAGGCCGCGAAGCGAACGCCGCTGCAGAGCCTGGCCAACCTGATCACGATCTTCGGACTGCTGCTCGTTTTCAACGCCGCCTGCATCACCATCCTGGGCTACATGACGGAGTTCGGCGTCACGACC
>Ga0247829_10000261_pt1 | contig 18378 bp, 20 predicted proteins | sample 12C_Control_Day4_FD_207765 | JGI IMG/M metagenome (GOLD analysis project Ga0247829, IMG submission 207765) | Soil microbial communities from agricultural site in Penn Yan, New York, United States - 12C_Control_Day4 | ecosystem: Environmental > Terrestrial > Soil > Agricultural land | place... | reverse complement strand
GTGCGCCGCCAGCAAAACATTAATGGCGCGATCGCAAGTCATGTGGCCGAACTGATGAGGGGGGAGTTCACAGCAACGAAGGAAGGCCCCCTCATCCGGCCTTCGGCCACCTTCTCCCCAAGGGGAGAAGGGTCGCACCGGCAGGGAAAAGAAAGGCAGCATGCGCATCCTGCACGTCATGGCGAGCCGCGCCAACGGCGGCGCCGAGACCTACTCGGCCGACATGATGGAAAGCCTGCATCGGGCGGGCATCGATCAGCTTGCCGTGATCCCACGCGCGTCGATGCATCATGCGCGGCTGGAGGCGGCCGGCCTGCGGCTCGGCTCCGAAGTTCTCGACGCGCGGCTCGGGCTCGTGCGCTGGCGCCGGCTCGCGGCCCTGATCGAGACGGAGAAGCCCGACCTCGTGCACTGCTGGATGCGGCGCGCGGCGAGCCTGATGCCGCGCCTGGACGTGCCGGTCATCGGCTGGTTCGGAGGATACTACGATCCGGCCAGGTTCCGGCCCTGCTCGCACTTCGTCGGCGTCACGCCCGGCATCGTCGCGCACATGGTGGCGAACGGAGTGCCGAGCGAGCGGGCGCACTATGTGCCGACGTTCCCCACCATAGACGATGGCCCGGCGGTCGATCGCGCCGCGCTCGGCGCGCCGGGGGCCGCTACGGCTTTGCTCGCCCTGTCGCGGTTGCACGAGAAGAAGGGCCTCGACGTTCTGCTGCGGGCGCTTGCCGACCTGCCCGGGTGCGTCGCCTGGATCGCCGGCGATGGCCCGCTCGAAGCCGACCTCAAGGGGCTGGCCGCCAAGCTCGGCGTGGCAGACCGCGCGCGCTTTCTCGGCTGGCGCAGCGACCGCGGCGCGCTGCTGAAAGCCGCCGACATCTGCGTGCTGCCGTCCCGCTACGAGCCGTTCGGCACGGTCATGCTGGAGGCCTGGGCGACCGGCGTGCCGCTGGTCGCGGCAGCGAGCCAGGGGCCCAAGGACCTGATCGCCGACGGCGGCAACGGACTGCTGGTGCCGGTCGACGATGCGCCTGCCCTCGCCGCGGCGATCCGGCGCCTTCAGGGCGATGCCGCGCTCAGGGCCCACTTGATCGAACGGGGCCGGGCGGACTACCAACAGGGATACACCCGCGAGGCGGTGACGGCGCGCATGCTCTCCCTCTACCGGCAGATCATCGCGGAGGGCAGGGTGGGCAGGGCGCGGGCGAGAACGTGAGGAGGGAGGCATGAGCGAGGCAGCGCAGGCCGGCAGCGGCGTGGTGACGGCGGCCCTCATCGTCATCGGCGACGAGATCCTGTCGGGGCGCACCAAGGACAAGAACATCGGCTGCATCGCCGACCACCTCACTGCCATCGGCATCCAGCTCAAGGAGGTGCGCGTCGTCCCCGACGAGGAGCCCGAGATCGTCGACGCCCTCAACGCGCTGCGCAAGCGCTACGACTACGTGTTCACGACCGGCGGCATCGGCCCCACCCACGACGACATCACCGCCGATTGCGTCGCCAAGGCCTTCGGCGTCGGCATCGACGTCGACGAGCGGGCGCTGGCTCCCATGCGCGCCCACTACGAGCGGCGCGGCGTGGAGCTGACGCCCGCCCGCCTGCGCATGGCGCGCATTCCCTTCGGCGGCGAGCTGGTCGAGAACAGCGTGTCGATTGCCCCGGGCTTCAAGCTCGGCAACGTCATCGTGATGGCCGGCATCCCCGCCATCATGCACGTCATGCTCGATGCGGCGACCAAGTTCCTCAAGACCGGCAAGAAGATGCTGTCGGTCGGCATGGACCTGCACCGGCCCGAGGGCGAGATCGCCGAGATGTTCGGCGCCCTGCAGAAGCGCTATCCCGACGTGCCCATGGGCAGCTACCCCTTCCAGAAGGACGGCAAGCCCGGCACGCAGCTCGTGCTGCGCTCCACCGACGCCGAGCGCCTCGCCGCCGCCGAGGCCGAATTGAAGGCCGAGCTCGCCGCGCGCGGCTGGGCGTGAGCGAAGCGGATTTGAATCAACCCGGCCCTCGCCCCGAGCGGCGCCGGACAACAGGAGAGGAAACCTATGGCAGTCACCATCTTCGTCGTGCGCGCCACCATCACCAAGGACAAGGAGGCCGCCTTCAACAAGTGGTACAATAACGAGCATGTGCCGCAGGTGCTGCAGTTCAACGGCGCAGTCAGCGGGCGGCGCTACAAGAAGATCCTGGGCGAGGACAAGTTCGAGTACATGGCCGTCTACGAGTTCGCCAGCGAGGAGGTCTTCAAGCGCTTCCAGCAGTCCGACCACCTCAAGGCGCTGATCAAGGACTACGACGCCAACTTCTCTACCACCTCGGAGCGCCAGCGCGCAGCCTACGTCCAGATCTGGCCGTGAGTCATCCCGGCGCTTGTCGCCGGGATCCATCTCTCAGCTTGCTCCGGCGATAGCGGATGGTTGGATCCCGGGCACAAGGCCCGGGATGACCATTCACTGCTTCCGCCGCGCCATCAGTTTCGCAAGGTACGGCGTCGACATCGAGTCCGGCGCCAAGCCCGCGGCGGAGAACATGCCCTCGAGGTCATCGACCGCGTAGCCGCGGAAGTAGGGCTCGTGGAAGCGGTGCGGGAAGGCTTCCAGCAGGCCGTCCCAGCCGGGCTTGTCGCCCATCTGCAGGCTGTCGAGGAACACGAGGAGGCCGCCGGGCTTCAAGACGCGCGCGATCTCGGCCGTCACCTGCCGGCGCACGTCGGGCGGCAGCTCGTGGAACAGGAAGATGCAGGACACGACGTCGACGCTGGCGTCGGCCAGCGGCATCTTCTCGGCCGCCCCCTCGATCAGCTCGGCGCCTCGCAGTCCCTCGAGGTTGCGGCGCGTCTCCTCGAGATAGGTGCGCGAGAGGTCGAGGCCCTTCAGGTTCATCGCCGGATAGGCAAGCCGCACCTGGCGCAGGAAGCGCCCCGTGCCGCAGGCGACATCCAGCAGCGTCATCTGGCGCTGGTCGCGGCCGGCCATGAATTCGGCGATCGGGCGCAGCGCGGTCCGCCGCATGGGACCGGCGGCGCCCATGAACAGCGTCTCGACCTGGATGTCGTAGAGCCGCGCGGAGTCCTCGCTGAGATACCCGCCGGTCTGGAAGTGGAAGTCCTGTGCATAGTAGTCGGGCACTCCGGCGGCCGCGGGCTCGGCCCGGGCGCTGGTGGCGTCCTGTTCGGCGCGCCGCTGCAGGGCCGACGGCAGGTCGGCCAGCATGCGGCGCACGCGCGCGAGATGGCGCAGGGGCGAGCCGCTGTCGTCCTCCATCGGCGGATAGAGCCCGTCCCGCACGGCCAGCGCGTCCGCCATCAGCAGCTGGGCCTGCTCGGCCAGCAGCTGCTGCGTCGAGGGCACCGGGCGGGTCGGCTTGTAGCGGCGGGTCAGGCCAAGCTGGCTCGTGCGCCAGTCCACCACGCGGTTCAGCGCGAAGTACCAGCCAAAGCGCAGGCCCTGGCCCGCCAGCTGCGCCGCCATGCCAAGCTCGTTGCTCATGGTCGTTGGTCCCGCTTGCCTTTCCACGCGGCCCGATGACGCCGGATCACACTACGATCGCGCACTCTTGCGAATTGCTCAACGCGGCAAAGAGCTATTCTCATGCTGCCGCCCAGCCGAACGCGGTTAATGTGCCGCCTGCCCGCAGCCCGCAATGGACCTCCAATGACACGCCCATCGAGCGACGTTGCCTTCACGCCCGCCGTCAAGGCCATCCAGGACGCGCGCGGCTCCCGCGGCGGTTACGCCAAGATGGAGGCGAAAGGTGGCTGGCGCACGGCGATCACGCCGGATCTCGCCGGCTTCCTCGCCGAGGTACGCTCGTTCTATCTCGCCACCTCGAGCGCCGACGGCCAGCCCTACATCCAGCATCGCGGCGGGCCGCCTGGCTTCCTGCGTGTCCTCGGCGAGCACACGCTGGGCTTTGCCGACTACAAGGGCAACCGCCAGTACATCACGACCGGCAATCTCTCGGAGAACACCAAGGCCTTCATCTTCGTCATGGACTATGCACAGCGCCGCCGCGTGAAGCTGTGGGGCCGCGCCCGCGTGGTGGAGGGCGACGACGCGCTGCTCGCGCGGCTGTGGCCCGAGGGCTACGACGCACGCCCCGAGCAGATGATCCTGTTCGAGCTCGAGGCCTGGGACACCAACTGCCCGCAGCACATCCCGCAGATGTTTCACGCCGAGGACGTGGCCCGCACCGTGACGCAGTTCCAGGCCCGCATCCGCGAGCTGGAGGCCGAGGTTGCCGCGCTCAAGGGCGCAGGAGCGTGACGACACCCGGCATTGAGGGGAAACCGTTCATTATGATTAGGGCAGAAATTCAATAGCGTATCTTTGTCCGCCGAAACTCCTTAGGGTGATTTTGGGCAGCTTTTTTCCGTCGAAAGCCCGAAAGGCGAAAAACAATGAAAATGAACGATCGCATGAACGGCTTTGTGTGGGGCCTGGCGGTGGCCGCGGTTGTCGTGCCGATAGGCCTCAGCAAGGGGTTCGGCTGGTACACGAGCGGCCAGGGCCAGACATTTGCCCGCCAGGAATCCAACATTGCCGTGGTCAAGGCACTCCTGCCGATCTGTCTCGCCAATTTTCAGAGGGCTCCGGATTCGACCGCGAAGCTTGCGGAGCTGAAGAAGATCAGCACCACCTGGGCACGCGAGACGTTCGTCAGAGAGAACAAGAGGGCCACCGTTGGCACCGACCAGAACAGCGGTGTCATCGATGCGTGCGCCGAGGCACTCTTCAAGTTGTGATCGGGCGCATCCCCGCACGAGCGGACGGCACAGGGCGAGCCGCGCCCAGTCTTGCTGGCGCCAAAATCATCTGATCTGAGGGCGGGCGTCGGTTAGACAGGGGCCCGTCATGTCGCGATTTCTCGCTTCGATTGCGTTCGTCATCGCCAGTCTGTCGCTCGCCGCCACGGCCAGCGCGGATAAGCGCGTCGCGCTCGTCATCGGCAACTCTGCCTACGTCAACAGCACGCCGCTCGCCAATCCCGTCAACGATGCCGCCGACATGGCCGCCGCCCTCACCGAGGTCGGGTTCACGGTCGTGCACGGCCTCGATGTCGACAAGCGCGGCTTCGACGCCAAGGTGCGCGATTTCACCCGCGCGCTCGATAGCGCGGATGTCGCGGTGTTCTTCTACGCCGGCCACGGGCTGCAGGTGTCGAGCCGCAACTACCTGATCCCCGTCGATGCCAGCCTGCAGGGCGAGCGCGACCTCGACTTCGAGGCGGTCTCGGTCGATTTCATCCTCAAGCAGATGGAGCTGGGGCGCGAGGGCAAGACCAACGTCGTGTTCCTCGATGCCTGCCGCGACAATCCGCTGTCGCGCAACCTCGCCCGCTCCATGGGCACGCGCTCGGCCAGCATCGGCCAGGGCCTGGCGCAGGTGCAGACGGGCGTGGGCACCTTCATCGCCTACTCGACGCAGCCGGGCAACGTCGCCCTCGACGGGCAGGGCCGCAACTCGCCGTTCACTGCGGCGCTCACCAAGGGGATCAAGCAACCCGGCCGCAACCTCACCTCCGTCATGATCGACGTGCGCAAGGATGTCCTGACCACCACCAGCGGCAAGCAGGTGCCGTGGGACCACTCCGCGCTGACGGGCGAGTTCTACTTCCAGCTGGCGGCGGCGCCGGGCGCATTGCCCAAGGGCGCGACGGCCGACACCGACGTGCAGAAGCGGCTGCGCGAGCTCGAGGAGGAGCTCAAGAAGAAGTCGAGCCCGCAGCAGACCGCCAACATGGTGGCGCTCGCCCAGGCCCGCGAGCGGCTCCGCCAGCTCGAGGAAGCAAACAAGCAGGACCAGAAGCGCATCTTCGACAAGCAGTACGAGACGAGCCGGTCGCCGGGGGCGACTCCCGGCAGCGCATCCATGGAGATCGGCGGCATCCAGATGCAGATGGCGCGCCGCGGCCAGGAGCAGCGCCAGCTCCGTGAGCAGATCGGCAAGCTCGAAGCGGATCTCGGCCTGGCGCCGGCTGCTGGCGCCGCGGCGAAGTAGCGTCGGCGGCAAGACCGACGATCGACGTCATGCCGGCGCCGCGAGTGCCCGTCAGGGCACTCGCGGAGAAAGGCCGGCACCCATGCACCTCTCGATCATCGAGCATCATCGGACGGTGTACTGGGTCCCGGCCTTCACCGGGATGACGACCGGAGACGTCAGCGGCGCAGCACGGCGACGGCCTCCACATGCGCGGCGTAGAGGAACTGGTCGATCGGCGTGACGCTCTCGAGCGCGTAGCCCCCGTCGATCAGGATGCGCACGTCCCGCGACAGCGTGCCCGGATTGCAGGACACGGCGACGATGGTCGCAACCTTGGAAAGGGCGAGCTGCTCGGCCTGCGCCTGGGCGCCGGAGCGGGCGGGGTCGAACACCACGGCGTCGAAGCCGTCGAGCTCCTTGGCCGCGAGCGGCATGCGGTAGAGGTCGCGCACCTTCGTCTCGATGGGCTTGAGCCCCGGCGCGTGCTTGGCGGCCGCCGTCAGCGCGGCGATGGCCTCCGCGTCGCTGTCGACGGCCAGCACGCGGGCGCGGCGCGCGAGCGGGAACGTGAAGGTGCCCAGCCCGCAGAAGAGGTCGGCGACGCGCTTGGCCTTTTCCGTGGCCGTCACCGCGAGGCGCACCATCAGGGCCTCGGAGACCTCGACCGCCTGCACGAACGCACCGGGCGGCGGGACCGTCTCTGCGCCACCGAAAGCGAGCGCCGGCGGGCGCCCAACCATCACCGTGTCGCCATCGACTGTCAGGCGGGCAAGCCCGTGGCGCGCGGCAAGCGTCGCCAGGCGCGGCGCATGCCGGCGCGCTGAGCCCAGGTGGCTGCAGCGCAGGCTCACGTCGATGCCGGCCGGTGTGGCAAGCAGGGTGATGGCGGCCTCGGCGCGGCCGGTGAGCATAGGCCCCAGCATCTCGCGCAGCGCGGGCAGCAGTCCCACGAGCCGCGGCATGGCGATCGGGCACTGCGCGACATCGAGGACGTCGTGCGACGCCGCGCGATGAAAACCGAGCCGCAGGCTATTGCGGTCGCGGCGGGCATAGACGGTGATGCGTCGCCGGCTGCCGAGCGGCACGCGCAGGAGATCGCCGACCGGGGCCTCGATGCCGCGGTGGCGGAAGGCTTGCACGACGATGCTGCGTTTCCACTCGGCGTAGAGCGCGTCGGGCATGTGCTGGGCGACGCAGCCGCCGCAGGTGCCGAAATGCTGGCAGACGGGGACGGCCCTTTCGGGATGAGCGCGCAGCATTTCGGGCAGCACACCGCCGCCCAGACGCCACACCTCGCCCGGCAGCGCGAACGGAACATGGATGTCGCGCGCGGAGATCTTGGCGATGCCGTCGCCCTGGGCGCCGAGGCCCACGATCTCCACCTCTTGCGGTTCAGTCGTCACGGACGGCCCCCAGCAGGAACTCCTCGTTGCCGGAGCCGCCGGCAATCGGCGACGGCATGACATCGGCAATGTGCCAGCCCACCTGCCCCGCTACCCAGCCGCGCACGGTCTGCACGGCCTGCTGTCGCGCTGCCGGATCACGGACGACGCCGCCCTTGCCGACAGCGGCCCGGCCGGCCTCGAACTGCGGCTTGATGAGCGCGACGAGCCATGCGCCGGGCCCGGCGAGCGCAAGTGGAACGGGCAGCGCCTTGGTCAGCGATATGAAGCTCACGTCGGCGACGATAGCGCCGACCGGCTCGGGGACGAGCGCGCGATCGAGCCGGCGCGCGTCGCAGCGCTCGAGCGAGATCACGCGCGGGTCGGACGCGAGGCGCGGCGCGAGCTGGCCATGCCCGACGTCGACGGCATAGACACGCGTTGCGCCGCGCGCGAGCAGGACCTGCGTGAAGCCGCCCGTGGAGGCGCCGATGTCGAGCGCGATCCGTCCCTCCACCGGGAAGCGGAAACGGTCGAGGGCCGCGGCCAGCTTGGCGGCCCCACGCGAGACCTCGGCGGCGGCACCCCCCAGCACCCGGACGGCGGCGTGGCCGGCGACGGCAACCGCGGGTCGCATCTCGACGACGCCGGCAACCTCGACCAGGCCGCGGCGAATGAGATCGCGGGCGCGCGCGCGGGAGGGCGCAAGACCCCGCGCCACCAGGGACAGATCGAGCCGGGCCATCCGCCGGCGCTCAGGTTTGGGATCGGGCATTATCGGTCACGGATAAGTGATACCCGCTCGGCCATTCCGCAGCATCCGCCGACGCGTCCACCACGTAGAGCATGCATCGGTCCTGCCGCCGCGGGCGTTTAGCTGCGGTGGAGCGGGGTGTAGTATGTCGTTTGCACTCTGAGCATCGGAACGCCGCGCTCGAGCGCATCCAAGGAGGACGACCCATGAACAGAAGAGATACTCTGAAATTCCTGGCAGGCGCCACGGCGTTCGCCGGCTCGGCCGGCGTGCTCGGCCGCAGCGCGCTCGCGCAGGCGCCTCCGCCATCCGGCCCCTTCAAGCTGCCGCCGCTCGGCTACGCCTACGACGCGCTGGAGCCGAACATCGACACGGCAACCATGACCTACCACCACCAGAACCACCACAATGCCTTCATCGGCAACCTCAACGGCCTGGTGGACAAGTATCCCGATCTCGCGACCAAGCCCATCGAGGACATCCTCTCCAACCTCTCCGCGGTGCCGGAGGCGGTGCGCGGCCCCGTGCGCAACAACCTCGGCGGCCACTGGAACCACACCTACTTCTGGGAGCTGATGACGCCCGGCGGCGCCAAGGCCCCGACCGGCGACCTCAAGGCCGCCATCGACGGGGCGTTCGGCGACCTCGACAAGATGAAGGCGGCGGTCAAGCAGGCCGGCATGACCCGCTTCGGCTCCGGCTGGGCGTGGCTGGCGGTCGGCAAGGACAAGAAGCTCACCGCCTTCAACACGCCCTACCAGGACACCCCGCACATGGACATGGGCGCCAAGCCCATCCTCGGCATCGACGTGTGGGAGCACGCCTACTACCTCAAGCACCAGTACCGGCGCCCGGCCTACATCGACATCTGGTGGAACACGGTGAACTGGGACAAGGCCGCAGCCAACTTCAAGAAGGCGACGGCGTAATTGTCATTGCGGGCCTTGTGCCCGCAATCCATCGGTCCGCAAGCTCCGGCGGCTGCAGTTTCGGCAATTGGCAGTCGAGGAGAGAAGGCGGTTCGCCATTCCGATCGTTGGATCCCGGCAACAAGTGCCGGTATCACAAAACAAAAGAAGCCCTGGCGCCCAACGCCAGGGCTTTTGTCCGCCTGCCGGATGGGGGAACGTGGCAGGAAGGACATCAGTCTAGGGACATCTCCTGGATAGGCCGACGCACTGAGTCCCGCAATCACCAACGCAAGCGCCGACCCCGGTCGGAGGCAAGATTCCTGTTGAGAGACTGTGGATAACTCCGTCAGGCGCGCTCTGCGACACCGAGCGCGCCGGCCTCGCGGCCGAGCGTTGAGAGCACCGTGGCGACGATCCCCGGCGCGCCGAGGCCCGCCAGCTCGTACATCTTCTCGGGCTTGTCGTGATCGATGAACGCGTCCGGCAGCACCATCTGCCGCACCTTCAGGCCACGGTCCAGCAGGCCCGCATTCGCCAGGTGCTGCAGCACGAACGAGCCGAAGCCGCCAACCGATCCCTCCTCGACGGTGACGAGCACCTCGTGATTGGTCGCGAGCTGGCGGATGAGATCGGCGTCGAGCGGCTTGGCGAAGCGGGCATCCGCCACGGTGGCGGAGAGGCCGAGCGCCGCCAGCTGGTCGGCCGCCTTGAGGCATTCGCCGAGCCGGGTGCCGAGTGAGAGGAGGGCGACGGCCGACCCCTCGCGCAAAATGCGGCCTTTGCCGATCTCGAGCGGCTTGCCCTCGGCGGGCAGCTCGACGCCGGTGCCCTCGCCGCGCGGATAGCGGAAGGCCGACGGGCGGTCGTCGATGGCGACGGCGGTCGCCACCATGTGCTTGAGCTCGGCCTCGTCGGCGGCCGCCATCAGCACGAAGCCCGGCAGGCAGCCGAGATAGGCGAGGTCGAAGGAACCCGCGTGCGTGGGGCCATCGGCGCCCACAAGACCGGCACGGTCGAGCGCGAAGCGCACGGGCAGGCGCTGGATGGCGACGTCGTGCACGACCTGGTCGTAGGCGCGCTGCAGGAATGTCGAGTAGATGGCGGCGAACGGCTTGAAGCCCTCGGCGGCGAGGCCGGCGGCGAAGGTGACGCCGTGCTGCTCGGCGATGCCGACGTCGAAGGTACGGTCGGGGAACGCCTGGCCGAACAGGTCGAGGCCGGTGCCGGACGGCATCGCTGCGGTCACCGCCACGATCTTGGGGTCCTTCTTCGCCTCCTCGATCAGGCTCTGGGCGAACACCTTGGTGTAGGAGGGCGCGTTCGGCTTGGCCGCCACCTGCGCGCCGGTGATCACATTGAAGCGGTTGACGCCGTGGTACTTGTCGTCGGAAGCCTCGGCGGGCGCGTAGCCCTTGCCCTTCTTGGTGACGACGTGGACGAGGATCGGCCCCTGCTTGGCGTCGCGCACGTTGCGCAGCACCGGGAGCAGGACGGAGAGGTCGTGGCCGTCGATGGGCCCCACGTAGTAGAAGCCCAGCTCCTCGAACAGCGTGCCGCCGGTCCAATAGGTGCGCGTGTACTCCTCGACGCGGGCGGCGCGGCGCTCCCAGTTCTTGGGCAGCTTCTTGGCGAGCTGCTTGATGGCCTCGCGGAAGTGCAGGTAGGTGCCGCTCGAGGAGATGCGGGCGAGATAGGTCGACAGCGCGCCGACCGGCGGGGCGATCGACATGTCGTTGTCGTTGAGGATGACGATCAGGCGCTCGTTGCGCGCGCCGGCGTTGTTCATGGCCTCGTAGGCCATGCCGGCCGACATGGCGCCGTCGCCGATCACGCACACCACGTTGTTGCTGCGTCCCGCGAGGTCGCGCGCCACGGCCATGCCGAGGCCGGCGGAGATGGAGGTGGAGGAGTGCGCCGCCCCGAACGCATCGTATTGGCTCTCGGCGCGCTTGGTGAAGCCCGAGAGGCCGCCGCCCTGGCGCAGGGTGCGGATGCGGTCTCGCCGTCCCGTCAGAATCTTGTGCGGGTAGGCCTGGTGGCCGACGTCCCAGATCAGGCGGTCGCGCGGGGTGTCGAACACCCAGTGCAGCGCGACGGTGAGCTCGACCACGCCGAGCCCCGCGCCCAGGTGGCCGCCCGTGACGGAGACCGCATCGATCGTCTCCTTGCGCAGCTCGTCGACCAGCTGCCGCAGGTCCTTCTCGGGAAGCGCGCGCAGGTCCGCAGGCGTCTCGACCTTATCGAGCAGGGGCGTCTTGGAGGCGATACTCATGGGCACTTTCATCGCTCGCGCACGCAGGCAGTCTCAAGCCCGACTATAGTGCATTTTGGCCGCTGGCATTCGAAGACGTAGCGTCGCGGCTACTCCCTCTCCCCGCCTGCGGGGAGAGGGTTGGGGTCAGGGCACCCTAACCCTCTCTCCATGAAGCATCGGGAGAGGGGATTCTACTCCTGGGGCTTGAAAGGCTCGGTTCCCGTGGGCTCGCCTGCCTGGTTGAAGGTCAGCTTCTCGACCCGGGCCTCGGCCTGCTTCAGAAGGCGGTCGCAGTGGTCCTTCAGCGCCTCGCCGCGCTCGTAGATGTTGATGCTTTCCTCGAGCTCCACGTCGCCCCGCTCCAGCCGGCCGACGATGCCCTCGAGCTCCTTGAGCGCCTTCTCGAAGCTCATGTCCCTGATATCGAGGTGCTTTGTGGCAGGCTTGGCCATCTCACCATCCATCGTCTTGCACCGGCTCTGCGCATCTGGCCTCAAGACCCGGCGTCCATGAGCGCCTTGACGTGCACGCCGACGGACCTGGCCAGGGCGGCGAGGTTGTAGCCCCCTTCGAGCATGGACACCAGCCGGCCGTCGGCTTGCTTGGCGGCGATTTCCGCAATTTTGCTCGTCGCCCAGGCGAAGTCGGGCTCGGTGAGGCGCAGATTGGCAAGGGGATCGTCGGCATGGGCATCGAAGCCCGCCGAGATCAGCACGATGTCGGGACTGAAGTTACGCAGGTTCGGGAGGATGCGCGATTCCATCGCCTCCTTGAACCTGTCGCCGCCATCGCCGGGGCGCAGCGGCGCGTTCCACACGTTGCCGACGCCGGTCTCCGACAGAGCGCCGGTGCCGGGATATAGCGGCATCTGGTGGGTGGAGGCGAAGTAGAGGTCCTTGTCCGACCAGAAGATGTCCTGCGTGCCGTTGCCGTGGTGGACGTCGAAGTCGACGACGGCGATGCGCTCGCAGCCGTACTTCTTGCGCGCATAGAGACCGGCGATGGCGACATTGGAGAAGATGCAGAAGCCCATGGCCCGCTCCTTCTCGGCATGATGGCCGCAGGGGCGAACCTGGGCGAACACGTTGGCGATGCCCGAGCTCTTGTCCATGACGCGGTCGACGGCAGCGAGGCCCGCGCCGACGGCGCGCAGCGCCGGCTCCCAAGACTTGGGCGAGAGCACGGTGTCGGGATCGAGCCGTACCGGCTCCTCGCCTTCGGCGGGGCGCACGCTCTTGACCCAGTCGATGTAGCTCTGCGGATGGGCCAGCGCGATCTGCTCCTCGACATCGTCGCGGAGCGGCGCCTCCTCGCGCTTGAGAGGCTTGAACAGGTCGTGGGAGAGCACCTTGTCGATGGCGCGCATGCGATCGGGGCGCTCGGGATGGCCCGGGCCCGTGTCGTGCTCGACGAAGATGGGATGGGTGATGAGGAGCGTGGTCATTTCCGGGTCCGACAGGGGTGTCAGACCCTCCGGGTCTGACACCATGGCACGTATTCCCATGGAGTCACGGTGTCAGACCCGGAGGGTCTGACACCCAGCAGGGCACCTTACGCTGGGCATAGCTTGCCCTCCAGGGGTGTCGGTGGGAAACTCCCAGGCATGCAGAATCAGGTGGCCCCAGCGAGCCGGACGATCCCGTGAGCCCGAGCATCAAGCTGCACAAGAACGATCTGCCGGCGAACGTGAGCTTCGGCGGCGCGGTCGCCATCGACACGGAGACGCTGGGGCTCAAGGCACGCCGCGACCGTCTATGCCTGGTGCAGCTCTCCGCTGGAGACAACACCGCCCACCTCGTCCAGCTCGACGGCAAGGACTGGTCGGCGCCGCGGCTCAAGGCCCTGCTGGCCGATCCCGCCGTGCTCAAGATCTTCCACTTCGGGCGCTTCGATATGGGCATGCTCGCGCTGCATCTGGGCGTCATGCCGGGCCCGGTCTACTGCACCAAGATCGCCTCCAAGCTGGCGCGCACCTACACCGACCGCCACGGCCTCAAGGACCTGTGCGCGGAGCTGGTCGGCGTCGACCTCTCCAAGCAGCAGCAGAGCTCCGACTGGGGCGCCGACAAGCTCACCGACCAGCAGAAGCACTACGCCGCCTCCGACGTGCTCTACCTGCATGCCATCAAGGCCAAGCTCGACGCCATGCTGACGCGCGAGGGCCGCATGGAGGCGGCCGAGGCCTGCTTCCGCTTCCTCCCGACCCGCGCCACCCTCGACCTCGGCGGCTTCGAGGACATGGACATCTTCGCGCATTGAGTTCCCGGAAGCCGCATAGCGGCTATCCGGGATCTTGTTCGTTGGTGCTCAGCTTCAGTCTGGCCGGCAAGACCCCGGCTCTGTGCGCTATCGCGCTCCGGCCGGGGACGCAACACCGAAGGCCCTTTCGCTCCGCAAACGTCTCACGCTAGACTTCGATGTCGGGGCCACACCCTCCGTCAGTCTCAGCGTCGAGGTGCGCAAGTAGCGTCCCATGCCTCTCCCCCAGTCCGCCGGCTTCGGCCGCATCAAGGCCCGCCCCCCCTACGCCGGGCCCGGCCAGGCCATCGGCCTGCTCGGCGGCTCCTTCAATCCCCCGCACGCAGCGCACCGCATGATCAGCGAGGTTGCCCTCAAGCGGCTCGGCCTCGACAAGGTCTGGTGGATCGTCTCGCCCGGCAATCCGCTGAAGCGACGCGCGGAAACGGCACCCTTGCAGGAGCGGATGATCCTCTGCCGGGCGGTGGCGAAGAACCCGCACATCATCGTCACCGACTTCGAGGCCGATCTGACCACCCCTTACACGGCATCGACCTTGGCGTTCCTCAAGTCGCGCAACCCGCTCGTGCGCTATGTGTGGATCATGGGCGCCGACAATCTGGCCACCTTCGATCGCTGGCAGCGCTGGCGCGAGATCTTCACGACGGTGCCGATCGTGGTGGTGGATCGGCCGGGATGGCGCATGAAGGCGCTGGCTTCCAAGGCCGCCCGGGCCTTTGCCGGCGCCCGGGTGCCGGAGAAAGACGCCCAGGGGCTGGCGAATCGGCCGGCGCCGGCTTGGACCTTCCTCACCGGGCCGCTGTCGCACGTCTCCTCGACGGCGCTCAGGAGCAAGGACAAGCGCCGTGGTGAGCTCGCGGCGCGGAAGGGGAAGGCTGCAGAACCCATTGATAGGCCTTGGAGAAAGAAGACAGACGGCGCTTCTAACGGCGCCGCCGCGTCCGCATCGGCGACCGCCGACGGGAGCTCCCAAGGCTCTTGAAAGTGCTACCCCCCAGCGTCTATCTTTGTAGTGGCGAATCCCCTGCCCATCCGGGGATTGGCATTGAGGCATGCGGGACCGGTCGGTAGCTAGCGGCCAAGCGTGCAGTCACCCCTAAGGGTTTGATGACGAAAGGACATTCAGCACAATATGCCAACCGCACTTGAGGGTGCTCGCAAGAGCACGCCTCCGGCCGAACTCGTGTCCGCGCACGATTCGGAAGCCCTCCTGCCCCACGTCACGACTTGGCTCGACGATGCCAAGGCGGAGAATGTGGTGGTGATCGACATCAGGGGGAAATCTTCCATCGGCGACTACATGGTGATTGCCTCGGGCCGGTCCGACCGGCATGTGGGCGCAATCGCCGAGCAGGTCCAGCGCAAGCTGAGAGAAGCGGGCAAATCCCGCGCGCGCATCGAGGGCCAGCCGCAGTGCGACTGGGTGCTGATCGACGCCGGCGACATCATCGTGCACGTCTTCCGGCCCGAGGTGCGGGAGTTCTACAACCTCGAGAAGATGTGGTCGGCCGAGCGGCCGAGCGACCCCACCACGCATTGAGTCATCCCGGCGCTTGTCGCCGGAATCCACCTCTCGGCTTGCTCCGGCGCCCATGGATCTGTGGATGCCGGGGCCAAGCCTCGGCATGACATCATGGCTTGGGACGAGCTGACCGGCAGCCTCGACTTCGCGACCCTGCGCGCCCTCTACGCGGCCGGCAGCCTGCGGCCCGAGGACGTCGTGCGCGCGGTCTACCGGCGCATCGCGGCCCGCGGCGAGGACCACGTCTGGATCCACCTGGTCCCGGAGGAGGACGCAGTGGCGGCGGCCCGGCGCGCGGCCGCGGCCCTGTCCCTATCGGCGCCGCTCTACGGCCTGCCGTGCGCCATCAAGGACAACATCGACGTGCCGGGCCTGCCGTCGACCTCGGCGTTCCCGCCGTCGCGGCGCATCGCCGACAAGACCGGCCCCGCCGTGCGCAACCTGCTCGACGCCGGCGCCATCGTCATCGGCAAGACCAACATGGACCAGCTCGCCATCGGCCTGGTCGGGGTGCGCAGTCCCTACGGGGTGGCGCGCAATGCGTTCGATGCGGCGTTCGTGCCGGGCGGATCGAGCGCCGGCTCGGGCGTGGCGGTGGGTGCGGGCCTCGTATCCTTAGCGCTCGGCAACGATGCGGCGGGCTCCGGCCGCGTGCCGGCGGCCTTCAACAACGTTGTGGGCGTGAAGCCGACGCCGGGGCTCGTATCCAACACGGCGGTGGTCGGCGGCGGCACGGCCAAGTCGCTGGAGACCATCTCGGTGTTCTCGCTCACGGTCGACGACGGCATGGACGTCCTGCGCCTGATCGCCGGCTACGATCCCGAAGACCTCTACTCCAGGACCGAGGCGCGCTTCTGCGATCTCGACACACGGCCGGCGCCCGAGCGCTTCCGCTTCGCCGTGCCGCGGGACGATGACCTCCTGTTCTATGGCGACCGGGACGCGGAGCGACTGTTCGAGGCCGCCATTGAACGGCTCCAGAAGCTCGGCGGCACCTGCGTCGAGGTCGGCTACGCCCCGTTCATGGAGGCGCAGAAGCTGCTTTACGAGGCTCCGTTCCTGGCCGAGCGCAACGTCTCGCTCGAGCCGGTGATCGCGGGCCACGAGGACGCGCTGCATCCCGCCACGCGGGCGATCCTGGAGTCGGCGCGCGACTGGACGGCCAAGGACGCCTATCGCGCCATGCACCGGCTGGCCGAGCTCAAGCGCGACGCGCGCCGGCTGCTGGCGAGCAGCGATGTGCTCGTGGTGCCGACCACGCCCACCATCTACCGCGTGGCCGAGGTGGAGGCCGATCCGATCCGGCTCAATGCGCGGCTCGGCACCTACACCAACTTCGTCAACCTGATGGGCATGTGCGGGCTGGCGGTGCCGGCGGGGTTCCGGGCCGACGGCCTGCCGCTCGGCATCACCGTGCTGGCGGACGCCTTCGCGGAGGCAAAGGCCGCGGCCGTCGCCCGCGCCTTCCATCGCGCCACCGGCCTCACCCTCGCAGCCACGGGCGCGGCGCACCCTTAGCCTTGTTTGTCGAGCACGTCGTCGCCGTGGGAGGTGCGCACCGTGGAGGGCATGGCCCTCGCCGCGCGCGTCGATGACCACCGTCATCAGCGTGGCGCTTCGCGGCCAGCTGGAGTGGGGCCCCTACGCCCTCACTTGGACGTTCCCGCGTCGCGCAGGCCCAGGCCCAGCATGCCGCCCTGCATCGGCTCGGGCCGGCTTGCGGGCGGCGTGGTCGCCACCGCCGGCGGCTTGTCCTTGCCAGCGCCAGGGCCGGCGGCCGGCTCGTAGCGATGAATGTCCACCACCTCGCCGTCGCCGCAGGTGCGCTGCGGCTGCAGCTCGCGCGCGCCAAGCTCCATCCGGTTCGACGGCGCCGCGGGCCGCGCGAACATCTGCCGCCAGTTGGCGACGATGCCGTTCGCCTGCTTGCGCGTTCCCTGCGAGGTGCCGCAGTAGATGTTCTGATAGATGTCCTCGATCCAGATGCGCTCGTGCTCGGGCGCATTCTCGACCGCCATGGTGATGAGCGCCAGCGCGCGCCGCTCGTCCTTCTTGACATGGCGCCCGCGCCACAGCAGGTCGGCGAGGTAGGCCTGCGCGCCCGGATGGCTCTCCTCGGTCAGTACCGAGAGGTAGTGCATGCCGCGCTTCACGTCCTCGCCGGAGCGGCCGCCGGAGAGATAGATCTTGGCAAGCTCGAACTGCGCGTCCTTGTCGCCGAAGAAGGTGGCGGCATGCTGCAGGTACTCGACGGCGCGGCCGGGCTCGGGACGCACGCCGATCTCCTTGACGCCGCGCTGCAGGTAGCCCGCGAGCGCGGTCAGCGCCTTGGCCACGAACGGCGCGCGCCTGCCGTCGTCGGGATCGGCGTCGAAGTTCTCCTCGACGAGCTTGCGGTAGAGGTCGTAGGCGTGGCCGTGGTTGGTGAGCGCGCTCGAGTTGTCGGAGTAGATGCGCGCCAGATAGAACTCGGCGAAGAAGCGATTGATCTCGGGGCCCCTGGCCGCGGCCTCCTCGAGGGCCGGAACGGCGATCTCGTAGTAGCCGGACTTGTAGGCGCCGAGGCCCTGCTCGAATGCTGCCTGCGGAGAGGCGTATTTGACCCCTCCCGCCCATGCGGCTCCCGCCGCTGCAGCGACCACGAGCGCCGCCAGGACCCCGCAAAATGTCCGCATAGCAAACAACTTCCTCGTCTCCGCCTGCATCTGTGACCGCGCCCTTGCGCGCCGGCCGACTTGGTCCGCTTACTTTCGCAATGCGCCGCTTTGATAGGGATTCGGTGGCGCTTTCCAGGCTTTGCGAAGGCGCTCCTGCCCCGCCTCGCTCAATTCCAGATCGAGTGTGCCCTTTTCGGCATCGATCGCGATCATGTCGCCATCCTCGCGTTCGACATGGCCGATGCAGAAGCCGCGCGTGCCACTCGAGAAGCGTCCGTCCGTAGGCAGCGCAACTTTCGCGCCGGCGCTCTGCCCATGACGATACGGCGCGCGCGCGGGGCCCTCGGCGTCGTGACGGCCCGGAAGCTTGGACTCATCGAAGGTCCCTGCGTCCATTTAAGACCACCCTCGCGAAACGTTGTTGCGACAGCTGCCGGAAAGGCAACCGCAGCCCGGCATCCTGGTGCCGGACCAGACACGACTCTGGGCCCCGCATTGCGTACCCCCGCGCGCAACGCGCAAGCGAGGGCGGTAGCCCCGGTGAATGCGATCCGCAACCAATGTGGGGGCCGTTTGTGGCTCAACGGTGGCACCGGCGTCCCGTTTCGTTGCTGGCCGGCAACAGTTAGTTAACGACGTGCGGCAATCGACA
>Ga0247829_10000260_pt1 | contig 18384 bp, 14 predicted proteins | sample 12C_Control_Day4_FD_207765 | JGI IMG/M metagenome (GOLD analysis project Ga0247829, IMG submission 207765) | Soil microbial communities from agricultural site in Penn Yan, New York, United States - 12C_Control_Day4 | ecosystem: Environmental > Terrestrial > Soil > Agricultural land | place... | reverse complement strand
GAGTCGAGTGTCCCCAGCCGGCCCGAGCCCGAATGATCGACTCCGAGTACATGGCATCGTGCACCAGAGTATCCACTCCCCCGAGGAAGTTCACCAGCCGCCGCCGCCAGTCGGGCGGAACCGGGTAGTCGCCGCCCGGGCCCAGCTCGTTATCGGTGAGATACGCAAAGTCGGGACCGCCACCGCGGGGCGCGAGCCGGTAGCCCAGAGTCGTGCCTGGATGCCGGAGCCCGAAGCCGCGCACGGTGAAGCCATCAATGTCGGGGCCGCCATCCTCGATCTCGGTGATGTTCAGCGCCGCGGTGAACGCCGCCAGGGGCACCGGGAAGAACATCGGATCCATCTGGCGATGGAGAATCTCCGAAAGGGCCACGCCGTGCTGCGCGGCACCCCAGACCCGCACCCTGCTGCCGCGCAGGCTGAGCGGCTTGAAGAAGGGAAGTCCCTGGATGTGGTCCCAGTGGGTGTGGGAGAGCAGGAGTTCGGCGCGCAGCGGTTGGCCCGCGCGCATCAACTCGGTACCGAGCGCGTGGAGCCCAGTGCCCGCGTCGAGCACGACGAGGTGTCCGTTCCCGTCGCTCAGGCTCAGGCACGGGGTGTTTCCCCCGTAGCGCGCGGTCCGGGGGCCCGGCGTCGGAATCGACCCGCGGGTCCCCCAGAAGGTGACTGAGTAGCTCACGACCCCCTGACCGAAGAGGTGCGCTGCGTGCGGCGCTCAGGACCGACGGGCGGCCAGCATGAGCGCGTGTCGGTCCTTCAGCGTGATGTCCTTGCGGGTCACGTGGATGACGCTGCGCTCCACGAGATTCCGCATGGTGCGAGACACCGTCTCGCGGCTGGAGCCGATCATCTGGGCGATGGTATGGTGCGTGAGCTTGCGGGTGATGCGGTCGCTGCGCTCTTCATCCGCCATGCGGAGGAGGAGATGGGCCACCCGCCCGTTGACGTCGAGCAGCACGAGACTGCCGATCTTCTCATCGGCGCGCCGGAGGCGGCGCGAGATCTCTTTCAGCAGGGAGATCGCGACCTCCGGCATCTGCTTGAGGCGCGCGTGAAAGTCCTCCCGGCGAATCACCAGGAGATTCGAATCCTCCATCGCGATCACGTGCGCCGACCGGGGCTCTTCGTCGATGACGGCCATCTCGCCGAAAAAGCTGCCTTCGCCAAGCACCGACAGGATGACCTCCCGGCCATCCTCCGCGATCAGCACGACCTTCACCTGGCCGGCCGCGACCAGGTACAGGGCGTCCCCGGGGTCGTCCTCAAAGACGATCACGCTCCCCTTGGGATAGCTCCGTTCCCTGGCCAGGTCCGCAAACGATTGCAGGTCGCCTTCGGGCAAGCCGAGAAACAACGGGACTTTGCGCAACACGTCGATGGCTGCTACGGGCACGTCACCCTCACGGTCAGAGGTCGGGGGCGGTCGGGATCTCCGGGCCCCTGTCGGAAACGCCCATACGAATAGTGAGGAACTTGGCTCCGCGACAAGGGCGTGGATCACGCCTCTTGGGGGGTCGAGGATACGGCTGCTTGAATTTTGAGGGCCGATGCCGCTATACTGGAAGGCTTTAGCAGTATCCAGCAAGCAAAAAAAGGAGCGCCCCGTGAAGGCCAACCTGCACCCTCTCTACCACAAGATCACCGTGGTTTGTGCCTGCGGGAATTCGTTCGAGACCCGGTCCACCTCGCCGTCCATCCACGTTGAGGTCTGCAGCCAGTGCCATCCGTACTTCACCGGCAAGCAGCGCCTCATGGATACGGCTGGCCGGGTTGACCGGTTCCGGCGCAAGTACAAGACGGACGCCGCGGCAACGCAGAGCTGACCCGTGGAGGCCCGACTCCGCCAGGCGCTCGCCCGGGCGGAGGAGGTCGCCCGGGCTCTCGCCGACCCTGCGGTCGCGCGGGACCCAGCTCAGCTCAGATCGCTCGGGCGGGAGCACACCCGGCTGGTGCCGATCACCCGCGCGGCGCAGCGACTGGCGCGACTGCAGGACGAACTCGAACAGGCTCGGGAATTGGCCAAGGACGCCGATCCCGAGCTTGTCGCATTGGCAAGGACGGATGTCGTCCGCCTCACGCCCGAAATCGAGTCGCTCAGCGCCGCACTGCACGACCTGCTGGTGCCCCGCGACCCGCACGATGACCGCGATGCCATCGTCGAGATCCGTGCCGGCACCGGCGGCGACGAGGCGGGACTATTCGCCGGCGACCTCTACCGGATGTACACCCGGTTCGCCGACCGCCACGGGCTCACGGTGGAACCGATCAGTGTCAGCGACGGCAGCCTTGGCGGCATCCGGGAGGCGATCTTCGCCGTGCGCGGCTCGGACGCGTATGGTCTGCTCCGGTGGGAATCGGGCGTGCACCGGGTGCAGCGCGTGCCCGCGACGGAGACTCAGGGGCGAATTCACACGTCGGCCGCAACGGTGGCGGTATTGCCCGAGGCCGAGGAAATCGACGTGAAGCTCGAGCAGCACGAGCTCAAGATCGATGTCTTCCGCTCCAGCGGGCCGGGGGGTCAGAGCGTGAACACGACCGACAGCGCCGTCCGCATCACCCATCTTCCCACCGGAATCGTCGTCCAGCAGCAGGATCAGAAGTCGCAGCTGCAGAACAAGATCAAGGCGCTCGAGGTGCTGCGAGCGCGGCTGCTCGACCGGATGATCGCGGCGCAGGAAGCTGCCCGCGCGCGCGAGCGGCGGACGATGGTGGGGACAGGCGATCGGTCCGCCAAGATCCGGACCTATAACTTTCCCCAGAGCCGGGTGACGGACCACCGACTCCAGCTTTCGGTGCACAATCTGCCGGATGTGATGAACGGCGAGATCGATCCGCTGGTGGAGGCGGCCCGGATGGCGAGCCGCCAGGAGCGCGAGAGTGACTGACGCGGCGGACAGGCTCGGAGTTGAACCCGAGCGCCGGGAATCGGTCGTGCCGCCCCGGGGAGCGATCGCGGCGGCGGCAGCGACCCTCGCGGCGGGAGGGCTGGAGGAACCGCGGCGTGAGGCTGTCCGGCTTTGGCGCGAGCTCGCGGGGCGTCCCAACGCGGATTTTCAGGTGGCGGTCGCGCGTCGCGCGGGCGGGGAGCCTCTGGCGTATGTTACGGGACAGGCCGGGTTCCGCCACCTGCTGCTCGGTGCTGACCGACGAGCCCTCATCCCGCGCCCCGAAACCGAGCAGCTGGTCGAGCTGATCCTCGGGGTCGCACCGGATGGACGGGTGGCGGACGTCGGCACGGGAACCGGCTGCATTGCGCTGAGCCTTGCCATCGAAGGCCGGTACCGCGACGTCCTCGCCATCGAGCGGTGCGGAGCGGCATTGTCGCTGGCCAGGGAGAACCGGACACAGGTCGGTGCGGCGGTGGTGCGGCTGATCCAGGGCGACCTCACGGAATCGCTCGCGGCAGCGTCGCTGGACGCGCTGGTGTCGAATCCGCCCTACCTCACCGACGCGGAATGGCGGGAGGCGGATACTTCGGTCCGGTCGTGGGAACCGACGGAGGCGCTCGCATCAGGTCCCGATGGCCTCGAGCATACCAGTCGGATTCTCGCCGACGGCCGTCGGGTGCTTCGGCCGGGGGGATGGCTCGCGCTGGAGCTGGATTGCCGCCGCGCGGCGGCGGTTGCACGGCGAGCGGTTGAACTGGGCTGGACCCGTGTGCAGGTGACCAGGGACCTTTTCGGGCGCGAGCGCTTTCTGCTCGCGCGAAGGAGCGAGCCGTGATCTGGGAGAAAGCGCAGGAGCTGGGCCGGATGATTGGGCAGACGCCCGAATATCAAGCGCTCCGGCGGGCGGAATCCAACCTGCGGGAGGATCGCGACACGGTAGCGAAACTCGACCAGATTCAGCGGCTGGCTCGGCAGGTGGATCAGCTCATCGCGCAGGGCCAGATGCCCGACGCGCCCACGGCAGAGGCGTATGAGAACGCGGTGCGCGAGCTCGAGACCAGCACAGCCGGACAGGCGTACGTCGTCGCCCGGGCCAACTTCGAGAAGGTGATGAACAAGGTCAACCAGCAGATCAGCGAAGGCATGGAGAAGGGCGCGACCAGCAGCATCATCACGCTGTCGTGACCGCGGGGTACTTCATCGTCGTGGAGGGACCCGACGGGGCCGGCAAGACCACGCTGGCGGCCGCCCTCGCCGAGCGAATGCGCGAGGGAGGGCTCGATCCGGTTCTGGTGCGCCAGCCTGGGGGTACCCCGGCGGCGGAGCGGATCCGGGAGGCGTTCCTGGATCCGGCCGTCCACTTCGAGCCGCATACCGAGCTGCTGTACATCTGCGCGGCGCGGGCCCACCTTGTGCAGGAGGTCATCCGGCCGGCACTCGCGACGGGGCGGGTCGTGATCTCCGACCGGTACGAGCTCTCGACTCTGGCCTACCAGGGCGCGGGCCGGGGGGTGGATCGGCAAACCGTTGCACTGGTGAACGCGGTGGCCACTGGCGGACTCCGGCCACACCTGACGCTGGTGCTCGACATTTCGCCGGAGCTCGGGCTCGCTCGGCAGCAGGAGTCGGGTAAGGTGGGAGACCGGCTGGAGCGAGCGGATGCCGGCTTCCACCGGAGGGTGGCGGCCGAGTATCTGGCGGCAGCGGGAGAGGGAGTGCGACATTTGGATGGACGGGCGCCGCCCGACCAGTTGCTCGAGGCGGCGTGGGCCGCCGTCGCAGCGGCGGCGCCGGAACGATTCGGGGCTACGGCCGGGAATCCGGAGGGAGTATGAAGCAGCGATGGAGTCTGATCGCGATGGTGGCGGTCATCTCGTTCCTCAGCGGCGGATGGCTGCTCCAGCGCGGTGTGGCAGTGGGTGGCAACGTGTATCAGCAGGCACGGCTTTTCGACGATGTGCTCTCACACGTGCACACCTACTACGTCGACTCCCTGCCCGAGACCGAGCTGTACGACAAGGCCACCAACGGGATGCTGGAACAGCTGAAGGACCCGTATTCCGTGTTGCTCACGGGTGATGACTACCGGCAGCTCACCGAGCAGACCTCGGGCAACTACGCGGGCCTGGGCATTCAGATCGACGTGCGCGACGGCTGGATCACCGTGGTGGCACCGCTGCCGGAATCGCCGGCTGAGCGCGCGGGGGTGCAGACCGGCGACCAGATCATCGAGGTGGACGGCAAGCCAACCGAAGGGTGGAAGAACGATCAGGCCGTGAAGGCACTGCGCGGGGAAGCGGGCTCCAAGATCGTGATCCGCATCCGTCGCGCCGGCATCGCGGAGCCGATTCGCTACGAGCTGACCCGAGCCACCATCCACATCCGCTCCGTGCCGCCAGGCACGCTGTTCGAGGGTGGCGTGGGATACATTTCGCTGAACCCCGTGAGCGAGACGTCCGCCAACGAGCTGCGCGACGAGATCACCGCGCTCAAGGGCAAGGGCATGAAGTCGCTGGTGCTGGACCTGCGGCTCAACCCCGGCGGGTTGTTGGACCAGGGCGTGAAGGTCACCGAGCTGTTCCTCGATCGTGGCCAGGAGATCGTCTCCACCCGCGGCCGCGCCCGGGGGGCGAGCAAGAACTTCCTGGATGAGAACAAACAGCTCTGGCCCGATCTTCCGATCGTGGTGCTGGTCAACGAAGGGACCGCGAGCGCGGCGGAAATCATCGCCGGGGCGCTCCAGGACCATGACCGCGCCGTCGTCGTGGGCTCGCCCACGTTCGGCAAGGGGCTGGTACAGACGCTCTTCCCGCTCGGCGAAGGCGTGGCCCTGAAGCTGACCACCGCCCGGTGGTTCACACCGAGCGGGCGCACCATCCAGCGAGAGGCCAAGAGCGAGGAGGAGCAGTTCGAGATCGCGCAAGCGTCGGTGGACAGCGCGCCCGACCCCTCGACGTCGGACTCAGCGCTGCGCGAGCGGCCCGCCTTCCGCACCGACGGCGGACGGGTGGTGCGGGGCGGCGGCGGCATCGTTCCCGATCTGGTGGTGCGGCCGGACACGCTCTCCACCGCCGAGCGCGAGTTCGGGCGCTCGCTCGGCTCCAAGGTGCCGGCGTACCGCGACGCGATCACGGCATACGCCCTCGAGCTCAAGCGCACGAAGGGGGTGACGGCGGAGACGTTCCGCGTCACGCCGGAGATGCGGCAGGAGATCCATCAGCGACTGCGTGCCAAGGGCGTGGACATCTCGCCCGCCGTGTTCGAGGGGGCACACGCGCTGGTCGACGAGCAGCTCGGCTACGAGGTTGCCCGGTACCTCTTCGGGCGCCCCGCGGAGTTCCGGCGCCGCTCGCTCGACGACGACCAGCTGCAGACCGCCTTCGGGCTGCTCCGCAAGGCCCAGACGCCGCGCGAGCTGATGGGCGTGGCGATGAGCAGCGCCGGGCCGGCCAACCGCAGCAACTGACCGCCGTCCCGTCAATCGCGATCCTCGGCCCCGGTCGGATGGGGCAGGGGATCGCGATTGCATTGGTGGCGGCCGGGCACCCGGTGCGCGTCCTGGCGCGCTCCCCGCGGCCGCTGGCGCCCCCGCTCACGCTTTACCCCGGTCCATGGGCGGAAGCGACCCGGGATGTCGCCATCATCGTCGTCGCCACACCCGACGACGCCATCGAGGCGGCGGCCCAGTCGCTGCTCGATCACGGCGCCGTCCGAGCCACCCACGCGGTACTTCATCTCTCGGGACTGCGCGACCGCCGCGCGCTCGCGCGGCTGGACCAGACCGGCGCGGCCATCGGCTCGTTTCACCCGCTGCAAACGGTGGTGGACCCGCGCACGGCCCCGGAGCATCTCAAAGGGGCCTGGGCAGGCATCGAGGGTGACGCGCGGGCCCTCGAGGCCGGGGAACACCTGGCCGAATGGCTGGGGCTGCGACCGGTGCGCCTCGAGGCGGCGTCGAAGCCGCTGTACCATGCGGCCGCGGTGCTGGTTGCCAACTACACCGTTTCCCTCGCAGGGGTCGCTGAACGGCTGGCCCGACTCGCGGGAGTTCCCCGGGACCTGGCCGGACGGATCTACCTGCCGCTGCTTGCGGGAGCCGCCGAGAATCTCCGCTCGACGACCACAGCGGCAGCACTTACCGGTCCGCTCCGCCGGGGTGACCTCGAGACGGTACGCCGCCACCTGGACTCGCTGCCCGCCGACGTCGTCCCGTTGTACCGTCTGCTCGGCCTCGAGGCCCTCGCACTCGCCCGCGCGGAGGGGCTGGACCCTGCAACCGCTGACGCGTTGCAGGCCCTCCTGGCGGGCTCGCCCTAAGCGCGGTGCGGCGCCTGGTCGGCGCGCATCCGCTCGACCTCGAGCTCCACCAGGCCCCCTGGCGCGGTACCGCTCGCCGTTCGGGTGCCGGCGGAAAGCCGGACCGGAGGGCTCAGGTCCGTATACTCGAGAGAGCACGACGTGAGGGGGCTCATCCGCCTCGAGGACGAGGCTCTGGTCGTCGAGTGGTCGGGCAGCACCAAGGTAAGCGATGTGAGCGGCTTCGCCGCCGACGTACGGGTTGAGCCGTTTCCAGCTGCTGCCGTGCCATCCCGCTCGCCGCAGTGTCGTCCATCCTCCGGCGCGGGTGGTCCTGGCAACCCCGGATCGAGCTGCGGGTGACGGAACTCCGCGTGTTGGAGGGCGTCCCAGGCGTCGCCGGATCTCTGCTCACGCTCGCCATCCCGCACACCGATCTCGACCCGGCGGGCCGGCTCGTGATCGCTGCCGGCGCTATCGTCAGGGCGCTCCCCGTGCCGGGGAGGCGCGATCGCGGATCGCTTGCCAGCGGGACCAGCACGATGCACTATCGAGGCACTCCATGAACCGACGCCGCTTCTCCCGGATGCTGGCCGCGCTGGCCGGTGGAACCGCATTCCAGCCCTCGCGGGCACACGCCGCCGAGCCGGAGCCCGATCCCTGCACGCTTCCCGAGGCCATCCGGTCACTTCGGCCGCTCACAGGCGGCGTGGTGCCGATCGCCGACACGGAGCGCCGGACACGCATTGATCGGGCTCGCCAGCTCATGGCCGAGCAGGGGTTGGACGCACTCGTGCTCGAGCCCGGGTCCGGGATGCATTACTTCACCGGTGTGGACTGGAATCTGTCGGAACGGCCGTTCATCGCGGTGCTTCCGGCCAAGGGCGACGTGGCGTTCGTCTGTCCCGGCTTCGAGGAGGCGAGGGCGCGGGAGCTCATCCGTCTCACCGACGACGTGCGCATCTGGCAGGAAGACGAGTCGCCCTTCCGGGTCATCGCCGGCATCCTGCGCGATCGAGGAGTCACGGCGGGCCGGGTCGGCATCGAAGAGCGGCTGCGATTCTTCATCGCGGACGCGCTTCGGGCCGAGAGCCCGCACGCGTACGTGAGCGCGGACGGGGTCACCACGGGCTGCCGGATGGTCAAGTCCGCCGCGGAGCTCGCGCTCCTGCAGCGCGCGAATGACGTGACCACGGCGGCGTTCCGGGCGGCGTTTCAGACGGTCGAGGAGGGAATGACCCAGAACGAGCTGGAACGCCGCATGACCTCCGCACTCCAGCGCGCCGGGGGGCAGGATCCCTGGGCTCTCGTCGGCTTCGGCGAGTACTCCGCGTTTCCCCACGGCAGCGTGCAGCCGCAGAGACTCAAGCGCGGCGACATCGTGCTCATGGACGCCGGGTGTGCCGTGGAGCATTACCAGGCGGATGTCACCCGGACCACGGTCTTCGGACGGCCAACCCGCCGGCAGGCGGAGGTATGGAACCTCGAGCGGCGGGCGCAGGATGCCGCGTTCCGCGCTGCGCGGGTGGGTGCGACGTGCGCATCGGTGGACGCGGCCGCGCGAAAGGTGATCACCGACGCCGGATTCGGGCCGGACTACCGGGTACCGGGGCTGCCGCATCGGACCGGCCACGGCATCGGCCTCGACGTGCACGAGGCACCGAACTTCGTTCGAGGGAATGAGGCGCGGCTCGCTCCGGGCATGTGTTTCAGCGACGAGCCAACGATCGTGATCTACGGTGAGTTCGGCATCCGGCTGGAGGACTGCCTGTACCTGACCGATGCCGGGCCTCGCTTCTTCACCGAGCAGAGCCCCGCGATAGACCGTCCCTTTCCGTAGCCGCGTCGGGGCGGGGACCCGCTATGGCGCCGGGCGTGGGTTGCCGCCGTCTGTCACGAACCGCACCGACCCATCGGGCAGCCGCCGCCAGACGGTAAGGTACTTGGAGTGGACGGTGGCGCCGCCGGGCGGCGCGATGGTGGCCTCTCCTACGGTCCAGCCGAGATCCTGACTGGCGGCCGCGCCAGCCGCCACCGGATGCCAACCCCAGGCCTCCGGACCGGCCACCAACGCGCCGATGGCGTCAGAGCCCCGCACCAGCAATCCCGACCCGTTCACCATCACCGCCCCCGGCGCCGCCCAGCGGGCAAAAGCCGCCGCCGCGCCGCTGTCCCCCGCGAGCTTCGCGAATGCCAGGTCCGCGCTGACGAAGGGGGCAACCGGCCCAGCCGCGGCGAGCGGCGTGCGGCGGAGCGGCATGCCGGGCGGCACAACAGCGCCGGCCGCCGGGGGGGCGCCGGCCAGGAGTGCCGCAGCAAGCCGCCAACGCCCGTCGTCCCGCTGCCAGGCGTGGATGTAGCGGCCGACCCGTGGAGCTGCAGGCTCGCTCCGCGATGTCAGTACGGCGACCCCCCAGGTAATGGCGAGCGTCGAGTCGCCCGAGAGCTCGAAGCCCAGGGGCTGCCAGGTGAGCCGAAGTGAATTGAGTGCCGGCTGGGCGGCCAGCAAGCGGCGGGCATCGGGCCCCGGCGCGACCGGCGCGCCGGGCCAGAGGATCACGGCATCGGCCCTGAGCACCTGGAGCAGTGCACGACCGAGTCCCCTGCGATCGCTCTCCTGGCCCAGTGCCCGGTCTGCCGCGAGCAGGGTGCCGGAGGCATCCTGCGCGAGGGCCGTCTCCTGCCACGGCACGATGAAGGCGACCGCGAGAGCGGTCGCCCGGACCAGCCTGCCTGGCATGTGCGCCTCGTGGCGGTAAGGGTCAGCCCTGCTCGATCACCTTCACGCCCGACGGGACCTGGAAGCGAAAGGTGTCATCGCCGACCCGCACGTTGGCCCGCAGGTTCCGGAGCGTAAGGGTGCGCTGCTGGCCGGACGTTTCCTCGATCTCGATGCGCCGGGGCAGCCCGTCGCTGCGGTCGAGCCAAACGACGGCCTTGGTGAACGGCATGTCGGGCACGGTCGGGACCATCTCGACCACACTCACCGCGCGGCCCTCGAGCCGATCGTTCCGGACGAAGGTCGACTCATAACGTTCGTGGGGCCGGTCGAGCAGCCAGGCGATGAGATTGTACCCGTACACGGGTCCGCCGCTGGGCAGCGGCATCCGAATGACCTGACCGGGTGTGGTGCTGGGTGTATATACCCAGACATACTCTCCGTCCAGAACGACTGCCTCTCCATCCGGCTCGCTGAAGCGCATGGCGAGCTTGGCCTGCCCGGACTGGGTCAGGACGCCCTTGCTCGCCTGGTCTCCGATCATCGGGTTCTGAATGAGTTGATCGAAGTCGGCCCGGAGGGACTGCAGGCCGCGATAGGCCGCGGAGGCGCGGGACACCAGCGCGCGGGCATCCTGCTGCGCGGGCAGGGCGGTTGGCGCCGCGCCGCCGGCCAGCAGCAGCAGGGCGACTGCGCCGCCCCGGAGCAGGTATATGGATGCGTCCCTCATCGGCTCATCCCGATAGGCTCCGCGACCCGGCGCCCGATCGCTTCCGCGATCGCTCGTGCCTCCCGCATCAGCTCGGCGAACTGTGCGGGATACAGGCTCTGGGCGCCGTCGGAGAGAGCCCGGTCCGGATTCGGGTGGACTTCAATCAAGAGCCCGTCGGCGCCGGCCGCGACGGCGGCGCGCGCCATCGGCGTGACCATGTCCCGGTGGCCGGTGCCGTGGCTCGGGTCAGCGACGATCGGGAGGTGGGACAGGCCGTGAACGACCGCGACGGCCGCCAGGTCGAACAGATTGCGGGTCGCTGGGTCGAAGCTTCGCACGCCTCGCTCGCAGAGAATCACGTTGGGGTTGCCCTCCGCGAGGATGTACTCCGCCGACAGCAGCAGTTCCTGGATCGTGGCAGCGAGTCCGCGTTTGAGGAGCACGGGCTTGCCGCAGCGTCCGGCGCGCTTGAGCAGCGAATAGTTCTGCATGTTCCGCGCACCGAGCTGCACAATATCCGCGACCTCGGCGACGGCGTCGAGCGCCTCGGGATCCATCGCCTCGGTGACGATGAGCAGCCCGGTCTCGTCGCGCGCCTTGGCCAGCAGCGCGAGGCCGGGAAGGCCGAGTCCCTGGAACGAGTAGGGCGAGCTGCGCGGCTTGAAGGCTCCGCCCCGGAGGACGGTCGCGCCCGCGTCGCGCACCGCGCGTGCGGCATCGAGAATCTGGCGCTCGTTCTCGACCGAGCAGGGGCCGGCCATGACCACCACCTCATCGCTGCCGATGGTGACCCCGCCGGGGAGCTGCACGACCGTGGACTGGGCGCGCCACTCGCGCGACACCTGTTTGTACGGCCGGGTGACCGGGATGCACTCCTGCACACCACCAAGGCCGGCGAGTCGGGAGTGGTCTACGCGCCCGTCGTTGCCGACCACGCCGACTGTGGTCCGCTGGCGGCCGGGCATGACCCGGGCCTCGTAGCCCATCTCTTCGATGACGGCAGCCACCTGCCGGATATCAGCCTCGGTGGCGCTGGGGTGCATCACGATGAGCATAGGCCTCGGCTATCGGCTAACGGTCGTCGGTCATCGGTCACCAGCAGCCCAGAAGCACGTGCCATGCCACCGGGGGCGCCTCGCCGACCGATGACCGATGACCGATGGCCACTGCGTCATGCATGCTGCAGCTCACCCAGTCGAACACCCACGATTGTGGAGACGCCGGGCTCCTGCATGGTGACGCCGAACACGGCGTCGGCCGCCTGCATCGTTCGAGGGTTGTGAGTGATCACGATGAACTGGGTGGTCGGCTTGAATTCCTCCAGCAGCCGGGTGAACCGGCCGACGTTGGAATCGTCCAGCGGAGCGTCCACCTCGTCCATCAAACAGAACGGGCTGGGCTTGGTGAGGTACAGCCCGAAAAGCAGGGAGGTCGCCACCAGGGTTCGCTCGCCCTGCGACAGAAGCCGCACGTGCTGGATCCGCTTGCCCCGGGGCGCAGCCAGGATCTCGATCTCCGACTCGAGCGGGTCGTCCTCGTTCGACAGGCGGAGGTCGCATTCGCCGCCCCCGAAGAGTGTCTGGAACACTCGGTGGAAATTGACCTTCACCGCCTCGAAGGTCTCGACGAACATCTGCCGGGCGGTGCCGTCGATCTCGCGGATGGCTTGGATGAGCACCTGCCGGGCGCCGACCAGATCGTCCCGCTGGGAGGTGAGGAATTCGTAACGCTTCACCTCGTCCGCATGCTCCTCCACGGCCAGCGGGTTGACCGGTCCGATCGCCTCGAGCGCCTGGGTGATCCGAGCCGACTCGGCCTCCAGGGTCTCGAGGTCGAGAGCGAGCTCGACGGCCTCGTCCAGCAACACGTCGAACGGCTTGCGCCATTCGGTTTCGACCCGCTCCACAATGCTTCGGCGCAGCCCGGCCGACTCCGTGAGTTGGAGCTGCAGTGTGTGACTCTCCTCGCCATGCGCGTCAAGCAGCGCGCGCACGTCCACCAGCTCGCGCTCCACAGCGTGCAGTGCGGCATCGGAGGTCCGGAGGGCGAGCTCCGCGTCGGCGTCCGCGGCCTCGAGCTCGAGCAGCGCGGCGCCCCGCTCGGATCGGACCTCCTGCCACTGCGCCTGGCGGGCGTCGAGCCCCGAGAGGTCAGCCTCGAGCTGCCCGATCTCGGCGGTCAGCGACCGTACGGCGTCCTCAGCCATCTGCTGGGTGGCGAGCGCGCGGTCGAGCCGTTCGCCGGCACCGCGGAGGGCTGCCGACACGTGCGCTTCCCGGACCTGCCACTGCGCGCGCTGCTCGCGGATGACCTCCTGGGCCGCTTCCATCGCGGCGAGATCGGCGCGCGCGGCGCCGAGCTGTTCGTCGAGACGGGCGCGCCCCACGTCTCCCTCCACCAGCGCGGCGTCTACCTCAACCAGGCGCTGTTCGGAGTGCCGCAGGCGTTCCCGGAGCCGGGAGAGCTGCGCGTCGGCGTCGGAGAGCTCCCGCCCGAGATTGGTGACGAACCGGACCGCGTCCTCGCGGGCGGCGCCGCTTTGGCGTTCAGCCTCGCGCGCTCGATCGGCGTCGCCCTGGGTCGTGGCGAGCGCCTGCTCGCGCTGCGACAGCCGGCCCAACGCATCGCTCAGCCCCGCCTGCGCAGCACCGAGCGCGATGCTGGAGTGTTCCGCCTCGTTGGCGAGGGTGACGAGCTCGGCGCGACGGCGGAGCGGGCCCGACGGTGCGGCAGCGCCGCCGAGGAAAATGGCCCCGCTGGCGCGGCGAAGGACGTGTCCCGCGGTGTCGAGGACCTGGGAGCCGGCGAGCGCGGCGCGCAGCCACCCTGCCGCGGCTCCTTCGGCGCGGAAGCGAAGGTCCACCGGCGAATCGTCGGAGAATGCGGCCGGCCCCGGATCGACCGGGAGCAGTACCAGCGCGCCCGGCTGGGTGTCGGCATGCCAGGCGCGCACCGCGTCCACGGTGGCAAGGTCGCGCACCAGGACGGCATGGGTCCACTCACCCAGCAGGCGTTCGGCCAGCTCGGCGTGCTCGCGTGGGGCGCTGACGAAATCACTCAGTGGTCCCAGGACGCCGCCGTCGAAGCGGTCCCGCGCATCCAGGAGGGCCGCGGCGCCGGGCGCGAGGCCCACGCGCTCGCGCTCGAGCTCTTCCAGCGCCTCCCGGCGCGCGGAGATCTGAGCCAGTGCCTCCTCGGCCTGCCGGCGTTCGGCCCGGAGCGTGGCCTCGCGCTCGCGCGCTTCGGCGACCAGGTGACGGGCATGTTCTGCCTCCGCGGCCACCCGGGCGGCCTCGTGGCTCCGGAAGGCGGCCTGCTCGACCGATGCATCGCGGCGACGCTCCGCGTTACGGAGCTCGGCGTGGAGACCGGCGCAGTGGGCTTCGGCCTGGCCGACCCGCTCGCGGAGCGACGCGAGCTCTCCTTCGAGCGCGGTCCGCTCGCCTTCGAGCGACCGGAGCACTTGCGCCTTGGTCTGGAGCTCCTGCTCCAGCTGGCGCACGAAGCCGCGCCGATCGAGCAGCCGCTGGCGGCTGACCTCCTCGTCGGCCGTGCGGGCGGCAACCTCGGCGAGGATCCGGGCATGCTCGTCCGACGACGCCGCTTTCTCGGTGGCGGCGGCGTGGCGCTCGGCGACCGCTTCGCCGGCGCGCTGATCCATCAGCGCCCGCTCCTCGGCGGCACGCGCGCGGCGGGACCCTGCGTTGGCGATTCGCTCGGCGGCGAGCGCCATGTCACCCTCCAGCCGCCCCACTTCCATCCGCACCTCGCCGAGGCGGCGGGCGATCTCGTTCCGCTGATGCTCGGCCGCGGCGCGCGCCCGCGCCGCCTCGTCCCGGCGGACATCGGTCACCTGAAGCCGGTCGCGCTCGGCGGGAAGCACGCTCTGCAGGTCGCGGAAGCGCTCCTCCATGCCGGCGGACTCCTCCGCCAGGCGATCGAGATGGCGCCGGGCAAGCGTGAGCTGGACGGCGTACTTCTCCTCGGTGAGCTTGCCGTGCCGCTCCGTCTTACCCTTCTGTCGGGCGAGGCTCCGGATCTGGGACTGTACCTCGGCGATCAGATCCTCCACCCGCTGGAGATCGGCCGCCGTCTCCTCGAGGCGCCGCTCGGTCGAGTGCTTCCGGTCGCGGTACAGCCCGATGCCGGCCGCCTCCTCGAAAAGGGAACGCCGCTCGTCGGCCCGGTCCGAGAGCAGCGCCTTGATCATGTCGGTCTCGATCACGACGCCGGCATCGCTGCCGAGGCCGGTGCCCCGCAGGAGGTCCTGGATATCGCGGAGTCGCACCGGCGACCCGTTGAGCAGATAGTCGCTCTGGCCGGAGCGGGAAAGCCGCCGTGCGATCACTACTTCCCGGTACGCGATCGGAAGGTCGCCGTCGCTGTTGTCCAGGTAGAGCGCGACTTCGGTGACGTTCACCGGCCGCCGGGTGGCGGAGCCCTGAAAGATCACGTCCTCCATCTTGCCACCGCGGAGCAGGCGAGCGGACTGCTCGCCCAGTACCCAGCGCACCGCGTCGGAGACGTTGGATTTGCCGCATCCATTGGGGCCCACCACGGCGGTCACGCCCTGCTCGAACGTGAGCGACACGGTGTCGGCGAACGACTTGAACCCGGAGAGCTCCAGCCTGGTCAGCTTCATTGCTGCTCCTCGGTCGAGATGACGAATGACGGCATGCCCAGCGTGCGGCCGGTGGCCTCGGCCTGCTCGCGGGTGGCATAGGGCCCGATCACCACGCGGTACGCCTCCTCGCCCCGCTTGGGGGCCAGCACCGAGGCCGGGAGCCCGGCGCCTTTGAGCTTCGCGGTCAGCTCGTCCGCCCATTCGGGATTCCGGGAGCTGCTCACCTGCAGATACACGGTGGCTCCCGGTGCCGCGGAATCGGCGGCGGCGGAGTCGGCGCCTTGCGGCGCGCCTTCCTCACCGGCCGGAAGCCAGGCCAGCGGCAGCCAGACGTCGTCGGCGCCGCCGTCCACCTCACCGGTGACGGGGAAACCCTTCTCGCCGAGGTCGAGGGCGCGCACGTCGCCGCCGGCACGGATCAGGAGCGTGCGCTCGCCGGCTACGGCGGGAAGGTCACCGCTCCAGCGCGTGAGGACCGTACCGACGAACCGGTCGGTTGACAGATCCACCACCCAGACCGAATCGCCCTTCGCGGGGCGCGCCAGCAGCCATTGTCCGTAGAAATGCATGCGGAGCTCCCGCGCCGCGCCCGGCAAATCGATGGTCTCGAGCGTTTCGCCGCTCAGGCGGTCGAGCACCCGGATGTCGCCCTCGCGGGCCACGTAGAGCCGGTGGCCGGATGGCGAGAAGGCGACCGCGCGCGCGGTTCCGGAGACGTCGAGAGAGCGGACCGGCGACTGCGCCTGCGGCTCGTACAGGACGACGGCGCTATCGGCTGCGATGGCGACGAGGTCGCCGAGGTAGGTGGCTGCCGCATCGCCCGCGGGCAGCCGCGTGGCGGCGCGGGCCTGATCGGCGCTCAATAACACGGCCTCGCCTTTGCCGCCGGCCGGGAGGACGACGAGTCCGCCGCTCTGGGTCCCGAACAGGTTCGAGGTTCCGCCGGCCAGCTTGGGGCGGAACCGGACCGGGGCACGCCGGACGAACTGGGTGATCGCGGACGCGGAATCCACCGCGTAGAGCGCTCCATCCGGACCGAGCACGGCCCGCTTCACCTGTGGGAGGAAGGAACGGACGCGGCGCGACTCCAGGTCCAGTCCTACGAGGTTCTGCTTGTCGTCGAGTGCGTATACCAGCCGCTGCTCGAGGTCGGCCCCGACCACGCTGGCGAGCGCCGGGAGCTTGTCGGTCTGCCTCCATACCGACGGCTCGAGGGCGGGCAGGCGGTAGAGGCGCGCCGCCCCCTTGTCGCGGGGGAGGCGCAGCACGCTGGCCGGGCTGTGGGAACGCGGAGCATCGGGGAGCCGACCGCTCTCCGGAGTACCGCCGCACGCGGCGGCAGCCCACGCTCCCACGATGGCGAAGGCTATGTGGCGGAAGGACACGGCCCTAAAGATAGAACAGAGGCGGTACGGGCGGTACGGCCCTATCGCCTCTACCGCCGGTACCGCCTCTACCGCCGGTACCGCCTTGTCAGAACGCCGGCCCGAGCGAGAGGGTCCAGAGGTGGTTCACCCCCTCACGCCGGAGGGGCCGCGAGTAGTCCAGCCGGAGGATCAGGAAGCCGAACAGATTCGACCGGAGGGATGCGCCGTAAGTCATAAGAGGCTCGCGGACGTTGACCGGATCGTCGCCCTCCTCCCGCTGCCACTTGATGGTATTGCCGTCTTCCCAGGCGAGCCCGATGTCGAAGAACAATGCGGCCTCGATCGGCGGGATCGCCGAGGGGAGGTTCCGGAACACCATGGGCGTCAGCAGCGGAAAGCGCAGCTCGGCGGTTCCGACCGCGATGCGGGTGCCGACCAGCCGGTCGAGCGCGGCGCATCCGGTCTGGGTGCCCGCGTCGTTCGCCAGCAGGCACTCGTTGCGGCGGTACGACCCCGAGGTGTTGCCGCGAATGAGCTCCGGGATGCCCGCGAACACGCGGAACTCGCGCTCGTCCCGCCCGATCCGGCCGAGGAACAGGCCGCGGGTTGCGAAGGTTACCGGCCCGGCGATCTTGTCGTAGCGCCGGTAATCACCCAGCAGCTCGGTGAACCTCCACGCGCCGATGTTCTGCCCCACGCTCAGGCGATAGCGCCGTCCCGCGAACGGCCCGGTGTAGCCGAACAGCGAGTTGTCGAAAACCAGTGCGGCGCTGGGCTGGAAGTAGGCCTTCGAATCGATGTCGAACTGCTGCACCGTGATATCGCGGAAGATGTTGATCGGCTCCACGATCCGATACACGTCCTCGCTCACGTTGGTGCCGCGCAGCCCGAGCTCCAACCGCTGGAACCGGCTGAACGGATAGCTCGCCTGCGCGAACACCGAGCGAAACACGAGCCGGCGGATGTCGGTGATCAGACTGACCTCGCCCGGAACAGGCACGTCGCCAACGTAGGCGCTCAGGTCGGTGTAGAAATACGGCTCCTGCTGGACCCCGACAGCCCAGTTGAGTCGTCGCGAGAGGTTGGAATACGCGGCGAGGACCTGCGCCTCGGTGATCCGCCCATTGACGAACCCCGCGAAGAGCAGATTGTGGTTGCCGAGCATGTCGCTCAGCTGCACCGCGCTGCCGCCATACAACCCCTGGCCGAAGTTGTCGCGCACATACCCGATCGTTGGTCGCGCGATGTAATCGGCCGAGAACCCGACCTTGTAGGGCTTGAGGGTGAATTCACCGGTGTCGGGCAGCGCGAAGCTCGCCGAATCGAGCAGCCGCGCAATGCTGACGGGCGCCACGAACTTGCTGGTGTCGGAGAGCCGCCCCAAGTCGGCGGAGGAACGGAAGCCCTGGGGTCCCCGATAGATCGAGCCCCCCTCGCCCACCTGGGGGCCGGCGGGGGCGGCGGCGGCCGTGTCGGTGGCGGCGGCATTGGCCCGGGCGATCGCCGTCACGCTGTCGGTGCGGACCGGCTCGTACGGCCCGCGCTTCAAGCTACGCGGGTTGGTCAGTGAATAGACGTCGTACTTGCCGCTCTCGTAGTACACGAAGGCCAGGCGATCGGCCTGGACGGCCCAGGAAAGGGCCGGTGAGAGCGGTGTGATGCCCTGGGCGCCGGTGAAGAAGTCGGTGATCTGGAAAACGTTCTTCGCGTCGAAATCATACAGGAAAATGTTGCTTACGCCGTTGCGATCGGACACGAAGGCGATCGAGCGACCGTCG
>Ga0247829_10000258_pt1 | contig 18404 bp, 15 predicted proteins | sample 12C_Control_Day4_FD_207765 | JGI IMG/M metagenome (GOLD analysis project Ga0247829, IMG submission 207765) | Soil microbial communities from agricultural site in Penn Yan, New York, United States - 12C_Control_Day4 | ecosystem: Environmental > Terrestrial > Soil > Agricultural land | place... | reverse complement strand
CGCGGCGACAACCCGTGCCGCGCCGAGGAGCTTCGCCGTCTGCACGGCCACGAGGCCGACCGACCCGGTGGCGCCGAGCACCAGCACGTTCTCGCCTCCCTCGAGCGGCGCCCGCCAGGCGAACGGAAGCCAGCCGGCGAGGCCCGCGATCCCGAGACCGGCTGCGACGGCGGGATCTGCACCCTCCGGGACGTCGATCGCGAGCGCATCGCCGATCGATGCGCGCTCGGCCATGCCGCCGGCTCGCGCCCGGCCGAGTCCCCCGCCGAACACCCAGACGACGCGGCCTTCGGCCGTTCGTCCCACGACCTCGCAGCCCGGGACGTAGGGCAGCTCCGGATGCCCGGTGGCGAGGATGCCGCGCGAGACGGCGAGGTCGATCGGGTTGAGCGGCGCCGCGAGCACGTCGACGACGTCGTCGCCGTCCGGGGCCTGCGCCTCGCCCGGCTCGGGCAGCCCGCCGGCCTGCCGGATGAGTGCTGCCCTCACGTGGTCGAGCCTAACGACTCGGAGGGGGAGTACGCGGCTCCCCCTCCAGTCGTCTCCCCCCGGACTGCGCGCTGCCTAGTCGCAGGTCACCCGCGGGTTCCACGGGCTGAAGATCCCGAGCGGGTCGCTCGGGTTCGGCTTCCAGGCCCACACGTGAAGCGTCCAGACGTTGACGTCGGGACTGCCGTAGCGCCCGAGATTCGTCCAGGCGAAGGCCTGGCCGTAGAGCGTCGGCTGCGGGCCTCCGGCGACGACGTACTCGACGCCGGTCAGCTTGCGGCTGCCGTCGCTCCGCTTCTCGTAGAGGAGGACCTCCGGCTCCGTCGGCACGAGCGTGCCGTCGAGGCGGTCCTGCAGGAGCAGATGGATACCCATCGCGCCTGCTCCGCCGGCGTCCGCGATGCACGTGCCGCCGCCGTACGCGGCCGTCTGCGGGAGCTCGACCGCGTCGTGGGTGGCCAGCGCGACGTCGATGTCGTGGTACTTCGCGGTCGCGTCACGGAGCTCCGCGAGTGACGACTGTCCGCCACCCGCCGCGGCGAAGCCGGCGATCGCGAGCACCGGCACAACGGCCACGATCGCGCCAAGCAGAAGCTTTCTGCGCATGACTCCCTCCTTCTCAGACGGCCGCCGGGACCGGGTCGGGCCGGACGATCACCGTGTCGGCGACCTTCACGATCTCGTCGACCGGCAGGTCGGCCTTGCTCGCATGCGCCCGGATCGCCTCCGGGCTCGATGCCTGGTAGATGCAGACCGTTCCGACCGTCCCGTCGGGCTCTGCGGTGACGTAGCTGCGGATCCAGCGGATCTCGTCGGGCATCTTCTCGCCCTCGACGGTCGAGCGTGCTGCCGCCTCGCCGAGGTCGTCGGCCGTGCGCCAGCCGCCGCGGCGGAGGATTACGAACGTCTCCAACTCCTGCCTCCTGAATCGGATTCCATGACCCGATCGACGGTAGGACGGCCGGTGCCCTTGCGAATCGGCCGAATCACCTAGATTGCAGCGTCCCGTTACCGATCTTTTCGACGCATCGGCATTTGCCCGCGCGTCGCGGGACGCCGAACATGCGCGCATGAGCGACCTTCTCGAGCGTGAGGAGCTGCTCGCGGCGCTTGCCGCGTCCCTGGACGAGGGCGGCAGACTCGTGTTCGTCGGCGGCGAGGCGGGAATCGGCAAGACGACGCTCGTCGGTGCATTCGCGGAGCGGGTGGAGTGCCCGGTGCTCCATGGGACGTGCGAGAACCTCGCGACGCCGAGCCCGTTCGGTCCCTTCGTGGACATCGCGGCGACGACCAGTGGTGCCCTGAGGGCACTTCTCGAGGGAGGAGCGGACCCACGGGCGGTGGCGCGCGCGCTCCTCGACGAGCTCGCACGTCCCGCGCTCGTCGTCCTCGAGGACGTCCACTGGGCGGACGAGGCGACGCTGGATGCGTTGCGCGTCCTCGGCCGCCGGATCGGCCAGACGCGCGGGCTGGTCGTCGCGACCTACCGCGATGACGAGGTCGATGGAGACCATCCCCTACGCGTCGTCCTGGGTCATCTCGCGTCCGCGCCGGGCGTGTCGCGCCTGACGGTGCCGCGCCTCTCGATCGACGCGGTGCGCGAGCTCGCGGGGTCGAGCCGCGCCGACGGCGACGCGATTCACGCACGCACCGGCGGGAACCCCTTCTACGTGACCGAGGTCCTTGCGGTCGGGTCCGACGTCCTGCCGGAGACGGTCCGTGACGCCGTGCTCGCGCGTGTGACGCCGCTGGGCGCGGACGCGCGCCCGCTCCTCGACCTGGTGGCGCTGGTTCCCGGTGGTGCGGAGCTCTGGCTGCTCGAGAGCGTGGCGCCCGAGACGATGGTGCAGCTCGACGCGTGCCTCGCGGCCGGTGTGCTCCGCGAAGACGCCCTCACGATCGGCTTCCGTCACGAGGTCGCACGGCTCGTACTCGAAGACTCGGTGCCGGTGTCGCGCCGCAGGCGCCTCCATGCCGCGCTCCTCGACAGTCTCCGCTCGGGCGGGGCGCAGAGGTCGCGCGCCTCGCGACTCGCCCATCACGCCGAGCACGCGGGCGACGCCGCCGCGGTCCTCGAGCACGCCCCGGCGGCCGCCCGCGAGGCGTCTGCGGCGAACGCGCACCGCGAGGCGGGGCAGCAGTACGCGCGTGCGATCCGGTTCGTCGGGGATCAGGACCCGCGCGCTCGAGCGGAGCTCCTCGGTGCCTACGCACTCGAGCAGCAGTTGACGGGGCTCTCGGTGGAGGCGGCGGAGGCGTGGCGCGAGGCAGCCGAGCTGTACCGCTCCCTGGGCGACCGGATCGGAGAGGGGCACTCTCTCGCATGGCTGACGCGGGCCTGTGTGCCGATCGGACGGAACGCCGAAGCCGAGGAGGCAAGCCGGGCGGCGATCGAGACCCTCGAATCGGTGGCGCCGAGCCCCGAGCTTGCGCGGGCGTACGCGGCGCAGGCCTATATGCGGATGCTCAATCGGGACAACGCCGACGGCGTCGCGTGGGGGAAGCGTGGCGCGGAGCTCGCCCAGCAGTTCGACGATCTCGACACGCTCGCGTACGCGCTCAACATGATCGGCACCTCGTACGTGATGGCCGGCGAGATCGACACGGGCGTCGACCATCTCCTCGAAAGCCTGAGGGTCGCCCGCGAGAACGACCTCTGGCTCTGGATCGGCCCCGCATTGAGCATGCTCGGGACGGGCCTCGGCGAGATGTACGAGCTCTCGCTGTCCGAGCGCTACCTGAGGGAGCACCTCGCATGGACCGAGGAGCAGGATCTGTGGCCGTGGTACTCGCGCGCCTGGCTCTCGCTCGTCGAGGTGTACTCCGGGCGCTGGGACGAGGCGACGGCAGCGGCGACGGACGTGCTCTCGAAGGGACACGACTCGATCAGCCGGATCAGCGCGCTCATCGCACTCGGGCGCATCCGCGTGCGCCGTGGCGATCCGGGCGCGATGGACGTGCTCGACGAGGCCCTGGCGCTCTCGCGCCCCGGGGGACACCTGCAACGGCTCGGACACGTCCACGCCGCCCGGGCGGAGGCGATGTGGCTCATCGGCGACGCCGAGCGGACCGCCGACGAGGCGAGTGCCGCCTACGACCTGGCGCTCGAGAAGCGCCACCTCTGGTTCGCGGGTGAGCTCGCGTACTGGCAGCACCGCGCAGGAGCGCTCGACCGCTGGCCCGACTGGGTGGCGGAGCCGTGGCGGCTGCAGCTCGCCGGGTCGTTCGAGGCGGCGGCCGACGCGTGGCGGGAGCGCGGCTGTCCCTACGAGGCGGCGCGGGCGCTCGCGCAGCTCGACGAGGAGCAGCCGCTTCGGACGGCGCTCGCCCAGCTCGAGCAGCTTGGCGCAGGCCCGCTCGTCCGCCTCGTTCGCGCCCGCCTGCGAGCGCTCGGCGTGTCGCTCCCACGCGGTCCGCGCTCGACCACGAGGGCGAACCCTGCCGAGCTGACGACGCGCGAGCTGGACGTCCTTCGTCTCGTCTCCGCGGGGAAGCGGAACGCCGAGATCGCAGAGGAGCTCGTCGTCTCGCGGCGCACCGTCGACCACCACGTCTCGGCGATTCTCCGCAAGCTCGGGGTGCGCAGCCGAGCGGAGGCCACGCTCGCCGCGCGCGAGCGAGGGCTTCTCGACCCCGCGTGACTGAGATCGGTCGTCTACACGCCGGCGAGCAGTCCCAGGCGTCGCGCGGTGGCGACCGCCTCGCCGCGCGAGCCCGCCTCCAGCTTCCGCAGGATCGCGGAGACGTGGTGGTCGACGGTGCGCCGCGAGACGAAGAGGCGCTCGGCTATCTCGGCATTGCGAAGGCCCTCGGCGACCAGCGCCAGGACGTCGAGCTGGCGGGTCGTCAGCTCGGCTTCGTTGGCCCGCGTCGTCGTGCGCGGCCCTCGCGGGAGGTCCCGGACGCCCAACTCGCGGAGCTCCCGCGCCACGATCGCGGCGAGCGGGCCGGCGCCGAGGCGACGGCACTCGGCGTGCGCAGCTCGCAGTGCCTCGACGTCGCGGGTCCGCCACAGCGCGATCGCCGTCTCGTAGGGGGAGCTCTGCCTCGTCCACTCGTCTGCCGCCTCCCGCCATCCGCCGGAGAGCGCAAGCGCATACGGCCCCGATCCACCCTCGGGCACGCCGACGTGGAGGCCGGCGAGCCGTCTCCAGAAGTGGAGCCGCGCGAGAGCGTCCGGGTCGCGCAGCGCGACGGGTCCGGAGATCAACGCTGCGGTCGCGCGGTCGACGTCTGCATCCGCGCGCTCGAGCCACGCGACCTCGGCACGGGCAGCCGCGAGATCCGCGTGGGCGGACTCTTCCTCCTGGGGGACGCCGACCGCGGCAGCATCTGCGAGCGCATCTCGGGCTCCCGGATCGCCTCGCCGCGCGCGCACGAGCGCGAGGACGCACAGCGCCTCGTGGTGCGTCCAGGGCGACTCTCGCGGGTCGTCGATCACCGCGCGGGCATGCCCGACCGCGTCGTCCCAGCGGCCGCGATCGAGGGCCCAGCGGGCTGCGACCGCCTGGACGTTGATGCGCCACAGGTCCTGCGTGTGCTCGGTGCAGTACTCGATCGCGTCGTCGATCGCCCGCTCGACGAGGTCGTGGCGGTTCCACGGCATGGGGCGGAGCACGAGGGCGTTCATGCCGCGTGCGGCGACCTCGTGCTCGCCGTCCCGCCGCGCGATCTGGACGGCCTCCTCGATCAGCCGCAGGCCGTGCTCGAGGTCGCTGCGCGCCGTAGCGCTGCCGATCGTGACGCGCGCATGGCCGGCGACGAGCTCGTCGCCGAAGCGCGCGCCAACCTCGAGCGCACGGCGGGCGTGATCGAAGCACCCGTCGGCGTCCCCGCGGTAGAGGGCCTGAAGGGCCTGCGTGTGAAAGACGTACGCGTGCTCACGTTGATCGGGACGGTCCGCAGCGAGTCGTGACGCGCGGTCGACGGTCTGGTCCGCCTCGCCGTTGTAGCCGCGGCACCAGAGGTAGTCGGTGAGCTCGGTCAGGGCTCGCGCTTCCTCGAGCGGGGCGCCCTCCGTCTGCCTGCACCGGATCGCCTCGCGAATGACCTCGATGGCCTCGGTCTGGTCGTCTGCGAGGTAGCACGCCCGGGAACGACCCTCGAGGAGGTCAGCTCGGGCTCCGGGGGCGAGGCCGCCGCCGAAGCGGAGGGCGCGCGCGTACTGGGCGGCAGCCTCGCGGTACGCGCCCGAACGCGCTGCCTGCTCGGCAGCCGCCGGTGCGAACCGAAGCACGGCCTCGCTGTCAGCCGCATGCTCGGCGTGATGCGCGATGCGTGCCAGGTCGGCGCCCGCACGAGGCGAGTCCGTCAGCGCCAGCAGCATCGAGCGGTGCAACGCAAGTCTCCGGGCAGGCGACAGCGACTCCTCCACGGCCGCGCGCGAGAGATCGTGTCTGAATGCGACGCCGTCGCCGTCCGTGTGGAGAACGCCGCTGGCGATGCACTCGTCGACGGCGTCGATCGCCTCGCCGCACACGGCGAGCAGGAGCGCCGCATCGAGCGCGGGTGGCGCGATCGCTGCCGCCTCGACAACGGCGGTCGCCCGTGGGCCGAGCTGCGCGACCCGCGCCAGCACGACGTCCCGGACCGAACCGGGAACCTCGTGCGTGCCGTGAGCGAGGACCTCTGCGACGTAGAACGGGTTGCCCGATGTCAGTCGCCAGACGGTGTCGACGTCCACATCGCTGCCCCCTGCGAGCTGTGCGACGCCGTCGCGGGAGAGGGGCCGGACCGCGAGCCGTTCGACCGAGGCCGCGGTCGCGAGATCGCCGAGCGCGATACGGAGCGGATGGGCGCGGCCGAGCTGGTCGTCGCGGTACGTGACGAGCGCGAGACACATCGTCGTGGCGTTCCTCCGGCCGAGCAGCCGGAGCACGTCCAACGTGCCCTCGTCGGCCCAGTGTGCGTCCTCGACGACGACGACGAGCGCCTGCCGTTCGTCGCAGAGCTCGAGCAGTCCGGCGGCGACGTCGTGCGCACCGCTCCACGGGTCGAGCACACCGTCGATCGCGCCTCGTGCGTGCTCGGCGATCTCCAGGAACGGTCCGAGCGGGCGCGGCGTCATCAGTGGATCACACCCACCCCAGAAGACCGCCGTCCCGCCCGGCAGCTCGTCGCAGAACCGGCGGACGAGCGACGTCTTGCCGACGCCAGCCTCACCGCCGACGAGGACGAAGCGGCCCCGGCCCGCCGCGGTCGCCGCGAAGGCCTCGTGGAGTTGCGCGAGCGCTGCCTCCCGCTCGAGAAGGACCTCCGTCGACGCTGACTCGATGATCGCCATCGCCTGATCCTGCCGCTATTCGCCCGCGCCGACAACCCACCGGGATGAGGCCCGGCCAAACGGCGATACCATCGGTCGCGAGCGAAGCGAAGGAGCGTGGAGATGGCAATCGTCGAGGCGAATCCCAATCTCGGGGCACAGATCGTCGAGGACGCGAAGGAGCACGTTCTCTACTCCTGGTCGGTGCAGAGCCAGATCAACCCGATCGCGGTCGCAGGCGCCGAGGGCCGTCACTTCTGGGACTACGACGGCAAGCGCTACCTCGACTTCGCCTCACAGCTCGTGAATGTCAACATCGGCCACCAGCACCCGAAGATCATCCAGGCGATCAAGGACCAGGCCGACCAGCTCTGCACGATCGGCCCGCCGATGGCCAACGAGTCGCGGTCGCGGCTCGGACGGATGCTTGCCGAGGTCACGCCCGGCGACCTCTCGGTCTCGTTCTTCACGAACGGCGGCGCGGAGGCGAACGAGAACGCCGTCAAGCTGGCGCGTCTCTACACCGGCCGCAACAAGATCGTCGCGCGGTACCGCTCCTACCACGGCGCGACCAACGGCGCCGTCACGCTCACCGGCGACCCGCGCCGCTGGGCGGTCGAGCCCGGGATGCCCGGCGTCGTCCGCATGCTCGACCCGTATACGTACCGCTGCCCGGCGGGCCACCCGGATCCGTGTCCCGTCTGCTCGGGCGCGCCGCACCTCGAGGAGATCCTCGAGTACGAGGGGCCGCAGACCGTCGCCGCCGTGATCCTCGAGACCGTCGTCGGGACGAACGGGATCATCGTGCCGCCCGACGGGTACCTGCAGGCGGTTCGCGAGGTGTGCGACCGGCACGGGATCCTCCTGATCCTCGACGAGGTCATGGCGGGCTTCGGGCGCACGGGGCGTTGGTTTGCGTGCGAGCACTGGGATGTCGTCCCGGACATCATCACGGTGGCGAAGGGCATCAACTCGGGCTACGTGCCGCTGGGCGCGATGATCGCCCGCGGCGAGATCGTCGACGCGATCCGCGACCGGTTCTTCCCGGGCGGTCTGACGTACGCGGGGCACCCGCTCGCTTGCGCCTCCGCGGTCGCGTCGATCGAGGCGTTCCAGGAGGAAGGCGTCGTCGAGAACGCCGCGGCAACGGGCGAGTGGCTCCGTGCCGCCCTAGGCGGGCTCGCGGCGCGGCATCCGTCGATCGGCGACGTCCGCGGGCTCGGCTGCTTCTTCGGTCTCGAGCTCGTCAAGAACCGGGAGACGAAGGAGATGCTCGTCCCGTTCAACGCGTCGGGCGAGGCCGCGGCGCCGGTCGCCCGGGTCGGGAAGGCGGCGCTCGAGCGCGGCCTGTACCTGATGACCCACTGGAACGTGATCATGGTCGTGCCGCCGTTGACGATCACGCGCGAGGAGGCCGAGGAGGGCGTCGCGGTCCTCGACGACGTGCTCGCGCTCGCGGACGAGCACTACGTGGGCTGACGGGGCGTCGCCGCGAGGAAGCGTGCGATCGCGCCCGCCGTCTCGTCGAGCGCGTCCCACAGCACCGTGTGCCCACCGGGGACGGTGACGACCTCGAGCAGGTCGCCGAGCGCCTCCCGGTGGTCGTCGAGGAGCTGGTCGTACGGGAGGTACGAGTCCGCCCCGAGCACGAGCAGCGTCGGGATACGGACAGCAGTGAAAGGAGGCGGTGTGGTCGCCATCTCCGCGTGCGCCGTGACGACGGCCGCCTGCGTGTAGCGGTAGCGCCATCCGTCGCCGTCCTCCGCGAGGTGGCCGCGGAGCTCCTCCTCGACCAGCGTGCGGGGTGCCCGGTGCAGTTGGCTCTCCTCGTAGCGGCGGTCGATCGCCTCCTCGAAGGACGCGTATCGCCGCTCAGGGCGTCCGTTCTCGGCGGCCCAGAGGGCGACGTGACCGGGCAGCAGGATCGCGGGGTCGAGGAGGACGAGGCGGTCGACCTCGTCGGCGTGCATCGCTGCGTGCTCGAACGCGAGACGGCCGCCGAACGAGTGGCCGAGCCAGGTCCGAGGGCCCTGACCGGCGAGCGACGCGGCGACGCTCGCGAGGTGGTCGTCGATCCGCCAGGGTGGCTCCCGGGGTGAGCCGCCGTGGCCGAGGAGATCCGGCGCTAGTACCCGGTGCGTCTCGCCGAGCCGCTCGGCCAGCCGTGCGAAGTGCGCGCCCCACGACGTGACGCCGTGGAGGCAGACGATCTCCGGCGCGTACTCCTCCCCGTACGAGCGGACGTGGAGTTGCCGCCCAGTGGCGCGGTCCGCGTTCACGGGCGCGCGCGTCGTCCCAAGGCAGCGGTTCGCGCGGGATGTCCTGGACCGAACCCCCCAAGGGGGGAGCGAGACCCCCTGGAGTCACGGTATCGCCCAAGCCGTGACGGCGGGGTGCCGTGATCGTGCCGCCTTTGTGCCGGCGACGACCAGCGACGAGACGATGGTCTCGCCAGGCCACCGCCGGACCCGCCGGTCGTCACGAGGTCTCGTGGAGGGTCTCGAGCGAGTCGGGGACCATCTCCGTCCGACGCCGGTCGTCGTCGTTCACGAGCGACCAGATGACAGTGCCGTCCTGGTCGATGAGGAAGGTGCCGCGGAGCGGGGCGCCGGTCTCCTCGTTGAAGACGCCGTAGCGCTTCGCCGACGCGCCGTGCGACCAGAAGTCCGACGCGAACGTGTACTCGGCGTCGAGCTCCTTTTTCCATGCCTGCCGCGCCGCCGAGGCGTCGCACGAGACGAACACGATCTCCGTGTTGGCGTTGCGGAAGGAATCGAGGTTCTCCTGGAGGTCCATCGCCTCCTCCGCGCAGATCGGCGTGAACGCGAAGGGGTGGAAGACGAGCAGCACGTTCGAGCGGCCGAGGTAGTCGGAGAGCCGCACCCGCGGCTTCCCGGCCTCCTCCTCCAGGTCGAACTCCGGTGCTCTGTCACCCGTCCCGATCGCCACGCGTCGCGTCCTCCTCCGACTCCTCGCCGTTCCCGGACGGAACATAGTACGTCCGTCCGCGCAGGCCCTCGGGGAGGTGATCGACGTCCGCTGCGGCCGGGTCGTCGTGCGGCGAGACGTACCCGACGCCGTGCCCGCGGGTCTCGGCGCCGCGATATCCGGAGCCGCGGAGCGCCGCCGGTGGCTCGGCGATGCCGTCGCGACGCACCTCCGCTCGCGCGTCCCAGATGGCGCGGGCCGACGCGTTCGACTTCGGCGCCCGGGCGACATAGATCGCGGCCTGCGCGAGGTTGAGCTGCGCCTCCGGGAGCCCGACATGCTCGACGGCCTGGGCGGCTGCGGCTGCGACGAGCAGCGCGCGTGGGTCGGCGTTGCCGACGTCCTCGCTGGCGGCGATCACGATGCGGCGGGCGAGGAAGCGCGGGTCCTCGCCGCCCTCGAGCATCGCGGCGAGGTAGTAGACCGCGGCGTCGGGGTCGCTCCCGCGCATCGACTTGATGAACGCCGAGGCGAGGTCGTAGTGGCGGTCACCTGCGCGGTCGTAGCGGAGCGGCCGCTTCCGCGCGGCGTCGCGGACGTGCTCGAGGGCGAGCGTCTCGCCGGACGCGCCGGCCGTCTCCCACGCGAGCTCGAGCGTCTGCAGCGCCGTTCGCGCGTCCCCGCCCGCAACGGTGGCGATCCCGGCGGTCACGTCATCGGACGGGGCGGCGCCAAGCTCGCGGGCGCCGCGCTCGACGACCTGCGCGAGCTCCTCGGGGGTCAGCGGCTCGAGCTCGATCACGGTGCAGCGCGAGAGCAGTGCCTGGTTCACCTCGAAGTACGGGTTCTCGGTCGTCGCGCCGATCAGCGTCACGAGGCCGTCCTCGACCGCGTGCAGCACCGAGTCCTGCTGGCGCTTGTCGAAGCGGTGGATCTCGTCGATGAAGAGCAGCGTCCGCGTGCCGTTCCCCCCGAGCCGGTCCTTCGCTCGCGCGATGACGCCGCGCACGTCGTCGACCCGCGCCGACACGGCGGACAGCTCCTCGAAGGTCGCGTCCGTGGCCACGGCCACGATCCGCGCGATCGTCGTCTTCCCGACGCCCGGTGGCCCGTGGAGGATCATCGAAGGGGCGCGGCCCTCCTCGATCGCCCGGCGGAGCGCCGTTCCGGGCCCCAGCACGTGCTGCTGCCCGACGAGCTCGTCGAGCGTTCGCGGTCGCACGCGCTGCGGAAGGGGCGCGTTCGCCGCCGACCGCTCGGCCGCCGAGTCGCTGAAGAGGTCGCCCATGCGCGCCAGTATGCTCAGCCCGATGTCCCAGGCGGACGAGGACTTCGATACGCCGATCCTGGCGGGCAGCGCGCCGAGCGACTACGAGCGCTACCTGAACACCGAGGAGCTGCTCTCGCTCCAGAAGGGGCCCGACGAGTGGGTCCACCGCGACGAGCTCCTCTTCCAGGTCGTCCACCAGTCCTCCGAGCTGTGGCTGAAGCTCGCCACGAGCGACGTCGAAGAGGCCACGCGCTTCGTCACGGAGCGCGACGTCGCCGAGGGCGCCCGCCTGCTGCGACGCCCGCTGCGGTGCCTGCGCTACGCGACCGACCAGCTCGACATGCTCGAGGAGCTCTCGCCCTGGGAGTACCAGGAGATCCGCAAGGTGCTCGGGCACGGGAGCGGGTTCGACTCCCCCGGCTGGCGAGGCATGCGCGAGGCGCTGCCGCGTCTCGGGCAGGCATTCCACGCTCGGCGGCGCGACGCGGGGCTCTCGATCGCCGAGCTCTATGTTCAGCGCCGCGAGCACGACGCCCTCTACCGGCTCGCAGAGTCGATGATCGAGCTCGACGAGTGGTGCCAGCAGTGGCGCGTCCGCCACTATCGCGTCGTTGCGCGCGTGATCGGTGACGGCGTCGTCGGCACGCAGGGGACACCCGTCGAGGTGCTCGGCAAGCTCGTGCAGACGGTCGTCTTCCCGGAGTTGTGGGACGTCCGCAACGAGCTCACGGCGCGGTCGAAGGCCGAATCCGTGTGACGCTCCGGGATGAGGTGACGGAGCTCCTCCGGGCGCTCCTGCGTCTCGACACCGTCAACCCGCCGGGGAACGAGACGCGTGCCGCCACGCTGCTGCGGCGATACCTGGCGGAGAGCGGCGTCCCGAGCGAGCTCGTCGCGAAGACCCCCGACCGCGCCAACCTCGTGGGCCGCCTGCCCGGCGGGGACGGGCCGGCCGTCCTGCTGATGGCGCACACGGACACCGTGCTCGCCGATCCGGACGAGTGGCGGCGCGATCCGTGGTCCGGTGACCTCGTCGACGGCGAGATCTGGGGACGCGGCGCGCTCGACATGAAGGGGCATGTGGCAGCAGCTGCCGTCGCCTTCGCCTCGCTCGTCCGTGAGGGCGTGCGTCCCCCGGGGGACGTGCTGCTCGCGCTCACGGCGGATGAGGAGGTCGGGCTCGACTTCGGGATGTCGTGGCTCGCGAGGGAGCACCCGGACACCGTGCGCGCCGACTTTGCCGTCAACGAGGGAGGCGGCGAGCGGTGCGTCCTCGGCGGCCGCACGTACTACCTCTGCTCGGTCGCGGAGAAGGCAACCGCGCCGTTCCGGCTGCGGCTCCGGGGGAGGAGCGGCCACGCGTCGGATCCGCACACGGGCGACAACGCCCTCCTCAAGGCGGCCCCGGTGCTCGAGGCGCTCGCGCGGCTCGAGCCGCCACGCTCGATGCTCCCCGAGGTGCAGGCATTCCTCGAGACCGTGATCGGCGAGGCTCCGCCCCTCGACGTCGCGCTCGACCGTGCCCGAGCGCTCCACCCGCTCGCGGGAGAGCTCGTCGCGCCGCTTCTCGCCGCGACACTCTCCCCGACCATGATCGAGGCGTCCCGCAAGCGGAACGTCATCCCGGGCTCCTGCGTGATCGAGGTGGACTGCCGACTGCTTCCCGGTCAGCCCCCGGCCGAGATCGAGGCGCTGCTGCACGCCGGTGTGCCCGGCGACTGGGAGATCGAGTGGATCCTCGAGGAGCAGGTCGGCGGGACGCGCTCGCAGATCGACACGCCGCTCTGGCGTGCGTTGCAGACGTGGGTCGACCGCGTGGAGCCCGGCTCGCGGCTCGCGCCGATCGTGCTCGCCGGCTTCACCGACAGTCACTATCTCCGGAGCGCATTCGACACGACGGCGTACGGGTTCTTCCCGCTTCGGGCGATGGCACCGCAGGACGCCGCCCGTCTCGTGCACTCCGCCGACGAGCGCATCGCTGTCGACGACCTCGAAGCGGGCGTCGACCTCTTCCGGCACGTCGCGACGACGCTCGGGTCGTGACGGCCGGGTTCGAGGATCGCGCGGCCGACTGGACCCGGTTCGCGCGAACGGAAGGGCACGACGCGTACCGGCGGTATCGCGACGCGTTCCTCGAGCTCCTTCTGCCCAGGCCGGCGCGGGCGCTCGAGTTCGGCTGCGGTGCCGACCCGACGCCCCCCGGCCCCGACGTGCATCGGCGGTCCCGGATCCCACTCTTCCTGCTCTGGCGCGCGACGAACCGCGGCGGCCGTGCGTAGCTCACGAGCGATCGCCGGCAGCCTCCTCTTCCTCGTGGTTGCTCCGGGGGTCGTCGCCGGTGTCGTCCCGTGGCTGTTGACCGGTTGGGAGTCGGACGACGGGGTCGGGAACCTGGTCGTCGTCAGGGCCTTCGGCGGCGCGATTCTCGTCGTGGGCATCGCCGTGCTGCTCGACGCCTTCGCCCGCTTCGTGAGAGAAGGTCGCGGCACGCCGGCGCCGGTCGCGCCGACCGAGCGGCTGGTCGTCGGCGGGCTCTACCGGCACGTACGTAACCCGATGTACCTCGCGGTGGAGGCGGCGATCCTCGGCCAGGCCCTGCTGCTCGGCCGAACTGTCCTGCTCGCGTACGCCGGCGTGATCGGCGTTGCCTTCTGGGCGTTCGTCCGGCTGTACGAGGAGCCGACGCTCGCGCGCCGCTACGGCAAGGAGTACGAGGCGTACCGTCGCGCGGTCCCCGCCTGGTTGCCCCGGCTTCGCCCGTGGCAGCCGGATCCGAACGTGCGAGACTGGACGCCGCAGTGAGCGGGTTCGCCGGGTACCAGAACGAGATCTACATGGCGGGCCTCGGCGACGTCGTTCCCGACCTGCCGACCGACCTCACGCGGCTCGAGGCGCTCGCGGAGGAGCGGATGCCGGCCCCGTCGTTTGCGTACGTCGCCGGTGCAGCGGGCTCCGAGTCGACCGCGCGCGCGAACCGGGCTGCGTTCGAGGCGTGGAGGCTCGTGCCGCGCATGCTCCGTGACGTCTCCTCGCTCGACACGTCCGTCACCGTGCTCGGCACTCCGATGCCCGCGCCCGTCCTCCTTGCGCCCGTCGGGGTGCTGTCGATCGTCCACCCGGACGGCGAGTCTTCCGTCGCTCGCGCCGCAGCGAGCGTCGGCCTGCCGCTCGTGGTCAGCACGGCGGCCACCACGACGCTCGAGGACGTCGCCCGCGCGTCCGGCGACGGTGCCCGTTGGTACCAGCTCTACTGGCCGAAGGATCGCGAGCTCGCTATCAGCTTCCTCGAGCGCGCTGCGGCCGCCGACTACCGCGCGCTCGTCGTGACCCTCGACACGTACACGATGGGCTGGCGCCCGCGCGACCTCGACGGCGCGTTCCTTCCGTTCCTCAAGGGCGTCGGCAACCAGAACTATTTCGCCGACCCCGTCTTCCAGCGCGTGCTCGGAGGCGAGGTCGACGACGAGAGCCTCGGGCCTGCGGTCCTCCAGTGGGCGACGACGTTCGGGAACCCGACCCTGACCTGGGACGACCTCGCCTTCTTGCGTGAGCACTGGCACGGCCCGATCGCGCTCAAGGGGATCCAGCATGCGGACGACGCGCGACGCGCGGCGGAGGCCGGGATCGACGCGGTGATCGTGTCGAACCACGGCGGTCGCCAGGTCGACGGCGCGATCGCGTCGCTCGACGCGCTCCCCGCAGTGGTCGAGGCGATCGGCGACCGTGTCGAGGTGCTGTTCGACAGCGGCGTTCGCACGGGCGCCGACATCGTCAAGCCGCTGGCGCTCGGCGCGCGGGCAGTGCTCCTCGGACGCCCGTACGTCTACGGCCTCGGTCTCGGCGGCGAGGCCGGTGTGCGCCACGTCCTCCGCTGCGTGCTCGCCGAGCTCGAGCTGACGATGGCGCTGACCGGCGTCACGCGGCCGAACGAGCTCGGCCCCGAGTTGCTCGTCCGCCCCTGACGCCGCTCAGTGCGGCTTCTCGGCGTGGCCCCCGAACTGCTTCCGCATCGCGGACAGCAGTCGGTTTGCGAAGTCCGCCTCGCCGCGTGACGAGAACCGCTCGAACAGCGCCGTCGTGAGGACGGGCGCAGGGGTGCCGGTCTCGATCGCGGCGATCGACGTCCAGCGGCCCTCGCCCGAGTCCGACACGCGCCCGCCGAACTCTGCGAGCGTCGGTGACTCGTGGAGCGCCGTCGCAGTGAGGTCGAGCAGCCACGACGCGACGACGCTGCCGCGCCGCCAGACCTCGGCGACCGCCGCGACGTCGAGGTCGTAGCGGTAGTGCTCCGGCTCGCCGAGTGGCGCGGTCTCCGCATCCTTGGCCCGCTCCGTCGCTCCCGCGTTCGCGTGGTGGAGGAGGTTCAGGCCCTCGGCGTAGGCGGCCATCAGGCCGTACTCGATCCCGTTGTGAACCATCTTCACGAAGTGCCCGGCCCCCGCCGGGCCGCAGTGAAGCCAGCCGAGCTCCTCGGATGCAGGCTCGCCGGTGCGCCCCGGGGTCCTGTCGACCGCGCCGACGCCCGGCGCGAGCGACGTGAAGAGTGGCGCGAGCCGGTCCACGACTGCGTCGTCGCCGCCGACCATCAGGCAGAAGCCGCGCTGGAGCCCGTAGACGCCGCCGCTCGTGCCGACATCGACGTAGTGGATGCCTCGTTCGCCGAGCTCGCGGGCGCGCCGGATGTCGTCGTGGTAGCGGGTGTTTCCTCCGTCGAGGATCGTGTCGCCCGGCTCGAGCAGCGTCGCGAGCTCGGTGACCGCGCGCTCCGTGATCTCACCTGCCGGGACCATGACCCAAACCGCCCGTGGCCGCTCGAGCGCCGCGACGAGCTCCGCCGGCGACGCCGCACCGGTCATCCCCTCGGCCGCGACGGCGCCGATCGCCTCCGGGCTGACGTCGGTGCCGACGCAGTGATGGCCGTCCCGGAGCAGGCGCCGTACGAGGTTCGCGCCCATCCGGCCGAGACCGACCATCCCGAGCTCCATCGGCGTGCCCGTCGCCATCGCTCCCTCCCGCGATCGACCGTCTACAGTCATCCGAGTCTACGAGAGCGCGGCGATCACGACCCGCGACGTGACGACATGGCCGAAACGTTCAGCGACAGCCCCGCCTGGCAGGCGCTCCGCCGTCACCACGCGACGGTTCGCGACCTTCAACTGCGCGAGCTGTTCGCGACGGACGCCGATCGCGTCGAACGGCTCACGTTCGAGGCCGGGGACATCCACGCCGACCTGTCGAAGCACCGTGTCACGGCCGAGACACTCGCATTGCTCCTGGCGCTCGCCGACGAGCGTGGCGTGGCGTCACGGCGCGACGCGATGTTCCGGGGCGAGCACGTCAATTCGACCGAGGATCGCCCTGCCCTCCACATCGCCCTACGCCTTCCGCGCGAACGCTCGCTCGTCGTCGACGGTCGCGACGTCGTCCGCGAGGTCCACGAGGTGCTCGACCGGATGCGGGCGTTCTCGGAGCAGGTCCGGTCGGGCGAATGGCGAGGTCACACGGGACGCAGGATCCGTGCGGTGGTGAACATCGGCATCGGCGGCTCGGATCTCGGACCCGCGATGGCCTACGGGGCGCTCCGCGCTTACAGCGACCGAGACATCGCATTCCGCTTCGTGTCGAACGTCGACGGCGCGGACCTCCTCGAAGCGGTCCGCGACCTCGATCCGGAGACGACGATGGCCATCGTCTCGTCGAAGACCTTCACGACGGTCGAGACGATGACCAACGCGGCGAGCTTCAAGGAGTGGCTCCTCGAGGGGCTGGGGGGCGAACGGACGGCAGTCGCGAAGCACGTCGTTGCGGTGTCGACGAACCTTGACGCCGTCGCCGCCTTCGGGATCGATCCCTCCAACGCGTTCGGCTTCTGGGACTGGGTCGGCGGCCGGTACTCGATGGACTCTGCGATCGGGCTCTCGACGATGATCGCGATCGGGCCCGAGGGCTTCGGTGACCTCCTCGCCGGCTTCCATGCGGTCGACCGCCACTTCGCCGAGGCGCCGCCCGAGCGGAACCTCCCGCTCCTCATGGGGCTGCTCGGCATCTGGTATCGCGACTTCTTCGACTGGCAGACCCATGCGGTACTGCCCTACGAGCAGTACCTCGCGCGCTTCCCTGCCTACCTCCAGCAACTCGTGATGGAGTCGAACGGCAAGCGCGTCACGCTTGCGGGCACGGCAGTCGACGTCGACACCGCGCCCGTCGTGTGGGGCGAGCCGGGGACGAACGGCCAGCACAGCTTCCACCAGCTCCTCCACCAGGGGACCGCTCTCGTGCCGTGCGACATCGTCGCGTTCGCCTCGCCGGTCGAGCCGCTCGGTCGGCACCACGACCTCCTGCTTGCCAACGCGCTCGCGCAGGCGCAGGCACTCGCGTTCGGGCGCACGAAGGACGAGCTCCGCGCGGCCGGCGTCCCGGACCGCCTCGTCCCCCACAAGCAGATGCCCGGCAACCGCCCGACGACCTTCCTGCTCCTCCCGCGGCTGACGCCATTCGCGCTCGGCTCGCTCGTGGCCCTCTACGAGCACGTGACCTTCACCCAGGGCGCGGTCTGGGGCATCGACTCCTTCGACCAGTGGGGCGTCGAGCTGGGGAAGGAGCTCGCCGTCAAGCTCGCTCCGGTGATCGCCGGGGACGAGGCGCCCGAGCAGCTCGATGGCTCGACCGCAGCGCTCGTCGAGCGGATCCGGCGACTTCGAGACGAGGGCTGACCGTGCTCGAGATCCACGAGCCCGACGGGGCGTTCCGGCGGCTCGAGGACTGGTTGCGGGGCCACGGGTTCTTCGCCTCTGGGGGCGAATCGCTCGTCGCGGACCTGTACCTCGGCTACGGGCTCTCGTCGACGATCCGACGGACCACGACGCACGCGCCGCCCGAGCCGTGCGCGCTCCCGCTCGTGGCGTGCGTCGTCCGAAACGACAACTACGCTGTCAATCATGACAACGAGGCGTGGCGCCGCCACGAGCACGAGGACGGCAGCGATGAGCTCGAGATCGGTGCGTGGCGACGCACCTGGGCTCCCGCCGACCACGCCGGCGCCGTCCGCGCGGTGCGCGACGCGATCGGTCGCGGAGACGTCTACCAGGTCAACCTCGTCCAGCACCTCTCGGCGCCGTTCGTCGGTTCGCCGGGCGCGCTCGCCTCCCGCCTCGCTCCCCTGACACAACCGAACGAGCTGCCGTTCGCCGACTCCGGCTGGCGCGTGCTCGACGGTGGAAGCTGGGCGATCGTCTCCGCCACGCCCGAGCTCCTCCTCGCGCGACGCGGCTCCAGGATCTGGACCCGGCCGATCAAGGGGACGCGGCCCCGAGGTCGCCGTGCAGAGCTCCTCGCCTCCGCCAAGGACGCGGCCGAGCACGTGATGATCGTCGACCTCGAGCGCAACGACCTCTCGCGCGTCTGCCTCCCGGGCAGCGTCCGCTGGCCGCAGCTGATGTCGGCAGAGCCGCTCGC